>Ga0187893_10000641_pt1 | contig 89094 bp, 69 predicted proteins | sample MA1701074metaG_FD_139574 | JGI IMG/M metagenome (GOLD analysis project Ga0187893, IMG submission 139574) | White microbial mat communities from a basaltic lava cave in the Kipuka Kanohina Cave System on the Island of Hawaii, USA - MA170107-4 metaG ... | reverse complement strand
TCCTCCAAAGGGGTCAGAGGTCAGAGTAGGGAACAGGGAACAGGTTACAGGTTACAGGTGGGAAATCTCCGGCTCTGTCACCTGTCACCTGTCACCTGTCACCTATTCGTATCGAAGCGCGACCATCGGGTCTACTCGCGTGGCCCGACGCGCAGGAATATAACAGGCCACAATCGCTACGAGGGTGAGCAACGCGGCGATGGCAGCGAATATCAGCGGATCGGTCGCGCTCACGCCGTAGAGCAGATTCTTAATCAGCCGCGTCAACCCTAATGATAAGCCAAGCCCGACCGCGACTCCGGCAATCGAAACCTTGAGTCCATGCCCGACGATCATTCGTGTGATATCGGTCGAAGCGGCTCCCAGAGCCATTCTCACGCCTATCTCGTGCGTGCGCTGAGTGACTGAATACGACATTACGCCGTAGATGCCGACCGAAGCGAGCAGCAGTGCGAGCGCGGCGAAAAGAGCTATCAGAAACGTATTGAACCGCGGACGCGCCATCGATTCTCTGGTCAGTTGTTCCATCGAGCGGATGTTGTAGAGCGGAAGCTGCGCATCGAGGTTATGGATTTCGGAGCGGACGGCTGATATGAGATTCGACGAATCGGACTGGGTTTTCATAACCAGAGTCGTGCCGCGCGGGGGGATTTGCGTCGAAGCCGCGTACATCTGCGAATAAGGTTCCTGACCCATCGCTTCGTGGCGCACATCGCCCACTATGCCGACTATCGTGATCCACGGAGTCGTCTGCGGATTGTCTAAATTGATTCGGCGGCCCAACGGGTCTTCGTCTGGAAAGAATCGCCGCGCGAATGTTTCATTTATCACTGCCGCAAGCGGCCCGTCAGCGCGATCCTCACTTGTGAGCATGCGACCGCGTTTCAGCGGTATGTTCATGACGCGGAAATAATCTGCGCTCGCTATATAAACTTCAGCATCCTGAAACTGATCGGGCGGCAGGGGCGGGCGGCCCTCGATGACGAATGCCAGAACATTGCTGTTGCCGCTCATCGGGAGGACATCAATCAGAGCGCAGGTTTCTATGCCGGGAAGCGTCGAGACTCTTTCGAGTAGTTGATCGTAAAAGGCGGACATCTGCTGCGCTTGGCCGTATCGGGTTCGCGGAAGCTGAACCTGAGCCGTCAGCACTCCCTCCGGGCTGAAGCCGGGATCGACTTTTTGAAGCTCGGCGAAACTGCGCGCCACGAGACCCGCGCTTATCAACAACACGAGCGCGATTGCGATCTCGGCAGCCGCAAGCGTGTTGCGCAAAATATGCCCGCCCGACTGAGCCGAATCACGCCCTCCTTCCTTGAGGCATTCGCCGAGTTGAGTGGAAGAAGCTTGAATGGCGGGCGCAAGTCCGAACAGGATTCCTGTCAGGATTGACACGATGAGCGTGAAGACGACGACTCGCGCATCGAGGCTTATCGAATCGAGGCGGGGAAGATCGGCGGGGCTGAAAGAAATCAGAACATCTATGCCCCAGACGGCAAGCCCAAGTCCCGCGGCTCCGCCTACAATCGAGAGCATCACGCTTTCGGTGAGCAACTGGCGTATGACTCGTCCGCGTCGCGCGCCGAGGGCAGCGCGAATCGCTATCTCTTTTCTTCTCGTGGCGGCTCGCGCCAGCAGAAGATTTGCGACGTTCGCGCAGGCGATCAGGAGCAGAAGGCCGACGGCTACCATGAGGAATAAAACATTGAGTCGAATATTGCCGACGAATCTTTCGTGAAGCGGGATGACTTTGACTCCCCAGCTTGCATTGGTCGCCGGGTACTGCTCGGCGAGAGAGGCGGCTATCTGATCCATCTCTGCCTGAGCCTGATCGATTGAAACTCCGGATTTGAGTCGCGCGATGACGCCTAGATAATCAGACCTGCGAGTTCCGGGCTGCGCGTAGTTGAGGCGGAAAGGTATCCAAAGATCAGCGTGCGGGGCGTCGGGGCGGGGATTGCGAAAATCAGCCGGGAGGACTCCGACGATGGTCGTCGGATTGCCGTTGAGAGTGATCGATTTTCCTGCGGCCTGCGGATCAGAGCCGAATTTTCTTTGCCATAATCCTTCGCTCAGGATGACGACGCGCTCGGCGTTTGGGAGGTCTTCTTCAGGGGTGAACGTGCGACCAAGTTTGGTCTGCACGCCAAGCACCGAGAAAAAGCCGTCTGTCACAACTCCGCCGAGCAAGCGTTCAGGCTCGCCCTCGCCTGTGAGTATCACCGATGTGCGCGCGAAGGCTCCCATGTCCTCGAAGCTCTGCGAGAATTTTTTCCAGTCGGCGTAATCAGGAGCCGATGCGGTTTCTTCCGCGATGTTGTTTGCAGGGTTGGTTCCCCAAATCCATACCAATCGATCAGCCTGCGCGTAGGGAAGCGGTCGGAGCAGCACGGCATTGACGACCGTGAATATGGCGCTGTTGGCTCCTATGCCCAAGGCGAGCGCGAGCGCGGCGATCAGGGTGAAGGCTGGCCTTTTGGCAAGCATTCGCAAACCGAATTTTACGTCCTGAAAAAAAGTTTCCATCCCTGCCTCCTCAGAAAAAAGTCTGGAGTCTGGAGTCTGGAGTCTGGAGTCTGGAGTCTGGAGTTTGTTATTTGAAGTCGTCACCTGTTTTTCATGCTTTCCGGGCGTCGTCGCTGACGACATCAATGACTCCCAGTAAAGGAATAACCAAACGCCGTGCCGGGATGGAGGAATGGGTAATTGCTTGGATCAGAGGATTTGCTTTATTGGCATCAATCAGGCGAGATCGCGCGGATGTTCGATTCCGGGACAAGACTTTCCCATAACCGCGAATAGCAGGGGTCGGTGGTCAGTGGTCGGTGTTTCTTCATTCTTGAAGATTGCTGTCGTGCCTGATATCAATTCTTTTTCAAGGCGTTCTTCTTACATATGGCTGTCTATGAATTGCGTTGACCCCGCTCTACACCGACCACCGACCACCGATCACTATTCGCAGCGGAGCGCGACTATCGGATCGACTCGTGTAGCTCGTCGCGCTGGAACCGCGCAGGCTCCCAGAGCCACGACCGCCAGCAGCAAAGGGATGCCTGCAAAAATAATCGGGTCAGTCGCGCTAACCTCGAACAACAGACTCTTGATGGTCTGTGTTAGAGCCAAAGCTCCGGCAAGACCGACTGCAACGCCCGCAGTAGTGAGCATCAAACCCTGTCTGAGAACCGACCACATCAAATGGGTTGGCTGTCCTCCAAGCGCGAGACGAATGCCGAATTCGTTCGTGCGACTGGTGACATAAACTGACATCACTCCGTAGATACCGACAGCGGCAAGCAAGAGGGCCAGGACGGCAAAGGCCGTGAGCAGCAGATTGGTCAATCGCTGGGTGCTCAAGGATTGCCCGACGATCTGGGTCATTGATCGAACCAGATAAATCGGCAGGTCAGGCTCTAACTCTTTCACCTCCGCTCTGACGGTCGGAAGGGCCGCCATCGGCGAGCCGTCGGTGCGGATCACCAGATAGGCGCGCTGGTCAGGCGCTTGCGCCATGGGAAAATAGATATGCGGTTGTTTCTCTTCGGCCAGACTGTTGTGATTGACGCCGCCGACAATGCCGATGATCGTCATCCACTGCATGTCGCCTGTGGTCTCGATTCGTTTGCCGATAGCATCGCCGTTTGGCCAATAACGCCGCGCCAATGGCTCGTCGATGATGGCTACAAGCATTGAATCGGCATTGTCGGTTTCCAGAAAATCGCGACCCTGCAATACGGGGATGCCAAGCGATTGAAAGATGCCGGGCGTGACGCTCTGCAAGATGGCCTGCTCGGTCTCTTCGACGTTGCCATCAGGCGGCTCGCGCCCTTCAATGATGAAGCCGTCCGAGTACCCGTCGTAGGAGAACGGCAGGCTGGTGGCGAAGCCTACGGATTGAATCCCCGGCGTATTGCCGAGCCGCTCAATCGAATGGCGGTAAAACTGCGAGACCTTTTCCGGCGTGTTGTACTTTTCGCGCGGCAGGGCGGCGGACATCGTCAGCGTCTGTTCGGGATTGAAGCCCGGATTGACCGATTCCAGTCGCGCGAAGCTCCTGAGCAGAAGCCCTGCGCCTATGAGGAGAATCAAAGAAAGCGCAAACTGCGCGGCCACCAGCGCGCTACCCATCCGTCGGTTCGCCGAGCTCCCTCGCCCGCCTTCGCGCATCCCAGCCGCAAGCCCCATCCCATAGGCGCGCACGGCTGGCACCAGCCCGAAGAGCAAACCTGTCAGCAAAGCCAGTCCAGCCGTAAACGCCAGCACCTCCCCGCTCAGATTCACCTCTTCGATCCGCGCGATAGCGTCAATCGGTAATTTATCGAGCAGGCCGATGCCAAGCGCGGCCAAAGCCGTGCCTGCAACTGCGCCTATGGAGGAAAGCAGGACGCTTTCGGTCAACAGTTGTCTGGCTATGCGTGAGGGTGTTGCGCCGAGCGCCACGCGAACGGCGATTTCTCTTGTGCGCGAGGCGGCGCGCGCAAGCAGGAGGTTGGCGACATTGGCGCAGGCTATAAGCAGTACGAAAGCCACGGCCGAGAGCAGCACGAGCAAAGGTTTTTCTGTCCTGCCGACGAGGACTTCTTTTAGCGGCGTGACGATGGTTCTCGGCCCGTTGCCTTCATTGAGTCCGACGGCTTCGCTGATGTTGGGATGCTCGCGGCCAAAGTTATGCAGAACATCAGTCGTGTCGGCCTGCGCCGCGGCGACCTCGAAGCCCGGTTTGAGTCGGCCAACGACCGTGAATAAATAAGGCGCGGTTCTCGCCGTATTCAACGCCAGAGGAATCCACACATCGATATCGACTCGCGGAAACTTGAACTCCGCAGGCATCACGCCGACGATTTCCGTCGGCGAGTTATTCAAAGCGAGCGATCTGCCGATGACCGACCGATCGCCGCCGAAACGACGCTGCCACAGCCTGTAACTGATCACGCAAATGCCGTTTTTGCCGGGAGCATCTTCGCCTTCCTGAAAGGTGCGGCCCAGCGCCGCATTGACACCGAAGACTTTGAAAAAATCGGCGGTGGCATTCGTCATCGGCAATCGTTCCGGCTCGCCCTCGCCAGTAAGATTGACTCCGCCGGTCGTAACGAGGGCCATAGTTTCGAACGAACGATTCTGTTCGCGGTAGGCGGCGAAACCAGCTTGCGATACGCCCCACGTCGTAAGGCCCAGCATCGGACTTGCCTGAATTAGCCGCACCAGTCGGTCAGGCTCGCGGTAGGGCAGCGGACGGAGCAGAATGCCGTTGACGAGGCTGAACATTGCAGTGTTCGCGCCGATGCCAAGCGCGAGCGTGATGACTGCGATGAGCGTAAAGCCGGGATTCTTTGCCAGCATTCGCGCGCCGTAGCGTATGTCCTGCAAGATGTCTGCCATGATACTTCTCCTTTGCTGTCCCAAAACGACAGGCTCGCGTGTGAATGGTCGCTCGACGCGACTGATTTCTCGCGCAAGCAAATGGCTGTCGTTCAATTCCATCATCGCTGCGCGACGGGCCTGCGTTTCAGTCGCGCCTGCGGAGAGCGATTCCGTGTAGCGATCATCGAGATGTTGAGAGAGTTCTTCGACTATATCGGCTTCGCGCGCGGGATCGAGCTTCAACACGTCGAGCCGCCGCCTGATTTCTTCTTTCGAATCAAACATAAACTGGAATCGTTACTGCCTTCATTCACAGCGAAGAGCAGCCAGCGGATCAACTCTTGTCGCTCGGCGCGCTGGTATGCAGCAGGCCGCGAGCGCAACGAAAGTAAGCAGCAACGCAATGACGCTGAATGTCGGCCCATCATTAACACTGACGCCGAAAAGCAAAGCCTCCATCAGTCGCATCAGCGCCAATGACGCGAGTAATCCAATCGCCACGCCGCCGAGCGCCAGCATCATCCCTTGTCGCACAACCATCTTCTGCACATCGCGTGCTCGCGCGCCGAGCGCCATCCGAATTCCTATCTCGTGAGTCCGCTGTGTGACGCTGTAGCTGATAACGCCGTAAATTCCTACGGCAGCCAGCAGCAAGGCGACGCCGCCGAATATGCTCAATAAGATCATGTTGAATTGGCGGCGCGAGAGTGAGTCACGCATGTAGTCAGTCATCGGTTTGAGCGCGTAGACAGGCAGACTCCCGTCCATCGAAATCAGTTCGGCTCTCAGCGGTTCAGCCATCGCCTGAGGGTCTGATTTCGTTCTGACCACGATTGTCAGCGACCGCTGATAAGTGTTGCTCAAAGGGTCTTGCAGGAAAGGAACATAAGCTTCCGGAGTCGGCTGCTCATCAAGCCCCAGGTCCCGCACATTGCCGACCACTCCTACTATCAACGGCGGATCACGCTCCTGACCCTGAAGATTTATGCGCCGGCCCAGCGGGTTTTCTTCAGCGAAATGCTGGCGGACGAATGCTTCATTGATCACGATGACATTGGGAGATTGCTTCGTATCCGTCTCGACAAAATCGCGCCCCGCTAAAAGAGGAATGCCCATGGACTCGAAATATCGCGGTGTGACTACTCGATATTCAGTGAGAGGCCGTTCTTCTTTTGGCACCGCCGGGCGCCCTTCGATTGTGAAGTAATCGTTTGTGTTACTTCCCGAAAGCGGCAATTCCGAAATCGCCCCGGCTGACACGACGCCGGGCGCGGATGCCACTCGCTCCAGAATCTGTGAATAGAAGGATGCGACCTGCTCATCTGCCGGATACTTGTTGCGAAAGAGCGTTACTCCCAGCGTGAGCACCCTCGACGGATTGAATCCGGCGTCGACCTGATTGAGCTTTGCGAAACTTCTGACGAGCAGACCCGCGCCGACGAGCAAAACGAGGGATAAAGCGACCTCGCTTATTACCAGCACACTGCGCAATCGATTTCCAAGAGGGCCAGCGCTGCTCCTGCCGCCCTCCTTGAGCGCGACCGTGAGGTCAGACTTCGACATGTGCAGCGCCGGAGCGAGTCCGAACAGAACACCGGTCGCGACTGAAATCAACAATGTGAAGAAGACCGCGCGCGGGTCTACGCCTATCTCGCGAACGCGCGGAAGCGTGTCCGGGCCGAGTGACACGAGCCATTTCACGCCCCATGTGGCTACAACCAGCCCCACTGCGCCGCCGCCGCTTGAAAGCATCACGCTTTCGGTGAGGAGTTGTCGCACTATACGGAGACGGCTCGCCCCAAGCGCGCTTCGAAGGGCGATCTCCTTTTGCCGCGCTCCGACTCTTGCGAGCAGAAGGTTAGCGACATTCGCGCACGCTATCAGCAGCACAAACGCGACCGCGCCCTGAAGTATCAGAAGCGTGGGCCTGATGTCGCCTACTATTACATCGTTGATCGGTTCGAGCTTTACGCCGTGTCCTGCGATCTTCTCCTGATACTGCTCGGCCAGTCGCGCGGCCAGGGCAGACATCTCGGCCTGCGCCTGCGCGAACGTGACTTCACCCTTGAGCCTTCCCACCACTCGCAGATAGTGCGGCCCGCGGTCGAGTTGCTTTGGATCAATCGGCAGAGGTCGCCAGATATCCGCCTGATTGGGAAATGAGAAGCCCGCAGGCATCACGCCGATAACCGTATGAACCGCGCCGCTGAGTTGAATGGTTTTCTCAATCACGTTCGGGTCTGATCCGAAACGGCTTTGCCATATCGCGTGGCTCAGGACGGCTACACGTGAGCGACCCGGCAGCGTTTCCTCTTCGGTGAAGGTGCGTCCCAGAATCGGAGCCACTCGAAAAAGGGCGAACATCTCCGGGGTGACAAATCCCACAGACGTATCCAGAGCGCCGTCGCCGGTATCGAAGAACATGCTGCCGCTCAGAAAAGCTGCCATGTGTTCGAAGGATTGGCTCTGTTGTTTCCAGTCGAGGAAATCCGGAAGCGAGGCGGGCGCGGTTGGCAACTGCGGTTGAGTATCCCACAGCCATACAATGCTTTCCGGCTCATCAAAGGGCAATGGTCTGAGCAACACCGAATTGACCACGCTGAAGATCGCCGCATTGGCACCGATGCCTAAGGCCAGCGTGATGACGGCGACAAGAGTGAATCCGGGATTTTTTGCGAGCATCCGCGCTCCAAAGCGAAGGTCTTGCCAGAAGTCTCCCATCAGATTTTTCCTCCCTGCTCCGAGAACTACTCTCTCTTTCGTTACTCGCATCTCGACTCGCCTGATCTCTTGTGCAAACAAATGGCTGTCACTCAACTCGGCGAGGGTCGCGCGATGGGCTTGCTCGCGTGTCGCGCCGACGGCAATCAACTCATGGAATCGATCATCGAGATGTTGAGAGAGTTCTTCGACTATATCGGCTTCGCGCGCAGAGTCGATTTTCAACCCCGCGAGCCGTCGTCTGATTTCCGATTTCCAGTCGGGCATGTTCAACTCCGTCGAAAAGCAAAAGGAAAAAGTAAAAAGGTAAAAGTAGAGAGTAGAACTGGGGTCATATCTCTTTCATTCACCTCTTCACTTTTGCCCTTTACCTTTTGCCTTCGCTAGCGACCTGCCTTGATGTCATAGGCCCACAGTGTTCCGAGGTCGCGAATGTAAAGCCTCCCATTAGCGATGGCCGGATATGTCCACGACTTCTCCGGCATCGGCCCCAATCGTTTCCGCTTGGGCTGAGCAGGCGGAGTGAATCGACCCTTTTCGCGATAGCCTTCAGGGGTCGCCTCCACCAACGCGACATCTCCATTCTCGCCGTGAAGATATAAAAGCCCGTCGGCGTAGGCCACCGAACCCCTGCCGATACTCTCGGCCTGCCATTTCACTTTACCCGTAGTGAATTCGACCGCGACCAGCCCCGCGCCCGCTGTGCCGTAAAGATAGCCACCAACGAGCACCGATCCGCCTATGCTGTTCGGAAGTCCGCGCTCGAAGTAGACCTGCTCTGCAATGACTCCGCCGCCGTCCGACTTTAAGCGGACGAGTCCGCCTCCGATGCTATTAGCTCCGCCGTACACATATCCGTCACGCGCGACCGGAGTCACCATCTGTGCCATACCCTTGGCAACCTCCGCGTAGCGCCAGAGGAACTGGCCCGTCTTGGCATCAACTCCGACTATCCCCTTGCTCAAAAACTGCACATATTGTTTTCGGCCCCCTGCTTCGACAACTATTGCCGACGCATAACCCGCCTGCTCGCCACCCGGCACTGCCGATTTCCATATGACCGCGCCCGTCTTTTTGTTCAACGCCAAAATCGTGGCCTGCTCGCCGCCGGGGGTTACGACAACTGCATCACCATCGATCAACGGAGATTCTGCATATGACCATATGCCGGGCTTGCCGCCGAACTCTTTCTTGATGTTCTTCTGCCATCGAATCTTGCCGCTCCTGGCCGCGAGGCAGGTGAGGTCGCCGTCGGAGCCGAGCGCGTAGATGAATTCTCCATCGACGGTCGGCGTGGACTTGGCCATCGGGTAAAACACGTCTTGAGGGTTTCCTACATTGCCTATGCGCGATGTCCAGACAGATTTGCCATCCTCGGTTGAGAGAGCCTGAACAAACTCATTCTCCAACCCAAGGTTGCTCATCATGTATATCCGCGTTCCGACAACCACGGGCGTTGAATAGCCATCTCCTATATCGTTGACTTGCCAGAGCAGTTTCGGTCCCTCGGCTGGCCATTGTTTAAGCAGGCCGCTCTCCTGCGATATCCCGTTACGTTGCGGCCCTCGCCACTGAGGCCAGTCGGAAGTCGAAGCGCCCAGAGACATGACGGACACGGCTGAGAAGCATAAAAAAATCGCTGCAATGATGGTTAGTAATCGTGACTTCATTGTTTTTTCCTTTCGCTGGTACGATCAGTTTTCGGTAGCATTGCTATTTACGAAAAATTTTACTCTAAGGAGTGAAAAAATTTCGGCGCTTGCATACCCCGGTTGATTTGAACTGGTTTATTCATGGCGCAAGGCCACCATTGGATCAACCTTTGTCGCACGGCGTGCGGGCAGCCACGTTGCCAGCAACGCTACCGAAGTCAGGCACAGCGCTACGCCGCCGAAGGTCAGCGGATCGAAGGGGCTCAAATCAACCAATACGGCGGCGAGCAAACGCGCGATGGCTGCGCCGCCAAGCAAGCCGAGCAAGATGCCGATGCCGATCAGTCGCATTCCCTGCCTGAGAAATAACGTGAGAACGCCGCGCGGTTTTGCGCCCAACGCTATGCGGATGCCGATCTCGCGCGTGCGCTGTGTGACGACGAACGACACCACGCCATACAATCCGATGGCGGCCAGCAGCAGCGCCGCGATGCCCAGCGCGAGGGCGAGGTTGGCCGCCATGCGAAACGGCGCAGTTTGCGCACCCAGCCATTCCGATGTTGTCTTCATCGACAGAGTCGCGTTTGGATTGAGAGCCAGGACTTCCGCATACATGCCCGCCATCACGCGGTCGGCATCTGTCCGCGTGCGGATGAGCAGTTGATCGCCTCCCTGACCGCCGGGTCGGAACGGCAGGTAAACGAAAGACTTGTCGCGCTGGAACACCAGACCGCTGACAATATCGCGCGTCACGCCAATGACCTGATAGGCGGGGTACTTTGCGAAATCTTCGATGTCTTCTACTTGCGGCAGTGTTGCGGCATCAGCGACGATCCCTGACCAGATGCCGATTGATTGCCCAATCGCCTGACCCGGATCGTTGAATTGCGGCCAGAATTTGCGCACCGCCGTCGCGCTGATGACCGCCACACGCGTGCCGGAATCGGCTTCCTGCTGGGTAAAGTTCCGCCCGCGCAGCAACCCCATGCCGAGCGTTTCCAGATAAGTCGGCGAGACAATATCGTGGCTGGTATTCTGCAGGTTTGCCGGAGAGGCTTGCCCCGGCAGCACGACTGTCATCTCAGACGCGTAACCGGACAAAGGCGCGCGCACGGCGCGGCTGACCGATGCCACATCAGGCAGGGCGCGCAGCCGCGCTTCGAGCTGCTGGCGCAGACTTTCCGTCTGCTGCGCCCTGGCGACTCCCAGATCAGCCTCAACGGTAAAGAGCCGCGCTGTTTCAAAACCCGTGTCAATGGTTTGCAGCTTTTGCAGATTCCGCACGAGCAGCCCCGCGCTGACCAGCAACACCAGCGAGAAAGCCAGTTGCATGACGATCAGCCCGTTGCGCAACCGCGACTGACTCAGGTGGTCGCCAAAAACGGAGCCTTCGCCTTTGAGCGCCGATGTCAGACCAGGGCGCGAAGCCTGCAACGCCGGAGCCAGTCCCGCCGCCAGACCTGCAAGCAACGCCATCAACAGCATAAAGCCGAAGACCCGATAATCGGGTTCCAGATTGATGGCCATCGAAGCCTGGAAGGTGGCTGAAACCGGGAACTGCGCCAGCAGCAACGGGTACAATACTCTTAATGACCACCAGGCCAGCAACAAACCGAGCGCCCCTCCAGCCAGCGCAATCAGCAGGCTTTCGGTCAGCAACTGGCGAATGATGCGCCAGCGTGTCGCGCCCATCGCCAGCCGCGTGGCGATTTCCTTTTGCCGACGGGCTGCGCGAGCCAGCATCAGATTGGTCACATTGGCGCAGGCAATCAGCAACACCAGCGCCACCGACAGCGGCAGTATCAGAAGGACTTCTCCGCCGCCTTCCATATCATCCAGCGAAACAAAGCCGGGAGCGCGATTGACTTTTACAGCGACATTGCGATTTTCACCAAGGCGATCTTCGCCGGGGTAGTCGCGCGCCAGTTGCGCCGTCATCTGACTCAATTCTGCCTGCGCCTGCGCCGCTGTTACGCCCGGTTTCAAGCGGCCCAGCATATTGAAACTGGCGACCAGGCGATCCGTATGCCAGCTTTGCTTCTGCGGTCGTCCCGTCTGGTAGAGCGATTCTTTCATCATCAGGGGCAACCAGCAGGCCGGCCGGTTCGGCATCGTGCCGATGAATTCCCTGCTCGTCACGCCTACGATCTCAAACGGCTGGCCGGAGAGCCGGATGGTCTGCCCGATTATCTGCGGATCGCTGTCGAATGCCCGCTCCCAGAAATAATGGCTCAGGACGGCCACCGGATGCGCGTCAGGCGTGACTTCTTCTTCAGGCAGAAACCCGCGCCCCAGCGCCATCTCCGCGCCGAACAGGGAAAAGTAATTGGCCGCCACCAACTGGCAGGAAACCTGACCGAATTCTTCCCGCTGCGACTGGCCCTCGACTGGTTTCGAGTGTTCGACCCCCAGCGTCGCGCCCGTCTCGCTCATCAGCGTCAGCCCGACCATCGTCTGCGAATGCGCAGCATAATCCTGATAATCTGGAAAAGAAAATCGCCGCGCCCGCTTGCCCGGCTCCGGCACGCCGCGAATTTCCACCACACTATCCGCATCTTTTAATGGCAACGGCTTCAGGACCAACGCATTGAAGACCGTAAACATCGCCGTGTTCACACCGATTCCCAACGCTAAGGCCAGCACAGCAATCGTCGTAAAGCCTGGCGCTTTACACATCATCCGTATCGCATATTTCATGTCTTGCCAGAAGTCCGCGATCATATTTATTCTCCGATTCATTCCCATCACGATGGGTTCCGGCCTGACCCGCCGCTCAACGCGACCGAGTTGCTGCACGAGCACATGGCTATTGCTTAACTCCGCTCGCGTCGCCCGACGAGCTTCATCTTCTGAAGCGCCACGAGCGAGCAACTCCCGGTAGCGGTCTTCGAGATGCTCGGAGAGTTCTTCGACTATCTCCGTTTCGCGCACAGGCTCAAGCTTCAGCCCTGCGAGCCGCCGTCTGATTTCATCTCTCCAGTCAGGCATTTTCCGTATCTGTGATTCGATTGATCGCCGCGACGAACGACTGCCACGTGCTGCGCTGCGAGGCCAGCACCTTCTTTCCTTCCTTCGTCAGCTTGTAATATCGCCGCCGCCGCTGCCCCGCCTTTTCCACCCAGCGCCCCTCGATCCATCCGCGCTTCTCCAAACGGTAGAGCAGCGGATAAAGCGAGGCGACATGAAAACTCAACGCCCCGTCGGAGCGCGTCTCGATCAGCTTGCTGATTTCGTAGCCGTGCCGGGGTCGGGCTTCGACGAGCGAAAGTATGAGCAACTCGGCGCTCCCTTTTTTCAGTTCGCGATCCAGCACCTGAGAATGTTTATCTGTCATAGCCATATATTACTTAGAAATATACTTCTGTCAAAGAAAATTTTTGCGGGGATCGAAAGCGGTTTCGTTATTGGATCGAGTGTTCGAGAAGATTGTCATTCGCCCCTCGCCCTTTGTCATCGCGCAGTCATCAGCGAATGACAAAGGACAAGGGACAGATTCATTCGTATCTCAAAGCGATCATCGGATCGATGCGCGCGGCCTTGCGCGCGGGGATGTAGCTGGCCAGCAAAGCCACACTGATGAGCAAAGCGGTGAACGCCAGAAAAGTCGTCACATCCAAAGCGACCATGCCGAACAATACGCTCGACATCAGGCTGCTCAAAGCGAATGCGACGGGCAGCCCTACTGCCAGACCTGCGCCCGCAAGCTTCAAAGCATTGCCGACGACCATCCGCAGCACGCTGCCGGAACTGGCTCCCAGAGCCATTCGGACGCCGATCTCGTGCGTGCGCTGTTGGACTGAATAAGCCATCACTGCGTAGACTCCGACCGCCGAAAGCAAAAGCGCGATCAGCCCGAAGAATGCCATCAGCATCGCCGCAAGGCGAAGGCCCGCGTATTGATCGCGGATGGCCTGCTCGATTGTCTTGATTTCGTAGACGGGTTGATCCCCGTCAAGGCTATGAACCTGAGTGCGAGCCGCGAGGCTGAGATTTTCAGGATCGCCCGCCGTTCTCAGCACGAAGCTCATGGTTCGCTGCGGAGTTTGCGAGTGAGGGAGGTAAATCGTCGGCGCCATACCTCGATCAAACATGAATCGCTTCACATCTCCGACGATTCCCACTATGGTCGCCCACTGATTAGCTTCTGAGCCGACTTTGATTCGTCGGCCCGCGGGGTCTTCATCCGCGAAATATCTGCGGGCGAACTCCTCGCTGATTATGGCCACTCGCTGAGAGTCTGGGCCGTCGCTTGCAACGAAATCGCGGCCACGGATGAGAGGGATTCGGACGGTATGAAAATAGTCGGGCGCGACGACCTGAAAGTTTGCCGACTGCTTCTCGCCAGGAGCGGGAGCCGGACGGCCATCGATTAGAAAATCGACCGTGTCCCAGTTGTCGCTTCCCGGCACATAAGCGGCCACGCTCGCCGACATAACTCCGGGCATCGCGGCCATTCGCTCCGTCGCCTGTTTGTAGAAATCCGCTACCTTCTGCGATTCCGGGTAACGGGTCTGAGTCAGAGAGACGCGCATCGAAAGAACGCCTGCCGGATCGAAGCCCTTTTTCTGATTCTCGATCATGCGCGCGAATCCTCTGACCATAAGTCCCGCTCCCACCATCAGCACGAGCGCAAGCGCGACTTCTGCCACCACGAACAGGCTTCGGAGCCTGCGCCGCGCGCCGCCCGTCGAAGCGCCCTTTCCGCCTTCTTTGAGCGTTTCATTCAAATCCGTCTTCGACACCTGAAGCGCGGGCGCGAGACCGAACAGGATTCCCGCGCCTGCGGAAATCGCGAGGGTGAAAAGTAAAACCTGCGTGTTGATGCCCATCTGATCCCATCCCTGAATGAAGCGGGTGGTGTCGGGCGGTATGCTCGACTTGATGAAATCGAGCATCCACACTCCGATCAATATTCCGGCTGCGCCTCCCATCAACCCAAGCAGAATGTTTTCCGTAAGGAGTTGGCGAATGACCCTCGCGCGCGAGGCTCCCATCGCAGCGCGAATGGCCATCTCTTTGTGTCGGGCCGTGGCCCGCGCGAGTTGCATGTTGGCCACATTCACACAGGCGAGCATCAGCACGAAGCCGACTGCGCCCATCAGAGTCATCAGAAAAATCGCATCGAATTCTCCCGACGCATTCTTGCGCAGGAGCATGAGGCTGACTTTTCTATTGGTATTCGTCTTGGGATACTGCTCGGCTAATCTTCCGGCGATTGCGCTCATCTCGGCCTGCGCTTCATCGATTGAAACTCCGTCTTTGAGGCGAGCGGTCGTGAAAATATACTGCTCTGCGCGGTCGCTGATGAATTCGTTTGTGAGCGGCATCGGCGTCCACAACTCCGCCGGTTTCGGATAATCGAAACCTTTGGGCATCACTCCGACTATGGTCGAGGCCGCGCCGTTGAGCGAAACGGTCTTTCCGACTATGTCGGGATCGGCGGCGAAACGACGTTGCCACAAAGCGTGGCTGATGACGGTCGTGTTGCCCTGTCCGGGCTGATCTTCGTCGGGCGTGAAGGTGCGTCCCATCGCGGCTTCGACTCTGAGGGTGGAAAAGAAATTCGACGCAACGCGAAATCCCTGCACGCGCTCAGGCTCGCCCGCGCCCGTCAGATTCGCGTTCCACCAGTAATAGGCCGTCAAGTTTTCAAAGACGGTGTTATCTCTTTTCAGGTCGAGATAATCGGCGGGCGCGACGGTGTCGGGCTGGTAGTTTTCATAAGTCACGCTCTCGGTCAGTTTCACCAGTCGGTCGAGGTCGGGAAAAGTGAAGGGCCTCAAAATGAGTGCGTCAATCGTGCTGAAGATGGCTGTGTTGGCTCCGATGCCAAGGGCGAGCGCGAGAGCCGCGATCAGGGTGAAAGCGCGACTCTTCATCATCAGACGCAGAGAAAAGCGAAGGTCTTTGAAAAAAGTGTCCATCAGTTCCTCCGTGAACATGAAAGAAAATCGATTCGATGGTTGATCCGCCTGATTCGAGACGCTTGATGAAATCTGGCCAATCAGAGGCGGAGTGGGCTAATATGAGCAATCTGTTGAAGGGAAGAGAAGGGCGATTGAGAGAACCCATAATCGCTCGCTCGCATCCAATCGCGGACAAACAACATTGCCAGAACAGAAGGTGAGACCATGAATAAAATAAAAACTTTTTCATCGCTTCGGATGATCCCGGCAGTTTCGTTTGCGCTTCTTGCCTTGCTCTTCTCACTACCGGCTTACGCTCAAAAAGACGATAAAGTTGAGCGTTTCATCAAACAGGGCAACGAATTTTACAACAAGCGCGATTACCGCTCGGCTATCGATCAATACGACAGAGCCTTGTCCGCTTCGCCGAACTCGACGGATGCTCTCTTCGGCAAGGGCTTCGCTCAATTCGGCCTGCAACAATTCAGCGAAGCCGCTTCGACTTTCTCGCGCCTCACTCGCGTAGCCCCCGATAATGCTCAGGCGCATGCGGCTCTGGGAGAGGCTTACAGGGCGTTGGGCCAGCATCAGAACGCGATAAACGCTTATCGTCGCGCGCTCGCTATAAATCAGAATTACGCAGAGGTTCATTTGTTGATGGGCCATTCGTTGCTGGCGCTGAGGAATCATCGCGAAGCCATTGCCGCTTATAATCGAGTCGCAAATCTCAAGGCGAATTATGTCGATGCTTATGAATCTCTCGGAGTCGCATACAGCGGTCTCGGAATGTATACGGAAGCTATAACCGCAACGAGAAGGATCGCCGCAATCGATCCGAATCATCCGAACGTCTACGTCAATCTTAGCTGGTATTACAGTCTTTCCGATCAACATCAGGCATCGGCTGATGCGGGCAGGATGGCTGTCAGAAATGCGCCGAATAATTATATGGGCTATACCAATCTCTGCCGCGCTTACAACGATCTCGGTCGACCGCAGGATGCGGTCGCAACCTGCAAACAGGCGCTCGGCATCAAGCCCGGTGACGGCGAGACGTATTACTACATAGGCCGCGCTTATTCGAGTCTCAAGCAGACGGCCAATGCGTCATCGGCTTTTCAGAAAGCCGTCACGGGGTTGATAGAGTTCACCAAAGAGCGGCCCGATGAAGCTGATGGCTACTATCTGCTGGGCAATGCCTACAACGAAACCAAACAACCGGATCAGGCCATATGGTCTTACCTGAAAGCGATTCAACTCAAGCCGCTGTTCCCGCAGGCCCGCTACAATCTCGGCGTGACTTATCGACTCTCAGGCATGAAAAGAGAAGCGATGGATCAGTACAATCAACTCAAGTCGATGGATGCGAAAAGAGCGGCGCGACTCCTGCAAGTGATCAATGGTCGCTGATCGCGCCTTGACGAGATACCGAATAACGTCGAAGAATCTCTAACTGAGGAGGCTTGTAGCGCGATCTCTCAGATCGCGCTACCTGAAAGCGAGAAATTTGGAGCCGCGCAAGCTAATACAATGGAAACTAAAAAATTCGACTTATATTCAATAAGCCATCGCTATTGAAGCAACACCTCTGCGATCTCAAATTAGAAATCTCAAATCGCAGAAGAGTTCGAAAACTTAGTTTCCGGTGTACTAACAGCTTGCGCCACTTTTTCTGAGGAGTTCGCCTTATGCCTTCCATCAGCAATCGAAGTTTGCAGGTGTTGAGCCTGGCCGCGGTCGGCTTTATGTTCGCGACTGCTGCGGCTCAACAAAATCCCAAAAGAGACGATGACGCGCCGATAAAGCTCCAGGCGACCCTCGTTCAGGTGCCGGTGACGGTCAAAAACTTTCGCGGGGGGTATGTCGCCAATCTCCATCGAGAGGATTTCGCGCTCTACGAAGACGGCGTGCGTCAGGAAGTGGAATTTTTCAAGACCGTAGACGAGCCTTTCAGCGTCGCCTTGCTCATTGATTCGTCAGGTTCGACGGCAGATCAACTCACCGAGATAAGAAAAGCCGCACGCGCTTTCATCCATCTGCTCAGAGACGCGGATCGCGCGATGATCATAGAGTTCAACGATTCGGTTCATGTGGTGTGCGAGTTGACATCGGATAGAAATCGGCTCCTCGATTCGCTCGAAGAAATCAAAGCCGGTGAATACACACAGGTCTACGATGCCGTTTACACGGTGGTCTGGGAGAAATTCGAAAAGGTCGAAGGAAGAAAAGCCGCCATCGTTTTCACAGATGGAGTCGATAGCGCAAGCACTGAAATCACTGAAGACGACACTCTCGATGCCGTCGTAGAGATGGAAGATGTCATCCTATACCCGATTCGCTATAACACGCGGTACGACGCGATGGTGAAACTGGCCAGAAAATACAACCCTTCTCTCACTGCTGACTCTGTCGGGGTGGAAGCTTATCTCTCTGAAGAGGTTCGCAAGGGCTTCGACCATGCGTATAGAAAAGCCGACTCTTATCTTCAACAACTGGCCGAGCTTTCAGGCGGAGTGGTCGAGCGCGCCGACAGGCTGGCGGATTTGAGAGGCGCTTTGGAAAGGATAGCGACCGAACTGCGCCAGCAATATCTGCTGGGCTATTATCCTACGAACACGAACAGAAATCAGGCGAATCGAAAAATCAAAGTCACGGTTCTTCGCGACGGCTACCGTGTGAGGGCGCGGCCCGCATACAACATATCGAAGTGATTCACTTTCCCTGATAAGCCGCAGGCGGCGCGGGGTCGTCCGACGCCGTGTAGTGAAAAACATCTCCACCGAGGCGCAGAAAAATAAACACGATTTCTTCCTCGGGATCATAATCCGCGACGGCGTGGACGATCTCTTCATCAGGCCAGCCGCCCCGCGCCGCGAGCGCATCGCCCGCCGAGGCTATGTAAAAAGCGGGAACCTTCAAACCCGATTCATCATTTGAAGCGCGTCGCAAATCGAGAACTATCGCGCCGCGTCCTTCGGCCAGATATTTTTTCCACGCGAAAGCGGCGAAGCCTTTCCATTGCGCTCGAAGTAATTTCTGATGGCCTTCGGGCGTGTCCATCGATTCGATCTCAGGCGGATGCATACAAAGATGCTAAAGGCAAAAACCGCAAGCGCGCAATCATGAATCGCGAATCAGGAGAGGGTGATTCGTCGTTCGCCCTCTGCGCCGCGAATGTGGGTGAGGCTCGTTATTACTGAAGTTGTCAGGGTTCGGAAGCAGCCGCCGACGTGAAGGTAAAAGAGCGCGCGTGAATCGGTCGCCAGACGCGAGGTGTCGCTGTCAGGTTCTCCGCTTTCAAATCTTACGCCTATCAACGTGGCGTCTTCCGCCTGATCGCTCAAGGCTCCGCCTGAAAGAACTCCGGTGCGCGATTTGGGATCGACTATTGAAAAACTGTATGTGCTGTTGCGCGTCTCGATCAAAAGAGAGTCGCTCGCTCGCAGATCGTTGAATGGAATTTCCTCGACTCGCTTTCCATCTCGCTGTGTTGCGCAAGACTGGACTGTGGCTCCGCAGTGTGGACAAAATTTTGCCGCCGAGCGAACTGAAGCGCGGCACTCATTACATCTTTCCTGCTGCACGAAAAACCTTTGCATATAACCGGGCAGCGACCTTTCCAGCAAACCCTCTTCGATTGTAAAACGTGTGTCAATAATTCGGCCAGGATCAAGAGGGGAGGGAGACTCCTTCCGGTTCGTCAAACCGGAAGGAGTCTTGCGAAGGGTCTTTACGGCGCGAGAAGCGGATTCGATCTGCGGTCATCAGGCGGATTTGCGACAGTCACGACCCTGTTCGGTTTTATCTTCACCTTGCCTTGAAGCGTGGTGGAGTTGATAAAAGTCGTTTTGATTTTGCGACCGTTGACTTCTATCCGGCTTCCTGGGACGAACCCTGAGCCTCGGACTTCGATCAGTTTCTTCGCAAGTTTCGTCACTGTGGTTATAAGCGGCGCGGTCGAGGCGGAAACCAGCGAAGCGTTGAGGCGATAAAATCCTTCCGAGTTGCTCAGGAATGATCCGATGCCTATCACATAACGACCCGTGTAGGGCAGCACTATGTTGAATCGCGAATCGTCGCCTTCGGATTGATCGTTGTAGAAGAATTCCACTCCTGTCACCGGGTCGCTCAGGTTTATCTCCGGGTCGAGACGCGATCCCAGCACTTCCGCATCGACATCTACGATCAAGGTCTGTCCCGCCTCGGCTGTGAAGCTGTAGAAGTCGACATCTCTTCGGCCATTGATTTCGCCGAATATGGTGACGGCAAGCGAGGGAAGATTCTGAGCCAGAGCGCCGTTAGGCTCAAGCTCCTCGACATCGACTCCGCGCGTGATGTTGAGCAGATAATCCATGCGCGATCCGCCCAGATCATCCAGATCGCGTATGCCTGCGATAAGCACCTGGTTGGTCGAAGGCGTGAATCTGATGAGCGGGTCGTCGTCCTCGTCGCCGAAATCGAACCGGATCAGATCGCCGTCCTCGTCAAACAGCGCGATGTCGGCAATAAGTTCGGAGCCGGAGTACCGGGCGGCGAACGCTTCTATCGTCACCTGTTGTCCCGCGATGCCCTCGAAGGCGAAGAAATCGACGTCGCCGTCAAAACTTATTTCGCCGAATATGTTGACCGGCAGAGAGACGCCCTGCGCGATCAAACCATTCGGCTCGCGCTCGAAGATATCGCCTCCGCCCGTGCCGAAGCTTTGCAGACTCGGAGCAGCAGCCGATGTGCGCGTGCGAGCGCGGGCCGACTCTTTGTCGGTTATTATGCTGCGTTCGAGAATTCTTTTTCGTTGAGAGGAGACGGCAAAAGGATTCAGCCTTTTGAATGCCGAGGCCCGATCCATCTCAAGTTTGGGAGTCGTCCGGTCGTACTCATTTGTGATCCGGGGCCGGGTGATTTTAAGCGTGTCTTCGGTCGTCTGCGCGCCCGAAACGGTCGCCATCATAAGCAGCGCGATTGAAGTTCGGGCGACTGCGCGCTTGAAATAATGCCTTCTCATAAACTGCTCCTCCGATTGGCCCCATCTGCTTCACTCCTTGAAAACCGGACGTGTGATGAAATCGGAAGATAGCGCGTGTGCCGATGTAAATATTTTTTTGATCCGCAGACTGTAAAATATACGAAAGGCATTTTCGCACCCTTCGTGTACTTCATGGATCAGGATGAAACGGAACTGGCAATCACGACGGGCGTTTCCTGACGGCGAAGATTGACGAGCGTGTAGATGGTAACGAGGCCGAGTATCGCGCTCAGAAGCAATAGCCCATCGATGCCGCCCCAGTCGGCGAATTTTCCTCCTGCTGCCGTGCCTATGAATTGCCCGACTCCGAGGAAAACGGAATAAAGCCCCATGATCGAGCCGCGATCTTCCTTGTGCGATTCTGTCACGTCGGCAAGATAGGTGAGCGCGGCGGGCGTGAATCCGCTCAAAACGAACAGCCCTGCGAGCAGCGCGCCCATCAGCGGGTAGTAGAAAAAAGCTGAAAGCGATTCGAGGTGATTGATCGCATACACCGCAGCGAGGGTGGCGAAGAGTCCGAGCGAGGCCACGAGCATCACGCTGGTTTTTCTCCAACGAGCGAGATAAAAACTCCACACCAGCACGCCCGCGCCGAAAAAGATGGCCAGAATAGCGAAGCCGTTTCCGAACTGCACTTCCGTTATGCTGCCCATCAGCAGTTGACCGGGCATTCGATCCTGACCCTTGAAGAGTCGCGGACTGTGATTCGTCCAAAGACCTATGAGCGAAAAGATCGCAAGCCACGCTGGAACGAATCTCCACACGCTCGGAGTTCTCAGTATCGCGAGATGCCGACGGATTTCATGCCCCGCCCCCGTTGCTTTCACCTTCGAGCGGCGCGCGTTGCTCAGTCCCCATATGAAAATGGCGAGGCTGAGAAGATAAATCAAACCGTTGAGACTGAAAGCGGGGCTTGTCAGGTGAATTCCCAAAACGTCGCGCGGACTGCCGAAGTATTCCCAAAGATAGCCGCTCGCTACGGCTCCGAGCGCGATGCCGCCGACCAGAGTTATTTCGAATAGTCCCATGATTCGCGCTCTCAATCGCGGACGCCCAGCCGTCGCTTCCGATATATAACCGAGCGTGGCCGGAACCGAGCTTGCTGTCGAAAGCCCTTCGAGAATCCGTGTGAAGACCAGCAGCCAGATGATAATCGTCATCGAGGTAATCTGAACCGCGATAGCTCCGAGTATCGGGCCGAGGTAGATGAAAAGTTTTCGCCCGTAGCGGTCGCTCATCGCGCCGAGCAGAGGAGCGCCGATCATCTCGGCGATGAAGAAGGATGCAGTGATTAGTCCCGTGACAGTGTGCGAGAGCGGGAAGTGATTTTGATTTATGGCTTCGAAGTAGGATTGCAGCATCAATCCCATGGTCTGAGCCGCGAGGCGCAGTACCAGAGTTCCGACTATGACGGCAAAAAGCGAGCGGGCAATCGATACGGTCATTCGCCTGCGAACGGGCGTTCGAGGAGACGTTGCTTCGCCGACACCGCGAGTTTCACCTTTTGTATGTGTCTCGGTCAGAGGCATGCGAAATCGGGAGAGAGAGTTTCGGGCTGAAGCTTTGAATCGAGCAGAGAGCCTGTCTCTCTGCTCACTGAACGTAAACCTTCCTCATCGCGACCGGAGAGTGCGGGCGATCACCCGAAGTCGGCGCTACGGCTATCTTATCGACTACATCCTGTCCTTCCGTCACGCGTCCGAAGATGGTGTACTTGTGCGGGAGCCTGTAATCCTGATGCATTATGAAGAACTGGCTCGATCCGCTTTCAGGCATTCCTTTGTTGGCCATCGCCACGAATCCGCGCTGATAAGTCCCCTGATAGATCGGCCTGTTGAGGTCTATCTCGTTGGGCAGAGGACTTCCCGAAGCCGTCTCGCCTCCCGCGCCCGTGCCTGTCGGGTCGCCGCCCTGAATCATGAAACCGTTGATGGTGCGATGGAAAATGATGCCATTGTAATAACCTCGCTCGGCGAGAAGGCGAAAATTTTCAGCCGTCTCGGGCGAGTCCGACCAAAGCAGTTCGAACTTGATGGTTCCGAGATCGGTTTCGATCACGGCTGTCTTCGGCCTGGGGCCGCAGGAAGAAAGTGTTATTGAACTCATGATTAAAAGAAGAGCGAACAAACGCGCTGGCGCGCTCGTCATCGTCGGATTCCTCCAAAGAACAGGCGGCAATCATCTCGCCGCAATGAGTTTCGAGTTCAGAGATCGACCTTCGCGCTTGAAGGCATAAAGATCGAACTCTGAACTTTCGTTATGCTCGAAGTCCTGATCTCAATCTTCAGTTCGCCTTTTTTCCCGCGGCGATTTTCTGCTTGTACATCTCGATGCAGCCATCGCAGCAGAGAAAAACCTTGCGCCCTTCGTTTTCGACCCAGCGAGTGTGGTCGGTTATTTTGTCCTCGGTGACGGGGCAGATTTCGTTTGGCTTGATCGCTTCCTGATCTTCCTTCGAGAGTTTCGCCACGTAACCGTCGGGGTCTTTTTCGAACATCTTTACGCAACCCTGACAGCAGAAGTAAATGTACTGGTCTTTGTACTCCGCGCGAAACTTATCGCTCACGGCGGCATTCATCACCGGACATTTTTTGTTGGTGACGTTTTTCTTCGCCTCGCCATCGGAAGCAAAAGCAGCGACGCTCACTGCGAGCAGGATCAGAGCGGAAACAGCAGTAGAAATTTTTCGCATTGCTTGAACTCAACTCCTTGATTTTTTCAGGCTGTCGCGCAGCCGGACTCAATTATACCGATGCCGATGAGCGGACGCAAAGCCTCGGATTCAGCGCAGGTAGATTTCAAGCGCGCGGTTCTGCTGTCCGGGATCATAGATGACCGAAACCTTATCGCCCGCGTTGAGTTCTGCGGCGGTGATGATTTCATCCTCGCGAGAGTCTTCCGCAAGCAACCCCAGCAGGTCGAGACGATCCTCGCGGCTCACCCCGTTTCCCACCAGATCGTTTTCACGGGCAAGGATGGTGACTTCGGCAAATTCCTTCGACGGGCGGACGGTGATGAGCAGCATCCCCTTGCTTTGGGTCTTGATTCCTACCACCTCGCCGCGAACGGCGAGCAGATGTCTGGCGCTCGCCTGCTGCGCCGGAGAAAACAGGAGAGCGAGTATTAAAAAAAATGCGGGCATAAGTTTGCTCTGCGCTCCGATCAATATTCGGGAGAGAGCCTTGATACTACTATCTCGCCGACAGGTCTTCAAGCGAGCGATTTTCCGGTCGAGCCTCGATCAATCGGGCCGTCACTGCCTGACGCTTCCACTTGCGGCACCGCTTCGCCCTGTCCGGTTTAAGTGAAAAAAATATGTTTCGATTGTTTAAGATGTTACTCTCAGTTGCTTTCAGGCGGCGAGCCGTGATATAACGCGGGGCGTGGGTAAAACTACAGTGGTTGAAACCCCGACTCTCCCGCAGAGGTCTGAATGAATGAGGAAAAGGACCGGGATTACCTGCTGCCCGATGGCTCGCTGTTGACCAGAATGCCTTCGATGGCGAGTCTCAGAAATACCATCGCTTATTCTCGCAGGCTGGAACGCCTCTGGACGTTCGTTGAAGAGCATTATTCCGACGCAGACCTTCACCTCGATGACGCCGCCCGCTATTGCAGCGTCAGCCGGGATCATCTGAACCTGCTCCTGCGCCATTTCGCCGACACGACCTTCCACGACCTTTTGTCTCGATATCGCATAGAAAAAAGTCTGGAGATGCTTCACGAAAAGAACTACACGCTGACCGAAATTTATAGTCGCTGCGGATTCAACAGCCCGAATACTTTCAGCCGACAATTCAAAAAATGGGCCGGATGTCTGCCGAGCGACTACAAAAAACGCCTCGTTATGTCGCGCCTCGTCGCCTCGAAAGCCGAGATGAAAACGCCATATCGATTTTTGGAGAAAATTCTCTGATTTTTGGACAAAATCCGCCGACATTTGAAGATACTTTATCGCGACACGCGGATAAACTCTATGCCTGACCTGGGCAGGCGGAAAAAAGTTGTTTGACATCGCTGGTCGAAGTCTTTCGGCTCTGTTTCGCGAAAGAACTACGGACGGTTCGCCTGAGATTTTGCAGTTTTGTAGTCAGCGCCTCACACTAAAAATCAGTTGAGAGGGGATATCCGAAATGGCGTCAGGACATGGAGCGCTTCGCGTTTTTGTCGAACCTCGATTGAAAGAATTGCCCAGAATCATACTCATTGCATTATTCGGTTTTGCAGCCATTGACAAGCTCGCTCATCTCTCCCGTTTCGCCGTAGCCCTCCACAGTTACCACCTTCTGCCCGAAGGGACAGAGCGATATGCCGCGTTATTCATCGTCATGGCCGAGATGGCTATAGCCATCGGATTGATAACCAGACGATGGCGTTCTCCGGCGAGTCTTTCCGCCGCGTTGATTCTCACAGCCTTCACCGCCGTTTACATCATAGCCGCCCCGGAGGATACCTGCGGATGCTGGTTCACGCTGACGCTGGCAAAGGGCGGCTCCCTGCACGTACTCCAGAACGTGGTTTTCGTCGGGCTGGCCGTACTCGTCTGGATAGACAGTCGGTCGCTCGCCGGGACTGGAAAAATATCCGCCATCAATCCGGAAGTTAATTCAGCCAGTTCACAATCTCGGTCCGACGGCGAAGAACTCAGCCATACGAAGACCCAACTCCACGATGTATGAAGCACACAACTCGAAAGAAAGGAGAAAAACCATGATACAACGCATTCTGCGAGTGACACTGACAGTGCTGGCGCTTCTGCTGACGCTTGTGAGTTTTCAGGGATTGAAGAAAACCAACGCCACTACCGCTGCGGGGCTTTGTGATGGAATATGCGGCTGCCCCGGCGGCTCGACTCAGTGCTGCACCTATCAGGGAGTGACCTGTTACACGGCTGCTCCTAAGCCCAAGCAGCCGATCCTCGTCGCCACTGAGGATTAGTTCGAAATGGAGATAGCGGGTTCTTCGCCGTCGACTCATATCCAGAGACAAGGAGTCTTTGATGTAGTGCAATCTGGAAGATCGCGTTTCGCCCCGAAAGTACGAAAATCAGGGACCGCGCAAGCTAACGGCTTGCGCCACTTTTCTGAGAAGTGGAAATCATCATGGAAGCGAAAAAGAATATGGCTAAATCTCTCAGCAAGGATTTTCGCTATGTGCTGATCGTAGGCGCGCTCCTTGTTGGACTGAGTTTCGCAATAGGATATGTTACAGATCGATCTTCGGCTGTGACTGAAGAGCAGCCCTCATTTCTCGAAGCCGCATCGCCACGGCCTCAGCCCGCCGCAGGCAGAGTATGGAAGGAATACTCTTTCGAAAAAGAACTCGTCATCGATTCATCGCAGGCGGCGCAGCCTGTGATGATGCGACTCGACGACTACGGCGATGTTTTCCTGCTTGACTGGAAAGACCTTCGCATCAAGATGTTCTCTCCCCAAGGCAACCTCGTGAAAACATTCGGAGAGGAGAGAGGCGCGGAAGGCGCGTTCACCAACCCGACCGCCTTTGCCGTAAACGGCGAGGGCGAAGTGTGGGTTTGCGACACTCGACAGCGGAAGATTTTCCAATTCGATAAAAATGGAAAAGAGATTCAAACCCTGATGCCGCGAAGCGCGGCGGATAGAATCGCCATCGTCGGAAGCTATCTGGTCACGACGGCCCCGCCCGGAGGCAACGTGTTGTTCGAGACTTATGATTCATCAGGGCGATCTCTGAATTCCTTCGGTGAGATTATCGAGAATCAGCCCCAGCATGGAATCATACTCGATGGCCATGTCGTGAGCGACGCGGAAGCGTTCATCTACGGCGGCAGAAACCTCGGCGTGCTTGCCCGCTATTCGATAACCGGCAAACAGGAATTCATCGTTCAAACCATCGACGGCGTCTCGCTGCCGACAGTGCAGATCATAGAGCATGGAATAAAAGTCAAACCGAACAGCCCTCTGGCTGCCCTGAGCCTCAGTTTGTCTGGCAATCAGGTATACGTCCTGAGCGGACAGACGAGCGGCGAACGGCAGGCTATGGATGTCTATAACAAACTGGACGGCGCTTATATGTTTTCCTTCAAACTTCCCCTATTCTGCTCGGAAGCCCTGCTTCACTCCGACAGACTCTACACTCTGGGCGAAGACGGCGTGACCCTATGGCGTTTCAAGCCTCAGTCATAAAACCGATGCCGGAAATCTTTTATGAGTAGAGCATCCTCCAACGAGCCGCTTTCCGTAATACAATCGGAGAGCGATCTTTCAATGCGCTACTGTCCCGGCATAATCGATAGAATTCCGTTTTCAGCAGGGAAGGAATTGCTCCGAAGTCGGACTACGGGTCAGGCCCGACTCGTGCCTTCCGCCCTGAGCAGAAGCATCGTCGAGTGCGGTCACTTCGAAACGCTTTATGATCTGGCGAAGAAGGTGTATCGAACGACATACTTTGCGAAAAACCCGGAGCCTGATCGAAAAGATACTCGCGGCCTCTCGCGCTTGACCAACAAATGGATCGAGCGGTTGATGCTGCGCGACCAGCGATTGCAGACCATCATATCCGAACTGAACGGACTCGCCGACGCGGGGCTTCTCATTTCGGAAGCAAGCCTGCTCGATGGTCTGCAATCCTCACTGATCGAAAAAGAAGGCACAAAAAAAATCGCCGCGCTCGGCATCGTCACCAAAAATCGCCCCACGAGTCTTCGCCATTGCCTGTCGAGTTATCTCGAACACTGCGCCGAACGCGAAAGAGCCATCGAAGTCGCGGTGATGGATGATTCGTCAGAACCGCGCACGCTGATTTCCAATCGAGATATGCTTGCAGAGATGGCCCGCTCGCGCGATGTTTCGATTTTTCATGCGTCCGGCCTCGATAAGATTCGCTTCGCCGATATGCTGAGTCGCTGGAGCGGGGTGAAAAAAGATACGATTGATTTCGCGCTCTTCGGTCTTCCGGCAATCGACTACACGGCGGGCGCGAACAGAAACGCTCTGCTCCTGCACTCGGTCGGAGATTTGATCCTGAGCGTCGACGATGACACCCTTTGCCACACGGTCGAAACTCCCTCGCCTGACCCGCGACTCGTCCTTCGTTGTCAGGCAGACCCGCAGGAGTTCTGGTTCTTTTCGGATCGCAAAGCGGCGATGGAATTTGCAGCGAAGAGCGACATCGATATTTTCGCTTCTCATGAAAGCCTTCTCGGTCGCACTCTTTCCGATATAATCGCCTCCGCTCCGAGAGAGCGAATCGATCTTCAATCGCTGTGCGAGTCTTTTCTTGAGAGCCTGCAACAAAGAGGCGGAAGCGTGGTCTTCACCAATAACGGACTGCTCGGAGATTGCGCGCTTTCCTCAAGCCTGACCTTGCTCGTTCACACGAGTCGACAGACGCAGGGACGTTTGATGCAATCGAAGCAGGATTACGACCTCGCCTTGCAGACGCGCGAAGTGCTTCGCGTGGCCGACAGCCCGCACATCATTCACGGCCCGCCGTGGTCGGGAACCGTGATGGGTCTCGATAACAGTCGCCTGCTTCCTCCGTTCGTTCCCACGGGTCGCGGCGAAGATGTTTTATTCGGCTTCCTCATAACCAAATGCATGCCTGATGCTTATTTCGGGCATCTCCCATGGGCATTGCTGCACGCTCCCCCGACTCAAAGAGAATACCTCTACAGCGCGGTCGCGACGGCTGACAACCTGCGCGTTGATGATCTGATGGGAGTCGCAATCGCGTCTTTCCGCGCGCGACCCGGACGAGAAGCGACAGATCGCCAGTTGAAGGATTTGGGAAACTATCTGAAAGATATTTCCGATCTCACCGACAAAGGATTCCGCGAAGAAACCATAAGGCTGCTCTTAGGTCAGGAGGCCGAACTCATCGCGCGCATCGAGAGGCTGATCCTCGACGATGAAGGGCCATCATTCCGGGCCGATGATATGAAATCGTGGATCGAGCGAAGAGCGATCATGTGGACTAATCCCGACGCTTTATTTCCGCAGGACACAGACGAAGATTTCGCCGCGGCTTGGGCGACCGCAAAGATGATAATGCGCCGATACGGAGAATTGCTCTGCGCGTGGCCGGAAGTAATTTCGGCTGCTTTGCAGCTTAGGGCGAAAGGTATTAGAATCGGTCAACCGCTATAAAACATCGAGACGGAGATTTTGTATGCAACTGTGGAGCGATGTGAAATACGCGCTGCGTGTACTGGTCAAAAAACCTTCTTTTTCGGCGCTGGCCATACTCGCCCTCGCATCGGGGATAGGCGTCAATATTCTCGTATTCAGCGTCATCGATGCGGTTCTGCTCCGGCCTCTGCCTTACCCCGACCCCGAAAGATTGGTATGGATAAGTCAGGGAGTTTCGCTCACCAATGCCGAATACGCTCTGGCTCCCGACTTCGCCGTGTGGCGACAGCAGACTCAATCCTTTTCTCACGCGGCAGCCTTCTCCGAACAGTACCGTTCGCTCACGGGCGGCAATGAGCCTGAGCGGATTCTGACCGCCGAAGTATCATCAGAATTTCTCTCTGTTCTGAAAACGCCGCCCGCACCGGGGCGCGACTTTCTCAATGAAGAAGATCAATCGGGAAGGAACAAAGTCGCCATCATCACCGACGGCTTTCGCCTCAGACGCTTCGGAGATCGAAACTGCATCGGCGAAATAATCCGCCTCGACGATGAGCCGTTCGAGATAGTAGGCGTGCTGCCGCCGTCTTTTCGCTTCCCCGCGCCTTCGGGTGTAGAACTTCTCACTCCCATCGCGCTGGGCGAAGATCAATCCACACGCGAACGCGCCATGCAAAACGGCATCAGACAGATCAAAGTCGTGGCGCGTCTCAACCCATCCGTGACGCTCGAAACGGCGCAATCCGAGATTCAATCGATTCAACAGGGAATCGTTCAGGCGCATCCTGATTTTCAGGAAGGCAGGGAAGCGCGACTGCGAAGGCTGCACGATTACCTTTCGGCGAATGTGTCGCGCACGAGCCTGGTGCTGATGGGCGCGATAGCTTTTCTGTGGCTGCTCGGATGCTTGAATGTCGGAAATCTTCTGCTGGCGCGAACGCTCTCGCGCAGGACGGAGATGGCCGTCCGCATCAGCCTGGGAGCAGGCCGCCTGCGCGTGCTGAAACAGATATTGACGGAAAACGCAGTGCTGACGGTCATCGGCTGCGCGGCGGGGTTGTTGATCGCTTATTGGGGGCGAAGTTTTCTGACGCTGATCCTGCCGCGGAAGATATTCGGAATCGCCGACATCGGCGTGGACGCGCGCATCGCGCTGTTTACGATCATCAGTTTCGCTCTGACGACCCTGCTCGTTTCGCTTCTGGCGGCAATCGCGCTTCCGTCTCAAAACGTCGCTGACTTTCTGAAGACCGGCGCGGCGAGCGTCATAGGATCGATGAGGCTCAAGCGCACACTCAATACAATCGTCATCGGAGAACTTGCGCTGGCTGTAATTCTGCTCGTCGGCGCGGGGTTGCTGATGCGGAGTTTCTGGGCTTTGCGATACGGCGATATCGGTTTCAGCGCGGATCAGGTTTTGACTATTCACCTCGATCTGGCCGATTCAAGATATCCCGACTCGGATAAACAGGCCGCTTTTTTTGAAAGCCTCATGGAGCGCGTTATCCGATTGCCCGGTGTCGAGACGACGGCTATTTGCTCATCCGCTCCGCCGACGCCCGTAGCCGCATCGTTTCGCGTAACGATAGAAGGACAGCCTGCGACCGATCAAATGCAGATGGCCCGACCGCAGGCTGTAAGCCACGATTATTTTCGAGCGATGCGAATTCCGCTCGTCGAGGGAGAAACATTTTCTGAAAGCGCCGGGGCCGAAGCTTCTCGCGTCGTGGTGGTAAATCGCGCATTCGCGAGAAAGTTTCTTCCTGATGAACGAGCGATTGGGGCGAGGATAAAGCTTGGCGGCTCGCGCGCACCGTGGCGAGAGGTGATCGGAGTGGTCGAAGATTTCAGAAACGTAGGTCTCGGAGTCGAAGCGGAGCCGGAGGTTTATTGTCCTTTCAGACAATTCCCGCTGCTTGCGAGCATGGATTTTATAGTCCGCACATCGAGCGATCCGTTGAGCCTCGCGTCTGCTGTCAGAAGCGAGATTTGGGCGATGGACGGCGATCAAACTGTGGCCGAGACTCAGACTCTCAACGAGCGATTGACAGCTTCGGTTTCGCAACCGCGCTTCACCATGTTTTTGCTGGGCGCATTCGCTGCGCTGGCCCTGTTGCTTGCGGCGGTCGGAATTTATTCTGTGATGTCTTATGCCGGTCAGCAGCGCACGCGCGAGATAGCCATTCGGCTTGCGCTTGGGTCTCAACGGTCACAGGTGGTCTTGATGATGGTGAAAGAAGGATTGCTGTTGAGCCTCGCGGGGGCCATCATCGGGACGGCGGGCGCGATGGTGTCGAGCAGGCTATTGTCGAATATGCTTTACGAAGTGGCTCCGTCCGATCCGTACACATTTATAATCGTGCTGGCATTGTTGTTTTTCACTGCGATGTGCGGCTGTTTCTTTCCCGCCTACAGAGCGGCCAGAGTCGATCCGATCAGGACTCTCAGGTATGAGTGAGCCGGAGTTATGCAGGGAAAAAGATCATCTCATCAACATCTTGATTCATCGAGGTGGACGGCTGAAACCGTTTTCGACTCTCAAACCATTGAAACGGTTAAAGGCATAAGACCGTCGCCACGCACCCAGCTAAAGCACAAGGGCATTAAGTTAGTACATCGGAAACTAAAAAATTCGACTTTTATTCAATAAGCCAGCGATGTCGAAGCAACTTTTCTGCGATATGAAATTGGAAATCTCAAATCGCAGAAAAACTTTAAAACTTAATTTCCAATGTATTAGAGGGATTCTCAACCCTGTTCGCTAATCAATTTGGAGCGGAGGCGACACGCTCGCAGCTTTCGTTTCAACACAAAAGCGGCGACAAGTCACCGCACTCCAAAGAAGGTCGCCGAAACTTTCGACTTAACTTCTTGCCATTGCGCTGAAGCAGGGTGTTGATGAGATAAGATGGCGACTCGGTTTTTTTCTTCCATAACTGACCCATTACCGCCTATGCCTGTTACGCTTGCAAGGCAATCGTCCGTATGTTAGACATTGACTGGAAAGAAAAAATCCACTTATGTACGACATAGAAATACCAAGGAGATCTATGAGGGGAAAAATCGCGATCTTTATTGATGGCAACAATCTATTTCATGCGGCAAGATCGGTCGGAGTTGAGATTGACTACGCAAAGTTTTTGAACTTCCTCAGAGGCGATGCGCCTTTGCTGAGAGCTTTCTTCTACACCGGAGTTGATGAGCGGGCCGAGAGACAGCAGGGCTTTCTGCTCTGGATGAGGCGCAACGGCTATCGCGTAGTGGAAAAAGAACTCAAGACCTACGCAGACGGAACCAAGAAAGCCAATCTCGATGTCGAGATAGCCGTAGATATGCTCTCGCTTGCCGACAAATACGACACGGCAGTTCTGGTTTCAGGCGATGAGGATTTCTCTTATGCGATAAATGCCGTCGCATACAAAGGCGTGAGGGTCGAGCTTGCCGGTTTTCGCAGCAACACAAGCCCGCGCCTGATCGATGTCGCCGATCAGTTCATCGAGCTTGACACTCATATCGAAGAGATAACCAAGACCGACTCGCGTCACGGCTATCATTATCCTCGCAACACCGGCAGCCTCAACACAGGGAACCTCAACAACTCAGGCAGCTATCAGACGGGCCAACTGCATAACTCAGGCAGCTACCCCGTCGTTCATAGAGCAGACGCTCAGGAGAGGGCAGGGCAACTGAATAACTCAGGCAGCTATCCGGTAGTCCACAGGCCCGACCCTGCTCCGGCTGAAAGGACTCATAACACAGGCAGCTATCAGGCCAGCCAACTGCACGACTCCGGCAGCATCAACACGGCGAACCTGACCCGCGTGCGCGACGATGAAGAAAGCGTGCCTGTGACTGAATAGCAAGCGGTCGGTGATCTGTGGTCGGTGAAAAGCCGTCAACCATATCTCGCAATCGAATTTTTGTGATTGGAAAATCATCCAACTATCTGTTCGCCTGGCAGGTCAGAAACAAAATCTCTCAACCGACCACTGCTCACTCGCCTGCGCGAATGCACGCCACGCGATGACCGGGCGTGATTTCCACGAGCGGAGGCTTCGCCTTCCTGCATTCTTCTATAGCAATCGGACAGCGCGTGTGAAAGCGACAACCTTCGGGAGGATTGATCGGCGTGGGCGCGTCTCCCGCGAGTCGCACGCGCTCGCTCTTCGTCTGCGGGGCGGGGACGGGGATCGAAGCGAGTAACGCCTGCGTGTAAGGGTGAAGCGGGCGCGCGAATATCTCTTCCGTCGCGGCCTCTTCGACTATCTCGCCGAGATACATCACCGCCACTCGATCCGATATGTGCCTGACCACCGCGAGGTCGTGCGCGATGAAAAGATAAGTGAGATCGAATTTCTGTTGAAGCTCCGCGAGCAGATTGAGTATCTGCGCCTGAATCGAAACATCGAGCGCGGAGACTGCTTCATCGCAGACGATGAACCGGGGACGGAGGGCCAGCGCGCGAGCTATGCAGATGCGCTGGCGCTGACCGCCTGAAAACTCGTGCGGGTAGCGATTCATCTGATCGGTCGAAATTCCCACCAGATCGAAAAGCTCCGCTGCGCGTTCGCGCGCCCGACGCTTTCTCACTTGGCGCGACGCGGACTGATCCGCTTCCAGTCGGTGAACGAGTATAGGCTCTTCGATTATTGCGCCCGCCGTCAGTCGAGGATTGAGTGAGCCGAAGGGGTCCTGAAAAACTATCTGCATCTCGCGCCTCAACTCGCGCAACTCTCTCGCCGTGAGAGCGAACACATCGCGGCCATCGAACAGGACGCGCCCTGAAGTCGGCTCCAGGAGCCTCAAAATCGTCCTTCCCGCCGTTGTCTTGCCGCAGCCCGACTCGCCCACGAGTCCCAGAGTTTCGCCTCGCGCTATCGAAAACGAAATATCGTCGACTGCGCGCACGACTCCCTTCGTCTTTCCCACAAGCCCGCGACGCAGGGGAAAATGCTTGACCAGATTTTCGACTGTAAGAAGGTCTTTCATAATCAGTAGTCAGAAGCCAGAAGTCAGAAATCAGAATGATCGCCCGTGATATTCTGACTTCTGACTTCTGACTTCTGACTCCTATGTTCTGTCTTCTGCGAAATGACACGCCGCAAAATGCTCTCGACTGATTTCGCGAAGCGGAGGCTCTTCGTTGCATTTCTCTTCGGCCATCGGGCATCGCGTGCGAAAGCGACAGCCTGAAGGAAAATCCAGAGGCGACGGAACCGAGCCGGGTATAGCTTCGAGCCTGCGACTCTCAGGCGCAAGCGACGGCAGCGAGCGAAACAGTCCGCAAGTATAAGGATGAAGCGGTCGCTCGAAGAGGTCTTTCACCGATGCCTGCTCGACTATTTTGCCCGCGTACATAACAGCTACGCGGTCACACGTTTCGGCCACCACGCCCAGATCGTGAGTTATGAGAAGAACCGACATATCGAGTTCGCGTTGAAGATCGCGAAGCAGGTCGAGTATCTGCGCCTGAATCGTCACGTCGAGCGCGGTAGTAGGCTCGTCGGCTATCAAGAGACGTGGCCGACACACGAGCGCCATAGCGATCATCGCCCGCTGCTTCATCCCGCCCGACATCTGATGCGGATACTCGTCGAATCTGGTTTCAGGCGACGGCAACCCTACGCGGGCGAGCATATCGATGGCGATGAGGCGCGCTTCTTTTCGCGGTTTTTTCTGATGCTCGATTATGACTTCCGCGATCTGTCGGCCAATCGTCATGATGGGGTTGAGCGAAGACATCGGCTCCTGAAAGATCATCGAAACCTTTCGACCTCGCACTCTTCGCATCTCGTTATCGGTGAGCGAGAGCAACTGCTCGGCGTCGAATTTGACAGAGCCTTTCACACGCGCGGGCGGGGAAGCGAGCAATTGGAGTATGGAAAAAGCCGTGACCGATTTGCCGCAGCCCGACTCTCCGACAAGTCCCAGGGTTTCGCCCCTCTGTATTTGAAAGCTCACTCCATCGACAGCTTTCAAAACGCCGTCCTCGGTGTGGAATGAAATCTCGAGATCGGAGACTTCGAGAATCGGCTGCTTAGGGGTGGTCGAGTCGGGGTTATCGATTTGAAGAGCCTCCATCGGCGCGATTAATTTTTCGAGGCGAGTATATCGCCTGCGAGTTGAATCTGTTCGCGGCCCTGATCTCGCACGCGGCAGGCAAGCTCCTGAAGTGAGATGTCTTTGTCATGCGTGGCCACTTTGACGACCATAGGGAGATTGACTCCCGTCACGACTTCGACCCTGGATTGATCGAGAAAGCTTGCCGCGATATTCGTAGGCGTGCCTCCGAACATATCCGTCAACAGCAGCACGCCGCTCCCCTGATCGACGCGCTCTATCGCGCGCTCGATCCCATCGCGGGCCACATCTACATCGTCGTGCCAGCCTATCGATACTGCGGTGATATGGTTTATCTCGCCTACGATCATTTCAGCCGCAGCCACCAACTCGTTGGCCAGTTGTCCGTGAGTCACTATTACGCCGCCTATCATGCATTAGTGGCTGGATGTTAGATATTAGATGTTAGCGGGTATTCTCTGATTCTCCTATTTCTACTAATATCTAACATCTAACATCCGGCATCTCCTCCTCTATGTTTTATATCGCTGCTCTTCCTTTTCGATATCGCGGTGGACGACTCTGGTTTTGAAGCCCGCGCTCGCGAGTCGCTCGTGAATCGCTTCGGCCACCATCACCGAGCGATGTCGTCCTCCCGTGCAGCCCACTCCGACGTTGAGATAGCTTTTGCCCTCGCGCTGAAAGCGGGGCAGCAGAAACGAGAGAAGATCGGCAAACCTGGTGATCGTTTCTTCCACCTCACTTTGCGCTTCGAGGTATTCTATCACCTTTTGATCGCGGCCCGTGAATGGGCGCAACTCCGGGACGAAATGCGGATTGGGAAGAAATCGAACGTCGAAGAGCATGTCCAGTCCGCGCGGCAGTCCGTGTCTGAAGCCGAAGGACGAAATGGTGACATTCATTTCCAGCGAGCCGCTCTTCTGAGCGAAACGGTCTTTGATGAAATCGCGCAGTTGGTGGACGTTGAGTTCTGAAGTGTCGATTATGACATCCGACAGGTCGCGGATTTCCGAAAGCAACACTCGCTCTTCGCGAATGGCTTCGACCATGTTTTTTTCGTGCAGCGGGTGAGGGCGGCGCGTCTCGCTGTAGCGACGAAGCAGCACTTCGTCGTCGGCTTCCAGAAAGACGACTTTCACCGCGACCCCGTTATCGCGCATCTCACTGTGGATTTGAGGGAAGAGAGGAAGGAACTCGCGCGAGCGCACATCGACGACGAAAGCGGTGCGGGCTATTTCGCTCGAATCGTCGCACAGCCGCGCGAATGTGGGGATGAGCTGAACTGGGAGATTGTCTACGGCGAAATAACCCAGGTCTTCGAATGCCTTGAGCGCCGAAGAAACCCCGGACCCGCTCAATCCGGTGATTATAACGACCGGAACGGGCATAAGTCAGTTTCCAGTTTTCAGCTTTCAGTTTTCAGTCTCCAGTGCCGCCCGCTGAAAACTGAAAACTGAAAACTGAAAACTGTTCACGGTTCGATAAGTCCGAAATTGCCGTCGGCGCGATTGTAAATCACGCCGACGCGGTTGGTCTCCGCGTTGCGAAAGACTAAGAACTGATCGTCGGAATCCGTAAGCAGCAGAGCCGCTTCTTCAAGCGTCATCGGCTTGACCCTGTAGCGTCGCGCAGGGATTATGCGCACAGCCACGGGAGCCGCTTCTATCACGCCCCCCGGAACAGGCGCGACCGCCTTGAGCGAGGCGCGTGATCGCTTCTTGGTTTGAAATTTTTCTTTGAGACGAAGCACCTGCTTTTCGACTTTGGCCGAGGCAGATGAGATCGATTGATTGAGATCGCTGTTTTCAGCGACGGCGGTAAAAACGGAGTCTCGCCAGCGGACTACTATCTCGGCGCACTTGCGATGCTTTTCCGCAGACAAGATGACGTGCGCCCGCATGGGCGCGGAATCGAGCACGCGCGAAAGCTTTCTGAGTTCTTTGCGCACGAGGCGCTCGATGGCAGGAGTCAGGTCGATATGACGACCAGTGATTTCTAATTCCATAATTTCATTTCCTCAAAAACAAGAAGTCAGAAATCGCGAATCAGAAGTCCTGTCCTTCCCCTGACTTCTGACTTCTGACTTCTGACTCCTGAATCAAACTATTGCGCGGCGTTCGCGCGAGCCTGGTATGCGCATCTGATCGCGGTATTTGGCTACCGTCCTGCGGCTCATCTTGACGCCATCCTGAGCCAGCCGTTTGGCTATCTCATCGTCGGTGATAGGGCGATGCGGGTCTTCGGCCTCGATCATCTTTTTGATCTTCAGCTTCAGCACTCGCGTCGATACATCCTCGCCCGTATCCGACTTCATGCCTTCGGTGAAGAATCTCCTTAGCTCATAGACTCCCTGCGGAGTGTTCACATACTTGCGATTGACCACGCGCGAAACCGTGCTCAGATGCATGCCTATATCTTCAGCCACGTCCTTGAGCATCATCGGCTTGAGATACTCTATCCCTTTGTCGAGAAAATCCCGTTGACGTTCGACTATCGATTGGCACACGCGATATATGGTCTGACGGCGATGCTCGATGTTTTTCAGAAGATCGACCGCCGAGCGGAAACGCTCGCGGATATAATCGCGGGTTTCTTTCGAAGAGTTCTTCGACTCCATCATCTGGCGATAGGTTCTGTTGATCCTCAGTTGCGGCATTCCGTCATCCTCGAATCGGATGACGTAATCATCTCCCACCTTCTCGATGGTGACTTCAGGCACGACAGGTTGCGCGGATTCGGCTGAATACTTGCGCCCCGGCTTGGGGTCGAGCTTTTTGATGATCTCCATCTCTTCTAAAACCTGCTCAAGCGCGATGCCCATGGTTTTGGCCAGATCAGGCAGCTTGTGCGTTTGAAGGCTTTCGAGATGATCGCGCACCATCCTCACGGCAAGCCTTTCGCCGTAGCCGTAGTAATCGAGTTGAACGAGAAGCGATTCTCTCACATCGCGGGCCGCCACTCCTACGGGGTCGAGGCGTTGAATTACCGAGAGAGCCGCTTCGACCGTCTCCACCGCCCACGGCCCCATCGCGGCTATCTCTTCGATTGAGGCGTCCAGAAATCCCGTGTTCTCGTCGAGATTTCCGATGATCGCTTCGCCTGCCAGTCGAACATCTTCGGCGACGCCGGTCAGGTGAAGCTGCCATATCAACTGATCGTAGAGCGACTGCGGGCGGGTGAGCAGACTTTCGAAAGAGACTTCATCCTTCGCTTCGTACTCCTGCGTCTTGTAGCCGGGATCGAGATAATCTTCGAACGTGGATCCGAAATCGATTTCCTGAAACGAGTCACGGTCTCGATCAGGCTCCGCATCAGTATCGAATTGGGCAGCCTCGCCGTCGGAAGGAGCAGGCGCTTTTTCGCTGAACCCTTCGTCCGCCGCAGCAACCGCGCCGTTTTCAGGAGTCGATGAGGCGGGTTTGGATTCCTTCTCGTTGTAGTCGGCTGTCGTGGCGTCGATGGCCGAAAGGTCATCGCTCAAAGAGGTCTGACCGTCGGGCGATTCTCCGGGAGCTACTTCTTCAAGCACCGGGTTGGAAGCCAGTTCAGTCGTCACCATATCGGAAAGCTCCAGCTTGGTCATAGCCAGAAGCTCTATGCGCTGCCGCATCTGCGGCGTCAAAACCAGCCGCTGTGAAAGACTCGTTGTGAGATGTGGCCTTACCGACATAATTCGCTCGGTGGTCAGTAGTCGGTGGTCAGTAGTCAGAAGGTAATTCCCAACTGACCGCTGACGACTGACCACTACATTCTGAAATTCTCTCCCAGATAAACTTTTTTCACTTCCTCATCGCGCGTCAATTCTTCCGGCGTGCCGGATCGAAATATCTTTCCGTCGTGAATTATATACGCTCTGTCCGTGATTGCCAGAGTCTCACGAACATTATGATCGGTTATCAATACGCCGATGCCGCGCTCGCGTAACTTCTGTATGATGTTTTGTATATCAACGACGGCTATCGGGTCAATACCGGCGAATGGCTCGTCGAGGAGAATAAATCGCGGCTCGATGACCAGACACCTCGCTATTTCAGTTCTCCGACGCTCGCCGCCCGATAACTGATACGCTTTCGTGTGACGCACATAAGCGATGTCCAACTCCTTGAGCAGCACTTCGAGCCGATGCTCGCGTTCGGCCTTAGTCAAAGATAAAGTTTCAAGCACGAGCAGAATATTTTCTTCCACCGTCAGCTTGCGAAAGACCGACGCTTCCTGCGGCAGATAGCTTATCCCTCCTCGCGCGCGCAGGTACATCGGCAACCGCGCCATATCTTTTCCGTCGAGGAGAATCCTTCCGCCGTCGGGCCGCTCAAGTCCTACTATCATGTAAAAGATCGTAGTCTTGCCTGCTCCGTTCGGGCCGAGCAGTCCCACTATTTCACCCTGCCGCAGGTCGAACGATACGCCGCCGACGACTGTGCGATTGCGATAGGATTTTCTGAGTCCCTCGACGCCGAGTTTGCTTGCTTCCTGTAAGGGAGTGCCTTCTTCGATTGCTATCTGAGTTTCCTGGGTGGATTCGATCACCGACACAACTTTAATACCTTTCGATTTTTATTTCTTTGTCAATCGATGAGTGGATCGAACGCGCCCTGTACCCTGCTGATTTTGGACGAGAATCCTATCATCGCGTTTATACAAAGTCAATTCAGCGCCCATGACCGCGCCTTTCTCATCATCATCGACTCGAGCAGCGCGCCCGGTCAAAACCGCGCTCTCGTTTTCTGCAATATACAAAAGATGATCTCCCGTGCCTTTGCGACCGGGCTGCGTCATCACTACGTTTCCTTCAGCCGTCATTCGCTCGACTTCGTTAGTCTCCTTCATCAGGTAAACATCGATTACCTCGGCATCGATTCTATCCGTTCCCTGACGCGCCTTCACACCGCCATCATAATGCACCACTCGATCTGTGTCCGAATAAGTCATGCGTTTTGCAGAGGCGAACACGGGAACTTTTTCCGATTGGCCTTCCTCGGTTTCCTGCTTCGTTTCGTAGAGCGCGCTTTCGACGTTCCCTATTGCGACCATGCGTTTTTCTTTCTGATAAAGCTCTATTCGGTCGCCCTTGACGAAATTATCATCCTGCCACCCGCGAGCGTTGCCCGTGTAGACGGCGAAGCTGTCCTTGTTTCTCGCATCGGCGCGGTCAGCGGTCATAAACACTGGCGATTTTGTGTTTTTGAACGGAGTGGCGTCTTCAGTTGCCTCGCGACTGTAATAGGTCGTTCGCACATCGCCGCGTGCATGCGTCTCGTCATCGCGGCGGTCGTAATCGATTTCGTCGGCCTGCGTGCGCGCCTTCGCATCCCACGCCATCGGGCGACGGCCTCGAAGCTCAAGCCATTCTTTCGTCCCGTCATAAAAGGCCCGATCAGAGACGGCATTGCGGTCGCCTTCCATGTATTTGAAATCGCCTTCCTGAACTATGCGCTCCACATCCTGCGAGTCGGCCAGAAAACTCGCGTCCAATCTCTTGCTCGTCGTCACTCGCAGGGGATGGTCGTCGGCGATCATCGCTTCTATTTCGACTTTCACGTTGTCTGTGGCCGTGAAAGTTTTGATGCGACTGGCTTCTTCATAAAATGTGGCCGACATGCGCGGCGCGCGAATGGTTTTTCTGTCCGTCTTAGGCGCGGCGCGAACCGGCGTGATTTTCATGACGGCATCGCCTGTGGCTTCCGCTGATTCGATATTTTTTCCGTCTTCGTAGAATCGCAGCGAAATGTTTGCCGCCGTTAGCTCTCGCGTGGCAGGATTGATTTTTTCATCTTTCACTTCGGGCGCGTGAACTATTACCCTCGCTCCGCCTTCGGCCCGCAGGGTTTCGACCGCGTTGCCCTGCACGCCTTCGATGAACGTGGCTTCCACCCTTTGAGCGTGAGCTTCTTTTTCCGGGTTCGATTGGAGTGTGCGCATATCGACGCCGCCCGCGGCGGTTGCGCGCGTGAGTTGCTGCTCTTCGAAGAAGAAATCCATGTCAGTGGATTTGATCTCGGATTTTTCCGATTGAGTCAGCCTCGAATTGCCGCGGGCTTCTATGCGCTCGATCTTATCCGCGTCGTCGAGGAATCCCGTCATGCGGTCGGCGCGCATTTCATCCTTCTGCTGAGAGACTATGACGCTTCCGGTGAAGGTGACGCGGCCTTCCTGCTTTTCGAGCAGAGCCGAGTGACTCTGAATGCGAGTCTCTCTTTTTTCACTGAGGACAGAGGCGGATTTTTTTTCAACAGGTTTCGAGTTGGAAGCGATGGCCCGACGCGCTCTCGCGGCTTTTTTAGCCTGTTTGCGTGCGCGTTTGCGAGCCTTGCGCGCGTCGCGCGCGTCGGGAGTTTCATCGCGTTGGCTCTTTGCGGCGGGGCCGGTTTTTGTGTGAGCTTTTCTTTCGGCTTCGGATTTGATCGTTATGTCTACGTCTTTGAGCAGGTGGGCGCGTTCGTCTGTGGTTTCGAGCGTCACTCCGGTCGAGCGGCCTTTGATACGACTGCCGTCGAAGTCGACCCTCTCTTTGGTATCGACTATGCCTTTCGGGTGATCGTAGTGAAGGTAAGAAGTTTTGATCGTCAGATCGTTTGCGATCTGAATGACGACGTTTGATATGAATTCTGCATCGAGCGTGTTGAGGTTAGCCGGATCGCTCACCTTGGCGCGGTCGGCGGTGATGACATCATTTCGGGTTCCATCTGTTCCGCGCGATTCCAATCGAACCTGTTCGAGTTCGTGAGAGCCATCTCCATAGGCGCGGTCGGTTGAGGCGATGAGGATGAATCGAATACGACCATCGACTTCGTGCGCGTAGCGAGTGTTATTGAAGACGGCGACGATCGGCCCCTGAAGTTTCTGAGAAGGCTCAGTCGGTTCAGGGCTTTTTTTTCTGAAGGAGAGATAAGCCGCAAGCGAGACGACCATTGAAACGAAGAGCGCGAGCGCGAGAAGTTTTCCGGCGGATATGAGTCTTACTCTGAACATCGTTTTTATGATTCCGAGCGGCGCGATGATACCGCAACGCTCTGAGGGATTCTTGCATGTCGAGTGAGGGAGTGTCGAGCGAACCTAAGCGTCAGCCAGATGTTTATTTGACGATTGCCATTCTATCAACAGCATCATCTTGCCGCCGCTGAAATGAATTATAGCGGTTCGCACATGCATGAACAGGAAACTCTCTTATTAACACCGCGATTGTCAGGTTGCCTTGTTGTAGATGTCAATCAATCTTAATTGACAATGTATCGTCGGCAATACTATCGATTCTTCCAGCCCGCTCACTTTCGTGTAGAGCCAATGCCCGCTATCTTGTCTGAGGAAGTGTTCTGCCAGATACTCATCCTGTGCTACGAGCAAATACTCCTGTAACGATTCTATCTGCTGATATGACTGGAATTTTTTTCCTCTGTCGAAAGCTGCGGTACTTTCTGAAAGTACTTCCACGATCAGTTGCGGATTCAGGATTATATCTCTTTCCTCATCAGCAAATCCGGTTTCGCCGCACACTACAGAGACATCAGGATAAAAGAATCTCTTCGAGTCAGGCACGCGCACCTTCAGATCGCTGGGATAAACTCTGCACGGAGCCTCCCTGAGTTGGATATTCAACTCGGTTATTATATTTCCGGTAATCAGATTATGGCGCTCGCTGCTGCCAGCCATTGCATAAACGATGCCGTCAATGTACTCACTCTTAAACTCGGCACGGCGTTCGATTGCGAGATATTCTTCAGGAGATAGATAGAATTCAGGAAGAGACGCCATGATTTATTTCCTCATCGCAGGTGTTCAGTAGCTCATCTGCAACAGGATAGGCTCGGCGACGGCTTTTGACAACCTGACGCTCCGTTCAGCGGGGCGCGTGAACGGCACTGAAAGAAGCCATGAAAAATTCGCTTCGCGCGCCCGTCTTGCAATCGTCGAAACTACTTCCGCTCCTGAAATGCGCGCTGCGTAGACTTCGTTTCCTGCCGTCGGTTCGAGCTTGTCCGTCACCCACTGAGTTCCGCTCTCGCTCACATAGCGTTTGACTATCGCGCTGCTGTCGAAGAAATAAGCCGCCATCTAACGCCGCTCCTCGATGAGCGTTTCTGAGACGGGCCGCCCCGTGACTTCTACGGGTTTGTAGTCACGATATGATTCGATGTCAGTCATCGGTCGTCTGACTTCGACGATCAAACCGGCTTCCATCAGTTTTCTTTCCGTCTCGCGTCGACGAGATTGCAACTCGTCGCTTTCTGCCATCGATTCGAGAAATTTTTGAAACTGTTTCCTCTCTTCGGCATTCAAAGCTCTGACTTCTTCCAGCAGGCTTTCAAGATTCGCACTTGCCATAAAAATTCGCTCCTCAAAATTTTCTTGATAGTAATCACAGACTCAGAGCAAATCAATCGCTCAAAACATCAACTCGCGGCAAATGACAACAGGCGACGAACGGCTCGATTATGACAGAAAGGGCTGTGATCCTGAAGGTTGGCAGGGCGCATAAAAATAAGGGCTGGAAGCTTACCTTCCAGCCCTTATGAGTTAAAGGGAGCATTAGAGGACCCGCTGACTATCGAGTGAAAACGTACTCCCGCGACATAACGCCGTCAGAGTTCATGACGCGGATAATCACCGCCTGACCCCGCAGCAGTTTCTTCCCGGCTTTCTTGCTGATGAGTATCGAAGTTGGAGACAGGGCGTCGTTGCTCGTCTTATAAGCTCGGCCATCGATGAGGATCGCCGCGCCGCCCGTGAAGTTTTCGCCATACACATACAATTTCTTTCCTGACATCTCGGCCCCGCTTATCGATGGCGTCTTCGACGTGAAGGCGACGCTTGTGATGAATGCCGCCCCGGAGAAATGATTGTGATCGGTGTCGAGAGCTCCGGGCGTTGACGGAAATCCGCTGTTCGCCAGCCCCGTTACATAAACCTGACCGTCCTGACCGGCAGCTATCCCTCTTCCTACATCGACGCCCGCGCCGCCGAGGTAGGATGAATAGACTATGGCTCCTGCAGCATCGACCTTGACTACGAAGGCATCGCCACGTCCTCCGTTGAAAGCCGTCTGAAAGGCTCCGGCTCTGATGGGAAAATTCTTCGATATGGTCGCGCCTGTGACATATGCATTGCCCTGGCGGTCTATCGCAAGTCCTGCCGCGCTGTCGTCGTCCAGTCCGCCGAGATATGTCGAGTAGATCAAAGCCGTTCCCTCGGCATTGAGTCTGGCGAGGAAGGCGTCTCCGACTCCGCGCGAACTGACGTAGAGCATAGAAGCCGTCCGGTCGATTGCGGCGGCGAACACTTTGGGGCTGACCGAGCTTCCTCCCATCGTCACGTTCCATCTGTTTCCGCCATTCGTGCTTTTGTGAAGACCGTATTCGCTTCCGGCGTAAATCGTGGAAGGAGACTGCGAGTCGATTAACAGGACGCGAGGGAAGAAGTCTTCATCGAAGGTGGGGCCATCGAGCGGGAAGCCGTCGTTTACAGCCTTCCAACTCTGTCCGCTGTCGGTGGATTTGTAAACACCGTTGGCGATTCGGCTCGTTATCTCCGTCCTGCGTCTTCTCGGATTGCCGCGCCCATCGATGGCATTGAGGAACTCGTAGCCGCTGTCTTCCGTGCTGATGTAAAGCGTAGACGAGGCGGCCGGGTCTACGACCATCGTGGCGACGTAATTATCGACGCGTGTCCTGCTCCAGCTATCGCCGCCGTCCTCGCTCTTGAACAACCCCGCCGATGTGCAGGCATAAACTTTCGATGCATTCGCAGGATCGATCACCAGATCGAACACGTCGAGGTTTGACAACTCATCGATGAGCGACCACGTATTGCCGCCGTCTGTGCTTCTGAATGCGCCACCGGGAAGAGTCGATACGACAGCCACTCCTGCAAAGAGGATCGATGGATTCTGAGGATTGATGGCTAGAGCCTGAACGTGAGAACTGTTCAGCCCCGCGCTCATCCAGTGAGCGCCGCCGTCCGTGCTTTTGAATACTCCCTTCACGGAAGTGGAAGCCCCTACATAAACGACTGCGGAATCATTCGGATCGATGACTATATCGCGTATCACCGCCGGTTCGCCTCCGCCGGTCAGCCCCGCGTTGATGCCGATCCAGTTATTCCCGCCATCGACGCTTTTGAATGCCCCCGCATCCGTTCCGGCGTAAAGCGTAGAGCTTGCGCGCGGATCGATTGCAAGCGACAAAACGCCGCCCGACCCTGTAATGACTCCGCCGCCAGCGCCCTCCCAGTTTATGCCGCCGTCCGCGCTCCTGATTACGGAGTCGCTGCCCGGACGGTTTTGCGAAGCGTTCGAGGTGGGAAAATCCAGCGACCGGGTCTGGCCTGAAACGAAGGCTTCTCCATTCGAGTTTACAGCTATCGAAGCTCCCGTATCGTCGAGGCTTCCTCCCATCAGCGTCGAGTAGAGGAGCGCGGATCCGTCGGCGTTGAGTTTCGACACGAAAGCATCCTGAAAGTCGGTGAGGACGGTCTTGATCGCGCCCGATGTGGTGGGGAAATCGGTCGAGCCTGCGATGCCCGTCACATAAGCATTGCCTGCGGAATCGACCGCGATGCTGTTGGCCCAATCGATCCAATGATCGCCGCCGAGATAGGTCGAATAAATCAGAGACGATCCCGACGGAGCGATCTTCGTGATGAAAGCATCTTCGAGTATGAATCCGCCAATTACCTTTTTGATCGCGTTCGCCGTCACGGGGAAATCAGTAGAGGTGGTCGAACCGGCTATGTACGCGCTCCCTGCCGAGTCTACGGCTATCGCATAAGCGAACTCTTCCGAACGCCCGCCCAGATACGAAGAATAGATCAGGGCCGTGCCGGTCGAGTTTAGTTTCGTCACAAAAGCGTCGAGCGAATCTCCGCCGCCCGACGGTTGAAAAACATTCCCTGTAGTCGGAAAATCCCGCGACAGGGTCGTGCCGGTCACATAAATATTCCCCTCTGCATCCAGAGCGATGCCCGATGGAATTTCCCCGCCGCTCCCGCCGAGATATGTCGAGAAGATCAGTCCGCTGCCGGTCGCATTCAGCTTCGTGATGAAAATATCGTTGGAACCGTTGAGAGCAGATTGCACGACGCCCGGAGTGACAGGAAAATCCGACGAACTGATGTTTCCAACGACGTAAGCGTTTCCTACGGCATCAACCGCAACAGCTATCCCTTCTGAAAAGCTGTTTCCGAGAAAAGAGGAATAGCTCAACACCGGATCGATTACCAGAGGGCGGCGCGGGTCTCGCCTTCCGACCTGAAAGCTCACTCGATGTTTCCCGCGGACTACATACCGCGCGGCGACTTCGCGCCGCACGCCATCGATTTCCTGATAGGCGAAAGGCTTCTTATGGCGAACCTCGCCGCCCGCTGTTGTCACGACGAGATCGCCGTTTTCATCCAGTCTGATTTTTTCAGCCCCCTCGAAAGCCATAAGAATCGAAGAGGCATTCGCACGGGGCGAGAGGATGTAATCGTATTCGAGGCTCTCGCGGTTTCCGTAATAAATCAGATCGATGCCCGAATAGATTTCATCGACTCGGACTTTTGACCAGGTTGGAATGTCTGCGCGCCACTGCTTGGGAGAGTCGCCCAGAAAATAGTTCGTCCGGGTGGGTTGCTTTTCATCTCCCCGGATGCGGGCGAGAGCGCGAGAGCCTTCGAGCCTCATCTTCAATCTCGCCTTCCCGTTTTGCAAATCGAGCGTCGCTTCGGCGGGTGAAAGATAGAGCGTAAAGCCATTGCCGCGCGAGATGAATTTCACTCGCGGGTCGGCCTGTCCGGTGTTGCTCTCGAAAGTGAGCGGCAGGCGGCCTAACGCTTCTGTCACGCGCGAAGCGGTCGCGCTGTTTCTTTCCGCAAACACTACGCCTGATTTCGAAGGCTTATGGCTTTGCTTCGGCGCGTCGCCAAAACCGGACAGCGGCAGACAACTGCACAGGCAAAAGGCTATCGTCGATGCGCTGATGATTTTTCTCAAGCTGTTCATAAAAGCTGCTCCTCGTGTATTGACTCGAAAAACACACAAAGCTCTTTAGCGCGCTTGCAGCCCTGTGTGCCTCCGATGCTTATTAAACTAAACGAGGAGGGTTCTGCTGTCACTGAACCTTCGGCCTAGTTCGGGATATAACTTCAGGCATATTCAGTCGAAGTGTATGATGCCGCGTTGAAGGGCTAAGGTAGTGGCCTGAGTGCGATCCTCGACATCGAGTTTGCTCAAAATATTATTGATGTGAAGCTTGACCGTGCCTTCGGCTATAGATAAGGCGATGGCTATATCCCTGTTGCTCAATCCCTTCACGATCAACCCCAGCACGTCCATCTCTCTTGCCGTCAGTTCCGATCCCGGTGTGCGTTCGGCGAGTCTGGCGGCGACTTCCGCAGGTATGTGTTTTCTGCCCGCCTGCACGTTGCGTATTGCTTTGAGCAATTCTTCGCGGAACGTGTCTTTGAGCAGATAGGCCCGCGCTCCGGCGCGCAATGCGCGGTATATGTCTTCATCGCCGTCATAAGTGGTCAGGACGATGACGCGCGCCTTTTCGTCTATGCGGCGGATTTCGGCAGTGGCCTCGATGCCGTTCATCTCCGGCATGCGAATATCGATGAGGGTTATATCGGGTCTGTGGCGGGAAAACGATTCGACGGCCTCTGTGCCATCGCTGGCCTCTGCGACGACGATCATATCAGGCTGAGAGTTGATGATGGCCGCCAGTCCTATGCGAACGACGAAATGATCATCTGCGATCAATATTCGAATTTTATCATCGCTGCTCATCGCCTGACCTCTGATCCGTAGGAACGGTGAGTGTGATTTCCGTTCCTACCCCTTCGCTGCTGTTGACGCGGAGGCGTCCGCCTGTTTGTCCGGCCCGCTCGCGCATTCCTGTCAAACCGAAATGGCCCTGACCGGCGGCGGGAGCTTTTTCGATATCGAATCCGCGCCCGTCATCTCGGACTTGAAGCGAGACGCTTCGCGCGTCGAACTGCAAGTGGACTTCGATCCTCTGCGCGCAGGCGTGCTTGACAGCATTGAGGATCGCTTCCTGTCCTATTCTGAGAAGGTTGCTTTCTATACGGCCTGAAAGTTTTCGCTCCGCGCCCGATACTTTTATACGCGTCTCGATTCGAGCGCCCTCGGTCAGTTGTTTCATCACGTTTGATAGAGCTTCCGAGAGAGAGACATCTTCGAGCGAAGAGGATCTCAAGTTCCAGACCGTCCGGCGGGCTTCGGCCAGATTGTGAGCGACGAGATTGCCCGCCATATCGAGATGCTGTTTCGCCGCGTCCGGCGGCTCGATGAGGTTGGCTCTGACCGCTTCGAGTTGCAATCCGATGCCTACGAACCCTTGAGCCAGAGTGTCGTGAATCTCGCGCGCTATGCGGCTGCGTTCGGCCAGCACGGCGAGGAACTTCGCTCGCATCTGACGAATGCGAAGCTGATGGATCGTCCATACGATCAAAGCCGCAGTCAAAACGCAGGCCAGATAGAACCAGTAAGTTTGATAGAAGCGCGGCTTGAGATAAAAGTCGAACGACGCGCCTGCTTCGTTCCACACTCCGTCGTTGTTTGAAGCCTTGACGCGGAAGGTGTAGTCTCCGGGCGCGAGATTGTTGTATATGGCCTCGCGCCGCGCGCCCGCGTCTATCCATTCATTGTCATAACCTTCCAGCCTGTATTTGAACCGGACTTTTTCGGGAGACAGGAAACTCAACCCCGTGTAATGAAATTCGAGCCTCCTCGCCCCCGGCTCAAGTCGCAAAGCGACCGAGGGACTGACAACCTGACCATCTACGATTATCTGCTCGACGACGACGGGCGGCGGCTCTTCGTTGATCCTCAGTTTGTTCGGATCGATGACGACTGCGCCCTTGATGGTCGGAAACCACAGCCGCCCGTCGGCGGTCTTCCACCCGGCGGGTTGAATTCCGCCGTTGCATTCGCGGCTGCTCATGCCGTCGGCTGTCCCGTAAGAAACCGACGCGATGGATTTCGCGCGGCCTGCGGCGAAATCTTCAAGCTCGCTCTTGCTGACTCGAAAGACGCCTTTGTTCGAACTCATCCAGAGATTACCTGAGTCGTCTTCGAGTATTTGAAAGATCACATCGTCGAACAATCCGTTGGCTGTAGTGTAATTCGTAAACTGTCCGTTGCAATAACGACTCAATCCGCCGGTCGTGCCTATCCACAAATCACCCGCGTGGTCTTCATAAAGCGACAGAACTATGTCGCTGCCTGTCGTGTAGGCGGAAAACACGCCGTCGCGGAATCGATTCAATCCGCCAGTCGTGCCTATCCACAGATCGCCCCGACGGTCTTCGAGCAATGCCCACACAGCGTCATTCGACAGCCCTTCGCGTGTGGTGTAGACGGTGAATTTTTTTCCATCGAAGAGATTGAGTCCCGCCGCCGTGCCTATCCACAATCCATTTCGCCCCTCGCATATGGCAAGCACTTCATTGTCCGACATGCCGTTGCGAGTAGTGTAGGAAATAAAACGCCCCCGGCTCAGTTGGCTCAACCCTTCGCTCGTGCCTATCCACAGATTGCCCGTGCGGTCGCGTCCCAGCGAGAGAACTTTGTTGCCTGCCAGACCGTCGCGCGCTGTGTAAGTAGTCAGTTTCCCGTCCCTGAGGCGGTTCAATCCGTTGAGCGTCGTTATCCAGACGTTGCCTTCCGCGTCTTCGATGATCGCCTGCGCCATGTTATCCGACAGGCCCGACTCGACCGTGTATGAAGTGAATTTCCCATCCTTGAGACGATTGAGGCCGCCTCCGTAAGTCCCTATCCATATATTGCCCTCGCGGTCTTCGTAGATCACAGCCACGGCATTGTTGGAGAGACCGTCTGCTGTTGGATATGTCGCGAATTTTCCCCCGCTCAAACGATTCAATCCGCTGTTGGTGCCGATCCATAGATTGCCTTCTCGGTCTTCTGCGACCGAAAGAATACTGTCGCTGGCAAGGCCATCTCTTGAAGTGTAGTTTATGAAGCGACCATCTTTGAGCAGGCTCAATCCGCTGCGGGTTCCGAGCCAGAGATTGCCCGCGCGATCCGTGCAAATCGCCCGCACAACATCATCTCCCATCCCTGTCTTGAAGGTAGAAAAAGTCCCATCGCTGAATTTGCTCAAACCGCCTTCCGTGCCAATCCACAGGTTGCCCGCGCGGTCTTCACACACGGCCAGCACTGTGTCATCGGCAAGACCATTTTGAATGGTGTAAGTGATGAATCGCTCGTCGACGAATTTATTCAAACCGCCTTCCGTGCCGATCCACAGGTTGCCTGCTCGGTCTTCGTAGATCGAATCTACAATGTTATGAGCCAGTCCGTCTTCAGTAGTGTAGAGGGAAAATTTCCCGTCGTGCAGACGGACCAGCCCGCCGCCTTCAGTTCCCACCCACAGGCTGCCTTTGCTATCGACGGCGAGAGCTTGAATGTTGTTTTCTCGAATTTGAGGAGTATTGCTTTTATCGAATACGGTGAACTTGATGCCGTCGAATCGAACCAGACCTTCCTGCGTCGCCAGCCATAGGTAACCGTCGCGCGTCTGCGTGATGGCCTGAACGTAATTTTGCGGCAACCCGTCTTCGGTTTGCCACACACTGTGGACGTACTGACTTACACCTTTCGAGGGATCGAGAGCGAAAACCGTCGCGCTCAGGGCGAGCGAGAGACAGGCCAGAAAATAAAAACTCTTTACAACCTGTTGTTTCATACACTGCTCGACAAACAAGCGGATTGTAAGCCAGGAGCTTTGGCAAGGCAAATCCAGACTCGCCATGTAATCCCTCAGTTATGGGCGGAAAGCCGTTGTCTCATTAACACCTCGATTCATCGAGGTGTCGAAAGGCATGACTTTCTTCTTAACGGTTTCAACCGTTTTCTGATTGAAAACCGTTGAAACGGTTGAAGAAACTCAAGCCTTGCTCGTCACCCAGCTAAAGCAAGGTGTTACTGAGATAGGAAAGGTGGCCTCTTTTTTCCGCCCATAACTGAGGCATTACACTCGCCATCATTATCATCAATCATGCAGCAAATGATAAATGACCGATGACGACGGACTACTCGATTTTCAAATCCCTCACGGTGAATTGAACTTGCGTGTTGTCGTTGTAGGTGTTCTCCGAGATATTGAACGCGAGACTGATGTGGTCGCCGGGGAAGAGATCGACTGCGCGCTCGGCTTCGCCCCACCACAGACAATCTATCCAGCGCGAATCCTGAAGCGCGCGAAACTTCAAATGCTTCTCTTTCAACACCCGCGGAGCCGCGACGACCTGAACCCCTCGCGCTTCAAACACGGGCTGCGGATTTCCCGGCCCGTAAGGTTCGAGATGAGATACCTCTTCAACCAGTTCCAGGGTCGCCTGACGAAGCGGCAATTCGCAATCGGTCCTGACGACAGGAATGAGGTCTTCTTCGCTCAATACGCGACGCGCGTGAGCATCGAGCCGCTGTCTCAATTCATCGATTCTCTCAGCGCGAATGGCAAGCCCTGCCGCGTGCGAGTGTCCGCCGAATCGCTCGAATAAATCCGCGCACTCGGTCAGCCCATCGAGTAAATGAAAAGCCGGAATCGAGCGTCCGCTCCCATGTCCAAGCCCGTTTTCAATCGAGATAATTATCGTCGGTCGATAAATGCGCTCGACTATGCGCGAGGCGACAATTCCTATCACACCTCTGTGCCAGCCTTCGCCCGCGATCACGGCCACACGGGACTGTTTCAATCGCGGATTGTTTTCTATCTCGGCCAGCACCTGCGCGAGTATGTCGGCTTCCGTTTGCTGACGCGCGGCGTTCTGCTCGTTCATACCCACAGCCATTCGCATGGCAGTTTGAGCGTCGGGCGCGTCGAACAGGTCTACAGCCGCGCTCGCGCCTGCCATTCTTCCCACCGCGTTTATGCGCGGCCCTATGCGAAAGCCCACATCGAATCCTGAAATCGCTTTGCCCGCGACTCCCGCGACTTCCAGCAGCGCGCGAAGCCCGATGTTGCTGGCATTGCGCAAACCTTCGAGTCCGTAACGGGCTATGATGCGATTCTCGCCCGTGAGCGGAACTATGTCGGCTATGGTTCCTATGGCCGCGACCTTGATGAACGACTCGACCATCCGTTCGCGCCCCGTCTCGACGAGAATCGCCTGCGCGAGTTTGAAGGCCACACCCACGCCCGCAAGATTTTTATCTGGGTAAGAACAGTCCTCTCGCTTGGGATTGAGCACGGCGTTTGCGCGCGGCAATCCTTCTTCGGGCAGATGATGATCGGTGATGATTATTTCGAGTCCGAGAGCGCGGGCATGTTCGACGACCTGGCGCGCGCGAATGCCTGTGTCGACGCTGATGATGAGTTCATAGCCCGCGGCTTTGGCCGTATCCATCGCGTCTTCGCGAAGCCCATAGCCGTCTTTCAATCGCTCAGGTATGTAGTAGGAAACGTCCGCTCCGATGATCGAGAGAGCTTTTTTCAGAATGACGGTCGAGGTGGTTCCGTCCACATCGTAATCGCCGTAGATGAGAATTTTCTTTTTCTGCTCGATAGCTCGAAGTATGCAGTCTGTGGCCTCGCGCATATCGCGCATCAGAAACGGATCGTGCAGATCGCTGATCGAAGGGTTAAGAAATTTGAATCCGCTTTCAGCATCAGTGATGCGACGATTGACTAGGAGGCGAGCGATGATATCGGAAACACCGAGTTCGCGCGCAAGTCGGGCCACCGTCGCAGGATTATGTTCAGTTTGAATCCATCGCTTGTTCTGGTGACTATGCGACATAAACGGGCAATAACATATCACAAATCGAAGCTGTCAGCGCAAATCCATTCGTGTGCGCGACAGGCTGACTATAGTTGCTGCCGGGAATCAAGGCGAGCCAGGCTCTTTGATCACCGCGATGTTCTTCGTAACGGTAACTCCGTTGTATGTTGCGCTGACGGTGACGGTCGTGTTCTGGGTAACGGTGCCGGTGGCAATGCTGAAGCCGCTGGTCAATCCGTTGAGGTTGACTGTAGCGCTCTGTTGAGCAGACGCAATCGGCCCTGCGCCGAATCGGACGATCTGAGGGTTGCTGCTCGTGAGCAAGGCTTTTGCGCCTGATGGCGGCGAGCCGCTCAGAACCAGCGTGCCGATTGCGCCCTGCCCGCCGCGGATTACTGACGGGACGATGTTTATAGAGTCAATCTGGACGGTCAGTTCAAGGAGCTGCGAAATGCGAAAATTGCCTGCGCTCGCAGTAATGGTGATGCTGGTGTTGCGGGTGACCCGCGAGGTGATCACCTTGAAATAGGCGCTGGAAGCCTGTCCTGCCGGGATTCTGACAGTGTCGGGGCTTATCCTCGCCAGCGAAAGGTCGCTGCTCGTCACTTTGATGGCCGCATCGGCAGGCAGCGGATTGCTCATCTCCACTCTTCCGGTTATCCCGCTCCCGCCTGCTATGCTCTTGCTGGAGAGAGCGACCTGCGCCTTGACTCTGGAGGGAAATTGCGCCGAGGTTTGATTCACCCAGAACGGAATGGCTATCAAGGCGATTGCAAAAACTATTATTCTTTTCATCTGACACCTCCCTGATTCGCGCTATCGTATTTTTCGATGCGCTGACGGAGTTTCCGCGAATCGCACAAGTCGTGCGATTCGCGGAATACTGAGGAATGCTCTTACTGATTCGCCACAAGGTTCCTGAATTGAGGTTGCAGGCAAAGGAACGGGAAATTGACGACCTGTTTCCCGATGTTGATCTGAGGAGGTCCCGGAATTTTCAGCGGCTTGGGGGTGCAGGCGCTTCTGAATTTTGTCAGGTCGACCGTGATCGATCCCGGCTTGATTCTGGCTCCTTCCCAGGTGATCCTCGCTTTTGTCGGATCGGGAATCTGTATAGTCGAATAAACAGGCGTCAGACCGAAGGGCGGATTCAAGCATCCGACGGTGATTTCCTGAGTGCAGTTCCCTGTGACGCTCTGGAGGGCGCTTTGCAGGCTGGCGATGGGATTGCTGCCAAGCTCGAAGGTCACGGTGCCTGATGCGGTGAATTGCTTGCAGACTCTCAACGGCTGACTGCACGTTTGATTGATACCGCTGATGTACCTGACTCTCGTTGTCGGAATGTCGAGATTCACCTGCCGGAGTTCGACCTCAGGAGGAATCACCCTGATCCGCTTCAGATTATCAAGCAGCACGTCGAGCCTCCATTCGCATCCGGCCAGTCTGAAGGTCGTGGTCGCTTTGCATTTCGGCAATTTGGCCAGCACCGATGCGCTCAACTCGCCGTTGCCCGCATCAGAATTGAAAGTGAACTGGCCCGGCTGCCACTGAGTGCAGATCGTGATGTCGACCGTCTGCGGTTCTCCCGCCTGAATCGAGACTGTCGGGAAGACGAGCGAGGCGGTCTTGTTGCAGCCCGATATGCACTTGAGATTCTTCAGCACATTGATTGCCGCGTTGACGGCATTGAGAGCCACCTGTGCCGCTGCCTTGATGCCAGCGAAGGGCAGGTTGTTGTAGGCCAGATCGCAGGCCGTCCTGAAAGCGGCTGTGTTGGGTACGGTGTTCCTGCAGGTCTGGCGAGCCGCCTGCGCCTGCTGATCTGCTAAATTTGCGGCAGCGATGATCTGCTGAAGCGAGGAGCGTTTGTTCTTCAGATTGTTATAGAGCGTCTGCGCCGCGTTGCTGGGGCAGCCGGTGAAATCTCTGACGGTTTTCTGGGCTGCGGCAAGCGCCTCGTTCTTCCACTGATTGATCTTTTCGGCATTATTGATGATGGTCTGCGAAACCGCCTGGAACGCCTGATTGATGAGTTGCTGGACGGCGGGCGGGATTTCCTGAGAGGCTGCCTCCCTCGCGGGCGCGATGCCTGCGGATACCGGCATGAATGCGGGTGTTATGACGAGAGCAAATGCAACCACTATTAAGAGGATGCGTTGTCTTTGGATTTTCATAATAAACTCCTTTCCGAGTATGAATGAAATTGGGGAAATCTCATCGAGTCGAGATATCCCTGTTCATATGAGTAATCGCTTGTGCGGTTACTGAGATAGCCGTAGAGAGCGCCACGCGGTTTCAGCAATCGGATTTCCCGTTTGATCGAGCGCGACAACTCTCCAGCGCAGATTGCCTTCTGCGGCTTTGTCCTTGAGCCACGACGGAGCGCGATAGATTCCCTTGCCCGGAGGCAGCAGCGCGGACAGAATCGTTTGCCCCTGCGCGGTCTCGATTTCGATTCGGTAAAAAGCTGCCTGCGACGTTTCTGCCCAACTGAAATCGACTGGTTCGGCAGCTGGACGAACTGCATTTTCAACCGGCAGGACGAGCTTCAATTCACTATTGATGTGTGTTCCGCTGCCGACGAAATAGCGCAGGGGAGGAAGCGGGAATCCCGCGACCGCGCCGCTATGCACGACGCCTGCCCCTGCTCCTACGATTGAAAGATTCGAATCGCTCTCCTTGTCGTCTGTAGCTTCGATCCTCAACAGCAGAAGGTACTGGCCTTCGACCGTGTTGGGCAGCTTCGACGGATCGGGGCCGGGCAAAGTGTATTTCGTTCCCGGCGGAAGGAAGACGTTGAACCGACTCACCTGAGTATACCTTCTCTGCAATGCGCGCTCTTCCATGGGAAGCGATGCTTCGGTCAGAAGGTCGCGCACCGATGGCTGTTCATCTCCCGGAAGCACGACTTCCCATCGGCCCCTCAGCCGCCCCGTTCCGTTGTATGAAATCTCGGCTCGGATCACAGGCGGCTTCTCGCCCGATTTGATCAGCATGATGGGTTTGAGGGTGTCGAAGGAGAGTTTGACATCCGTGAGCGCAAACGGAGTGCGCGCCCCTCCGCCGCTCATGCGACAGGTGACGGCGACGAATTCATCAGGCCCGCCCGCGGGATTGACGAACCTTCGGACATAGAAAAAACTCGAATTAGTTCCCGCCTGAGCCGCTTGATACGCCCGCCTCGACACCGAAGCCGGAATCGACATGATGTCGGTGAATCCTCCGCTTCCGCTTCTGCGCGAGAGATCAGTCCGCGCAGGCAGGCATCCGAATATGGTCGCCGGGTTGCACTTGAAACCGATGTCGGGAGCAGCAGGCACCAGTTCGCCGCACCAGCAGCCTTCCGCCGGAACGCGATTAGCTAAAGGGCCGAAGGTCAGAAATACTACCGTCACGCCGTTGGCATTGACGTTGACTCCGTTGGGATTGACCTGTATTCCCTGCACGGCCAGTCCGCTCACGAGCGGGCCTCCGAGCAGGAATGAAAATAAAAGCATGGAGAAAAAAATTCTTTTCATGATTGCTCCGTCCTCAGTCTCGAATTCGAGACTTCAAAAAAAGGTGAAGCTCAGTCCGAAGTTGAGCGTCTGAAATTTGGTCAGGTTGTTAAACCCGAAAAGATTGTCGAGAGACCGCGCGTATCGGTTCGCGTAACGCACGAAGAACTGTCCCTGAACTTTTCGGTATCGGCTGCGTTCGAGAGCGAATCTGTACGACCATTGCGCGTCCAGTTCGACATTGCGGCTCTGGCTCGCGCCCGCGACATCGCCCGCGAAGATCGTCGAGACCGTAGCCGTCAGAGTCGAGCGATTGCTCACGAGCCAGTTGACGTTAGTTCCTATTCGATTGAGGTGATCGATGCGGTCGGTTTCAAAATTCTTCGCGCTCTCAAGACTCACCTCGACGTTGAGATCGACCTTCGCGTGCGGAGTCACGCCGATGGTAAATCCGTTTATGAGATTACGGAGGTCGGCCAGTTCGCGCCCCGTCTGCCGATTGTTCTGAAACGAGTGATTGAGCCTGTAGCCGAACCTCGCTTTCTGAAACTGCCATTCGGCCAGAGCGTTCTGGTTCGTGCTGATTTGATCGGGAACGTGACTGAGCGCGAAATCGCTGTTTAGGGGAAGCGACGCGCCGAATTGATGAGTGCGGTCATAGCCGTAAGAAACTCTCGGAAACCACGGCGATGGATTGGCCGGGTCGCCTAAGAGCGATACGAGCGGCGCTCCGATGATTACTCCGCTGCGGCGCGTGAGCGTCTTGAGTATCGAAGGAATCCGGTCGAGATTGTCGTTATATCGCCAGTGCGAAATAGTTGCCGTAACATCGGCGACGGTAGCGACGGCTTCGAATTGATTCTGAAACCTGTCGGCCTGAGTGAAAGCGGTCACGCTGCGAAAGAGCGGATCGATAGTCTCGTGGCGATAGTTGAAAGTGAGGCTTGCCTTACGAGTCGCGCTTATGGGGCGGTCGCGCAGTATGTCAAAGCTTGCATCGATGTAGCGGGCATTGCGCGCGTCTTCCTTCACCGAGACGACATCGAACGACTGGTTGAGCAACGGGTCTGAAGGATTGTTGAATCGGCTTCTTGCGAAACCCGCGTCGAATCGGATGCGCTGCGAAGGATCGCTTGCCACGACGCGAACGCTTAGGCCCTTGCTCTGCTCGGCGTCGGTGATGTTGCCCTGATTGAAATTATTTATCGGCAGCAATGATCCGTGCAGCAGGCCGCCTTCGATTCTCAGACCTCCGGGCCTTTCGGGAAAGATTTCCAGCCCCAGAGACCCGGTCACTATCTGATGTTTGCGGCGACTCAGCCCGATGAAGTTATCCCAGCCCACTATGCTCGACCCGTTGATCGCGGCCAGGGAAAAATCTGCGCGTCTGGTTATGGGGAATGTGAGCGAGATGCCGCGACTTGAAAAACTGTTTATGAGGTGACGATTCGTTCCATAGGCGATATGTCCCATCTGAATCCGGGCCTTGCCCGCCTTGAACTGCAAAAGGTAACTGGCCAGATCGATCCGCGGCGCGCGGTCGCCTTCCTGAGCGAACCTGAGAGCCTCGTTGCGATAGCTCGATCCGGCTATGTCGAACTGCATCTCGGAGCCGAACGCGCCGCGGGTGAAATTGCTTTTCAGACTTCCCTGAAGAGTGAAGTCGGTGAAAGTTTCTCTCTCCGGTCGATTCGCTTCGGGAAAGTGCGCCTCGGCTGCCTGCGACTTGATCCCGATGGTCAGAGATGGAGTGAACTCCATTTTGCCCGAGCCATTGTTCTGCGTCGCGTCCTGCGGCTGTGGCGCGGAGGGCTGGGCATCTTCGACGCGCAGAGGGAAGCGCGCGATTTCGCGCCAGTCGTTTTCGCCCGTCACCAGATAAACGATGACTTCGCTTTCGCCCGCCGGCAGCGGCACTTGAGGCGTATAGACGAGCGCATCCGGGGCGACAGAGAACAGGCTTGTCCAGTCGGTCGTTCCGATCAACACGCCGATTCGCCCTTCCGAGGGCTGAAGCGGGCGGCTCAGTTGCAGGGTGATCTGCTCGCCGGGACTGATCGCGCGCTCAGCGAAGCTTGCCTTTACGGTCAACTCCTGCGCGCTGGCCCGAACGAAGAGATCAAGGTTGAGACAACTGACGAGAAGCGCCACGAGAAGCAGGATTCGATTGTGTCTTTTAATCAATGCGGAAAACATATTCTTTCCTCTAAGGATTCGTGAATCATTATTTTTGCCGATAGCCGAATTCAGTGATCAGGCACGAAAGAGATGCTCACTTTTCCCATCACCGACTTCTGGCTCAGGTTTTGAAAAGCGCAAGACCAGCTTGTGATTCTCAGGCTCTGCTCGCCGACGCGATGTGACACCTCGAACGGCCCCTGACCGTCTTTTTTGACCACAGCGCCGATGCTGTTCTGCGCGAGCAATGCGCTCACTATTGTCTGCGGAGACCACGACGCGCTGATGCGAATCGTCCCCGGAGCAAGCACCTTGAATGTTTCAGTGTGTGTGTGTTGAGCTACAGGCGCATTGCCCGCAGGCCCCAGCTTGAACTGCTTGTCCTGAATCAGAGGGATTGCCTCCCACGGGCGGCTGATCCTCAGTTTGCCGCTTGCGCCCGCGCTTCCCGGCCCGCGACTGGCCTCGACTTTCCACTTTATATGGCCTGCGCTTATCGACCGGTTGATTTCCTGCTGCGTCGCCGTGTAGGAGAGAGTGAGGCTGCCTCCCGCGCCGGAGATTTGTGAGGCGATTGATCCGTCCGGTCGCCTCAAAACGATCCTGAGTTCGATCTTCCGAGGTGTCCACGCGGCATCGACCGTAATGCGACCCTGCGTGTAAAGGTAGACCTCTTTGACGAATCTGCCGCTTGCGCTCAGGTTTGTAAAAGGCGCGTGAATGATCGCTTCGCTCGCTTCAACATTCAAAGAGGTAGCGCAGAGAATGCCTGCGGTTATGGTTGAGAAAATGATTTTTTTTATCGCTCCCGTCATGTTCCGACTCCGGTCGTTGAGTTATTCATAGCGGGAACGGATTTCGGCCCGTTCCCGCCAGACTGTTACTGCTGGCAATCGAGTGAGAGATATCGCGTGGAGGCGTAAGACCCCATCTGATAGACGCCCGTGGAACCGGCTTGAGCCGGAGTCGAGGCTACCTGATTGCAGCCGGACTTCTCGGCTTTGAAGGCATAGAGCGTTCCCGACGCCACATTGAAGACCACCACGCCTGATGAATTCGTATACTGCGTCTGCGCAGGGAAACTCGAATCATATTGCTTGGTGAGCGTCACTTTCGCTCCCGATATCCACTGTCCCTGTCCGCCCTGCCAGGTGCCGTGTTCAAAAACTTTCACCGTCAGAGCATATGTAGCTGCCGCGGGAGGCTGGTCGCCGCCGCACGGTTTGCTCACATTCTGATTGGTCGAATAAGTGTTGTTGTTTTCTACCGTCTCGGCGATGCCGTTTGCAGGATCAGCTATGATCTTGAAACTGTACGTGCCTGCCGACGGGAGACTCACATTGTTGAACCATGCGGGCTGATTTCCATTCGGGCCTATGCCGCTTTGAATGATGGTCGTGTACTGGCCCTGTCCGCCATTGGGAAACTGAATGTGCAGCAGCACCGTGACGGGTTTGCTGATGCCTATGTTCTGCGAGTTCTGAATGGTGGCCTGAACCTTGTTTGTGTTCCCGACGCACAATCCGCCCGGCGTTCTAATGCCCGCCACGCGCAGATCGGGTCTTTGATCAGGGTGTGCGCCGACGCTTCCTGTAAGCGATGTTGCCGCCATAAGGCATATTGCTAAGCTGGCGATTGAAATTGCTCTGATGGTCTTGTTTCTGCTCATTGTCTTCATCTCCTGTCTGGTCTGTGATAATTTCGTTCGACGTTGTTGCAGGTGCTGATTCAAGCTAGAATGGCTTTGCATCTGACACGGATTTCAGCCACTGCTTCGACGCTGGATCAATGGTAATCTGAGTCGGCAAGGCAAGTCCTTACACAGGGATAACAAATCCCTGACAAGGCCCTAACAGAGTTCTAACATCGGCTATGTCTTTGCAAAGAAAGCAATTGTTTGAGTTCGGCGAATTTCAAATCGATCCGGCTGAACGACTCCTCCTGCAAAACGGCCAGACGGTTTCGCTCACGCCGAAAGCATTCGATACTCTTCTGGTGCTGGTTGAAAACCGCGGACGACTGATAGAAAAAGATGAACTGATGCAGGCCATCTGGCCCGATACCTTCGTCGAGGAGGCCGGACTGACGCGCAATATCTCATCGCTCAGAAAAGCTCTCGGAGAAATTCCCGGCGAAACTTCCTACATCGAAACCATTCCCCGTCGCGGATACCGCTTCGTCGCCGAGGTAAAAGAGACGTGGCAGGAGACGAGCGAGTCTGTGACCGGCGGCGAAGAAGATTTCCTGAGCGATACGGATGCGGAGAAGTCGCAGCGCGCGAGCGTCTTTGCTTCGTCGCGCGCTCGAATGGCTGTGGTCATATCACTCGTTGTGCTGACTGCTGCGGTCATCTATTTCATGGTTAAAGCAGGTTCTTCTCAACCCGCCTCGACTCCCGGTACCGGCACTCTCGCCGTGCTTCCATTCAAAGTGGTAGGAGCCGGCGCGGAGACCGAACATCTCGGCATAGGAATGACCGACACGCTTATAACCGCTTTGAGCAGCGTCCGGGATATGAGGGTGCTGCCGACAAGCTCCGTGCTGAGATACGACGGAACGGAAGATGCCCTGCTGGTCGGGCAGGCGCTCAAGGTCGATACGGTGCTGGAAGGAACCATTCAGCAATCAGGTGATCGCATACGAGTGACAGTGCGATTGACGAGAGTGAGAGATAAATGGCCGCTGTGGGCAGGCAAGTTCGATGAGGATTTCAATGGCTATCTCGCTATTCAGGATTCGATATCGGAACGAGTCACTTCGGCTCTGGCTCTGAGGCTCACGAGCGAGGATCGCAGCCGCCTGATGAAACATCACACGAAGAACGCCGAGGCATATCAACTCTATATCCGAGGGCGTTACTTCTGGAACAAACGCACGCGCGACGGCTACCAGAAAGCCATAAAGCTGTTCAATGAGGCCATCGAAAAAGACCCGTCCTACGCGCTAGCCTACTCGGGCCTGGCCGATTGCTATGTGCTGGGCGGCGACGCGAAATCGACTGAAGAAGCTTTCTCGAAAGCGAAAGAAGCGGCTGTGAAGGCCATAGCTCTCGACGACACTCTTGCGGAAGCGCATGCCTCTTTCGCTTTGACCCGCATGGCTTATGACTGGAATTTCGCCGCAGCCGAAGAGGAATTTCGTCGGGCCATCGCTCTCAATCCCAACTACCCGACGGCTCATCAATGGTACGCGGACTGTTTGATTCTGATGGGACGCGTCGATGAGGCTATAGCAAGCGTCGATCGGGCGCAGGGACTCGATCCGCTTTCGCTCATCATCAGCCGTGATGCGGGAAGAATTTCCTACTTCGCCCGTCGCTATGATGAGGCAATCGCTGAGTGCAGAAAGACGCTGGAAATGGATCCCGGTTTTTACCCCGCGCGCATAACTCTGGGCGACGCTCATGTGCAAAAGAACGCCTATGATGAAGCCCTAGCGGAATACAACAGCGTGATAAGCCTTTCGGGCGGCAGGGCGCGTATGAGAGCGTCGCTGGCCTATGTGTATGCCCGGTCGGGCAAAGAGACGGAAGCCCGTCGCGCGCTCAGCGAATTGAAAGCTATGGTCGAAGGAAGACCGGCCTCCTCATTCGATCTGGCTACGGCTTACACGGGACTCGGAGATAAGGACAACGCCTTCAGATGGCTGGAGGCCGCTTACCGGGAGCGATCATACAGACTTATTTATATGCTGATCGATCCAGTGTTCGACCCGCTTCGCTCCGATGATCGCTTCAAGGATATAGTCAGCCGCATAACTACTTCATCGCTGTAAAAGTCACATTCTCTCATCTCCTGATCGGGATGCAATCGAATCGAAGCCCGCAGGCAGGAGCCAATGAGGAGGGATACAGCCATGATTCTTATCCTGATCGCCTCAATAATAATCCGAGTCATATCTCTCATTCTGGCCATCGTGTTACTCCGGAGAGCGCGAGACTGGCGACTCGGATTTCTCGCCCTGATGCTGGGGCTGGCGACCGTTTATGGAATAGTGAAACAAAGCGGCGGAGATATTTCCGTTTACAGTGAACCGGGACAGGGAACTGCTTTCAGGGTTTACCTGCCGCGAGTCGAGAAGGCTGCTGAACGGGCCGAACCGGAGGCGGCGGTTGGCGAATCGCTGCAAGGGCAGGAGACTGTGCTGGTGGTCGAAGACGAGGAGATGATTCGGCGGCTGGTCAGGGAATCTCTCGAAACCTACGGCTATAATATTCTGGAAGCAGCCAGCGGAGGCGAAGCGATCGTGATCTGCGAGCAGCATCACGATGAGATCGCTCTGGTCGTGACCGATGTGATCATGCCGAGGATGAACGGGCCGGAACTTGTCGAACGAATCAGGGTGTTCGTGCCGGACATGCAGGTGCTTTACATGTCAGGTTATCTCGACGATATCATACTCGATTTAGGCATCTTTGAATCGGATACAGCATTCTTGCAGAAGCCTTTCACTCTGGAATCGCTTGCGCGCAAAGTGCGCCAGGTACTGGACAGGAAATGAGTCTGACGCTGAACTCGCGCAGCCTGATCGATCAAAGCAACCCCTTGAAGTAAACCTTTCAGCCTGTCAGCAGGGCAGGAACTTTATGCGCTGTGGCATAATAACGATCTTGATTAGTTCAACAAAACTTTGGCCTGATGGCGGCGCTCATCTTGCTGGCGCTTCCTTTGTTCGGGCCGCTTTCACAATGGGGTGCAAAATTTATCCACGAGGAATTCACGATGACCTTTGAAGCAGCCCTGGCGTTTGCGATCCTGATCGGAGCTCTGGTTGTTTTCGCGCTCGATGTCTTCCGCATTGATTTCGTGGCGTTTGCCATCCTGGGACTCATTCTGGTTCTTGGCCCGGTCTTGAATGTGAAACCCGAAGAGGCGATATCGGGTTTCAGCAATCCCGCCACTATCACAGTGATGGCGATGTTCATACTGAGCGGCGGCATCTACCGCACGGGGATGATCAACGTTCTCGGAAGGCGCATGACTATTCTTGCCGGAGACGGAGAACTGCGCCAATTGCTCATCGTGATCCTGACAGTAGGTCCCATCTCGATGTTCATAAACAACACTGCGGCAGTGGCGATCCTCATCCCGACCGTCCTCGGTCTGGGGCGGCGAGAGGGCCGCCCGCCTAGCAAGCTGTTGATGCCTCTGTCGTTCGCCTCACAACTCGGAGGCGTGGTCACTTTGATCGGGACATCCACGAACGTGCTTGCCAGTTCTCTGTCAGCGGAGCGCGGCTACGGGGCGTTCTCGATGTTCGAGTTTGCCAAGATCGGGCTGCTGGTCTTTGCAACCGGAGTTCTGTACCTGCTGGTAATCGGACGGAGGCTGACTCCGGAAAGACGTCAGGAACTGGAGATCGCCGAAACCTACAGGATCAGAGAATACCTGAGCGAAGTGGTCGTCCTTGATAACTCACCGCTGGTCGGACAGACTCTGGCAGAGTCGCGGCTCAGCCAGCAGTTTGGAATCCAGGTGCTCGAAATCACCAGAGATGGACAAAAGACCGGATTCCTGCTGGCTGACAGGCTTCAGGCCAGGGATGTGCTGTTCGTTCAGGCCAATCGAGACCAGTTGCTGAGTATCAAAGACATAGAGGGATTGGAGATCGAGCCGGATGAGCATTTTGGCAGCGAGGTGTTGAAGGGGGCCGAGATGGGAATGCTCGAAGTCGTTATCGGCCCTAACTCGGATCTGATCAGCGGGACACTGGAAAGCGCCGACTTCCGCAAGCGATACGATTGCATAGTGATCGCCATCCAGCGGCACGGACATCTGATCCGGGAGCGGCTGGCAAAGGTACGCCTCGGATTCGGCGACACTCTTCTGCTTCGAGGCCCCGCCTTCGCCCTTGAGAAGTTGAAGCGGAACCCAAGCTTCATCGTCACTGAACAAGTGCCGGTCGAAGAGTTTCGCACAGGGAAGATACCCGTCGCGCTAGCCATAGTAGTCGCCGTCGTCATCGTGGCCGCGCTCGGCGTGCCTATCCTGATCACTTCCATCGTCGGCTGTGTGTTGATGCGGCTGACCGGATGTCTGAAGATGAACGAGTTGCACGAAGCGATTCGGTGGGACGTGTTGCTCGTGCTTGCGGGGCTGATCCCGCTCGGTCTGGCGCTTGAGCGCACGGGAGGCGCGCAGCTTCTGGCCGATCTTGCGGCCCGTCTCGCGCAGTATGTGTCGCCTCTCGTCGTGGTGGGCATCTTCTACGCTATGACGACGGTGCTGACAGAATTGATTTCCAACAATGCGTCGGTCGTCGTGATGGTTCCAGTAGGGGGCGCGACCGCGCATGCTCTGGGACTAGACCCTCAGGCTCTGATCCTGGCCATCATGTTCGCCGCCTCGACGAGCTTCTCCACGCCGGTCGGCTATCAGACCAACACGATGATCTACGGGCCGGGAGGTTACAAGTTCCTGGACTTCGTACGGGTGGGAGGGCCGCTTAATTTGCTGCTGGCTATCGTGACGCCGATATACATTTATCTGTTCTGGGGCATTTGACCGGGAGGGAACAACGAGGATGGCTCACGTTTCGCACAGATTATCTAATTCGTTTGAAGGGGCGCTGGCCGGAGGAGGCGATCTGGCCACCTCGCCGCTTTATGTTTTCGGACCCTTCCTCAAACTGATCGTCGTTGCTGGCGTGGCTCGCGTGACTTTCGGCGTGAGCATCTGGCTGGTCGTCTTCACCGTCGTGATGGTTTCGGTCATGTACCGTTCGGTGATGAGATGGGTCACCGACGGCAGCGGCGGAAGCGGTCTCAACGAAGAGGAGTTCGGCAGTTGGGCAGTCAAGGTCAACGCCGGCATCACCTTTGTGGAATACACGCTGACCAGAAAGGTCAGCGTGGCCGCATTGGTGACGTTCCTCGCCGACCGGTTTCCGGCCTTGAACCAGAGCTTCCTGGGATTTGGATATCGAGGGGTTGTGGCCATCTGTTTGAGCGTCCTTATCGGCTGGGTGGTCAATCGCGGCCCTAAGGTCGCCGCCCGCGCCTTCGGGCCAGCCACGCTGGCCGTGTTGGCGTTGTTGTGGGTGATGATGATAGCGACGGTCTGGAAGTTGGGCTTTCGCCTGCCCAACTTCGATCTCCGCGCCTTCTCTCCTGACTATCTCCACTTCACCTTCGGAGGGTACGTGCGCATTCTTGCGCTGATGACCGGGATAGAGATATTCGCCAATCTGGTTGCGGCCTTCGACGGAACTTCTCAACAGAAGAGCAGAAGAGCGTTTGGCAGCCTGCTGATAATCATGGGAACGACCTCGATCACGATGCTCGTGGTAGGCCCAGCCTTCCTCGATCTGTCCGATCCGACCCGCAGCGACGTGTCAGTCTTCACTCAGACTATGGATATTCTGCTGCCAGCGCCGCTGGCCTATGCGGGTACGCTTGTGGGAGTAGTTGTGCTGGCTTCGGCAGCGGCAGCAAGCGCGCAGGGATTGCAAAACCTCGGGCTGGGATTGCGGTATCGTCACTATGTGCCAGCCTCCGTCGGCCAGCGGAACCGGTTCGACGTGGCCGACAAGCCGGTCTGGATCGAAGTGGCGGTCGTTTGTGTCTGCTTTCTGGCCTTCGGAACAAGCGAAGAAACATATCTGGCGATCTATGCCGCGGGAGTGTTCATTCTTCTCAGCATGACCGGATGGGCAGCCGTAAAGCGACTGGTCCGGCAGTTACGCGCCAGCGCGTCGGCAAGCGGCGCAGCGACGCTGATCGGGGCGGTGGCGGCCTCGCTGCTGACATCCGCAGCAACTCTCATAATCTTCGCCGAACGATTCACCGAGGGCGCCTGGACATATTTATTATTCATACCATTGCTCTATGCCGCGTTCACTTATTTCCGGTCGCTGCTCGGAGAGCCTCTGGCGCTTGAAGACCACCTGGGCCGAATTCTGGCAGGGCAATACCTGCTCCCCTACCAGAGGAATGAGAGGCCCGAACACGAAACCAACTTCGATACCATCGTAGTGCCGGTCGACGGATCGGTCTATGCGGAGTTGGCCCTTGCGCCTGCCGAAGTGTTTTGCCATGCCTTCGGTTCTCACATGAAAATCATTGCGGTAGAGCAAACCCAGAAGGCGAAGCTTAGGATGTGGCCTGCGCGGCAAAGTGCGGCTCAAAGCGACAGCGGAATTCGAGACTACTTGAAACAGTTGACCTCGCAGATGAAGAAAGCCGGGATAGAGACTGACACCGCGATGGGGACGGGATCGGTCGCCGAGGAAATCGACCATCTCGCCTCCGACCTTGATGCCGACCTCATCGTCATGAGCGCCTACGGAGTGTCGGGAGTCGAACGCTGGTTTACGGATGACTTAGCCAGTTCACTGGTGCGCCGGACACACCTGCCCGTGCTGCTGATCCGTCCCACCGAAGAATGGAAGAGCAGAAGGTCACAGTTCAAGCGGCTGCTGGTGACACTTGACGGCTCAGAGGGCGCGGAGCAAGTGCTGCGCTACACAAGAGCCATCGCCGCTAAGTTTGAGAGTGAGATAATACTGCTGGCCGTGCCTGAAGCTGACTCGGAGCAGGAGAATCTCCAACATTATATCGGGAAGGTGGCGAAGGCGCTTTCAGCGCGCGGATTAAACGTCAGGTCTGTTGTGACAGGCTCCGGCGCAGCGCGTACCATACTGGAGGTAAGTGAGTCGGAATCCCCTGACCTGATAATGATGGCGACGCGGGGCCGCGGCGGCCTCAATCGAAACACCCTGATCGGAAGCGTTGCCGACAAGGTGGCGCAAACCGCTATATGCCCGGTTTTTCTGGTCCCCGCCAGTGGTCGTCGCCCGCGCCTCACACGGCGAATTGACCTTGCGACGACTCAGTAACGAAGATGATGAAGCATTCTTATGCGATAAAAATCGCATGCCCGTCCGGGGCAATTCAGGGAGGAATTATGAGCGCGAATGAAACAGGATTCTTTGCCAATTTCACACGATACTTCGATCAGGCTGCCGCATTGACCACTCATCCGGCGGGGCTTCTAACTCAGATAAAAGAATGCAACAGCGTCTATCGCTTCGAATTTCCATTCCGAAAAAATGATGGCTCGATAGAAGTCATCCATGCGTGGAGAGTCGAGCATTCGCATCACAAGCTGCCTGTCAAGGGCGGCATACGTTACAGCGCGGATGTCAACGAGGATGAAGTCAAGGCGCTGGCCGCACTTATGACTTTCAAGTGCGCCATCGTGGATGTCCCCTTCGGCGGAGCTAAAGGGGCCGTTCAGATCGATCCTCGCGCCTGCACCCCGGAGCAGTTGGAGCGCCTCACTCGCCGCTACACCCACGAACTGGTGAAAAAGAATTTCATCGGCCCTGGCATAGATGTCCCGGCTCCCGATTACGGCACGGGAGAGCGCGAGATGGCCTGGATCGTAGACACCTATCAGGCGCTCAACCCCGGAAGCCTCGACGCTCTGGCCTCGGTCACGGGAAAGCCTGTCACTCAGGGCGGGATTCAGGCGACGGGACGCGGATTGTTCTACGCGCTCAGAGAAGTCTGCGCTCAGGCAGGAGATATGAAACGGCTCGGGCTTGATTCAGGAATAGAAGGGAAGCGAGTCGTGATTCAGGGACTCGGCAATGTGGGCTATCACACGGCGAAGTTTTGTCGCGAGGGAGGAGCCATCATCGTTGCAATCGCGGAGCGCGAAGGCGCGATCTTCAATGCTTCTGGACTCGATGAAGAGCAGGTTTTTCAACACAGAACCGCAACCGGCTCGATCCTCGATTACGCGGGCGCAACGAACATGACGGACACCGAGGCGGCTCTCGAACTGGATTGTGATGTACTGGTTCCCGCCGCGCTCGAAAATCAACTGACGGAAGAAAACGCTCCTCGCATCAGGGCAAAGATCATACTCGAAGGAGCCAACGGCCCGACGACTCCCACGGCTGAAGAGATACTTCTCTCGAAGGGCGTATTGATCGTCCCCGACATCTACGCCAATGCGGGCGGCGTGACCGTGAGTTACTTCGAGTGGTTGAAGAATCTCTCGCACGTCCGATTCGGGCGCATGGGGAAGCGATACGAAGAAGCGATGAAGAAAGACCTGCTGAGGACGATAGAGCAGGCTACGGGGAGAAAGCTTTCGGAAGCGGATCAGAATATTCGAGGCGCAGGCGAGCTTGATCTGGTAAATTCCGGGCTGGAAGAAACAATGGTGACGGCTTACCACGAGCTATTGCAGACGAGAGAGCGACACGAGTTGCAGAGCCTTCGCACGGCAGCCTTTCTCAACGCTATTGAAAAGGTCGCTCGCTCATATATGGAACTGGGCATTTTCCCGTAAAGCCGATTCACGAGGCAGCGCAGCTGTAGTTGAAAAGTAGGGGCAGGGCTTGTCCCTTCCCGGATCATCCGAAGGATGATGATAGAAAATCCATGCCGATACCATCCGAAGCTTGATGCGGTTATAATGCTTTGCTCTTGATCGGGATCAGGGAAACGGAAATGACAGATTTTATTTGAAGAGGGTTGTTTTATGGCATCCTTCCGCGAACGCTATCTGACTCCTGAAGAATACCTCGCTATCGAACGCAAGGCCGAATATAAGAGCGAGTATGTTGACGGCGTGATCTACGCGATGGCTGGCAGCAGCGAGCGACATAATATCATCGTCGCCAACCTGATCATCTCGATAGGAGTGCAACTGAGAGACCGCCCCTGTCGGGTGTATCCGAGTGATTTGAAAGTAAGAGTTCCGAATTCGACGAGATTCTTTTACCCGGATGTGTCTGTGATGCGGCGAAACCAGATTCGCGGACGAGCAGAAAGACGTGATACTGAATCCTGTTTTGATCGTGGAGGTCTTGTCGGATACGACGGCAGGATTCGATAGAGGCAGAAAATTTCTCTCCTACCAGATGATCGAATCGTTGAAGGAATATATTCTCGTGGCTCAGGATGAAATTCTCGTGGAGAAGTACTTGAGGCATAGCGATGACAGCTTGATTTATACGAAAGTCGCTGACGTTGATCGAGTCCTCAGTCTGTCATCGATTCAGCGTGAGATTGGATTGAGAGAAATTTATGACAAGGCGGTTTGAGTAGAGTTAGCCGGACGAAAAGGTGGTGAATGACTCAAGCTAATCAATTGAACGATGACATCGCATCTCCTTCGTCTTCTGGCGATGATGTCGCAGTTGTCGAGTTGGCAGATGATATTCAAGTCCGAAAGCAGACTATCTTTAAGGTCATGAAGCGTCTCGGCATCTGCGATTCGAAGCGTCGTGAGTCTGGTCGGGGGGGCCAGATGATATCTGTCATCAGCAGGGCCGATGCCGATGCCATTCGTGATGAGTTGAGGCGAACGACATCTGCCAATCGGGACGTTAATTTAATCGGCGACGCTCGCTACTTCAACGAGGATTCAGGTGTATTCTATGTGGTTCAGTTAGAGCCAGAATATGATCCGGGGCGATTCAAGGTCGGCTTCACCACGGACATAGAAGGCAGGCTCAGACACCACCGATGTTCTGCGCCTTTCGCTCAATGCGTCAAAATCTGGCCGTGCCGCAGAACTTGGGAACGAGCGGCGATGGACTGCGTTACTATTGGCGCGAAACAACTCCAAACTGAAGTGTTCAGAGTCGACTCGATTCAGGCTGTGATAGAGAGGGCTGAGAAGTTTTTCTGCCTTATGCCAGTTGTTCCCGAGACTCCAGACAGCGATTCGGCAGACTATATTTCCGAAATGAGAAGATGAAGGTAACTACTCAGCCGGTCAGACTGAATGATATGGGCATTGATTTGAATAAGAGTTTATGCCGCTGTTTAGCTCCAGAGGAGCGACCTGTTTATAGAAAAATAGGTGACAAGATTGCGTAGCTCCGTAGGAGCGACCTATTGCTCCAGAAGACAGGTCGCTCCTACGGAGCTACGGAGAAAACTGATCAACCCGTTTCTATAAACAGGTCGCCCCTAACGGGGCTGAGTAGTTACGGCTGAAGTCGATTTATTATTCGTCTTGTTTCGAGTTTTTTCACATGCCATTATCTGTGACCGGAGGTTGAAATGAAATTCACTGTGACGATTGATCGAGACGAAGATGGCGTTTGGGTTGTTGAGTGTCCGGCAATTCCCGGCTGCGTGAGTCAGGGAGAAACCAAAGAAGCGGCGTTGGAAAACATCAGGGAAGCCATCGCTCTTTGCCTCGAAGTTCGCGCGGAAAAGGGTTTGCCCTTGACTATAGAGACACGGCAGGTAGAGGTTGCGGCGTAATGGCTGTCCTTCCAACTCTAAGCGGACAGGAAGTTGTGAAGGTATTCGAATCCTTCGGCTGGAGTGTTGCGCGCCAGCGAGGCAGCCATATCATCATGACCAAAGAACACGAAAACGTAACTCTGTCGATTCCTAATCATCGGGAGGTTGCTAAGGGAACTCTAAGGAGCTTGATTCGATCCGCCAATCTGACGGTCGATGAATTCATCGCTGCGGTCTAACGATCCCGCCGCCTGATCGCCGCGCACGAAAAACCGATATGCTGATTCAACTCGAAGGAATGAAAAAACTGGAGCCGCGATTGCCTGAGTGGTTGCGTAAAGCGAAACGCAACTCCGAAGCCGATCACGACCTCAAAAAAATGCTGCGAACGCGCAACCTCCACACCGTCTGCGAAGAGGCTCGCTGCCCTAATCGCAATGAATGCTTCAGTCGCGGCGCGGCTACTTTCATGATACTGGGCGACATATGCTCGCGCAGTTGCGGCTTCTGCTCGGTCAAAACCGGACGCGGGTTGCCTATGGACGCGCTCGCCGACGAACCCCATCAGGTCGCTGAAGCCGCTGCTCAACTCCGACTGAAATATGTCGTCATCACATCCGTAAATCGCGACGAACTCGCGGACGGCGGCGCAGAGCATTTCGCTAAAACTATTCGCGCCGTTCGCCGGAGGTTGCCTCAATCACTGATCGAAGTTCTCACTCCTGATTTCAAAGGCAACGCGCAAGCCCTCCGCACCGTCCTCGATGCTGCGCCTGATACTTTCAATCACAACGTCGAAACCGTCCCCCGACTCTACCACAGCGTGCGACCGCAGGCCGATTATCGTCAATCGCTCGACGTGCTTCTCAACGCCCGACGATACTCTTCCGCTGTCGTCACAAAATCAGGTTTCATGGTCGGGCTTGGCGAAACAGGCGCGGAAGTCAAACAGTTGCTCGAAGATTTGCGCGCGAGCCAAGTCGATGTGGCGACCATCGGTCAGTACCTTCAACCGACTCGCCATCATCTGCCGGTCGAACAGTATGTTCACCCCGACGTGTTCGAAGAGTACAAGGAATATGGTGAGAGTCTCGGTTTTCGCGCAGTGTTTTCAGGCCCGATGGTTCGCAGTTCTTACATGGCCGATCTGGTTCACGAGCAGGCAAGCGATGAATGATCGGAGGAGAATTGAACCTGGAAACTGAACCCATCTCTCATCCTTCATCGCCGCCCGCACGGCACACGGAAGAAGCCGCCCCTTCTTTTACACGCGAAGAAATTCTCACCGCGCGACTGAGGCTTGCGAAGGTCGTTCCTTATCAGCATTCAGCCACGCCTCTGTGGAGCAATCTCGCGCTGGCCATCTTTTCAGGCGTCCTTCTCACATTCGCTTTTCCCGAATGGAGTCTGTGGTCGCTCGGTTGGGTCGGCACGGCTCCTTTGATTATGGCCGTGGCGCGCGAGCGCAGATTTTGGCGCGCGCTTCTGCTCGGACTCGTCACTGGAACCATACTCTACGCCGGTTCGTCGCACTGGGTTACTCACTCGATGCACCACCATGGCGGAATTTCTCTTTGGCTCTCCTACGCGCTGATGCTTCTCATCGGAATCATACTCGGTTCATTCACCGCACTGTTTGCCGCTTCTCTCGCTTTAGGAATAAGTAGATTCGGAGGATGGGCCATACTTGCCGCGCCCCTGCTGTGGCCCGCAAGCGAATGGCTGCGTCATAAAACTACCGGGGTGGGCTGGATCGCGCTCGGATACTCGCAATCGTTTCAGCCCGCCGTCATTCAGATAGCTCGATGGGGTGGAGTCTATTCGGTGAGCGCGCTTTTAGTTTTCGCAAGCGCCGCGCTCGTCTTCGCGGTCATCTACCTTGAAAGACGGCGCGGCTTCATCGCGCTCAGCGGATCGATCATCATGAGCATAGCCGCCGTCATTTACGGACTCGCGCTCAGACCCGAAGGCGATCCGGCGCAAACAATTTCCATCGCCGTCATTCAACCCAACGCGCCGATAGACGCCGCGTGGAACGATCATCAATTCATCCGCGCTATGATCGCTGATCACATCAACCTTTCGCTGCGGGCCATCGGATCCGAACAGGCGAATTCTTCGAATGAGAAAAAGATCGATCTCGTCGTATGGCCCGAATCTCCCATGATCGTCAACTATGAGCGCGACCCGGCCAATCGCGCGGCGATTGCCGACTTCACTTCGAGCAATCAGGTTTATCTTCTGTTCGACGACTGGGGATTTCCCAAAGAAGGCGACGGGCCGGATAAGCTTTACAACTCCGCGATGACGGTAGCGCCTTCTGGTGAGAGAATCTCGCGCTATGATAAGATCGCGCTGATGCCGTTCGGAGAGTATGTACCGGCGCGCGGATGGATTCCTTTCATGGATCGCGTACCCGCGCTGGTCGCAGACCTCGCTCCCGGAGCAAGCCTTGCGTTGAGCGACGTTGCAGGAACGCGACTCGGAACTCTCATATGCTTCGAAGCGATAAGGCCGGAACTTGCGCGCCAGTTCAGACTAGAAGGCGCGCAGATGATGGTTCAGCTATCGAATGAAACATGGTTCGGCCCGACGGCGCTGGCTCGACAGATGCTCGCGCACGCGGTCTTTCGCGCCGTTGAAAATGATTGCGAACTCGTTCGCGCCACCAACTCCGGGCAGTCTGCGCGGATAGATCGATACGGAACGGTTTATGATGAGACGCCGATGTTTCAAACCACGACCCGCGTGTGGAATGTGGAAGTCGCCTCGCGCCCGATGACTTTTTACACGCGATACGGCGACGTGTTCGTCTGGACGTGCGCTGCTTTGAGCGCGATGATTTTGATCGCGTCCCTTTTGCCGAGGCGCGAAGAAGAATGAAAGATCGAGGAGTCGAGTAGCGCAATCTGACGGATTGCGCGCTTTGAAAATATGAAATTTGAGACAGCGCAAGCTAACAGCTTGCGCCACTTTTCCGAGGAAAAATATGATTGAAGAACTGAAAGAAAAATACGAAGAACTGTCTGCGCGAGTCAATGAGCTTCGGAGGTTTCTTTGACCCGGAATCGAAAAGCGCGGAACTCGCCCGACTGGAAGAAGAAATAACCAAACCTGATTTCTGGAACGATCAGGAGAGGGCGCAAAAAATTCTCAAACAGCGAAGCCGCCATCAGGCTGCCGTCGAAAAAGCTGATCGCTTCCGCCGCGAAATCGAAGATGCCGCAGTGCTGATAGATTTCTCTGTGGAAGATGAAAGCTCGCTTGCAGAACTTCGCTCCTCGCTCGACAAACTTCAGCAGGAAGTCGAAGAAACCGAAATCGAGATGCTGCTCTCCGGCCCCAATGCCTCTTGCCACGCGATAGTGACGATCAATGCCGGGGCGGGCGGGACTGACGCGCAGGACTGGGCCGAGATGTTGATGCGAATGTATCTGCGCTGGGCCGAACGTCGCGGCTTCAAAACTGAAGTGCTCGACGAACAGCCGGGCAAGGAAGCGGGAATCAAATCTACGACCTTCACCGTCGCGGGCGATTACGCTTATGGATTGATGTCGGCTGAAGCCGGAGTGCATCGCCTCGTGAGGATCAGCCCGTTCAACGCCGGACAGAGCCGTGAGACGAGCTTCGCATCGGTTTTCGTCTACCCGGAAATCGATGAAGACATCGACATAGAAATTCTCGACAAAGACCTTCGCGTTGATACTTATCGCTCGTCAGGCGCGGGCGGCCAGCACGTCAACGTAACGGATTCCGCCGTCCGCATCACGCATCTTCCTACGGGTATAGTCGTGACGTGCCAGAATCAGCGTTCACAGCATCAAAACCGCGAAGTGGCGATGAAGGTTCTAAAATCGAAGCTCTACGACCTTGAGATGGAAAAGCGACAGGCCGAAACCGCGCAGCTTGAAGAATCGAAGCGCGATATCTCGTTCGGCTCGCAGATAAGAAACTATGTGCTTCATCCTTACCGCCTGGCGAAAGACGTAAGGACTAAGTACGAAGTTTCGGATGTCGACGCGGTGCTTGACGGCGACATCGATGAATTCATCAAGCAGTATCTCAGTCAGAAGTCAGGAGTCAGGAGACAGTAGTCAGAAGTCAGGAGTCAGGAGACAGTAGTCAGAAGTCAGGAGTCGGAATGAAAACGATAATGCTGCATCTTCGGGCTGGCTTCTTAATAAAGATCGTTCGTCGGAGTATTCCCAATGTCGGCATGACAATGAGCGTAAAAGCGATGCGATCAGGCATTCTGACTCCTGACTTCTGACTACTGTCTTCTTTCGAGGGAGGAAAAATTATGAACATCAGGCGCGCGACGGGTTTCGTTTTCGCTCTGTTTCTTTGCGTGTTTGCGACAGGGTGTTTCAGCATCGAGCAGGAAATTTTTCTCAACGCCGACGGCAGCGGCGAGATGGTCATGTTTATTTCGGTGCCGGATTTTCCTGAAGAGATGATGAAGGCTCAACCTACTGGGGGCGGAAAGCCTGAAGACAAGCTCAAGGAGATGCAAACCGATCTGACGGCGAATCTGCCTGCGACAGCGAAAATCAAAGAAGTGAAGGAAGTGAAGCAGAACGGAGCGCACGGGTTTTATGTCGTCATTCAGTTCAAGCAACTCAAAGATATCGAAGCGTTGATGATGAATTTCGGCAAGGAGAGCCTCAAGGATGAAAAGAGCAAATCGGCTCCTCCCGCTACGTGGTCTCTGCAAGCGGAGAAACGCGCCGACGGGACTTCGTTCGTTCAACGGTTTTCCATCGATATCACCGAAGCGGAAAAGAAAACCGAAGCGAAACCGGGCGAGGAACCTAAGCCCGCCGAGTCGGATTTCAGCAAAGAACTGGAAGCGCAACTCAAACCCATAATTTATTCGATGGTCAAGATGCGATTCGTTCTGCACGCGCCTTCGCCAATCACGGATTCGAATGCCGACATCGTAATCAATCGAAATACAGCCGTATGGAACTGCTCGCTGTCGGCCTTTCTGAAAAACAAACAGGCCATCGAAATGCGGGCGAAGTTTTAGCTGTCACGACGCAGATGAATTATCTCGCGCACCTTTTTTTATCGAATGATTCGACCGATTTGATAGTCGGCAGCCTGCTCGGCGATTTCGTCAAAGGCGCTCTTGGCGACCGATACGGCGAGGATGTCAGCCGCGGCATCGAGCTTCATCGTCGCGTGGATACCTTCACCGATTCGCACCCTTTGGTGCGAATGAGCAAAAACCACATTCACGCTACGAGGCGACGCTTTGCGGGCATCGCCGTCGATATCTTCTATGATCACTTCCTCGCGAAAAACTGGTCTCGTTATTCAACTGTGTCGCTGAAGGATTTTTCGCATCGCGTCTATCGCGCGCTCGAAGAGAGAAGCGACCTGCTGCCTGAGCGATTGAGACAGTCGTTGCCCTTGATGATCGAAAACGACTGGCTTGTGTCTTACAGAGAACTGCGCGCAATCGAAGCGATACTCGTTCGCACATCGCAAAGACTGCGCCGTGAAAACCCGGTGGCTCAAACGATAGTTGATCTGCTCGTCAACTATGACGATCTCGAAACGGAGTTCAAAAAATTTTTCCCGGACCTGATCGAGTTCGTCGAAGAATATAAAAATCAGCATCACGGAGAAAGGAAGATTTATGAAGTCGCTTAATCGAGCCGCAGGCTTTCTGCTTCTCGTCGCATCACTGGTCTCGCCCCTGCCCGGTTTCGCTTTTCAATCGCTGCCTGATGGAGTGGAGCGCGTCACATCGGTCGAGGGCATAACTGAGTATCGCTTGCAAAACGGATTGCGCGTGCTGTTGTTTCCCGATCAATCCAAACAGACGATAACCGTCAACGTAACTTATATGGTCGGCTCGCGCCACGAAAACTATGGCGAAACGGGAATGGCTCACCTGCTCGAACATCTCCTGTTCAAAGGCACGCCCACGCATAAAAATATCCCGCAGGAGATGACCGAGCGCGGCGCGGATTCGAACGGTACGACCGATCTCGACCGGACGAATTACTACGAAATCATTTCCGCGACCGACTCGAATCTCGAATGGGCGATCAAACTGGAAGCCGACCGCATGGTGAATTCCTTCATCGATAAAAAAGACCTCGACTCGGAGATGACCGTCGTTCGCAATGAATTCGAGTTTGGCGAAAACAGCCCGCAGGCGATCTTAGTCGAGCGCATGCTTTCGACCTCTTACCTTTGGCACAACTACGGCAAATCTACAATCGGCGCGCGATCCGATATCGAAAACGTTCCCATCGAAAGATTGCGCGCTTTCTATAAAACTTATTACCAGCCCGACAACGCTATCTTGATCGTCGCGGGCAAATTCGATGAAGCGAAAGCTCTTGAGTTGATCAGTTCTTCATTCGGCCCTATCCCGCGCCCGTCGCGCGAACTCCCGCGGTTTTATACCGCCGAACCTGTTCAGGACGGCGAGCGCAGCGTCACGCTCCGTCGCGTGGGCGATGTGCAGATGGTCGGCGCTTCGTATCACATACCTTCAGGCTCGCACCCCGACGCTGCGGCTATGGATATCCTCGTCGAAATTCTTGCTGACACTCCATCGGGTCGCTTGCACAAATCTTTGGTTGAATCGAAGAAGGCGGCATCGATAGAAGGCTTCGGCTTCTTGCAGCGCGATCCGGGCGTGGTGATATTCGGGGCGGAAGTGCGACAGGATTCTTCGCTCGACGCGGCGCGCGATGCGCTCATTGAAACTATAGAAAAAGTAGCCGCCGCTCCCGTCACCAAAGAAGAAGTCGAACGCGCGCGGACGCAACTGCTCAAACAATTCGAACTCGATCTGAATGCAAGCGATCAGGTCGGCATCGAGTTGAGCGATTGGGCGGCGATGGGCGACTGGCGATTGATGTTCTGGCATCGCGACCAGTTGAAAAAAGCCACGCCCGAAGACGTTCAGCGCGTCGCTCTCGCTTATCTCAAACCATCGAATCGCACGCTCGGCCTTTTCATACCGACGGCCAAACCCGACCGCGCAGAGATTCCGCCCGCGCCCGACATCGCAGCGATGCTGAAAGATTACAAAGGCGAAGCCGTCGTCGCCGCAGGCGAAGCGTTCGACCCCTCGCCCGCCAATATCGAAGCGCGAACCGTAAAGCCTCCCGCCGCCGGAGGACTTGGTTTCGCCTTGCTTCCGAAAAAGACGCGAGGCGCAACCGTCGTCGCATCGCTCGTCCTTCGCTTCGGAGATGAGAAGAGTCTGTTCGGGCGTTCGACCGCGGCAAACCTCGTGGCGGAAATGCTCGCGCGTGGAACCGCTCGACACAGCAGACAGCAACTCAAGGATGAGTTTGATCGATTGAAAGCGCGGGTCGGAATTTCCGGCGGGCCGAATTCGGTGACTGTCTCCGTAGAAACTCTGCGCGATAATCTCGCGGCGGTGATGAAACTCGTCGGCGAAGTTTTGCGCGAGCCGTCTTTTCCCGCCGCGGAATTCGAGCAACTCAAACAACAGGCGCTCGCCGCCATAGAGCAGGAGCGCAGCGAGCCGATTCAGATGGCCGCGACGGAATTTCAACGCCACCTTTCGCCTTACCCGAAAGGCGATGTGCGATATACACAAACGGTCGAAGAAAATATCGCGGCGATCAAAGGGGCGACGCTCGACGAGGTGAAGAAATTCTATTCGGATTTCTACGGCGCATCGAATGCGACTCTGGCCATAGTCGGCGATTTCGATGAAAGGGAAATCGCGCGCATTGCGAGCGAGCTTTTCTCGGCGTGGAAGAGTCCGCGACCGTTTGCGCGACTCGCGAGCGAGTATCGCGACATCGCGCCGATCAACAAAACCATTGAAGCGCCCGACAAGGCGAATGCGTTTTTCATCGCCGGGATGAATCTCGCCATAAGCGACGAGGATGAAGACTACGCGGCTTTGATGCTTGCCAATTACATGCTGGGCGGCGGATTTTTGAACTCACGCCTTGCCACGCGCATTCGTCAGAAGGAAGGTCTGAGCTACGCCGTGGGGACGCAACTTCAGGCAAGCCCGCTGGAAAAATCGGGCGCGTTTGTGGCCTATGCTATCTATGCGCCGCAAAATGCCGCGAAGCTCGAAGCGGCTTTCAGGGAAGAAATCGAAAAAGCGTTGAAAGACGGCTTCACCGCTGAAGAAGTGGCGGCGGCGAAATCCGGCTTTTTGCAAACGCAGCATTTAGAGCGATCTCAGGACGGGCAATTGGCCGCACGGATGTCGACGAACATCTATCTGAAGCGATCAATGACTTGGGATGCAGAGTTTGAAAAGAAGCTCTCCGCGCTCACGCCTGAAGGGATACTCGCGGCTGTGCGCCGTCATTTGGATTTGTCGAAGATGACTGTAATCAAATCGGGGGACTTTACGAAGAAGTAAAAAGGAAAAAAGTCGACTGCCTGGGAGCGCGCGCAGCCCGCAGGCGCTCCCAGGATTTTTCCTTTTGCCTTATTTCGCATGGTAAACTAGCGACGAAAGATGACGACTAAAACCCGAACGAAGAAATCGCTTGTCAACGATGTCGTGGCCGTGCTGCTCGGCGCTGTCGCTGCATTGTTGCTGCTGGCTCTCTTCACCTACGACCCGAATGACCCAAGCTGGAATTCCGTTAGCTCCAAATCGGAGCCTTCGAATCTCATAGGCGTGGCGGGCGCTTATGTGAGCGATCTGTTTCTTCAACTCTTCGGGCTGGCGTCGTTCATCATCCCACCGCTGATCGTCTACATAGCCGTGAAAGTTTTTTATTCGAGAGGCGCGCGAATTCCCGCGCTCAAACTCGCAGGCTCCGCGCTTCTGCTCGTCGCCTTTTCCGGTTTCCTGTCTTTGTTTCCAAAACTCGGAATCGGCACGCTTGAGCATATAAGCGGCAACGGCGGCGCGGTCGGCTATGTGCTTTCTGAAAAACTCGTCCGTCTTCTCAATACTCTCGGCGCGGCTATCGTGCTGGCTGCGGTTTCTGTGCTGACGCTCATCCTCACGATGGAGATTTCGCTATCTTCCATCATGAGTTGGATTCGTCCGGGCAGGCGCGTCGAAAAGCGTAAGGACAAGCCTTCGATTTTCGAACGCTTCCGCGCATGGCTCAGCAGCCGAATCGAACAACATCAAATCCACTCGGAAGAAAAACGCGCGCTGAGAATCGAACAGGATCGCGTGCGCCGCGCTGAAGAAGACCGCATCCGTCGCGAACGCGAAGAACAAATGATAGCTCAGATCGAAAATCGGCGTCCGTCTGCAAAGAAGATACGAGAAGCCGTCGCACCTACGCCTGAGCCTGTCATCGGCCTTCAGCCGATTGTGGAAGAAGTGTCGATCATCGCAACGCCTGTCGCGCAGGCGAGCGAGAACCCGATTGCCGCAACGCAGGATGAGCTTTCAGAGCCGGTTGCGTCTGCGCCGGTTGCGTCTGCGCCGGTTGCGCCGGTCGCATCTGCTGCTCCTGCCACTTCGACCACCCGGCGAGAGATGGCCTCAGTCCTTCGCGCCCGCGCTGCGAGGGCCGAAGGAAGATCGACTTCGGCTGATGTCACTATGGATCCGGACGTGGCCGAGATGACTTCGACTGCCTGGATTGATCGCTCCGTGCCATCGCCGGATGCCGAAGAGACGATTGCGAAGGAGAAAACGAAGAACCGCAAGCCGATCATCACGATGGCCGAGATTCTTTATAAACTCCCTTCGCTCGACCTTCTCGAAGCGCCCATCGGCCATCAGGAGCAGGCCGAAGAAGAACTCCGCGCGCGCGCTGCGCTGCTTGCCGAAAAATGCAAAGAGTTCGGCGTCATCGGCCATATTCATCGCATCAATCCCGGCCCTGTCGTCACCACCTTCGAATTCAAGCCCGATCCCGGAGTCAAGTACAGCCGCGTGGTCGGACTCACGGAAGATTTATGCCTCGGACTTCAGGCCGAATCGATAAGGATTGATCGCATACCGGGCAAATCCACCGTAGGAATAGAAGTGCCGAATCTCAGACGCGCAATAATCCGTCTGCGCGAAGTCATCGATTCTCCGCGATTTCAGAACTCGGAATCGAAGCTCACCGTAGCGCTCGGCAAAACGATCAACGGCGAAGAATACATAACCGATCTCACGAAGATGCCGCACCTGCTCATCGCTGGCGCGACGGGCGCTGGAAAATCCGTCACGCTCAACGCAATCGTCTGCTCGATCCTCTACAAAGCCACACCTGATGAAGTCAAATTCATAATGGTCGATCCCAAACGCGTCGAGCTTGGGCTTTACGAAAACATCCCGCACCTGCTCACGCCCATAGTCACAGACCCCAAACGCGCCGCGAACGCTTTGAAATGGGCGGTCAACGAAATGGAAGAGCGATATCGCAGCCTCGCTTCGATGGGAGTGCGCAACATCGATCAGTACAATCGTCAGGTGCGCGAGATGACTCATCCGACTATTTCCGAAGACAACCCCGACGCCTTGAAGCCTCTGCCCTACATCGTCATAGCAATCGATGAGCTTGCTGATCTGATGATGGTCGCTCGCGGCGAGGTCGAAACTTCGATTGCGCGCCTTGCTCAGATGGCGCGCGCCGTAGGCATACATCTCGTGCTTGCCACTCAACGGCCATCGGTCGATATCATCACCGGAGTCATCAAAGCGAACATCCCGTCGCGTATCGCGTTCTCAGTATCGCAGAAAGTCGACTCGCGGACGATAATCGACGGCAACGGGGCTGAATCCTTACTTGGTCAGGGCGATATGTTGTTCCTCCCGCCCGGATCGGCCCGACTCATCCGCGTGCATGGCTCGTTCGTCAATGAAGACGAAGTTAAAAAAATCACCGATCATACCCGCAAACAGGCCGAGCCTCAGTACAACGAACAGGTGACGATGAGCGAGCAGGAAACTGAAGAGTCTCTGGACGTAATAGGCGAGCGCGATGAGCTTTATGAAGAAGCCCTCGCTATAGTCATCGATATGGGCAGGGCTTCGACCTCTGTGCTTCAGCGCCGTCTTTCAATCGGATATGGTCGCGCGGCGAAGATTCTGGATATGATGGAGCGCGAAGGGTTCATAGGCCCAGCCGATGGGTCGAAACCGCGCAAGGTCTTGTCAGCAGCTTACGAGTTTCGGGAAAGAATCGGACAGCAGTTGGAAGAAGAGAATGAATGATTCGGAGAAGGTTTTTCACAGCATCAGCCATATTTTCATGGATTTAACAGGCAGGGGGCGGAAAAGGGCGGCAAATTTCGGCAAGAGCTTTCTAAATGCTGAAATAACAGGATTTGCCGTGTGACAGGATTTTGAACAAAATGTGTGCAAAATGCTGCAAGTTCCCAAAAATCTGCGATTTGCAGTTCTGAAAGGCCGCTTTTCCACAGGCTTTTCCACAACGTCTGTGGAAAACTTTTCGGGTCTCTGCTCTCACAATTTCAGCGCGACCAGTAGCCCGCTAATCGCGGGCAAACATCAATCAGGAGATGGTTATGGCGTTGATAAAATTCACTGCCAATCACGACGATCTATCGACGGATCGCGGTTATCAATTCAAGTTTTATTGCGACAAATGCCACAACGGACACATGACGCGGTTTCAGCCCTCGGTCACAGGCATGGCAGGCGGACTGTTGCGCGCGGCGGGTGACATATTCGGGGGCATTTTTTCAAAGGCGGGACACGGAGCTTACGAGGTTCAGCGCGCCATAGGCGGCAAGGCTCACGACGAGGCTCTGGAAAAAGCTGTTGAGGAAGCTAAAGGCTTCTTCAAGCAATGTACAAGGTGCGGCCATTGGGTCTGTCCCGATGTTTGCTGGAATGCGAAGGCGGGGCTTTGCGAAGACTGCGCGCCCGATTATGAAGAAGAATTTGCCGCAAATAAAGCGCAGGCGATGTCGAGCGCCACTCGCAATCAGTTGCACGAGAAAGCCCAGCAGACGGATTATGTGTCGAACGTAGATATGAGCGTCGGGGCATCCAAGCCACAGACATCGCTTGTGTGTCCGTCGTGCGGAGCGAAGACGACAGGGAGCAAATTCTGCCCCGAATGCGGCTCACCCACCGAGGTGAAGCTGACCTGTCCGGGATGCGGATTCCAGCCCGAAAACGCGCCAAAGTTTTGCCCCGAATGCGGAGTGAAAATGCCATTGAGGTAGTGGTCAGTAGTCGGCGGTTTGCTTTTTTAATTTCAACCTGTGCGTTCAAACGGTGTTTCTATGACACGGCGGGGACGAATACGGGAATATGTCAATCTTCCCGTTATTAAAACCTTGTCGCAACACACGACGGGCGCGTTGTTCGCTATGTTTTGCTTCAAGGTCAGCGGTTTGGTTGCCGCTTGGCTATTTCCTGTCGGGATGGTGCATGATATTACGGAAGCGGTTGAAGAGATTGGTATCATCGTTGTATTTCTATACTTGTTCTTCGAAATGATTTGGCATTTATTCGGCAAGATGCTTTGGAAAGCATGGAAAGGGCGAACACATGGCTCATCGCGAATCGTCATTGTTGCGTGAAACTCTCAAAGCCTGGATTCAATATCTGGGAGTAGGTATCGCTTCTATTCCTGCGGGAGTGCTTTATGCCTTGTTGCTAAGGAGCAATGTGAATCAAAAATTGGCAATAGGTATATGTGTTGTCGTAGGGGTACTCCTGGGCTTTTTTGTCTGGCGATTCCTCGACAAGCGCCTTTGGCCAGAAGGCTCATCGGTAAACATAATGCCATCAGATGTAGTAGCTAATTCTCAGAGCGTTAGCTTGCGAAGCGGAGACCAGACATCGTTTTCCAGATTGATGAATGAAAAGTATGAAACTCTCGGCTCCGGAGTTCGGGAATTGTTGGCAGGCACTAAGCCTTCAAAACGAACTATCGGCCATGCGCTTGGAGGGCGATAAGTGAAGCTCGTTGCTATTGAGACAGGCAGAGCCGGAACGCTTGTTCCAATCGGGGAAGCATTGCCGCTGACGGGGGTTTATCTTCCTGACCTGTGCGCATCAATAGCGGAGAGATATTCTTTTGTCTCATCCCCAATCCAAGCTCCTCTGAATGAGTTGCAAAATAAAGGGGCTGAGTTTCAACTCGGCAAGCTTCAAGTTGGCGGCGAAGAACATAACATCCAGAAGTTTATAATCGTAGGCGAAGGGTTTGTTGCTTCCGCCTGGTCAACAAAAGTGGCAATAAAGTTCCTTGAAGATTTTCTTACCTGGGCTTCAGACAATCATAGCTTTCGTATAACCCCGGACACGTTTGGCCGCTATTTTTTTCTGAGCCAGGTGATCGTAGAGTTCGAAGAGCCGGTTGATAAAATTATTCGAAACTTTGAAGCATTATCTAACAGTGTGAGAGAAACTTTTCGGGCAACCTATGAAGTGGATAATCAGTTTCAATTTTCTTCCCTCTCAATTGATTATGACAGGACGCTAGTTTCTGACAGCAAATTAAATCTATTGTCACAATTCAATATTGAAAGGCAAATAGATCAATCGTTCGCTTCGAATAGATTTTTTTGCCAAGCCCCTTTGCGCACAGAAGATCACATTCGCCTGTTGGAAGAATTGGAAAAGCGATTGAAGAGTTGAGAAATTCTCCTTGAGAATATAGAGCAGCGATTCTGTACATGACCAAACCCCGCATCGCCTCATCGATTTATCTGAACTCCGCGCCGCTTTGCTACAGCTTCCTCTATGGAGAGCAACGGGATCGCTGCCATCTGTTGCCCGATGCTGCGCCGTCTCGCTGCTCTGATATGCTCAGGGAAGGGCAGGCCGATGCCGCGCTCATTCCTGTGATCGAGTATCAGCGAATCGAAAATCTGAAGGTTGCGCCGGGCGCGTGTGTCGCGTCGAAAAGCTCGGTGCGAAGCGTCGTGCTTGCCTCGCGCGTCGAGATCGATAAAGTTCGTTCAGTCGCTCTCGATACATCATCGCGCACGTCGGCTGCGTTGATTCAAATCATACTGGGCCGGTTTTACGGACTCACGCCAAGCTACCGCGTATCGCCGCCGAGAATAGAAGAGATGCTCCGCGAGGATGACGCCGCGCTGATCATAGGCGACCCGGCTATGTTGATTGATCGCTCACGGCTTTATGTCTACGACCTGGCCGAAGAGTGGCGGCGTCACACGGGGCTTCCTTTCGCATTCGCCTTCTGGGCCATTCGCGCAGATTCAAGGGCGTGGCCGGGAGAGGTCGATTTCATTGCGGCCCGTCGCGAAGGCATCGCTCACACGGAAGATATTGCCGATATGTACTCGAAGAGTTTAGGACTCCCGCGCGAAGAATTGATTTATTATCTCACCGAAAACATCAGCTACGACATGGATGAAGAAAGCCTTGCGGGACTGAGGTTGTATTATGAGTTTGCCGCCGAACGGGGTTTGATCGAACGGGTGCGCGAGGTTGAATTTCTGGATTGAAAACTTCACGACAGATTCGCTCTACCTGTCCGGCCTTCATTTGCAATCAATTGGCGGAAACGAATCGCTCGAACGACTAAACAAACGGAAGACAAAATTCAACAGGGAGGCGCAAACATGCAAGTTCTTCTTTCGTGGTATCAGGTGAGCGATTTTGAAGCGGCAAAGGCTTTTTACGGTGATGTGCTGGGACTCAAACAGGTCTTCGAGATGGACGGCTGGGTCGAGTTCAGCCACGCCGACGGCGCAGCGGCCATAGGGCTTGCGCGGCAGACAACTGATGAGAAGGGAGCGACCGTAGTATTGAAGGTCGATAATCTCGACCGCGCTCGCGATCATCTCATCGCGCGAGGGGTTCGATTCGAAGGCGAAATCGAAGAGGTGTCCGGTGTCGTCCGCATAGCCACTTTCCGCGACCCTTCGGGGAATCGCTTGCAGATCATTCAATCCGATGTTGCGCAATGAGTTTGAATGCCGCGCCATTTGATTGGCTGGCGCGGCATTACAGAAAAGAAAAGATGCTGCCGCAAATTCCTATCGAAGATGAAACCGATCTTGTCACGCGCGCACGCGATGGAGATCGGTCGGCAATCGATGCGCTCATCGATCCTCTTCGCCGCCCGCTACTTTCTTATGTCTATCGTATGGTGACGCATCGCGACGATGCTGAAGACATCGTTCAGGATGTACTCGTCCGCGTACTCGAAGGTCTGCCGGGTTTTCGCGGCGCGTCGCGATTCAAAACCTGGCTCTTCGGCATAGCCACGCATGTTTGTCTCGATCATCTCAGAAGTAAAAAGCGATGGCGCGTCGAGGCGCAGCTTGAAGGCGAGCGCGAAGCCGACCGGGACCCGCCTCAAATCGAACGCCTCCGCAGGGTGATGTCGCAACCCGATTTTATTTTCGATATTCGCCAGCACATAGCGTTTTGTTTTTCCTGTGTGAGCCGAACGCTCGACCCTCGTGAGCAGGCCGCGCTGATGCTGCGCGAAGTCTTTGAATTCACGGCTCAGGAAGCAGCCGCGATGATGCAAATTTCCGAGCCTGTCTTTCGTCACACGCTTTCCTCGGCTCGCTCGCGGATGATTCAATCTTACGAAGGGCTTTGCCAGCTAATCAACAAAACGGGCGTGTGCTATCAGTGCCGCGGTCTGCGCGAGTTCGCCCCTGAATCGCATCGAGACGCTGATCTTGTTCAGATCGAAGTGTCACCGGGATTGAAAGTGACGCCTGAAAATCTATTCGATGCTAGGGTGAAGATAGCGCGCGAGCCGCGATTGGGAGAAAGCCCGATGCGAGAGATGCACGACTGGTTTTTCGCTGCGATCAGTGAACGGGAAGAGAGAGCGGCGAGTGATGTGTAGCTGTCAGGCTACTTTGAGCGGTTTGATTCGCTCATACTCTGCTTTATCCTCGACTTTACGCGCGGCGTTGAGATAGTCAAGCTGTTTTGTCCTATGCTACATTGACCAGGCAAGAATAAATCACGTTCACTATCGAAGTGTGTTTTGTGTTTGACATCCATTGGAGAGTCAGCATCGAACATAAGGATTTATGCTATGTCGACTGAAGCCAAAACTCTGATCGATGAACTGTACGAGGCTGAAGGAAAAGCCGAAATCGTCCGCGGGGAGGTCGTCTCAATGAGTCCATCTGGCAAGTGGCACGGCAGAGCCGCAGACAACATCCTCCTGAGCTTGCGAGCATACGAAAGAAAGCACAAAAGAGGCTTTGCCTTTGGCGATAATGTCGGCTTCCTTGTCACTCTTCCGAATCGCGGTTCGTTCAGTCCTGATGTGGCTTGGTACGTTGGCGAGATCGGGAACCTCACCAGCGATGACGCGCTCGATCTCATCGATGGCGCTCCCACCTTCGCCATCGAAATTAGGAGCAAGAACGACTATGGAAAGAGAGCGGAGCGCAAGATAGCCGAGAAGATAACCGACTACTTCACATCTGGCACTCTGGCAGTATGGGATGTTGATTTGAAAGGCGACGAACCTATCAAACTTCATTTGACCGACAGGCCGGACAATCCGATGGTCTTCAAATATGGAGAAACAGCGCACGCAGAGCCGATCCTGCCGGGATGGAAATTTCCCGTCGATGACCTGTCTTCCTAATCATCGACATTCTATCTCTTGATTGAAGTGCCTGTGATAACCACTTTTAGAAATGGGTTGTCACAGGCGCTGTAACGGTCTTATCCTCCCTGTACGAAATACACATCGAAAGCCCATCGTCCGACGCTTGTGCGCGCAACATTATCAACTTTGGCCGCGTACCGGAACCAGTTTCCGTGTCGATCCCGTCTCCTTGTCTCTATGTATCTCAACTCTATTGAATCGACGTTGAGCGATGATAGGGGTCGAATTTCATCGCCTTCCGAAATGCCGTTGTGATTGGCATCCCTCCATAGGAGTAGAGAGGTGTAGACTGAATCGCGCGGGTCGATCTCTCTATCGCCATTGCCGCCGTTGGCTGGCTTGTCGAATTCCGCAAGCGCGATGAAACCGTTAGGTTGTCGCGAAGGCGGCTGCGGCGTGAAGCTGCCGAACAGTTCAGCGCCATTGTCGATGATGCCGTTGCCATTTCGATCAAGTGCCAAAAACGCATCATCGGAGCCTGCTGCTGTCCAAGCCATGTGTTCCGCCACACCGTCATTGTTGAGGTCGAAATTGACTCCGCCGCTCGCGCTGGTGAGACGAAAACCATTGCCCAGCACGTCGATGAGTATGGGGCTGCACTCACAGGCGCAGATGATCGGGTCCCAATAGCATCCATAATTCGTCCCGCCGCACACCTGCGGCTGGCAAAATTCTTCGCAGGTGCGGTCAGTCTGGTAGTATTGACCTCTGACTGCGCCGTTATCGCCGGGGTCTGCTGGATCAGCCTGGTCGCCTGCCCCATAAGTATCGCCATTAAGCCCGAACGGCCCCATCGATGGCTGCGATTGCCCGCAGTTAAAAGTCCCGCCCGGTTTTCCTCCTTTCGATGGAAATCCCGGAAGCCCCCCGTTTCCAGCCCCTCCGCTATCCCCTCCTTGCCCTCCGCTGCCTTCGCTTTCATCGTGCAAAATCGTGGCGTTCATTCTATCGGGGCAGGGAGCATCCACCCTGATATCTCTCCCCTCGCCGCCTGTTCCGCCCCTGCCTCCCTTGCCTCTTTTTCCGCCTTTGCCGCCGAAGCCGCCCGTACCGCCTTGCCCGCCATTTCCCGCGCCGCCCTGATTGCAGGGACAATCAGCGCCATCTCCGCCTTCGCCGCCCTGTCCGCCTTGAGCGCCCCGAGCGCCTGTGCCTCCTGGGCCTCCCTTTCCGCCTCGTCCTCCGTATGCGCGCAGGTCAAACGTGTTGGCATCATAATCATTGATACGCACATTGATTGGCATGGCATTGCCTCCCATCATACCTTGCATACCTGTACCGCCTGCGCCCCCCTCGCCGCCATCTGCGCCAAGTTCTCCCCTTGCTCCGTGAACTGTTGTTGAATTTCCACAGACTCCACCCGCGGACTTATCGCGAACCAAAGGCTCCGCAGGCATTGCCGGGGCGCCATCTGTTCCAGGGTCTCCCATTGCGCCGAGGCTGCCGGATTTGTCAATCACAATATTGAGAGCCGCTTTGTCGCCCTTTTTGGCCCTCCTTATCAGTTCATCCAATCTCGCCTTGCCGCCTATATCCCTCAGCCAGTCCTGCCATCCGTATCCCGAGGTGTCTAAGGTGATGTGACCGTTCGGCTTGGTAATCGGCTCTTCAGGCATATCATCTATCGGCCCTTCGATTCCCATTCGTTTCATCTCTTTCCGCTGATTCGATCTGAACTCCTGCAACGTCATACCCATGACGCCAGATGACTTGAATGGAAAAAAAGTGAGGCTGTGATGGCCGCGAATAACCGCCTTATTGCCTTCGAAGACTATATTTTCGGCTATGATGATCGTGTCGCCGGTCATCTCGTTCTTTTCAGGCAGGTACAGTGTCTTTGCCATCAAGACTCCTTTGACAGGAGCTTTGTGATAACGCACCTCCTGCATTTCCGGCATCTGAGCAAACACTGCGGCCAGTCGAGCAGGCCAGTCACGAGACAGCAACACTTCAGGATCGAACGGCACTCCCTTCTCCATCAGCAACCTGCGGGCAGGCTCGAAGTCCTTCTTTCGGGCTTGCAGAAGCGCCTGATTATAGGCTTCCTGTCTGGCAAGCATCTCTTGTCTTGTGATTTGCTGAGGCATCTCAACC
>Ga0187893_10000640_pt1 | contig 89132 bp, 81 predicted proteins | sample MA1701074metaG_FD_139574 | JGI IMG/M metagenome (GOLD analysis project Ga0187893, IMG submission 139574) | White microbial mat communities from a basaltic lava cave in the Kipuka Kanohina Cave System on the Island of Hawaii, USA - MA170107-4 metaG ... | reverse complement strand
TTAGAGAATGCTCCCACTTAAGGACTAAGGACTAAGGACTAAGGCCGATGGCCGCTATCAGCGATTGCTCGTCGGAGAAACCGACATCAACTCCAGGCCATACTTGATCGGCAGCGAGAAAGTCACAGTCGCATCCATCCTTCGCATCGCGAAGAAGATCCCGATCACCTTGCCATACTCATCGAACATCGGCCCGCCGCTGTTGCCACCGCCAGTGGCATTGATGCTCAGTTGGTAGTGATCGCCGAGTGGCGAGTAGACCCAGTCACGCCCCGGTGTCGGCGTGTCGGAACCGCGCACGATCTTGGAAATGATGCCGTTCGTGATCGTCGGATCCGGCACCTCGCGCGTCTGCGCATCGCGATTGAACATGTCCTTCGTCCAGATGACGGAGAGCGCGCCACTGGAGACCGCGGGGTAACCCATCACGAACACGTTCCCGCCCGTCTTCACCGAGTCGTAGTTGTTATGCAGCGCCACGGTCGGCAGCGACTGCGGAATGTTCACCTTGATCAGAGCCGCGTCGTGACGATCGGAGACGTTCGAAACTTGCGCTTCGATGCGGCGTGGATTGCGCGGGAAGCTTACATAGAGATACACCTGCTCTTGCTGAAACACGCCCATCGTTCCCTTCGGGCCCGCCTGCTTCGTCTCGGACGGAATCCAGTTGTTAGGCGGCTCGACGAGCATCGGACTGCCGTCCTGCAGCAGCGGCTGGCCGCGGGCGTTGACTACAACGCCGGTCTGCGACTGCCGGAAACTGTACGGTGCCCTGAAGTTCGCGGCGATATGCCGATTCGTTAGGATGTAGCCGTCGGGCGTGACGACGAAGCCGGATCCCGCGCTCGAAACGCCGATCGCGGTGCCTTCGCTCGAGTTCAGCGTCAGGAACGGCTCATACGATCCATCGTTCACCTGGATGTATGCCGGAATCGCTCGGCGGCCATCGTCGATGAAAGCGCGCGTGTTTCCTTGCGAGTCCTTGAACGCATTGGCGACGTGATAATGGTAGACCTGACCGCCCGTCGGCGTGTACACGAACTTCCAGCTGAAGTCGATCTGCACGACGGAGCCCGCGTACTTGGCGTGCACTTCATCGGCGCGCCACACACCCGCGCGCGTACCTGCGGCCTCGGCCAGCCTGCGTGCGCTATCAGCGGCGGCGCGAGCGGCAGCGGCGGAATCGCCGCCCGCAGCCGCGATCAACTTGAGACGTGCATTCTCTTCGTTGTTGCGACGGACCTGCCATGCCGTGATCGCCGCGATCACCATGATGCCAGCCGCCGCGCCCACCCATAGGTTGCGACGACCTTCCTGTTTTGTCTGACCGATCATGCGCTCGACGGTGGCCTTGCCGACTGTTCCGGGCACCGCGGCCACGCCGCTGACTGCCGGCTCGCGCACGTCGCTGCCGCCACCAACACGCGTCTCCATCATCCCGGCGCCAGTCGTAGCGGCCGGAGTGCCCATCCCAAGTCTGGTCGCCTTCACGAGGTGCGACGGAAGTGGATCGATATCGAACTGAATCTCCGGTCCACCAGCGCCGAGCTGCACGACGTCGCCCGGCTGCAACCACATCTGGCCCATGACGCGCTTCTTGTTCACGTACGTGCCGTTGCGGCTATTCAAATCGGACACGGAGAACTTGTACTTGTCGTTAGGGTCGCGCGCGATCCGCGCGTGCTGCCTGCCAACGAGATCGTCTTTTTCCGGATCGAAGCGAACGCCGGCGCTCGGATCACGACCGAGGATGAGCTCTGAGAATTGGTCGAGCGTGAACTCTTCGACTTGGGTGGCCTTCGACCCTTTCAGGTGGCGAAGAATGACCTTTTCCATTTGGCCCTCCCCGGTGCCGTGGTGCCCGGCGCGGAGCTCGCGCGGGCTGGTGGGTGACGAATCGATGTGAGGCTCACCTCGACACGCGCAGGGGGCGTCGGCGGGGGCTCAACTCTCTGTGAGCAACCTCCGGAAGTGCTCGGCAAGTTTTTCGAGCGAGTCTTCGCCTTCGAGCGCCGCCAGTAGGGTCGCGACTTCCCGGCGCAACTCGTCGTCACCGGCCGCTGCTTCGGCTAGAAACGCGTCACGCGTCGCCTGATCGCGGTCGAGGACGTCCTCGAAGAGCTGCCGCACGCGCGGCAATTGCGTGGGAGAAATGGGATCGCTTTTCAGTGTGCGAGAAGTGTGCGGTGTGCCTTCGCCTACGCCCGCCGACGTGCCACCCAGGTGCGGCGTGCCTAACTAATCACGCGTTGCGGCAACTCACTCCAGCTCGTTTAGCTCGCGCTGCAGCCACGCCTTCGCGAAGGTCCAGTCGCGCTTCACAGTGGCCGGCGAAATGCCCAACACTTCTGCCGTCTGCTCTACATCGAGCCCGCCAAAGAAGCGAAGCTCTACCACTTTGTATTGCCGTTCATCCATCGCCTTCAAGCGTTCGAGCGCAACGTCGAGTGCGATGAGATCGATCGAACGCTGGGGCGTTTCCGCGACCCCTTCGTCGAGCGTCACGCGTTGCGCGGCACCTTCGCGTTTTCCGGCGCGTTTGCGGCGAGCGTGATCGAGGAGGATGCGTCGCATCGCCTGCGCGGCGATTCCGAAGAAGTGCGCGCGGTTCTGCCACGTCGTCGAGCGCTGGTCTACGAGCCGGAGATACGCTTCGTGCACGAGCGCGGTCGGCTGCAGCGTGTGATCAGATCGCTCGCGCCTCAAATAGCTGACCGCCAAGTCGTGCAGCTCGGCGTACACAAGCGGGATGAGCTGCTCCGACGCTTCGATGCGCCCGCCCTGAAACTCGATCAAGAGGCGCGTGACGTCGTGCGTGTTTGAGGTGGACGGCGGTTGCTCTCTAGCCATTCAATAGGCGCGAGCTGAGGGGCGAGGCAAGAAGTCCGGCGGGACGGACCATTTTATCGGGTGCATGAAGCTGCCGCGAGAGCGTGGCGGAGCTGTCCGAGGCCCGAGTGAGCCCGGCTGAAGCATTCCTGCGCGTCTTTCGTTGACCACCAGCATGTGGCGTCCGAGTGCTGCTCGGGCGTGTTGCGTCTACCTCGAGGAGGACTCTCTCATGTCGCGCAGGACACGAAGTTTGGTAGTGGGCGGCGCCGCCCTGGCACTCGTCGCCGGCAGCACCACCCTCCCAGCGCAGTCCGCGCAACGATGGTCGATCCAGGTATCACCAATCTTCGTTGCCGCGTTCGGCAGCGCGTACGAGGGACTCGAGAACGGCTTGGGCTTGGAGGCGCAGGCGCGCCTAACGCCGAGCGCGTGGTCCTTCGGCTTTGGGATTCAGGGATCGAGCCACGGGCTGACCGATTTGGAGGAGAACGTCACGCTGGCCGGCATTTTTGTCGAACCGCGCCGTGTGTTCGACATGGGGACGAATCAGGCGCCGTATTTGTCGGGGCGCGTCGCGATCCTCTCCCAGTCCGCGACGATCTCGGATCCCAGCTTTGGCAGCTTCGATTTGAGCGCGACTGGTGCGCAGTTCAACGTCGGCGGCGGCGTTCTCTTCCGGCTTTCGCCGCGCGTGAATCTCGATCTCGGCGCCACGTTAGGCATCATCTATTTCGGCGACGTAGAGGTCCAAAGCGGCGGGCAGTCGCAGACGTTCGAAGGCACATCGGGGAATGGACAGAACCTCGTTCTGCGCGTCGGACTGGCCTTTGGTCTCGGTGGGAGGAGCTAACTCGCACTCGAATGGTTAGTTTCCGCTGGAATCGACGGCGACATGTGTTAGGCACGGCAACTGCGTTAGCATGTAGGGACTGCAATGGCGTTAGGCGCGTTCACCACGTTTGAGCGCTGTGCACCCGTAACGCCCGCGCGTTGGGCACTCCTTACGTACTTGCAGGGCTTAACTGATGTCGCCGGCGATTCCATGAGTGGCGAGCCAACCACGAAGATCTGCCCCTTCGCAAACTCTTGCCAAGAAGCCTGTCACATTCGCTATGGCGAAAGACAGGCCTGAGATGTTGCGCTCCGGCGGCACGCCGGGAATCGGACGCGGATAGCCGGACGCGGCGAGCCGCACGAAGCCAGGCGCTGCATTCAACACCAGCATCTCGTCCCGCGCGCAATCCGCGTCGAGCAGGACACCCACCGCACCGGCTAGCGCGCCGGGATACACCTGAGCTCCATTGTGCTCCGCCGCCGCTACGACGATCGCACGACGTTCGGCCGCGTACTCCACGGCCTCGATGAGGAGCTCGCGGCGCGCCTCGTTAGGCGTGCCGAGACTCAGATTGATCAACTGTGCGCCGTTATCGGCGGCCCAGCGAATTGCGCGAGCGAGGACGGAGCCGGTGGCCTTGAGCTCGCGGTCGAAGATGCGCACAGCCATCAGCTCGATGTCTGGCGCCTTCTCCCGGATTGCGCCGGCGACGGCGGTGCCGTGCCCGAGCCTGTCGCGATAGTCGTATGGATCAGCGCCGCTCTCGAGCAACGAGACGCCAGCGGCAACGGCGCCGACGTGCGGATGACCAAGCGCGATTCCGCTATCGACGACGGCGACGCGCACCCCGCGTCCCGTGCGACCGGTGAAGGGAGCGCTGTTCAGCGTTCGGCGGCCGCTCACTGGACGAGCGCGAATACTCCGGCCAGCGCCGTCCCCTGCTCGTACAGCGCGGCCGGCGGGCCCTCTTCGATGATGCGGCCACCCTGCAGTACGACGACTCGGTCCGCGCGCCGCGCCAGCTCCAACCGATGCGTGATGATGATTGTCGTGCGGTTGCGCATGATCGCGTCGTAGCCCGCCAGCACGTGCGCTTCGGTCTGCGGATCCAGCGCGCTCGTCGCCTCGTCCAGCACGAGCACGGCGGGATCGGCGAGCAGAGCGCGTGCAATGGCGATGCGTTGCCGCTCTCCCGCCGACAGCGCGCGTCCACGCTCACCAACGATCGTGTTGAGCCCGTCGGGCAGGCGCTCGAGCAGATCACCCAAACCGGCCGCGTGCGCGGCATCGAGAACATCGCTCGCGTTCGCGTTAGGCCGCGCATAACGGATGTTTTCAGCGATCGACGCGTGGAAGACGAACGGTTCCTGATCTACCACGGCGATCCAGCGGCGCAACTCAGCGAGTCGGATGTGCTTGATGTCGTTGCGATCGAGCAGGATGCGTCCTCGCTGCGGGTCCAGATGGCGCACGAGCAGATCGGCGATCGTCGACTTCCCTTCACCGCTGCGGCCGACAACGGCGACACGCTCGCCCGCATTCACCGTTAGGCTCACGCCATCGAGCACAGCGTCGCCGCGATCGTGCGTGAAGACCACGTCTTCGAACGTCACGGCACCGCTCACGCTCGCCAAACCGATCGCATCCGGCTCCTCGTCGACTTCGACTGGCGTATCCAGGATCTCGTGCACGCGTTTGAGTGACACGCGTGCCGTCGCGAGGCTGGTGTACAGTGCCATCAGCGCCTGGATCGGCGAGACGAGCCGCATCTGGTAGGCGACGAATGCCACGAGTGTTCCCATCGTGATGGCGCCGCTGATCACGCGCCAACCGCCGACGAGAAAGACGATCGCGCTGCCAAATCCGAGCACGAGACCCGGGAGGCCGCCGGACAGATACGTTAGGCGCCGCATTGACATCAGCGCGCTGACGAAGGAGTCGTTGCGCGCCCGCAGTCGCTCCACTTCGCGCTCCTGCGCGTTGGCGGCAACGATCAGCTTCATCCCCTGCAGCGTCTCGACCAGGATCGAGCCGACATTCGCACTCGTGTCGCGCACGGCGGCTACCGACCGCTCCAGTTGCACGCGATAGCGGATGAGCGCCCAGATCGCGGGCGGCAGGAGCGCGAGGCTGACAACGAAAAGCATCGGATCGAGTGTGATCAGTATCACGACCGATCCGGCGAAAAACACGACGTTGCCTAACCAGGCCAGCGCCACTTCCGCGGCCACGCGCTGAATCTCTCCAACGTCGCTATTGATGCGCGACGCGATCTGTCCTAACGGCATGCGCGCGTAGAAGCGCGGCGACAAGCGTTGCAGATGCCTGTAAACGCCGAGCCGCATGTCGAAGAGCATGTCGGCCGACACGCGCGTGTAGAATAGTCCGCTTACGACATTGAGCCCGAAACTCACCAGCGTGATCGCGACGAAGAGTCCGACGATGCGCAGCAGCGCAGCGAAGTCGCGGCCCAAGAGTGCCTTGTCGACGAGTGCGCGCGACAAGTATGGCAGCAGCAGCGCGAGCAGCGTCCCGGCGAGCGAGAGCGCCAGCACCAACGCCAGGCGGCGCCAGTGCGGAGCCGCGTAACCTAACGCGCGCCTGAGATCCGGGTCCACGGCCGGCAGTGGCCTAACGGCCCCCTCCCGGTGCCGCCGGTATCACGTAAAAGTCCGTCATGTCGGCGCCCAGATCGATCGTGCGCACCAGTTTCTGGGTCGCCGTATCAAAGAGATCAATCGTCATCCCTGCCGTGTGGATATAGAGCAGCGATCCGTTGGAGCTGACGTCCAGACCCATGCGCGGGCGGCCCTTGAACGGCGTTTTGCTCAGCACGCGCCTGTTCTCCAGATCGTACGTCCAGATCTCGTAGTTGCCCACCTGTTGCTTGAGCCCATACGCGCGCGTGCGCCCCGGCGCCAACGCGAATCCGACGGATTCGTTAGGTCCCAACGTGTAGAAATCCACGCTGCGCTTGACGAGGTCAACCCGCGCCACACCCATGAGCGTGCGATTCTGCACCGGATCCGAGACGCGGAACATGCCAGTGTAGAAGCCGGGCTCTTCGTAGACTGTTTCCGGGAAGCCGAAGTTGAAACGTCCCATCCCTTCCTCGAGCGCGCGTCCCATCTCCCAGCGATCGACCTGCTTGAGGGTCTTCGTTTCGAAGATCAGCACTTCATCAGCGAAGAAATACAAAAGATCGCCGTTCGGAGAGAACAACATCTGCGCGCCTTCGCGCTCTTCGCCTTTCGGCCACGGAATCGTGTCCGTGACAGCGTGTTTCTCGAGATCGTAGCGCACGAGCGTTGGTTTGCCGATCTCCCACCGGTCAGTCTGCTTGGTCGCCGTTTTGATCAGGAACACCGCGAACTTCTCGTTCGGCTCGACGGTGAGCCCGCGGATACGAACCTGCGTCTTGCCGTGCGAGAGTGTGAATTTGTCCAGCGACTTCTTCGTCGCGATGTCGATGACTTCCACATTCTCGAACTGCGGGTCCATGACGTAGAAGCGTTTCCGATTCGGCGACAGAAAGATCGCTATCGGAATGCCGATCGACGTGTGGATCGTGTCAGTGACCGTGAATGTCTTTTCCTCGTACACCAGAATCGTCTTGGCGTACGTCCCGACGTAGAGCTTTCCGTCTCCCCCGTTAGGCGTCTGCGCCGCGGCAGTGCTCGCAGCCGCCGCGATGAGCAGCAGCGCCCAGACCACGCGGTTTCTCATGGGAAGATCAGATCGATCTTGCGCCAGTCTTTCTGCGCGGCGGCGCACTTCCCTGTCCAGTCCGGAGCGTGGTTGTAGAGATCGGGCACGTGCGCCGGCCAGAAGCACGTCACGTAGCAATCGAAGAGATCGCGCTCGACCGGCTGACACAGACCGGCCGTGCTGCCGCTGCTGTCCGTCTCCCAGCCGGGTGCGAAAACGAACGAGCAGCCCAGCGGGATGTGCGGCCCCGTCGGACGCGGTGGCTGTGCCTGCTGCAGGCCGACGACATCCTGCTCGTGGATGTCGGCGACGATCTGTGCCTTACGATTGATTGGCGTTAGGTGGCGCATCGTCATCGAGCTGTACCGAAGCAATAGAACAGACCATTCCCACCGGTCGCTTGCAGATTCTGCTGTCCGCAACCGCGTGATTTGTGCGCGCTGTTCCACGATGTCGGATTCTGCCCGCCGCCCTGGCGATCGTGGTGGCCGACGAATGCGCTCCCTGTCGAGTCGGACCGCGTCCAGTTGCCGCACGTCGTGTCCAGCGTATCGCTGACAAAGCGACCATCGAGCGAGGACCCCGTGATGATGTCGTGCATGTTCGGCGTGTCACCACGCCCATTCACGACGGCGCCCTTCTCGGTAAGGCTGTTTTCTTTGGACAGCTTGTTGTTGTCGCTGTGGAGATCGGCGACGTTTTGCGCGACAACGACGCCGTTCGCGTTCGTCCATGGCCCGCTGCCGATGCGATCGCGCGCGTTGACGGCAGGTTGTCCTTGCGCGGCAACCGTGCTGAGATACGCCCGCCAGCTCACTCCTGTGATTCCAGCGGCATCCGCGAGTGACTGACAGTGCCGATCGGCGCCCGCGAGACCGCCCAGACTGGCGCCGTTGCCGGGCCCCGCGCTCGTGATGAAAAACGTGGTCTTCGCTGGCGACTGCGCACCGGTCTCGAGCTGCACGGCTCTGCCACAGGCGACAAGGAGAGCCGTAATTGGCACGAGTCTCTTGATTGTGTTTGCGCGATTCATTCGTTAGGCCTCGAATTGTCTCAGATACTCCGGTTTCCGTTCCGCAATCGTGCCGTACACCTCGAGGCACGTGTGCGTCCAGCGCCGGATCCACTCGCAGTAGTGCAGATTCGGCCGTTCCGTGGATCCATACCGCGTCTGCGCTTCGTGATAACAGCCTCCGGCGCAGATCGGTCGCGCCCAGCACTGCGAGCAATCTGTCTTGTTCGCGATGTGGTGCCTGACGAGATAGTCGTCCTGCAGCGAATGATCCACGCCGTCGAAGACGGTGCCGAGCTTGTGCGAATCGGAGCCGGCGAAGCGGTGGCATAACGCCACGTCGCCGTCGGTCGCGACGCCGAGCAGGCCCAGCCCCGCGCCGCACGGATACGCCTTGCTCATCCCCTTGTGAATCTCTTCCACCGTGTCGCGCACGTTGGAGAAACCGTGATGCCTTCCTCCCAGCGTGAAGGCGAGATACTCGCGCGCCAACTCCTGAAACGCGAAAAGCATCTGCTCGAAGCCGGCCTCCTCGATCGCATAGTCGCGGCGCCACGACGTCGTTACTGGGGCGAAACCAACCTCCCAGAACCCCAGCTCACCGCGCAGATGCCTGAAGATTCCGATGACGTCGAGGTTGTCGTGCGTCAGCGTGACGCGCGCGCCCACTGGGCGCCGGCGGTGCTTCGTGAGCAGCGACTCGATGTGCGGGCGGATGACGTCGTAGCTTCCCTTCCCGTTATGGAAGACGCGATGCCGGTTCTGCTGCTCGCGGTCGCCGTCGATCGAGACCGTGACGCCGACGTCGTTGTCCACGATCCAGTCGACGATCTCGTCGCGCAGCAGCGTGGCGTTCGTCGTTAGGCTCACGTCCACTTCCTTTCCGAGCGCCGCCGCGCGTTCGCGCGCGTACGTGAGCGCCGAGCGCAAGACCTTGTAGTTGAGCAGCGTCTCGCCGCCGAAGAACGTGAGATGCACAGTCTTCTGCTCGCCGGCCTCGGCGAACATGAAGTCCACGCTCTGACGCGCGGTTTCTTCCGTCATGAAGCGCGGCTTCTTGCTCGGCTCCACGACGCGATCTTCGCCGTACTCGTAGCAATACGTGCAGGCAAGGTTGCACTTGCTCGTGACGTTGAGCACGAGCGTCGTAAGCGGTATGCGTTTTTTCGGAGGAGCCGGCGTTGCGATTTCTACGGGTGCGGCAACTGATCGAATAGCGCGCGCACCTAACAGCTCACCGATCGCATTCTTCAAGACCGGTTCTTCGAATCGCGCCACCAATGAGCCGACGAGCGCATCGGGCGCGATGTCGGCATCGCCTAACGCATCGAGCACAGCAACCGACGGGCCGTCCAGCCGGAAAACCGCCGCCGACGGAACGAGATAGACGTACGGCGCTCCATCCGCCTCGAATCTGTGGTATTCGCCGCGCCGAAGCTTGTTCATTGAAGCGGGCCTCCGGCCGCGAGATTCCATGGATCAAAGCGTATGTACAGCGGAACTGTCACCAGTAAGTGCGCGCGCGCCCGTATAGGACGCGAAGTGCCGTTGTCCGATGCGTTGTACGTCGCCACGACCCACACGTCTCCGATGTTGTTGCGGCTGCCGGAGCGCTGCGGATTCGGCCCGTCCACGTTAGGCGTGAAGAGACCGCGCGCGTCGATCGTGCCTACGAACTTGAGATCGTCGTCGTCGTACGTAACACCGTACTCTTCCAGCTTCCACGTCACCTCGACTCGACCCAAGGCGAGATCGTCCGGTGTATCGGCCTTCCCGTCGGCGCCGTCGTTATACGCGAAGGCGTCGAATTGCACGAACTGCTTGGGGAAACGAACGCCACCGACGCGCGCCATCCCCGCCGCGGGCGTCACCTTGATGCGGCTCACCTTGTCGTAGACAGCGGCGCCTTTGGCCAACGAAGCGCCCGCCACGAAGACGTCGCGCTCGCCGATCACCGCCGCCGAATCGACGCGCACGCGTAATGACAGCTCGTCCGACGTCGATCGCGCCACGCGCTCGACGCGCACACCTGGTCCCAAATCGATCTGCCCCGCCGGAACGTTAGGCGGCAGGTTGGCTCCCACGATCACGATGTCCTGACCACTCCCACCCTTCCGCAGTCCACGCGGCAGTACGCCGACAACAGCCGGCGCGCCGGTGAGACGCGTGAGCTTCACGTCGATTCCATTCTCATCGTAGCCGCCGTTGAACCAGCGTCCCGAAATCTCTTGCCACCCGGGCTCGATAAAGAGCACTTCGCGCCACGCCGAGTCGGCCGGCTTGCCAGTTTCCGTCGAGCGGCCGCGCCACTGGAAGCCCGTGTAGACCATCGCGCGACCCTGCCGCGTGACGGCGGGGCCCCCCCCGGTAAAACGATAGCTGGCCGTCGTCACGAACTCGTCATCGGCGCCGGCTTTTGTGATCGTTAGGCGGCCGACGAAGCCGCCGCGGCCGGGCTGCTGGCCGGAGATCAGCCATGTTCCCGTGATCGGTGGCGGTCGCATCGTCGCCGACCACGCCGCCCATTCCGGCGTCCTGAGCGGGAATGCGCGCGCGAGATGCGTGATGGCTTGATCCATCGGATGCGGCTGGCCCGCACTGTCCGGCGGCGGGGGCCCGAACCGGCGGAACGCCTGGAAGTCCGACACCGGATAGTAACCACGATGCGTCGCGACCAGAAGCTCCCACTCCTCGCGCGTGCGCCGCTGCGTGATGACACGACCTAACGAGTGACACGCCTTGCACACGGTTTCTGTACGCGCGTCCGCCGTGTAGCGATAGTCGATCGAGCGCCGCTCGCTCTCGAAGCGCCCCGCGCGCACTTCCTCCGGGGCGAGCCCTTGCTGGTTCGCCAGATACTTGACAATCGCCCGCGCGTCGGCCGGCGCGAGCTGCACGTCATTCAGCGTCACCATGCGCCGGAGCGACGTCTCCCAACCCTCCGGTGTCTTGCGCATGTAAGACAAGCGACTCATGTGCCCGGCAGAATCTGCTTTGTGGCACTTGGCGCAGCGCGCGGTGACTGTCGCGTCGCTGATCACGTAGCCTGTCGTCGTATCTTTCGGCGCCTGCGCGGTAGCGTCACCAGAAAAACAGAGCGCCGCGACAACGAGGCCTAGGCAACTCGAGTAAAGCCTGCGCGGAATCACGACGTATCTCCTCCGCTCGGACGGTGCGATCATGCGCCCGGAATAACAGGGCATGCGAGAAGACTGTCAAGCAAATACGAGGACGCGCTTTGCGATGAGGAACGAAAGCACGCCGAGGAAGTCCGCGAGGGGCACTGGAGCGACGGAGCCACAATACAGCTCGTACAGATCGGGGACTTGCGTGACCTTCGGCGCGAAGTCCACGACCTTCACGAGGTCAATGCTACGCACGTAGCGGATGCCGCGCGTGTACGCGGGGAGCGCTAGGTGCGATTCGATGACGACACGATTGTCCTGGACGGTCGGTTGCTGCACCCACGCGAGGTTCGGATTCGTAGCGAAGGTGACAGACTCGCGGCGCTTGAGCTCGTCGAATGCAGACCGCACGTCGGGATCGTCGCGCAACAGCGCGCCGTCTACGTCCTCGTTAGGTAGCGCTCCATCGCCAGAGCCGGGGAGCGCCCGCGCTGCCCAGAAGGCCGACGCCGCACCGTGATCCATTGCTGATTGAGCGAGCTCGACGCGAGCCCGATTGAGCGCGTCGTACATCGCGGCCTCGCGCGCGTCGAATAGCGCGAGGGCCGGCTGCGTCATCGAAGCATCAATCAGACACGTGTGAACGACGATAGCGCCCAGCCATGCCGATGCGAGTGCCTTCTTGATCCCGAACGAGGAAAGCGGATCGACGAAGCTGGCCGCGTCGCCAACGAGAAGGATTCCTGGCGCGGAAACACGCTGGGCGCGATAGGCTGACGCGTCTCGCGCGAACGGCTCGTCGAGCATCGTCGCCTCGCGAGTGAGGGACGAGAGGCCAGCGACGCGAGAAAGCTCAACCGCGTATGCATCGCGCAAGTCCGCGCGCGCGCTGACCTTCGTTAGGCTCGGATCGATCATTACCGTGACGTGCCGCCGCGTCATTGATAGCGGAACCGACCACGCCCAGCCGTCAGCGTGACTTTCAACGATCGTGTGCGACGCGTCCGGCAGCGGCCACGAACGCGTATGCTCCCACGGCGCCGCGATGGCGAGCGTACGCTGCAGCGGGATCGTCTGTCGCCACCCTGCGCGGCCGACAACCCCGGCCCTTCCCGAGCAATCGAGCACCCAGTCTGCGTGAATCGTCTGCTCGCCAGCCGCATCACCGTAGCTGACTACGCCGTCATCGACACCCGTCACAGTCACGTCGTCCATCACGTGACATCCAGCCAGCCTAACGTTCTCCAGTAAGAGCTCGTTCAAGATCGCACGATCGACCTGGTAGCCTAACGCGCCTCCCCCTCCTCCCCATCCTCCCCCGACGCCACCGCCATCAGCGTAGTAGGTCTCGCGAATCTGGCCGCCGCCCCACAGAACGGTGTTGCCAGTCGAGCGCATGAACCCCGCGCGATCAACGACTTCGTCCCAGCCTAAATGCGCGAGCAGTTTCGTCGCGCTCGGCGGAATTGATTCGGCGAGAGCGGGACGCGCCGCGGGCCTCGTTAGGACCATGACCCGGTGACCGAGCGAGCTGAGCAGTCGGGCGGCACTGGCGCCAGCGGGGCCGGCGCCGATCACAACGACTTCGGCTGTCGAACTGTGCTTCACCAACTCACACTCGCAATTGACGTGGCCATTGCCGAAATCCTGCGGACAGGGCCCTTCAATCGAAAGCCCTTCCGGTGCCCAAGTCGGCTTACCGGCGATCAAAGGGGGCAGACACCTTTGGATAAGTTCGCCGTGCCTGCGCGGACACAACTTATTAGCCGTTGACAAAATAATTTTGTCGGCTACGTTGACCCGGGCGGGCATACGCCTCCGACACAACACCGCCAGCATGCCTACAGCTGCCGCCATTCGCGTCCTACGAGCGCGATCCCAGGCCGCCACACTCCTTAACGACGCCCGCCGAGCGCTGATCGAGCACCTCGCTGAGCCCGACACAGCAGCGGGCTTGGCCCGCAAGCTCGGGACGTCGCGCCAGAGGCTGCGCTACCACCTGCGCCAACTCGAGACCGAAGGCCTGATTGAGTGCGTCGCAGAGCACCGTAATGGCAACTGCGTCGAGCGGGTTGTCCGCGCGTCAGCACGCGCGTTCGTCATCAGCCCCGAGGCAATCGGCAGGCTCGGCGACACGGCGGACGCAACCCCCGATCGATTTAGCGCCGCCTACCTCATGGGAAGCGCCGCGCGAACTGTTCGCGACGTTGCGGCGCTGGATGCTCGAGCGAAGACCGAGGGAAAGCGTCTCGCAACGCTGACCCTCGAAAGCGACATCCGATTCGCGAGTCCGGAATCTCGCGCGGCGTTCGCGGACGAACTCACGCAAACGTTGGCGCGGCTGACGGCACGCTATCACGACGAGCGCGCACCTAACGGGCGCACCTATCGCCTGACGGCGCTGGCGCACCCCGTGCCTCCCGATACGGCGTCACGCACCGCTCCGCGCTCGCCCGAGGTCGCGCAATCCCAAGCCGACGGAGGAGGAGACGACGATGCCTAACGAAACACGGTCCGTGGAAGTGGCTGTCGACATTGCCGCCCCCGCCGACGTCGTATGGAACGCACTCACTGACCCGGCCGAGCTGGTTCGCTGGTTTCCGCTTCAGGCGTCGGTGGCCCAGGCGGCCGGCGGCGTGGTGAAGTGGTCATGGAACGACATGTGGACCTGGGAATCCACAATCGACGTCTGGGAACCGGGGCGCCGCTTGCGCTTGGTGCAGGAAGATCAGCGGCCGTTCGACGTGAACGGCGGCCTGCTACCCGCGGGTCAGGTCGCGAGCGCGCACATGGTCATGGATTTCACGCTCGAAACCGTCGCTGGCCGCACGCGCGTGCGACTCGTGCATTCAGGCTTCGGCACCGGCGGCGCGTGGGACAATGAGATCGACGGCGTGCGCGTCGGGTGGAATCAGGAACTGCGCAGCCTCGCATTCTACCTGGAGCGGCATCGTGGCAAGTCACGTCACGCAGCGATGGCGTCCCTAACGTGGGCGGAGCCACAGGACGTTACGTGGCGTCGCTTGCTTAGCGCGGACGCGTTCCCGGTATCGGCCAAGCGCCTCGACAGCGGGCAACCGTACACGCTCGAAGTATCGACTGGCGACCGCTTCGACGGTATCGTGCAGCACCACATAGCGGACCGGGACTTCGCTGGCACTGTGCGCGCGTTGGATGACGGCGTCTTTCGAATCGGAACTCATCGTGCTGCGGGAAAGACGGGCATCAGCGTATGGATCGCCAGCTATGACGCGAGCCATGCGTCTCGAGTCGCGGACATTCGCGCACGCACGCAGGGGCTGCTTGACCGCGTCTTCGGCGGCAGGCAATAGGCCCCGGCACTCGGCGCCGCGTTAGGTGGTCCAGCCGACGCGTGCGCCGAGTCCCGGCGCAGCCGCCATACGCTGGTCGGCACTGTTCCTCGTTCCTTTTGTGGTTCTCGTCGTTCTGCACTGGACGTGGGCACCTAGCACTGCGGCCGGGGACTACGCGCAATACCTGTCGCACGCACGCGCGATTACCGAAGGCCGTCCATACGGCGCGATCGGCTACATCTATCACCCCGCGGCGGGGTTGATCGGGCCGCCGGCGTATCCCCCGGGGCTACCGCTCACGCTAGCACCGCTGGTTGCGATAGGTGGCGTGCATACACCTCTCGTTAGGCTTTTCATGATCGCGAGCGTCGTCGCCTTCGCGGTGCTCGCGGCGTGGCGGCTAGCACGTGACATGGAGCCGTGGCAGGCGGCGCTCGGCAGCGCGATTGCCGCCTATTCGCTGGAGGCGTCGCTGGCGAGCGTCGCCCCGATTTCCGATCCCGGTTTTGCCGTGATGGTGTGGGCCACAATACTCGCTGTGGATGCCGAGGGTCCATGGTCGTGGCAACGGGTGTTGGGCGTTACCGCGTTAGGCTTCGCCGCAATGCTTTATCGGACCGCCGGCGTTGCCCTCGTCCCTGCGCTCTTTCTTTTCGCACTGCTCCAGCGCCGACGACTGGAGATGCGCCCGTTCATTCCCGCGACGGTCTGGAGTCTGGCAGGTGTCGCCGCCCTTGCGGCCGGTGTCGTGCAGATGCCATTCGCTGAGCGCGTGGGGAACGCGGCGCTCGATCCCGCGGAGCACTTGCGCACGTTCGCGCGCCAGTACCGGACAGCCCTCTTTGACGCCGAGTTGTATCCCTTCCCCAGTAATTGGAACTTGACGAACGACATGTATCACCTCGTGGCGTCGCTTTTTCTCGTGTTAGGCGTCGTCATCCTGTTCCGGCGCACTTGGCGTACGTTCCTCGCGACGTTCACGGCAGCCTACGCGCTCATGTTGCTGATCGCACCGGTCGCGGAGGGACGTTATGCATGGCCGCTGTATCCACTCGTGGGAGCGGCGATGGCGCTGGGTGCGACGGCGGTCGTGCGTCGTTTGGCTCCCGTTTGGGCGCCGCGCACGCAAGCCAGCGTCGCAGGCGCGCCTGTCATCGTAGCGTACGTCCTCGCGCTCGCTGCCGAAGCGCCACGCCGGGCGCCGCCGTCATTCGTTGGGCATCCCGATGCGCGAGCGCTCTTCTCCTGGCTCGCTGAACGCGGCAAGGAGTCAGCGGCGACGACGCCGATGCGCGTTGCGTTTAGCAATCCTCGCGTGCTCACGCTGGAAACAGGAGTCGCCGCGATGGGTTTGGTGCCGCGCACTCCTCCTGGCCAGCTGTCGGCTTTAGACCAGGCGCGTGTGACGCACTTTATCTGGCAGGGGACCGGGCTCGGCCCCGATTCCGCGCCTGGAAACGCCCCGTGTGTGCAGCGCGTGGCTGACAGTCTGCCGCTGCTCTTTCCCAATCGTTTCGCGCTCGAGTATCAAAACCGCACGTTCCGAGTGTATCGCGTTCTTCCGCCGGCAGGGGCGAGCAGTGGCGACAGCGTGAACGTTCGCATCAACTGGAGTGACTGCTGATTTCGCTCAACGCGACAGCTCGCGCCTTCGTACAACTCGCAGTTCTCCCTTTACCGAGAATCGGACCCATGATCAATCGACGTGATTTCATTGGCGTATCCACACTCGCCGTCGCGGGCGGCGCGTGCGGAGTAGCCGGCAGTGCATCGCAGGCGCGCTCATCGTCAGGCGGCGACCGCAAGGCGCTGCCAAGCGCCATTGCGGCGCTCACGTCGATGCGGGATCAGGTGACGCCGATCTCTGTGGAGGAGCGCAAGGCACGCCTGGAGAAGGCTCGGCGTCTCATGACCGAGCAAAAGATCGACGCCATGCTGCTCACCGGCGGCACTTCGCTGGACTACTTCACGGGGATGCGCTGGGGGCTGTCGGAGCGCCTAACGGGCATTGTGATCCCCAAGAGCGGCACCGCATTCATCGTGACGCCGAAGTTCGAGGAGGAGCGCACGCTCGAGCAGGCGCGCACGGGACCGCTCGGCGCGAGCACCGACGTGCTCACCTGGGAAGAGGATGAGAGTCCCTACGCGCGCATCGCCGAGGGGTTACGCGCACGCGGCGCTGTGAGCGGCACGTTAGGCATCGAGGAGACGGTGCGATACGTCTTCAGCAGCGAGATCGCGGCGGCGGCGCCGGCGTTGCACCTAACGAGCGCGACGGCAGTGACCGCGGGCTGCCGCGGTGTCAAGGATGCGCACGAGCTCGCGCTCATGCGGCTCGCATCGCAGGTGACGCTCAAGGCGTACGAGGCCGCGTACAAGTCGCTCAAAGAGGGGATGACACAGAGCGACTTCGGCGATCTCGTGCAACAGGCGCATCAGCAGCTCGGCTTCGATGGCGGCGCCGGCGTGCAGGTCGGGCAATACTCGGCGCTGCCGCACGGCTCGGTCGCGCCGCAGACGATCACGGAAGGGACGATTCTTTTGATCGACGGCGGCTGCAAGGCGGGCGCTTACAGCTCGGATATCTCGCGCACGTTCGTCCTAGGCAAGGCAACTGACAAGATGAAGAAGGTCTTCGAGATCGAGCACGCGGCGCAGACGGCGGCTCTCAAGGCGGCGCGCCCTGGCGTGCCATGCGAGGCTGTCGACGCTGCGGCGCGCAAAGTGATCGAGGATGCGGGCTACGGGCCTGGATACAAGTACTTCACGCACCGCGTTGGGCACGGGATGGGAATGGACGGGCACGAATGGCCGTATCTCGTCAAAGGGAACAAGCTCCCGCTCGCGCCGGGGATGACATTCAGCGATGAACCGGGGATCTACATCCCCGGTGAGTTCGGCGTTAGGCTCGAGGATGACATGGTCATCACCGAGACGGGCGCCGAGCTGTTTACGCCGCAGAGTCCGTCGCTGGAAGATCCGTTCGGGACGGGCAGCGTCACCTAATCACGTCAGTCGCGCACGGGTCGAAAAGCGACAGCGCAGATTACGCAGAAACGGCGCAGTGGACTGCACCGTGACCAACGGCCCGAGCGTGCTCAACCGGACCGGCGTGTGTACGCAGCGACATTCGCTCGAGCTTCGCTGGACTCTCGGGCACGGCCGACGAGGTCCTGCTGAGCACAGTCCTAACGATTGTTTCGGTGTATTGTGTCCGCGTTAGTTCGCGGTGAATCAGTTGATCTTGAACTCCCGATTAGTACGCGCGCGCGCCCGGTGACTTCGCCCACTCGGCGAACAAAGCGCGGCACTCTTCGGCCAGCACGCCGGGAAAGAGTTTTACATCGCTCTTCCCGATGCGCAGCACTTCAGCGGCTGGGAGGTGCAGCTCGTTGAACCCGCCAGCCGCGGCGTCGGCGATGGTCGCCCCGTAATAGACCGTATCGACGCGCGCCCAGTGCAACGCCGACATGCACATCGGACACGGCTCGCAGGTCGTCGCTACGATCGCGCCCGTTAGGTGCACGGCGCCGGCGGCGCGGCAGGCTTCGCGCAATGCCGTAATCTCGGCGTGCGCCGTCGAGTCAGTCGTCAGCAGAACGACGTTATGCGCCGCTGTGAGGACTTCGCCGTTCAAGCTGATCACGCAACCGAAAGGACTCTGGCCTTGAGCGACGCCGCGCCGCGCGGCATCGATCGCGAGTCGCATCAAATCTTCGGGCGAGGCCATAGCTCCTAGGTTTAGACCTTAGAGGCCTGAGGTGCAACACGCGCTCAATCTACGCTCCTCTCAAGACCTCTCTAAGGACTAAGGACTAAGGCCTAATCTAAGGCCTACGCAGCTTGCTCCATCGCCGGCACGGCACCCATGAACGCTTCGTACACGGCCGGATCCCAAAACCTGCTGGAGTTGCGCATCTCGGTGAGCGCAGTCGCCCACGACATCGCGCCGCGATAGCTACGGGTCGTGGTAAGCGCGTCGAAGACGTCCACAACGCAGATGATCTGCGCCGGCAGCGGAATCTCGTCACCCCGCAAGCCGTCGGGGTAACCGCAGCCGTCGTACTTCTCGTGATGCGACCGGATGATCGGCTTGATGTCCCACGGAAACTCGATGTCCTTGAGCAGCTCGATGCCGTAAAGCGTGTGCAGCTTCATGATCTCGAACTCTTCGTTCGTTAGGCGCGCAGGCTTGTTCAGGATCTCGTGCGGGATGCGTACCTTCCCGACATCATGCAGATAAGCCCCCAGGCTGATCGCCGTCCGATCCTCCTCCGACAGGCCGAGCGCGTTCGCCACGGCGACCGCATACGCCGCCACACGCTCGCAGTGTCCGAACGTGTAGCTGTCGGCCGATTCGATCGACTGCCCCCATTCGCGTACGACAGCCATGTACACGCCTTCGAGATCCGCCGTCTTGCGCGTGACGTCGACGAGGTCGACGCGCGCGTCTACGCGGCCGAAGAGGCGGTGCGACGCGTTGAGCAAACGCAAAGAGTCCTGATTGCGCCCGGTCGCGCGATACAGCTGCGCTAATTCGCGCGACGCTTCGGCTTCCGCGAGCGGGTTCTGAATCCGCTGCGCCACCTCGATAGCCGCCTTGAACCGCGCTTCGGCCAGTGAACGTGACCCCGTCTCGCGATAAACGACTCCGAGGAAGCGATACGCGTCCGCCTTGTGCCGCTCGCCCCCGATCCGATTGAAGATGCCTAACGCGGCCTCTGCGCTGGAGCGCGCTTCGGCGAATTTGTTCCGCGCCAGCAGCACTTCGGTTCGGTTGAGGAGGCACTGCGCGCGGATCTGTTCGTCGCCTAACGCGACGGCCAGCTCGAGGCTCTGCGCGTAGTAGCGCTCCGCGTCGTCCCAGCGCGCCCTGTCGGCGCTGATCATCCCGAGGTTATGGTACGCCATCGAACAGCCGGCGTCATCGTGCGCTGCGCGGAAGGCTTCCAGCGATCGCGTGTAGTGATCCAGCGCCGCGTTTAGATCGCCGCGGATGTTCGCGATGATGCCGAGGTTCTGCTCGATGCGCGCGCGCAGCTTGGGACTGTCGAACGTGAGCGCTAGCGCCTGACGATATCCTTCGCTCGCCGCCGCGATCTGACCCGCCGTTAAGTCGATCGACGCCCGTGTGTTGAGCGCTTCGGCGGCGAGCAGTGGATCGCCCGTCGCGCCGGCGGCGCTGAATGCGCGCTGGCACAGCACGTACGCCTCAACGTCGTTCCCCGACTTGTGCCGCACGACGGCGAGGCCGCGCAGCGCCTCGACAAGCAGCCGCGTCTCGCCGTCCTCTTCGCATGCGCGAATAGCCGCTTCGTATTCCGCGGCGGCTTCCTGCATCTTCCCCGCGCGTTCGTGCAGCCGGGCACTGTCATACAACGAACGAGCGCGGCACGAATCCTCGTCGGATCCGTGCCGCTCCGTGGTTGCTGCGGGGGGGGGAGGAGGGGGGGAAGCAGGGCGACCCATCTCACGATGGAGACGCCCTCGCCCCTAGTAAGCAACCACGTAACTCGAAAAGTGACTGAGAGGTGCGCTTACTGTCTTGTACTTCGGAACGTCGAACGAAAGCAGCGTCTCGAGGATCTTGAGCAGGTCGTCCGTATAAACGATCTGCTTCGGCAGGAGCATCCCAAGACCGTTGCAGTGCGAGTAGTTCATCGACAGCAGCGGCTTCGACCAGTTGCTGAACCTGAGCCCGTGCGGCTTGAAGGTGACCTGAGCGCGCGGAGCGACAGGCGCCTCCATCGTGATCACTGTGTAGTTGCGAACCGCACCGGGCGGAACGATCAGCGTGTAGGGACCAGCGCGGAGAACGGCACCGCCGGGACCGACCATCCGAACGTCAGACGCATATGGCAGTGGCTGACACTGGAGGAGCAATCCCTGCAGCGCGTTGGTCACGCCACCGACCAAATCGCCGACGAGGTCCGGCGAATACGACGCAATCAGCGAATCGTACTGCTGCAAGCTTGCGAGAGCAGCGCTGGCCGTGCGCGCGCGTTCCGCGTTGAGCGCGGCGTTGAGCTCAGCGCTCGATTCCTCGACGCTCGGGGCGGCGGCGGCCGTGGGCTGCGTTCGGTCTGATCCGCACGCCGCTAGGGCGAGCGTCAGGACGACGCCCAGCAGCCGGGAGAGGTGGCGGTCGATTCTCATGGAATTGCTCCGTTGCGCGTGCGAAACGCGACCTGCGAACTGAAGGTTGAAGGCCCACCGGGGCGCGGGCCTTGGCACACCCCGCTATGGCAACTGATGGGCCGCAAATCGGCCTGGATAGGCCACTTAGGGCCTCTAGGGCAGAATGACCGTCGCGAGTGGCCGAACGATGGTCAGAACGGGCGAGGTGACCGGACGGAACGGAAAGAATGCGGTGGCGGCCGCGCTGTGTGATCGCGCGCACACAGGCTCTTAGTGTGCTGTATCACGCTCGCGAGTGCTGTGGGTTCTCAACAACCGACGCGCCGTTTTGTGGTTTAACGCGGTCGTCTTGCTGCGCTTCCCGTGGACTAGCTCATTGCTTCTGAGCGCTTGGCGCGCGCCGCCGCTCCGGGATCGGCGATCACCTTGCCGCCGCGCACGGTCGCCCCGATGACGATTGCGGCACTGATGATGACGACGTTTTTGATGATGTACTGCCCCTCGAGCGTCGGCGCGAACGGGATCACCTTGAACACTTCGCGTGGGAAGAAGAAAAGCGGCATCAGCGTGCCGGCCATCTGCATCCATAAAAGCAGGAGCACGACTCTCAGCAGCTGACCGGCGATGAGGCCAAGGCCGATCAGGCACTCCCACGTCGCAAGGATGTACAGCGCCGCGCTGTCGGAGAGCGCTCCGCCGGTTAGCACTCGGATCGTTCTTGCCGCCAGCTCAGTTGCGGGGCTCATTCCGGGGAAGAACTTGAGGGCGCCGAACCATAGGAAGACGATGCCGACGCTGATCCTGAGCAGTGTGATTCCGTGATCGGCCATGAAATGCGTGATCGATCGATCGAAGCGGTGGTACCGATCCGAAATCACTTTCTCGTTTTTCGTCAGCTCTCCGAACGCATTGCGCGCAAGTACGTCCGGTCCCACGCAGCTGGGATGCTCTCGCGCGGCGAATAGGGGCCCGGTGTGTAGGCGCGCGACGCGACGCCGAGTTGGCTCTGCTCGCAGATCGCCCAGTCCTGCAGGTTCGTGACGTCCCAGAATTCGATAGCCCCGCTTGGATCGAAGTCAGGGTGAGCAAGAGCGTTAGGATGGAAGAGCCAGTCCGACACGATGTGCGTCTCAGTGGGGCCCGTGGGCCAGACGATGTACGAGACGACATAGTCCGGGTGCAGGCTCAGCATCATGTTGGGGAAGAGGCTGTAGTAGTACGCGCGATGCAGATCGTCGCCCGATAAATCCCCGACGAGGGGGCCACATGCGCGGCCGGACACCGTGGCGCTCTCGTTAGGCTGAGCGATTTCCATGTAGCCGCCGAGGAACGGTCCCTCGATGAGATCGTTCGCCCCGCTCGTGTATGGCAGTACCTTCGCGAGCATCGGGTGGATCGTCGGACAGTGAAGGCACTCATTGTAGTTCTGCAGCACGAGCTTCCAGTTCGCCTTCACGTCGTACTCGATGCGCCGTAACGCCGTGAGGGCCTCCAGGTTGTAGCGTGCGAAGCGACCCAACACCGGCGCGAATGCGGACTCGAATGGCTCCGGCTTGCGCGCGAGGTTCACGAAGACGAATCCTTCCCACTCGGCAGCACGCGCAGCGACGAGCGAGTACTCCGCGCGATCGAACCCTTCCACGTCCTGCATCGTCGGCGCGCGCAGCAACGCGCCATCGAGCGTGTACGTCCAGGCGTGATACGGACACTGGATCGTCTCACTGAACTGGCCGCTCGCGTCGTTGCAGAGGCGCGTGCCGCGGTGCCGGCAGACATTGAAGTGTGCGTGCAAAACGCCTTTGCGATCGCGCACCACGATCACGCTTTCGGTGCCGATATTAGCGACGATGTATGCGCCAGGTTGTGCGACTTGTTCCGCGCGTCCGACGCAGAGCCAATGCTTGGCGAAGATCCTGGTCCATTCGGCGCTCAGCGTCTCGGGGGCGATGTAGTACCGCTGCGGCAGCGTGCGCGCGCCCTGTACGTAGCTATCGACCGTGCGAACGAAGGTGCTCATGCCTCTCCTGCTTTTGAAGTCGTTAGGCGGCCTGCGGCGCCGGCGGCGGTGTGCTAGCCGGCTCTCGCGTGCGCGCCGCGCGTGCGATCTCGCGGGCGGCCAGCATCGCCGCTGGTACCGGCATCCCAGGATGGCATCCACGACCGCACACATACAAGCCCTCGATGCCTGTCACGCGATAGCGGCTCAGTGCCGGGACGGGCCGCATGAAGAGGATCTGGTCCAACGCCAGCTCGCCATGCGTTAGGCTCCCTTCCGTCGCTCCGAAGCGCTCCTCGATGTCGCGCGGACTGAGCACCTCGCGGTGCACGACCCGATTCGTGATGCCTGGAATGGCGCTCTCGAGCGCCTGGAGAACTCGGTCTCCCAACGCAGCGCGGCTCGTCGCATCCCAGCCGTCCCTGAGACGATACGGCGCCCATTGCGCCAGCACCGACACTGCCACGCGCTCGCCTTTGCCCTCCAGCGACGGATCCAGCGCACTCGGCATGCGCACTTCCAGCGTCGGGTTGTCCGAAATCGCGCCGTGCTTCGCGCTGTCGAACGCGCCCTCAAGAGAACCGATCGAGGGTGCGACGACCAGCGGACCGCGTAGCGCTTCCGCGTTAGGCAGCGGCAGTGGCCCGTCGAGCACGAGATTCACCTTCGCCGTGGCGCCGCGCATGCGCACATGGCCAATCGCTCGCGAGAGCTCCGGCTCGACGTGCACGGGATCGATGAGATCATAGATCGTGTGTCGCGCATCCACGCTCGAGACGACGCGATCCGCGGCAATCTCCTCGCCCGACTCGAGCGTCACACCCTGTATTCGTTCGTTCTGGACATTGATCCGTGCGACCCTCACTCCCGTGCGGAACGTCACGCCACGCGCCTTCCCTGCACCGATCACGGCACCCGCTAAAGCGCCGACGCCTCCACGCGCGGTCAGCATGCCGCGTACAGCGCCTGACGGGAGCCCGACGTGATAATGCAGGAAGAGAAACGCCGTCGCACCGGAGCGCGGTCCCTGCAGGATGCGCGAGACTGCCCGCGCGGCGAGGAGTCCTTTGAGCGCCGTATTCTCGAATGACTCGTCGAGCACGTCGGCGATGCTCATGGGAAGCGTGCGCAGCAAGTCGAAGATACCGTTGCGGCCTAACGCGCGCGCCTTGCGACCTAACGCGAGCATGCTGACGAGGTTCCCCGTTCCCGTCGCGAAGAGGCTCGGCGCGGGAGCCTCATACAGCGCTCGCAGGAAGCCACTGAGCTGCGCGACGCGCTGTGCGAAGGCTGGCCATGCCGCGGCGTCGCTCGCGCTCAAGCGGCTGAGCGACGCGATTGTGCGTTGCGCATCCGGATAGAGCGAGATGCTCTCACCGGGCGCACCCGGTACGAGTGCCGTTGCGCAGGGATCGCACTGCAGCAGCTCGAGTCCGTGCCGATCGAGTGCCAGCTCGGCGACGAGCGCCGGCGGTACCCATCCCAACTCGTGATCGACAGTGTCGCACGGGACGCCGGGAACGATGTCGTCGGTGCTCGTCAGCCCGCCCAGGCGCTCGCGGGCCTCGACCACAAGGACGTCCATGCCGCGCATGCCGAGGAGCGCCGCACTCGTTAGGCCCGCGACTCCGCCGCCGATGACAATGACGTCGTATCTCTGCGTCACGCCGGCCAATCCCGTAACATCGTCAGCGCAGCGAGTCGGCCGGAGGCGCCCATGATCCCACCGCCAGGGTGCGTGCCTGAGCCGCACTGGTACAGTCGATCGATCGGCGAGCGGTACTTGGCATAACCGGCCGCCGGACGCAGGAAGAAGAGTTGGTCCAGCGCGAGCTCACCCTGGAAGATGTTTCCTTCAGTCAGTCCCGTTACGCGCTCGATGTCAGCCGGCGTGAGGACCTGACGCGCAATGATCGCCTGCTTGATGTTAGGCGCGAAGACAGCGAGCGCGTTGATGACCGCATCGCCGAAGGCTTCACGTTTGGCGTCATCCCAGCCGCCGGTGATGTTGAAGGGCGCGTACTGACAGAAGATCGACATCACGTGCTGTCCCGGCGGGGCCATCGACGGATCTATCATCGACGGGATCACAACGTCCATATAAGGACGGCGCGAGAACGCCCCGTGCTTCGCGTCGTCGTACGCAATCTCGACGTACTCCAGTGTCGGGCTGACAGAGACGGCACCGCGCAGATACCGCGCGGCAGGGATGTGCACACCGCCCCAGCGCGCGATATTTTCCGGCTCCATGCACGTGAAGCGCGGCAGCTCGGACAGTGCGAGGTTCACCTTGCCTGACGAGCCGCGCGCCTTGAAGCGGCGGATGCTCGTTAGGAAATCGCCCGGCAGTGCCTTCTCCTCGACGAGGCCGAGGAATGTACGCTTGGGATCGAGTCCGGAGACCACGACGTCCGCGTAATACTCGTCCCCTTGGCCGACCGCGACGCCGACGGCGCGCCCGTTCTTGACGATCACGTTGGTGACCGGCGCTTCGAGTTTCACCTCAGCCCCGAACGCGCGCGCCGCTCCGGCTATGGCTTCGCTGACGCCGCCGGTGCCGCCCTTTTGAAAACCCCACGCCCGGAAGGCGCCGTCGATCTCCCCCATATAGTGGTGGAGCAGCACGTAGGCAGAACCGGGAGAGCGAGGTCCCAGGAAGGTCCCGATAATGCCGCTGGCCGACTTCGTCGCCTTGAGCACGTCCGTCTCGAACCATTCGTCGAGGTAATCCGCGGAGCTCATGGTCATGAGCTTGTGCAGCGCGTAGAAGCGCGCCTCACCTAACGAGCGCAGGTGGCCGCCGAAGCGCGCCAGCGCCAACAGCTCGCGCGGCGAGAGCGACGTCGGATCGGGCGGCAGCATAGCGAGGATCGGCTTCACGGCGTGTGCCATGTGGTGCATCATGATGCCGAAGTCGTCGTAGCGCTCCGCATCCAGCGGCGAATGCCTGTACAGCTCGCGCTGCGACTCGTCGTGATCGCCCCACGCGGCGAGATAGTTGCCGTTAGGCATCGGCGTCACTGTCGACTCGAGCGGCAGGATGTGCAGTCCGTGTCGCGGCAGCTCCAGCTCCCTGATAATCTCAGGGCGCAAGAGACTCACGACGTAAGAGAACTCGGAGAACTTGAAGCCCTTGTGGATCTCTTCGGTTACAGCCGCGCCGCCGACCAGATGCCGCTTCTCGCAAACGAGCACTTTCTTCCCCCCGCGCGCGAGATATGCCGCGCACACGAGGCCGTTGTGCCCGCCGCCGATGACGATCGCGTCGTAGCGCGTACGACTACCGTTCATCGTCATGCGCGCTTCCGCTCAGGATCGTAGAACGGGAGCGTGCGCACTTTCGCGTTCGCCCGATGACGGCGATGCTCCACAGTGATCTCGAACTCGACGCTGCGACCGGGCGAGACAAAAGGCGCTTCGAGATGCGCGAGCGCGATGAAGCGTTTGAGCAGCGGCGACCACGTGCTCGACGTCGCGTAGCCGACCTGTCGGCCGTCCGCATATACAGGCACGCTGACTCGTGAGGCGGTCGCCGAGAGTCGTGGCGCGAGCCCCAGCGATTCGAAGACACGCTCGAACGACGGCCACTCGATCTCGAGACCGACGAGCATCCACTCGGGTGCTTTCGCCTGTTCTTCGCGCAGGGCGTGCGCGCCGTTGAAACTTCCCTTGTCGAGTTTCACAGTCCAGCCTAACGAGAGCTCGAAGGGCGATGACAGCTGCGCCGGTATCAGCGCCTTGCGCGCCGAGACGTAGTCCACGTCCAGCAGAATCAATCCGGCTTCGATGCGCGCGATATCGAGGGCGAGCATACCCGCCGGTGTGATGCCGTACGGCTCGCCGGCGTCCATGAGGGCATCCCACACGGGAAGCGCGTCGGCGGCGTCGATCCACACTTCGTAGCCGAGGTCGCCTGTATAGCCGGTGCGCGAGATCACGATCGACGCGCCGCCGATGCTGGCGTTCGTTAGGCGAAAGTACTTGAGAGTCTTGAAGTCACGCTGTGCGGCGTGTTCGAGAATCGCGCGCGCGAGAGGGCCCTGAAGCGAGAGCGCAGCAATCGAGTCGGAAACATCCTCGATAGTCGTCCGCATACCCCTGGCGTTGTCGTGCAGCCAAGAGAGATTCGGCTCGGCGCTCGTTAGGCGATAGTGATCCTCGCCCAGCCGGTGCAGCGTCCCGTCGTCCACCACCTTGCCGCGCGAGTCGCACCACGGCGTGTACAGCACCTGGCACGGCTGGCACGCGGCGACATTGCGCGTGACTATACGGTCGAGCAGCCGTGACGCGTCGCGCCCGGAGACGCTGTACTTCTTGAGTGGCGAGACGTCGAACAGCGCCGCCGAGCTGCGGATGGCGTGATACTCGCGCTCGTGCGACATCTCGTACGCGCTCGCCACGAGAAACCCAGACCAACGCCGCCACTGCTGCGCTTCCATGAGCGCGGCGGTGCGGGGGTGAAAGGGAGTGTGGCGGAGCATAGGCGGGCCAAAGATACTTCGCGGCGACTATGCCTGTATGCAGTGGCGCTGATCTAGTGGCATCCATTGCGACATCTGTTAAGCACTACAACAGCGTTATAAGTGCCTATCGCGCGGGCGTTACAGGTTCACCGCGTTTTCGGCGGTTTTAGCAACGCAGTGAACTCGCGTAACGCCCGCGTTACGCACCCTGTAGCGTGGTTTGTGTTTAACGGATGTCGCTGTCAACCGGCGGCGAGATCCCAACAGGCCACTCCGAACCTATATTGGGCATAGAACCGCAACCCAAACCCGTGGAGTCGCTGAGTGGCCGGGCACAGCAAGTGGAAGCAGATCAAGCACTACAAAGCTGCAGCCGACGCCAAGCGCGGCGCGCTGTTTACCAAACTCATTCGTGAAATCACGGTCGCGGCCAAGCAAGGCGGGGGCGACCCGAACGGCAATCCTCGGCTGCGCACGGCGATCGATACGGCAAAAAATGCATCGATGCCGAAGGAGAACATCGACCGCGCGATCAAGAAGGGCACCGGCGAGTTGGAAGGCGTCGAGTATCACGAGGTCTTGTACGAGGCCTTCGCGCCCGGTGGCGTAGCGCTCATGATCCAGGCGCTCACCGACAACGCCAATCGAACCGTCGCGGAAGTGCGTCATCGGCTCTCGCGCAACGGCGGCAACCTTGGGGCGACGAACTCGGTTGCCTGGATGTTCGAGCGGAGAGGACAGATCTACGTGAGCGCCCCGGCGTACCCTAACGAAGAACAGGCCATGGAAGCGGCGCTGGATGCCGGCGCGACCGATTTCGAGCGCGAGGACGATCAATACATTATCTCCACAGATGCTGTCGATTTTCATAATGTCCGCAGCTCGCTCAGCGCAAAGGGCGTGACGCCGACCGAGGCCGAAATCGGCTGGATCCCGAAGCAGACAGTGCGGGTCGAGGGCAAAGACGCTGAAGGCGTGATCAAGCTGATCGAAGCGCTCGAGGAACTGGACGACGTGCAAAAGGTCGACGGCAACTTCGACATGGACGTCTCGGCGATGACCGCCTAACGTTCACGCGTGCTCTGTCTCGGCATCGACCCGGGGACGGCCGTCACTGGATACGGCGTCGTGCGCTGCGCCGCGCCGGGCGGCGGGTCGCTCTCTCTGGTCGAGTGCGGGGTGATCCGCACACGCGCGCGCGACGAGTTGCCTGCCCGCCTGACCGAGATCTTCGATGGCATCCGTGAGCTGATCGCACGGCTCACGCCAGGGATGGTTGCGGTCGAGGACGTGTTCTATCAGAAGAACGTGCGCACCACGCTCGCGTTAGGTCACGCGCGAGGAGTCATCCTGCTCGCGGCGCAACAGGCGTGCGTGCAGATACACGAGTTCGCGCCGGCTGACATCAAGAAGGCCATCGTCGGGACCGGCTCGGCGACAAAGGAACAAGTGCAGTTCATGCTGACGCAGTTGCTGCGTCTCAAGTCGGCGCCGGAGCCGAGTGACGCGGCGGATGGTGTGGCCGCGGCGGTGACGTGTCTCATGCGCGCGCACCTGCACGCGCCGACGCTCGCGCTCCCGCTGCGCGGCACCGGCCAAGTGGTGCTGCGACCAACATGATCTCGCAGGTCAGCGGTACGCTCGTCACCAAGGGGCTCGATCGCATCGAGGTGACGACGCCGGGGGGCATCACATACGAGCTGGCGGTACCGCTCTCGGCGTACGAGGCGCTGCCTAACGTGGGTTCGCCGGTCACGCTGCAGACGCACGTCGTCGTGCGCGACGATGATTGGCAGTTATTCGGCTTTCCGACGGCCTTCGAGCGGCGTCTCTTTCGTCGCTTGCTCGGTGCGACAGGGGTTGGGCCGGCTCTCGCGTTAGGCATGCTTTCGACGCTCAGCGCCGAGCGCGTGTTGCAGGCGATTCAGGCGCGCGACGTTGTCACGCTGCAATCAGTGCCGCGCGTGGGCAAGAAAAAGGCGCAGCAGTTGATCCTGGATCTGGCCGACAAGCTGGGCGACGTGCAAGAGCCCGGCGAAGCACCCTCGGGCGTGAGCCGCGACGGTGTGAGCCAGGACGCCGTGCGCGCGCTCGCCGCGTTAGGCTACGGTCAAGGTGACGCGGAACGCGCCGTACGCGCTGCGATCGATCGTCAGCCCACGGCGCAGCACAAGGCGCCCGATCTCATCCGTGCCGCGCTCGCCGAGTTGGCAAAGCGCTAGGCTTCGGTGATGTCGGCACGGCGGCCGCGATGGCGACTTCTGCTGGACGCGACGCACGGGCGAACAGCACGAGCGCGACGATGCCTAACAATGCAGCCAGGTAGAACGGCGCGCCTGGAATCGACAGCGGCGCATCGTCGCGAGTGAAGAACCGGAACACCTGCGTCATGATCGGCGGTCCGATGATCGTCGACAGGCTGTACACGCTCGCCACGCCGCCTTGCAGCTCGCCTTGGGACCGCTCGGACACCTGCTGCGACATCAGCCCGTTGATCGATGGATACACAAGGCCTGCGAACGCGAAGATCGGCATGAACATGTACATCATTAGTGTGCTCTTCGCGGCCGCATAGCCAAAAAACCCTAACGAGCCGAGTGTGAGGCCTCTGAGCGCCGCGCGACGTTCGCCCATTCGCGGGATCAGCACTCGCGTGAGCCCTCCCTGCACGATCGCGATCGTCACCCCGGCCGCCGCGAGCGAGGCGCCAACCAGCGCCTCCGACCAGCCGAACTTGAACATCGTATAAAACGCCCACGCACTCGGCAGCGCCTGATGCGCGAGTTGCCAGACGAACATCGCGCCGATCATCGCGATGACGCCGGGATACTGTCGCAAGTGCTGCAGCGTCCCCAGCGGGTGCGCCCGCGTCCAGTGGAACGAACGACGGCGATCGGCCGGGAGCGATTCGGGAACGACGAAGAATCCGTACAGCACATTGAGCAAGGCGAGCCCAGCGGCGACGAAGAACGGCGCACGCGCTCCGAGTCCGCCTAACAAGCCGCCGATCGCCGGACCCACTATGAAGCCGACGCCGAATGCCGCGCCGACGAGACCGAAGCTTTGCGCTCGTTTCTCCGGAGGCGTGACATCGGCGATGTATGCCGTGGCAGTCGTATACGCCGCCCCGGCGATCCCCGCGATCGCGCGGCCGATGAAGAGCCACACGATCGTGCGCGAGAATCCCATCAGCAGGTAGTCCAAGCCGAACGCTGCCAGCGACAAAAGCAGGACCGGGCGGCGGCCGAAGTGATCGCTCAGGTTGCCGATGATCGGCCCAAAGAAGAACTGCATGATGGCGAATGCGAACAGCAACCAGCCACCATAAGTCGACGCTCGACTCAAGCCTTCGCCGGTGAGCTCCATGATCAGTTCTGGAGTGACGGGCAGTATGATCCCGAAGCCGATCGTGTCGACCAGGACCGTGATGAAAATGAAGGCGAGCGCGTGCGCGCCGGGGCGTCGGGCGATCATGCTAACAACGGGTCAGACTCCTTGATCGTGTCCAGGCGAATCATGCGTCGAGTTCAACGGACCAACGGAGTCTGACCCCGTTGTTTACACAGCGCACTGCGCGTCGGCGGACTATACTGTGCTGCACGGCAGCATCCGGCAACCGGACCCCCGCACACATGCCCGCAACACGCACAGCGACGTTCACTGAGTCTGTCATTCGTGAGATGACGCGCGTCGCGATGGAGGCCGGCGCGATCAACCTCGCGCAAGGCTTCCCCGACTTTCCCATGCCGCAGGCGATGAAGGACGCGGCATGCGGCGCGATCAACAAAGACATCAATCAATACGCGGTGACGTGGGGCGCGCCCGTGCTGCGCCAGGCGATCGCGGCGAAGTACGCCAAGACGTATGGGTTCGAGTTCGAGCACGATCGCGAGCTCACGGTGACCTGCGGCGCGACTGAAGCGATGGCGTCGGTGTTCCTGGCGCTCATCGACCCTAACGAGGAAGTCATCGTCTTCGAGCCGTGGTACGAGAATTATGGCCCCGATGCCATTCTCGCGGGAGCGAAACCGGTCTTCATTCCGCTAGAGCCACCTGACTGGAAGTTCGATCCCGATCGTTTACGCGCGGCCTTTAGCAACAAGACGCGCGCGGTCATCGTGAATACGCCGCACAATCCGACGGGGCACGTCTTCACGCGCGAAGAGCTGCAGCTCATCGCCGATCTCTGCATTCAGCACGATGTGTGGGCGTTTACCGACGAGATCTACGAGCACATTCGTTACACGGGCGAACACTTGCTGCTGGCGCAGTTCCCGGGGATGCGCGAGCGCACGGTCACGATCTCGGGGTTGTCCAAGACGTTCAGCTGCACGGGCTGGCGCCTGGGTTACGCGATCGCGCCACCTAACGAGACAGGCGCGATCCGCAAGGTACACGACTTCCTGACTGTCGGCGCTCCGGCGCCGCTGCAAGCTGCCGGCGCTGTCGGCCTCGCGTTCGATCCCGAGTACTACGACGCGTTATCACAGGAGTATTGCGAGCGGCGCGAGCTGCTCTGCCCGGCGTTGCACGAGGCAGGCTTCCAGTTCTCCACGCCGGAAGGGGCATACTACGTACTTACGGACTTCTCGCGCATCCGCGATCAGGACGATCGCGAGTTCGCGCTCTGGCTCACTCGCGAGATCGGCATCGCCACGGTCCCTGGCTCTTCGTTTCACTCGTCAGGCGGCGGCAAGCGCATGACGCGCTTCGCGTTCTGCAAGAAGCGCGAGACGCTGGAACGCGCCGTGGAGCGCCTCGCGAAGCTGCGCGCCTGAGCGGCAGTGCTCGCGCGCATTCGGGCTTTCGCGCGCCGCACGCGGGATCGCGTGGTCGTCGCCCTCTTTCCGCCGCGCGACCCGTGGGCACGTCTGGCCATCCGGCCGCCGCTGCATGCATTTGGGCCGGGCGCTCGGCAGGACTTCGCCTGGTACTTTCAGGGCGCCAGCAAGATTGACGTTAGGCAGATCGCCGACGTTATCGCGTGGTTGGGTCAGTGTGAGTACACCAGCGACGCTGATGCGTACCAGGTGACTGACTTCTGGCAGCATCCGCGCGCATTCGAGCTCATGCGCCGCGGTGACTGCGAGGACTTCGCGCTGTGGGCGTGGCGTAAGCTCGTGGAGCTTGGCGTCGACGCCCAATTCGTCGTCGGCTACGCGACCGTCGGCCCGGAATCTGGCCGGCGTCACGCCTGGGTCCAGTTCCGCGACGACGACGTCGAGTACTTGCTAGAGCCTTGCCAGCGGAGCGTCGAACACGCCCTGCGGCCCCTCGATGACGTGCGTCAGGCGTACTTCCCCGAATACGGCGTGGATGCGCGGCGCCAGCGCTATACCTTTGCCGGGTACGTCAGCGCAAAAGACCGAGCACGCGGTAGGCTGTAGCGATGACGAGTCAGGAGGCAGCGATGTTCGTTGCGTCTATTGCTCTCACGTTAGGCATGACTGCTGGTGTCGTTCCAGTGCAGGCGCCGCAATACGCCTTGCAGTCAAGCACGCAAGCAACCCTTCCAGTAGCACAGCCTAACGAAAATAGAACACCAGCGGGTCGCATGCTCGGCGACACGCTGGTGCTGCGCCTCGTCGTCTCGCGCGTCGCCTGGTACATCCACACGCAAAAGGATCCGGCGCTCACGGTGCTCGCGTTCGGCGAGGAAGGTCACGCACCGTCCATTCCCGGCCCGCTTCTTCGTGTGCGAGCTGGGATGCCAGTGCGCGTCACCCTTCGCAATCCTTTGCGCGACTCTCTCATCGTGCACGGCTTCGGCTCGCGCGGTGATGGCGTCGCTGATTCATTGATTCTCCCTGCCGGTGAGCAAAAAGAGGTGCGCTTTGCGAGCGGGGCCCGAGGGACGTTGTACTGCGCCGCGCCCACAAGCTGGCGCAATCGGACAATCACGGGACGGCGTAAGGAAGACACGCAGCTCGCTGGCGCTTTCATCGTCGATCCGCGCGATATGCCGCCGATGCGTGATCGCGTCTTCGTGATCACGCAACACGTCGACACGCTAACGGCGGAAGGACTCATGTTGCGCGACAAGTTCGGCGTCCCTGCGCGCGAGTGCGTCGCTTTCAATGACAAGTCCTGGCCCGGGGCGAAGCCCCAAGCATCGAAGTCATCAATCGACTGAGCGAGCCGACGGCCATCCATTGGCACGGGATTGAACTGGAGAGCGACTACGATGGTGTCGTGGGCTTCGGCGGATCGCCGCGGCGGACGACACCGGCCATCCGGCCCGCTGGGAGGTTCGAGGTGCGCCTACGCCGGTGCGTGCGGGGACTTTATTCACCATACGCACTTCAGCGAGATCAGGCAGCAGCACGGGGGACTCTTCGGGCCACTCATCGTTCTCGAGCCTGGCGAACGATGGAATCCCGAGCGGGAGCGCGTCTTTGTAATCTCCGATGGCGTCCGGCCGCTCTTGTTCGTGAACGGGGCGCTCGCGCCGCCTCCGTTGCAGCTCACAGTTGGTACGACGTATAGACTGCGCTTCATCAATATCGGTCTGGACAAGCCCGGCATGCATGTACGCCTAACGAGTGACACCGTCGCGACGGTTGGCACAATGCCGCTGCGCGGCAATTTTCTCACGTGGCGTTTGGTTGCCAAGGACGCATGGCCGACCGCCAGCGCTCTAGCCGCGTCCAAACCGAGCATCCAGCGCGTGAGCACTGGAGAGACGGCCGATGTCGAGTTCACTCCTGAAAGCGTTGGAAACTTCACGCTCCAGTTTCTGGGGGTCTGGGACCCGGGGCGCAAATCGATGCACACTGATAAGGTGATCCCTGTTCGCGTGTCGCAGCGCTAGCAGCAGGCGGCGCAACGATGACCCTCTCAACTACGAGAAGCCCAGTGCTCAGCCGCCGCGCGTTCGCTGCGCTCTTCGTGCTGGCGTGCCCGGCGAGACTCGTCTCGCAACCGGCGGGGCCGCGCCTCAGCGAGCGCAGCGCTCCCGTTCTCCAACAGGACGGACTGCGCTTCAAGGACCTGAACCGCAGCGGCACGCTGGATCCGTACGAGGATTAGCGTCTCACGCCGCAGGTGCGCGCCAAGGATCTCGTCTCGCGCATGACGCTCGAAGAGAAGGCCGGGGCGATGATGCAACGCACGGCGCGCTCGTTAGGCCTGATGGGCGGCGCCGGCGTGGGAGATCGCTACGACTCGACGGCCAACCGCGCCCTCATCGGAAGCGCTCACGTCAACAGCATGATCACGCGGCCAGCGTGGCTGAAGGAAAGTTCTCGCAATGGCCCGAGACGCTCGGACTCGCCGCAGGCAGACCTGGCGACGGAACCGCGCTGGAGCCGCATCAGCGGCACCTTCGGCGAAGATGCCCAGCTCGCCGGCCGACTGGTCCGCGCGTACGTCAGGATTTCAGCACGGCGCCAACGGCGTAGACAGCCTCGCCGTCGCCACGGTCGTCAAACACTGGGTGGGCTACGGTGCGCAGAAGGATGGATTCGATAGTCACAGCTTTTACGGACGCTTCGCGTCGTTCAAAGGCTCGACGCTCGAATACCACATACGACCTTTCCTCGGCGCCTTTGCGTCACATGTCGCCGGGGTAATGCCCACGTATTCCATCCTGGAGGGCGCCACTTGGGAAAATCGGCCGCTCGAGGCTGTAGGCGCGGCGTTCAATAAGCAGTTGCTATCGGGCGCGCTGCGGCATCGCTTCGGTTTCCGCGGTCTCGTGATCAGCGACTGGGCCGTGACCGAGGATTGCGGGGCGCGCTGTCGGACGGGCGCGCCGCCCGGTGAGCGGCCGACATTCGCCGATGCCGCGATGCCGTGGGGCGTCGAGGACCTAACGATGCGGGGGCGTTTCGTGAAGGCGGTTCAAGCCGGCGTCGACCAATTCGGCGGAACGGAGCGCGCCGAGATGATCGTGCAGGCAGTCCGAATGGGTGAATTGCTTGAGGCCAGAGTCGACAGCTCCGCCATACGCGTCATGCAACTGAAGTTTGCGCTCGGCCTCTTTGAGAATCCGTACGCTGATGCCGACGCTGCACGCAGCGTGACGACCGACGCCTTTCGCAATGCGGGGCTCGACGCGCAGCGGCGCGCGCTGGTGCTGCTCGAGAACAAGAAGAACCTCCTGCCACTTCGGTCAAATGCAGGCCAGGCAGCGCTGCGGGTCTATCTGTACGGCATTGCGCCGGAGGCCGTCACGCGCGAAGGCTGGACAGTCGTGGGCGAGCCGAAGGACGCCGACGTCGCGATTATGCCGCTCGGGGCGCCGTTCGAAACGCTACATCCCGGTTACATCTTCGGTTCAATGATGCACGAGGGGAGCCTCGAGTTTCGCGATGGCAACAAAGACTACGAGGCGTTCAAGCGCGCGAGCGTCGCTGTGCCCACGATCGTGACGGTGTACCTCGATCGTCCTGCCATCCTAACGCCGCTTAAGGAGCACGCGACGGCCGTGATCGCGAACTGTGGTGTCAGCGATGCGGCCTTGCTTGTTGTCCTAACGGGACGTGCGATGCCAGAGGGCAAGCTGCCCTACGCACTGCCCGCGTCGATGAGCGCCGTGCTGTCTCAGCGTCCCGATGTGGCTCACGACATCGCGCGCCCGCTATACGCGTTCGGTTTCGGGATGAAGTACCCAGCTCACTGAAGCGGAATGACGCGCCCGCGAAGCATCACGAACGTCGGGCGCTGCAAAGCGGACAGGTTCTCCTGCGGATTTCCCTCGACCGCGATGATGTCCGCCGCCATGCCGCGCGCGAGGTAGCCTAACGAGTCGGCCAGGGCGAACGCACGGGCTGCGTTGATTGTGGCGGCGCGTATCGCCTCCAACGGTGATACTCCGGCCTGCGCGAGCGCGAGAAATTCCTCGGCGTTGCGGCCGTGAGGAAGTACGCCACCATCTGTACCAAAGACGAGCGTGACGCCGAGTTTGTGCGCCAGCGCAAGCGAGCGCACGAGGTCGCGGCTGGCGGGACTCGTATCAGACCCTACCAGCGACGCGATTGTCGGAATGATGAAGGCGTTCCGAGCCTTCAATTGAAGCGCCGTCGCCGAATCCACATATGGCGCGTGCGCAAACCCCTGCACGCCCGCGCGCAACGCTGCTTGCACGCCCCGCAAGCTGATATCGTGCGCGATGACAAGCTTCCCGGACTTGCGCGACTCGTCGACAGCCGCGATCAGCACATCATCGCTGAGCTCATACTTCAGCGGATTTGTGTGAGCCCCGTTAGGCCATCCCGAGACGCACAGCTTGATGAGATCCGCTCCACCCTGGACATTCTCGCGGATGCGAGCGCGAAACGCGTCGGCGGTTCCTTCGATCCCCAGTCCGTTGAACTCGCAGACGCCGCCCTTGATGCCGACCCACATCCCCGCCGCGAGGACGCGCGGGCCCTGTATTGCTCCAGAGTTTATCGAGTCGCGGATGCGCAGCAGCCGCAGGGACCTCGCCCCTAGATCAACAACGGTTGTGAAACCGGCGCGCAGATCAGCCAACGCCGTCTGCGCGACTGGCCCACCGATCGCGAGGTGCACGTGCGCGTCGATGAGCCCTGGCAGGACCGTGAAGCGACGCAGGTCGATTGTGCTGTCGGCGAGACTAGCGTTGAATCTCGCGGCTGGCACAACATCCATGATCCTGGTGCCGCTTATCAGCAGGACCGCGCCATGCTCAAATTGTCCCGTGCGCGGATCGAGGATGCGCCCCGTTTGTATCGCGTACTGCGCGCGCGGTTGGCGCGCGACAAACGCTGCGGCGCTCGCGGACGCCAGCAGCACGACAAAGAACGTGGCTCTCCACATGGTTGATCGCATAATTTGAATCACTCCTTCACCTCAGACCTCTGACCTCCGACCTGCGTTGAGTAGACACATCACAACGCCTGACGAGTTGCCCGAAGAGGGGCCGGTCGAACTTTCACTGCGCCCTCAGCGACTCAGCGAGTTCATCGGCCAGCAAAAGGTCAAGGAGAGCCTGCGCATCTACGTGGACGCCGCGATCTCGCGCCGCGAGCCATTGGATCACACGCTCTTCTTTGGGCCGCCAGGACTTGGGAAGACAACACTCGCCGAACTGATCGCGCGCGAGATGGGCGTCAACATTCACGCGATGTCAGGCCCCGCGCTCGAGAAGCCGGGCGATCTTGTTGCACCGCTCACCAATCTCCGCGCTGGCGACGTCCTCTTCATCGACGAGATCCATCGCCTCCGCCCAATCATTGAAGAGTACCTCTATCCTGCGATGGAGGATTACAAGATCGACATCCGCTTGTCGGACGGCCCCAAGGCGCAGACGGTGACGATGTCGATTCAGCGCTTCACGCTGATCGGAGCCACGACGCGGCTCGGTCTGCTCACCGCGCCGATGCGCGCGCGCTTCGGCATCGTCCAGCGGCTCGGGTATTATCCGATCGAAGACCTCGAACTGATCGTTAGGCGCACGGCCGACGTGCTCAAGGTCAGCGTGGACGGTCCCGGCGCGATGGAGATCGCCAAACGTTCCCGCGGCACGCCACGCATCGCCAACAGGCTGCTGCGCCGGATCCGCGACTACGCTCAGGTGCGCGCTTCCGGTCGCGTCGATCTCGAAGTCGCTCGGCAGGCGCTCGCGCTGCTTGACGTGGACGAGTTCGGGTTGGACGACATGGACGTGTATATCCTCAAGGCGATCATCGAGCGGTTCGATGGCGGGCCGGTCGGCATCAACGCGATCGCAGCGGCAGTCGCCGAGGAGCCGGGGACGATCGAGGAGGTGTACGAGCCCTTCCTCGTGCAGAACGGGTTCCTGCAGCGTACGCCGCGAGGACGCGTCGCGACCTCGGTTGCCTACCGCCATATCGGTTACGAGCAGCCGCGGCCTGCGGACCTTTTCGATTCACTGCCCGACAGGGGTTAGGGCTGGGGTCAGGGTTAGCCCATGCCGCTCCTGCGTCTCGCCGTCGCGTGCTTGCTGGCTGCGCTCCTCGTTAGGCCAGCGCCGGCGCAAGACGCTGCGCGCCTTGTAACGCAGGCGGAGTCGCTTTCAGCAATCGGAGAAGCCGCGCGCGCGTTCGCGCTCGCGATGCAAGCCACGACCCACGAACCGGCGAGCGCGCGGGCGTGGCTCGCTCGCGGTATCGCCGCGTCGGCGCAACGACCCTTTCCCCTCGCGCGATTCGGCGTCGTGTCCGGCGCCTTCAATGATTGGCAGCGCGAGGCTGTGCGATCGCTCACTCGCGCCACGCGACTCGCCTCTGACAGCGGACGCTATTTGGTCGAGTTGGGGATCGTGCAGTCGCTCGATACAGACAGCGCGCTCAGGCGAATGGCGCTGGAGTCGCTGCGGAAGGGACGCGACCTCGCGGCAGCAGCGCGCGACGGCGTAGTCGTTTCCCAAGCCAACGAAGCGATCGGATGGTGGTATTGGCGCCGCTTCGAGCGTCAGCTCGTTTACCTGCCAGCCTCGCCCGAAGCGCATAACGAGCTGCGCGCAGCGACGTTAGGCGATTCCGCGAAACGCGACTCGCTCAACAACTTTCTGGAGTGGGGCCAGGGCTGGCAGAGCGACTACCTCGACGCCACCGAACACTTCGAGCGAGCCGTGTTCGCCGACTCGGCGAATGCCCGCGCGCGATATAAGGTCTTGCGTTCGTTGGTCACATTCGAGCGCTGGGACGAATTGCTCGCCGTCGCCCAGCAGCAAGTTCGCGACGTGAATTGGGATGCGTGGTCTTGGCTTGCGCTAGGCCTCGCGCAGCATCGGCTTGGGCGTCGCTCGGCTGCAGCAGCGTTCGATAGCGCCATCTCCCGTCTCACAACACAAGAGCGCGCGTATTTGCTGGACTTGAGTCGCTTGCTCGCCCCCGAGGCGGCCAGTTCATATCGCGCGCAGCTGCCGGCGCTGCGCGCTGACGTCGACCGTTTCTACTGGCTGCACAGCGACCCGCTCTGGCTGGAGGAGGGGAACCTGCGCTGGATCGAGTGCCTGAGCCGCCTAACGTTTGCGGAGCTGCGCTGGGGAACGCCGGAGCTCGGTCTGCGCGGACTGGACTCCGATCCCGGGCGCGTCTATGTGCGATTCGGCCCGCCGGCACGCATCGTTGGAGCGGACACGAGCCGGCTCGGCGTCCCGCACGTGACATGGACGTACAACGCCAGCGTGCGCTTCAGGTTCGTGACTCAGCCATTGTTAGGCGCCATGCAGCTCGACCCCGCGTCGGAGACCATGCTGCGCGAAAACACGATCGTCACTCCCGTCTCCTGGCCGACCGCCGCTGACGACGGTTACGGCGTGCGCGACATCGCGATCCAGAGCGCGGCATTCTTCCCAAGGCCGGGCGACGCCGCTGGACCGGACTCACTCTCGATTGTCGTGATCGCGCCGAACGCGCACGAAGCTGTGGGCGAGGCCGCCGTGTTTCTCGCCGACAGAGGCGGTCACGCCGAGCGTATGCCGACGACGCTCGCGCAGATCGTGGCGGACGACACGGCCTGGGTGGGATACGAGGCCCACGCGCCGGGCGTAAGCGCTTACGTGCGATTCGAGACGCGCGACACCGCACGGCGCACCGCGACGCGCGCCGCGGCCGAATTGGCGCCGCTCGCGGATCGTTCGCCGCAGATATCTGACATCATCGTCGCGCGGTGCATGGCGAATAAGCCGCGACGTCCGGCGCGCTGGTTCGACGCACGCATCAAACTCACGCCGTCTGCCGGTTGTGATTCGGACCGCGTGCTCGTGCTCTGGGAAGAGGGTGCGCTGGAAAGCGGAATCGACGCAGGCACCGCTCGCATCACCGTGCGCTCCGGCGCCGAAGACGATCTCGAAGCGATGCTGCGTATGGCGAGCGATCCGCGCCCGCCGTCGATCGAGTTGCGCGCGTTAGGCTCGAGCGAAGAGGCGCTTGTCGACGGCTCGGCGCAACGCGGCAATCGCGAGGTCTCGCTCACTGTGCCCCTTGCCGCCGTCCGCGGCCGCGCCACGCTGCGCTACGTGGAGTTATCGCTCAAAGCGATCAAGCGGTCGAAATTCGTCATCACGCTCGATCGCGCACTCCCCGGCGGCGCGGTGATCAGCCGTGGGCGCCGCGTGCCGTGGAATTGACGGAGGCGCGCTCGCGCCCGGCGCCTGGGCTTAGCACAGCCGACTACGACTACCAACTCGAGCCGGAGCGCATCGCCCAGGAACCGACGGGCGAACGTGATCGCAGCAGGCTCCTCATCGTGGATCGCAGGGCCGAGACACTGCGCCACGCGCAATTCGGCGACCTCGCCGATTTGATTCCGCCAGGCGACGTGCTGGTGCTCAACACGACGCGCGTGATCCGAGCACGCTTGTTAGGCACCCGCGATTCGCCCGCAGGTGCCCAGGCCGAGCTGCTGTTGCTCAAGCCCGTCGGCGGCGCGGCTAGCCTCACATTCGAGGCGATGGTGCATCCAGGCGGCAAGTTGCGCGCGGGACGGCGCGTTTACATCGCGAACGATTTGTCGGTCGAGATCGTTGCAGTGACGGAGCGGCGCACACGGCTCGTTAGGTTGCTGACGCCGCTCAGCGTCGATGAAGCCCTGGCGCGGTACGGCCACGTTCCGCTGCCACCCTACATCGCCCGCACAGATACGATCGCTGACGCCGAGCGATACCAAACGGTGTACGCGACTGAGCCGGGTTCCGTCGCGGCGCCGACGGCCGGCCTGCATTTCACAGCGGCACTACTCGAGCGGCTTGCTGCGCGCGGCGTGCGTCGCGCCGACGTGCTGCTTCACGTTGGCGCCGGGACATTCAAGCCCGTCGAAAGCGAAGATCCGGCTGACCACGCGATGCACGAAGAAGTGTTCACGATCAGCGAAGACAACGCGCGCCAGATCAACGACGCGCGCGCGACAGGCAACCAGGTTTGGGCTGTTGGCACCACAAGCGTGCGCACTCTCGAAACAGTCGCCGACGAGCGCGGTCTCGTTCACGCGGGATCAGGCGAGACGCGCTTGTTCATCCGGCCACCGTATACCTTTCGCGCCACCGACAAGCTCGTCACCAACTTCCACCTCCCTCGCTCGACACTATTGATGCTCGTCGCCGCCTTCGCGGGCTATGAGCTGACCATGCATGCCTATCGTACAGCGATTGACGCTGGATACCGCTTCTATTCATATGGCGACGCGATGGTCGTTTTGTAGGTGCTGCCTAACGGCGGTGCTGCTGGCGGCCTGTGTCAAGAGCACGGTCCGCGAGTTCTACCCGTCGCCGGAGAACCCGCGCTATACGCCCGAGCGCGGCAGCGCCGCCGTGCGTGAATACCTGCGCCTGCGTTGTGCCGACCTCAAACCACCAGCGCGCGACTCGGCAACGCTCCGCGCCCGCATTCGCGTGGATTCCAGTGGAAAGGCGGTGGCGGCGGAGCTGAACGGCTCAAGCGGCGACCCCCTCATGGACGGCGTCATCGGGACGGTTGTCGCGCAGCTCGATCTGACGCTTGTCGATGCCGTGGGAGGGATCCCCACTCCGGTGCGTATCCGACCTTCCGCAAACCGCAGCACGCATCAGGCGCGCGTCGAGTACGCATGCCGCGATTCTGTCGGGGCGCGGATCGTTATTTCCCAGTGACCGCGCGATCAAACGCGGGGGGCTTCGCCTTCGATGTTGGAGCAACGTGTGGCGCTGCACGCGCCGCCGTGTTTGAGACGCCGCACGGCAATGTGGAGACGCCGTGCTTCATGCCGGTCGGTACACAGGCGACGGTGAAGGCTCTAGACCCGAGCGACCTTCGCGCCACCGGCGCGCAGATGCTTCTCGCAAATGCGTATCACCTGCACCTGCGCCCAGGTGACGACGTGATCGCCTCGTTAGGCGGTCTCCATTCGTTCATGGGTTGGGATGGCCCGCTACTCACCGACTCGGGTGGCTTCCAGGTCTTCTCGCTCGAAACGCTGCGCACCGTGAGCGAGGAGGGCGTCGAATTCCGCTCGCACATCGACGGCTCCAAGCGCTTCTTCACTCCCGAATCCGTCATGGAGATTGAGCGCAACCTCGGCGCCGATGTCGTTATGCAGTTCGATCACGTGATCCCCGGTCAGGCCGACGAAGAACACTCGAGAGACGCGAGCGAACGAAGCATCCGATGGCTGGTGCGCTGCGGCAGCACATTCTCCCAAATGTCCGACGGGCGTCAGGCGCTCTTCCCCATCGTGCAGGGAGGCATACACACACACCTGCGCGCCGACGCAGCTCGGATGATACGGGGGATGGGCGATTGGACGGGCTACGGCATCGGCGGGCTCTCAGTCGGTGAAGGCAAGAGCGACATGTACGCGGTGCTCGATCTTTTGCACGGTGAGCTTCCCGCCAATCGGCCGCGTTATTTGATGGGAGTTGGCTTCCCGGACGACCTTGTGCAGGCCGTGCGGCGCGGCGTCGATCTCTTTGATTGCGTGGCGCCAACTCGGATGGGACGCAATGGAACCGCGTTCACATCCGAGGGTCGCGTCAATGTTCGGAATGCTGATCTTCGACGCGATGCGCGTCCGCTCGACGCCGCCTGCACGTGCTCGACATGCAGCCGTTTTTCACGCGGCTATCTGCGGCACCTCTTCGTGGCGGATGAGGTCCTAGGCTTACGGCTCCTGTCGTTGCACAATGTACATTTCCTGGTCGCGTTGATGCGCCAAGCTCGACAAAGTATTCTCGACGGCTCGTTCGACGCATGGAGCCGCGACTGGCTCGCTCGCAACGCGTCGATGGCAGTCATCGATTCTTCTCCCTAGGACCGCTCACCCCACCCAATGATGCACTCGCTCGTGTTCTCGCTCTTGCAAGGTCAGGCTCCAACCGGTGGTGGCGGTGGGGGCGGCATCTCGATGTTCGGATTCATGTTCCAGATGATCGCCATCTTCGGGATCATCTACTTCCTTCTCATCCGTCCTCAACAAAAACAGCGCAAGCAGCACGACGTTCGACTGCGCGAGCTCAAGCGCGGCGACACCGTCGTGACGACCGGCGGTATCGTGGCCGAAGTGATGCATATCAAAGAATCGTTGAAGGACGGCCAGCCAGTGAAATCCATGGAAGACCTGGTCACAATCAAGAGCGGCGAGTCGCGTCTCATCGTCGAGCGAGGTCGCATCGCCAAAGTCACAACGCCCTCGCAATCGGAATCGTGAGCATTCTCGACATCCACGTTTTGGGATCGCCGATACTCCGCGCCGAAACGAAGATCGTCGCCGAGGTCACAGACGAAGTACGCAAGTTGGCTGACGACATGTTCGATACGATGTACGCGGCAAAGGGGATCGGGCTCGCGGCTCCGCAGGTTGGCCGTTCCGAGCGCGTCGCTGTCGTAGACGTGGAGGATCAGCGCTACGCGCTCGTGAATCCCGAGATCGTGTGGGAAGAAGGGAGCGAGCGCGCGGAAGAGGGCTGTCTCTCAATTCCCGACATTTACGGCGACGTAGACCGAGCGCAGCGAGTGCTCGTTAGGGCGCTCGATCTGGAAGGCAAGCAGATCGAGATCGAAGCGACTGATCTGCTCGCACGCTGTCTTCAGCACGAGATCGATCATCTGCACGGACGCCTCTTCATCGACTACCTGTCGTTCCTCAAGCGGCGCGCCGCGATCGGCAAGTGGGAGGGGATGCGCGACACGTATCCCGGCCTTGTGCGCAAGACGGCCCAGGAAGCCGAATCGGAAGCGAGCAGTTCGCCAGCACCGGCGCGAGCGGACGGGGCTCTGTGACGTGCGGGTCCTCTTCTGGGGGACTCCGGAGTTTGCGACACCAGCACTGAGGGCCTTGTTAGGCGAGGGCCACGAGGTCGTCGGCGTCGTCACACAACCCGATGCGCCTGGCGCGCGTCACCGCAACACGCTGGTACCGCCGCCTGTCAAGAACGTCGCCGAGGAGGAGGGAATTCCAGTGCTCCAGCCGGAGCGGCCGCGCGGCGACGAGTTTCTCGCCTCACTGCGCGAACTGGCGCCGGAGATCAGCGTCGTAGCGGCCTACGGTCACTTGCTCAGCGACGCAGTGATCGCGGTCCCGCCTAACGGGACGATCAACATCCACGCATCGCTGCTGCCGCGCTGGCGTGGAGCCGCGCCGATTCAGGCGGCGCTCTTGGCCGGCGATCAGGAGTCGGGCGTCACGATCATGCGCGTCGAGCGCAAGCTCGACGCGGGGCCCATGCTGCTACATCTCGCGACGCCCATTGTCGAGGACGAGACCTACGGCGAGCTGCAGTTACGTCTCGCCGAGTTAGGCGCACTGGCCATTGTCGAGTCGCTTGCCCTCATGGACATCGGTGAAGTGCACGAAGAGCCGCAGGACGAAGCGAAGACGACGTACGCGCCCAAGATCTCGCGCGAAATGGCGCACGTCGATTGGAGCACGAGCGCTGCGCACGTGTCGCGCGTGCTGCGCGCGTTCGACCCAAAGCCCGGCGCGTACACGAGCAAGGACGGTGCAGAGGTGAAGCTCTTCGGCGTGCGCGTCGTGCGTGGGCGACGCGGCTCGCCCGGCCAGGTGTTGGAGATCGACGAGTCAGGAATGCTGGTGGCGTGCGGAGAGGATGCAGTGCGCATCGGGTACGTGTTCCCTGCCGGCCGACGACGCCTAGCGGCGCTTGACTGGCGCCAGGGACGAGGCGTCGCTATCGGCGACATCCTCGGCTCGCAAGGGCGTAACTGACGTCGTAGTGGCCGTTACATTGAGGCATGCTGCACACCAGCACGAGCGCGCTCACCGAATCTCGCGTAGTCGCGGCCAATGTCCTGGCCGATCTGCGCGGAGGTGAAAAGCTCGACCTCGCCTTCGACCGCCGAGTCGACGAGGCCGGGCTCGACGCCCGCGACCGTCGCTGGACGCAGGAACTCGTCTACGGCATGCTCCGGCGTCGCGCGTGGCTCGACGCCATGCTCGCGTCACGCGTGCGCGGAGGGCTCGCGCGCCTTGAAGCTGATCTGACGGACCTACTCCGGTTAGGCGCCAATCAGCTGCTGCACATGCATAGCGTGCCGCCCTACGCGGCAATCGCGCAGACTGTCGAACTGGCGAAGCGCCGCCATGGGTTGGGCGCCAGCAAGTTGGTCAACGCCGTACTGCGTCGCGTGGATCGTGAGCGCGACACGCTCGATCCGGCGCGCGAACGGGTCGTCACTGATCCCATCGATAGGCTCGCACTCGAGTACTCGCATCCGCGCTGGCTCGTCGCGCGCTGGGTTGCGCGCTGGGGCGCCGCGGAGACCGCGCAGTTGCTCGCCACGAACAACACCGAGGCTCCGGTCATCCTGCGGCCGTTCGGGATTGTGCGCGAGCAGCTCGCGGCGATGCTCGACGCGTCCGGCATCGCGACGGACGACGTTCCGCTCGTTCCCGATTCGCTGAGTCTCGCCGGCAGCGCCGGTGGTGCGGCGCAACTGGCCGAGCTCGGAGCGTATCGCCAAGGTCTGTTCTTCGTGCAGGATCCGGCCGCTACGCTGGTCGCTCGTTATGCTAGCGTGCCGTCTGGTGCGCGCGTCGTCGATCTTTGCGCAGCGCCGGGCGGCAAGGCGCTGGAGTTGTCGCGCGATGCGTCGCTGGTCCTCGCCGCCGACCGCTCGATTCCGCGCCTCGCGCGATTGCGCGAGAATGTGCGCCGGCTCGATGCGCGCAATATCGTGCTCCTGCAGGCAGACGCGAAGCAACCGCCAATGCGCAACGCCGATGCTGTGCTTCTGGACGCCCCCTGCAGCGGCACTGGCGCATTCAGACGGCACCCTGACGCGCGCTGGCGCCTTTCGGCCGGTGACATAGCGTCGCTGAGCGCGATGCAGCGAGAGTTTTTAGCGGCGGCCGCGCGAGTCGTTAGGCCCGGCGGGCTTCTCGTCTACGCCACGTGTACCCTCGAGCCTGAAGAGAACGACTCCCAGGTCGAGGCATTTCTCGCCGAGCAGCCGGACTTCCGGCTGGAGCCGCCGCGTGATGGCGTCGTGCCTGACGCAGTCATGGATGCCGGACGCCTCCGCGTGCTGCCGCAGCGCCATGGTGTGGATGGAGCCTTCGCCGCCCGCTTGCGTCGCGTAGGTGGGCGAACGGCGTGACGCGTCGCATCCCATGGCGCACTGTCAGGCTCTATGGCCTGACGGCGCTGGCGGGCTTCGTCTCCGCGTATCTCATCGTCGCGCTCTTACTCTTGCCGGGCGACCGCAGCCGCGGTCGCGTCACCACGCCGGCGCTTGTCGGCCTCTCCCTGGATGAGGCTCGCCACCAGCTCGATTCCGTCGGCTTGCGCTTTTCGTTAGGCGACGAGCGCGCTTCGGCTGACGTGCCGCGCAATCGCGTGTTGGCGCAGTCGCCCTTGCCCGGTACTAATGCGCCGCGCATGGCGACGGTGACGTTGGACGTCAGTGCCGGGCCGCGTCAGCTGCGCATACCTTCGGTCGCCGGCCTAACGCTCGATGCGGCGCGCAAAGCGCTTACAGACAGCGGCTTCGTGGCCGGACGCCCGCTCGATGAGACGAGCAACGCACCACGCGGCGAGGTGCTGCGCACGAAGCCCGACGCCGGGAGCGTTGTCGGCGAAGGCGCGTCGGTGGACATCGTCGTGAGCGGCGGCCCGGCCGAACTGGCGATGCCGGATGTGCTGGGGCGCGAGCCGGGGGATGCGTTGGCCGTCCTCAACCAGCTCGGCCTAACGCGAATCCGTGTGGATTCGACGCTCGTGAGCGGGGCATCGGGCTACATCGTCGTGGCGCAGCAGCCGGCAACGGGGACCGGCATCCGCACCACGGAGCGCATCGTACTGCGCGTGAGTCCGCGGCCATGACCGTACACATCGTGCCGTCGATTCTGAGCGCCGATTTCGCGCGCATCGCCGACGAGATCGCGCGCTGCGTGGACGGCGGCGCCGACTGGATCCACATCGACGTGATGGACGGACGCTTCGTTCCGAATCTCACGTTCGGAGCAAAGGTGATCGAGACCGTGCGGAGCCTAACGAAGTTGCCTCTCGACGTGCACCTGATGGTCGTGGAGCCCGAGTCGTACTTCGACGACTTCGTTGCCGCCGGCGCCGACGTGCTCACTATTCACCAGGAAGCGAGTCCGCACTTACACCGCCAGCTCACGCGTATCCGCGAGCTCGGCGCGAAAGCCGGCGTCGCGCTCAACCCCGCGACTCCAGTGGAGCTCGTTCGCGATGTCATCGACGCGATCGACGTGCTGCTCATAATGAGCGTCAATCCCGGGTTCGGCGGACAGATCTTCATTCCTTCGTCGCCGGAGAAGATTCGTCGCGCCCGCGCGATGCTCGATACCGCGGGAAGCAAGGCCGCGCTCGAAGTGGACGGAGGCATCGGCCGCGACACGATCGTGCAGTGTTGGCGCGCAGGGGCTGATACGTTCGTCGCGGGCCAGGGTGTCTTCGGCGTGCCGGATCCACAGGCGGAGATCGGCGTTCTGCGCAGACTCTGCTCTCACGTCGTCTGATGACGCCACAAGCCCGTTTCGTCGTGCTCGGAGCGGTCGCGTTAGGTGGCCTCGGTGCCTGGGCTCTCACTGCGAGACAGTCGCCCGTGCGCATCGGCGCCGCGGCGCCATCGTTTCGCGCAGTAACCGTCGACGCGCCGATCGTCGAAAAGAGTCTCGCGGATTACAAGGACGCTGTCGTTATCGTGAACATATGGGCGACATGGTGCGAGCCTTGTCTCGTTGAAATGCCGAGCCTCGAGGCACTGCACCGTCGATATGCGCAGAGTGGTCTCAGGATCGTTGCTGTGAGCGTGGATGCGCCCGGCGCCGATGCGCAAATCCGCGCCTTCCGCGACCGACTCGGCTTAACGTTCGATATTCTGCATGACGCCGCCGACATCCGGGCAACATACCAAACAGCGGGCGTGCCGGAGTCGTTCGTCATCGGGCGCGATGGAAAGCTTCGCCGCCGCGTCTTTTCGGCCGAGAATTGGGATTCCGAGTCGAACAGAAGGCTGATCGAACAGCTTTTAGGCCTTAGTCCTTTTAGGCCTTAGTCCTTAGGCCTTAGTCCTTAGAGGCCCTTAGCTCGTATACCCACGCATCTACCTAAGGACTAAGGGCTAAAGACTAGTTACTTAATCGCGATGCTAATCCTCGGAGTTGAAACATCTTGCGACGAAACGTCTGCTGCCGTCCTCGAAGGACGTGGCGACGACGTCCGGCTGCGCTCTTTGGTGATCCTCTCACAAGACGTGCATCGCGTCTTCGGAGGCGTCGTCCCCGAGCTGGCTTCGCGAGCGCATCTGCGTTCTCTCGTGCCGGTGACCGATGCTGCCTTACGCGAAGCCGGCGTCGACGTCCATGACGTGGACGCGATCGCCGTCACGAATGCGCCCGGACTCGTCGGAGCGCTGCTCGTCGGGGTGAGCTATGCGAAGGCGCTCGCGTTCGCGAGCGGGAAGGACGTGATCGGCGTGCATCACATGGAAGGACATCTCTTCGCGACAGCGCTGGAGCATCCGGACGCCGTACCGCCGTTCACGGCGCTGCTCGTGTCTGGCGGACATACGTTGCTGCTCGACGCCGCGGCGTGGGGCGAGTATCGCTTGTTAGGCGCGACGCGCGACGACGCCGCCGGCGAGGCCTTCGACAAGGTCGCCAAGCTGCTCGGGCTTCCCTACCCCGGTGGCCGCCACGTTGAGCGGCTCGCGCGCAGTGGCAATCCATCTGACTCGCGTTTCCGATTCGCTCGGCCGATGCTGCATGGCGGCCAGCAACCTGGTGATGCCGACTATTACGACGTCTCCTTCAGCGGGCTGAAGACCGCCGTACTGCTCGCCGTGCGTGCCTTGCAGGACTTGAGCGCCGACGCGCCGCACATTGCGCGCGCGTTTCAGGATGCCCTGATCGAGACGCTCGTGACAAAGACGATCCGCGCTGCGATGGCGTTCTCGCGCCGTCGAATAGTCCTCGGCGGCGGCGTGGCTTGCAACGGCGCCTTGCAGAGCGCCATGCGCGAACGCGCTGAACCGTTAGGCGCAACCGTGTTTGCTCCGTCCCTGCGATTGGCCACCGACAACGCGGCCATGATCGCGCGGGCTGGACTGTTTCACTTGCAACGCGGCGACCGCTCGGGGTATGACCTGAGTGCGTTCGCGTCGACGCCGCTCCCGGGATTGGTCGATATGGCGGCCGCCGCACGATAGCGCGGCGCAAGCACGTATGTGAGATTTGGTCCCCATGCCTGACGCGATCATTCATCACCCGACGATCATCAACCTTGGTCCGCTGCCACTCACCGGCTTCGGACTCGCCGTTTTGCTCGCCTTCGTCATTTCGCAGATCATCGCGCAGCGCGAGCTGACGCGGCGCGGTTACCCGTACGAAGCGCAGGCTGTCAGCGACCTCATTCTCGCCTGCGTGCTTGGCACACTGATCGGCGGGAAGATCTACTACGTGAGTGTCCTCACGCACGACTGGCACGACTTCTTCACTCGCGCCGGTTTTGTTTTCTGGGGCGGGTTTATCGGCTCTGTGGTCGCGTGCTGGATCGTCGCCAAATGGAAGAAGCTGTCGTTCGTTAGGTACAGCGACGTCGGCGGGATCTGCATCGCCGCGGGTTACGCGGTAGGCCGCACGGGATGTTGGGCCGTGGGCGACGATTATGGCCGTCCGTGGAACTCGCGCTTCGCGGTGGCGTTTCCTGAGGGCGCTCCGGCTTCCACGGCCGCCAACATGGAGCAGCAGTTCGGCATCCCTGTGCCCGAGGGCGTGAGTCCCGACACCGTCATGAGCGTGTATCCCACGCAGCTGTTCGAGACGGCGTTAGGCTTCGTCATGTTCCTCGTGCTCTGGCGCTTGCGCGGTCACAAGCATGCGGAAGGTTGGCTCTTTGGCGTGTACTGCGTGCTCGCCGGGGCGGAGCGCTTTCTGATCGAGTTCTTGCGCGCCAAGGACGATCGCTTCTTCGGTCCGCTCACAGCGGCACAAGCAATCGCCCTCGCGATCGTCGCCGCTGGCGTGATCATCATGCAACGTCGCAGCACAGTCGGCCCGGGCCGGCTGCCGATCTATGCTACAGCCTAACCAGGCTCCGTTAACAGCTTCACCGCGGACCAACGCAGCCGAACACGGACAACTGCAACAAGAAAGTTGTTGATAAAACCGTCCGCGTGCGTCCCCCCTTGTCCGCGTTCATCCGCGGTGGAGCAGTTGCAGTTCGGCCGTACGGCTGTTCTACGTCTTTGGCTCGGCCTGGAGCTCGCCTTCGAGCTGTTTTACGCGCGCTTCCATCGCGTCGAGGCGCTGAAGCGCCGAAGCAAGATCGCCGCGCACAGCCGGATCGGGCGCGACAGTCGGCAGCGCGACGGAGCGCTTGGGCCAAAACGTCTTGAGCAAGGCGAACGCGAGCAGCGCCACCAGCACGAGCTGCGCGCCTAACGTCTCGACCGTGGGATAGATCCCCATCGCGTCGACATGTGGCAGCCCCGGAATGACAGTGATCGACACCACATTCCCTTCCTGCAGCTCGCGGATCCCCTTCCCCATGAATACAAACGCCATGTAGTAAAGGAGCGCGCTTGTGACGGCGAAGAATGGTCTGAGCGGAATGCGCACGCCGTAGCGGTGGAAGAACACGAAGATGAGCGCCAGGCCGACGCCGCCTACGACGATGCCTAACGCCACAGGAACGGCGTGCCCCGCGCCCTCGGTAAACAGCGCCTGGTAAAACAAGGCGGTCTCCGCCCCCTCGCGATACACCGCCAGAAATGCGACGAATGCCAGCGCCGTACCGCCACCGTGCGCCAGCGCCGCGGTGACTTTCTCGCGGATGAACTGCTGCCATTTCGCCGCTTCGACCTTGGAGATGAGCCAGTAGCTCACCGAGAAAAGCACGGCGACGGCGATGAGCATCGTCACCCCCTCGATGATCTCGCGGCTCGCTGGAAGCGCGCGCAGCACCGTCGCGAAGATCACAGCGGTGACTGCACTCGCGCCCAGGGCGAGGCCTGTGCCTAACCAGATGCTCCGCAATCGCTCGCGATGCCCGGTCTTGATCAGAAACGCGACGATCGCACCGATCACGAGGATCGCCTCGAATCCTTCGCGCAAAATGATCAACAGGGATTGCAAGAACGCGCCCCACCATCCTCCCGCGGGACGCAACAGACCCGCCACATCCGGCAGCGCAGTGTCGATCGCGTTGCGCGCGCGTTCGGCGGCACGCAGATCGTTTTCCTCTATAGCCGCGCGAAATTCGGCGAACTGCCGCTCCAGCGACGCTACGAGCCCAGGGTTCTTCGCGCGCGCGGGCGTTTCGATGGGCTCGAATGCGAGGTACGAATCGAACGCGCGATCGTTCGCGTCACTCGCGCGGCCCCCGCGCGCCGCTGCGAGCGCCTCGTCGAGCGTGCGACGAACGAGTCGCAGCACAGCCTCTGGGTCCTGCTGGCCAGCCACGCCGTTGCGCACGGGGACATCGCGCATCGCGAGCTGCCGCAGATAGCCCACGGCTCCGGCGACATCACTCTCACGCAGCATGCGCGCAGCGGGCATCGCCGTGCCCGCAATACCTTCGCGAATCGCAGTCGAAAGCTCAGCATCGTTGCGCTCGACTTGCCAGGCGAAGGCCCCGATTTCCGGCGGCAGTTTCGCCAGCGCGCGCGCCAGCGGGCCGTCACCGAGCCCTGATGCTCCATGACAGCCGGAGCAGTGCATCGCGAAGATCCCCTCGCCTTCAGCCACCGCGGGGCGGGGGTGCTGCAGGCTCACCAGATATCCCAGGATATCCCAGCGCTGATCCGCGGAGAGCATTGTACCAAACGCCGGCATCGGCGTGCCGCCGATGCCAACCGTCACGATGCGGAACATGAGCGCGGGCGAGACATCGCGCATCGTGTCAGCGGAGCCTAACGCGGGCGGAGCGGGATTCAGGCCGCCCGCGGCGGGTCCGTCTCCCATACCGCTCGCGCCGTGGCAGCTCGCGCAGTGCGTGCGATACAGCGACTCGCCGGCGGTGATGTCGACGAGACGGGTCGGCAGATCGAGCGCCGCGTCCGCGCCTAACGATTGCGCGAAACGATCCCTGAGCCCAGCCAGCTGCTGCGGCGGCGTCTTCGCGCGGACGGCCACGAGCAAGGAATCGATGATCGCGCGCGTCTCCGCGGCCCGCTCACCCGAGAGTGGCTGCGCGGCCTCCATCGCGCCGAGCAGAAACGAGATCGCCTCGTCGTATTCCTGATCGGAGATGACGCGCCCATCGGCACCGACCGCCTTTGCGTATTCCTCCATCGCAACGCCGACGATGGACGCGATGCGCTTCGCCGGCCGTTCCTGCGCGCCGGCCGACGCCGCAAGTCCTGTCGCTACAAGCGCGGACACGCATAGCGCGCGCGTCAGCCGAGCGAGGCGGCGTGGCGCGATTTTATAGTTGGGGTCGCTTAGATCAGTCATCCCGAGTGAATTTATCGGGTCTCCGCACGGCGCCACAAACGGCTAGCCGTCGGCGACCTCAATTCGAATACACCCTGCTTCCCTTGTAATCCGGAGTCCGGCTAGTGTCGCCCCCACTATCACAGAGGCCTCGTGGAGGTCGCTGGCCGGGAACGTGGTCGTAAGAGCAATCACTCGCGCTCCGGCTGCACGGCCTGCGGCAACTCCAGCCGGCGTATCCTCGACAACTACGCATTCACTCGCGCCGCGGCCGACTCGACGCGCGGCAAGCGCATAGCAATCCGGTGCCGGCTTCCCGTGCTCCACGTCCTCGGCGGCCACGAGAACCGACGGCACAGGGAGCTCCGCTGCTCGCATCCTCGTCAGCGCGAGAGCTCGACCGCCGGACGTGACGAGGGCGCGCCTCGGATCCGGGACGGCTGCCAGCACGGCTGCGGCACCAGGCAGCGCGACGAGATCCGCGGTGTCCTGCAACTCGGCCGATTCGAGCCACGCCTTTTCAGCGTCGGCGTCGAGGTGCGGCGCCAGCGCACGGATCGTTTCAATCGTTCGCCGACCATGCGCTCGCTGCACAATGCCGCGAGGATCGAGGCCGTGACGCGCCGCCCAGAACTCCCAAATGCGCTCCACAACGGCTCGTGAATCGACAAGCACTCCGTCCACATCGAAGAGAACCGCCTGGCACTCCAGCGTTAGGCGCGGCACTAGAACCGGCTCGTTCCTTCTAACAGCACAGTCGCGTGCGCCGAACCGGCATCGTGTGTCATCGAAACCCAGAAGCGAGTCGCCCCCAGCGCAGCGGCGCGAACGGCCGCGCGACCATGAAGCGTCAGAGTCGGCCGACCGTCTTTTTCCAGTGAGATCTCGATCTCGCGCCAACCAATGGCGCGCGCTTCGTCCGTTCCGCTCAGCGCCTTGAAGGCAGCCTCCTTCGCGGCGAGCCGCGCCGCGAAGTGCTGCGCCGGTCGCAGCTTGCTGTCACAGTAGGCCGCCTCGCCGGGCGTAAAGAGTCGCTCCAGCGCGCGGCGTCCGTGCGCCGCGAGCAGCCGTTCCACACGCGCGATGTCGACGATGTCGACGCCGAGTCCGAGGATCATGGGGTGTACGGGGCGTGCGTGAGTGCGGCACTGACGTGGCTCCACGCGCGATCCGACGCGGCGAAAACACGCGCAGCGGCGAGGACCCACTCGCGCCATGCAGCGAGCCGGCGCTCGTCAGGCGCTTCCAGCCATTCGCGAGCCCGTTCGCTCAGCGCTTCGCAAGCGGCGAACATCCCCTCGCAGTATTCCTCCAACTCGGCGCCTAGCGCGCGCTGCTCGGGGAGATCCGTCGGCCAGCGCAGGCGCGCGACCTCGTTGAGGAAACCGTTCACGCGCGAGGCGATCAGCACGCCGTCGAGCGCCCGCACCTTTCCTTCCGCCGTGGCGTCCAGTTCCGCGCGGCGTCTCGCATCCAGGAGCGGTGCGAAGAAGCGCGCTTGCGTCGCAGAATCGCCACCCCCGGTCGCGCCGCGGCGCGAACCGACGGTGCGCGCCCCGCGCGCCAACTCCGGCAGCGTGTAGGCACGCTCGAGAATAGCCTGCGATAGTGGCTGCAGCGCGTGCTCGCTCGTTAGGGTCACCACTCCTGCCGCGCCATGCAGCTCCAGGCCGTCGCCGAGTATCCTGAGGCCGGTTAACTCCACAAACGGAACGCGCCACTCAGCGGCTCCGTCGTGCGACACCAGGACGATTCCGCGCTGATGCAGGCGGATGCGGGCATTGCCGTCGATGGCGACGCCGCGCCACGTGCCGACGGCGCGCGCGCGCGGCACGAGGACCTGCTCGTCAGGCATCGGCCCTCGCGTAAGGACTTGGCGTCGCGATGGCGGCTGTAGCGACCGCGGCGCGCTGGCCTGTCCGCTGTTCGAAGCGCTGCACGAAGTCGGCGAGCCGCTCTGTTGTGAATTCGGCGCGCGGAATACCTAACGCCTGGATCGCCTGCTCGATGGCACTCGGGCCGCCTTCCACTTCCACAAGAGTGTCCATTCGGGCGTAGCGTTCGAAGCGAACGGTCGCTCCGTGCACGTCGAAGACCTCGATGTCGCGCTCGATCTCGAACGTCACAACGAACCCGGCTCCCTCGAGAATCTGCGTCGCGGCTGTCACGTCGGAAATGCCTAACGTGACCTCCTCGCGCTCTTTGTAGCCGGAATCGAACGCGGCGGTGCCCTTCCAGTCCAGACTCGCTCGTCTGGTCGTGGGTCCCACGAATTCACGTACGCGCAGGACCACATCTCGAGCGCGCAGTGCCCGGTCCTCCGTGTCGTAGCGCAGATCGCGCAGCTTGCCTGCCTCACGAAGAACGGCGCCGCGCCGCAGCAAACGCGCGCGGCACGCATCCGGATCAGCGACAACCGCCTTGAGCTCCAACTCACGCATCGTCGATCGCCTGAAGGACCGCGGCGGTGTTACTCAGATCGCTGAATGCAGCGTGTGGCTCGTGCGCAGTGAGATCAGACACCGAGTACTGGCCGGTCGCAACTGCAATGGCGCGCGCACCGACGCCGCGTCCACAGGCGATGTCTGCCGGCGTGTCGCCAATCAACACGAGCGCGTCGCCGGCAAGTTCGCGGGTGAGCGCCGAGCGCGCTCGAGAAAGCGCAATCGCGGGGAGCTCGCCGCGTTCCTCATGATCGGAGCCAAACGCGTTGACGCGAAACTTCGCGCAATCGAGTCGTGCAGCCGCGAGTTTGGCGAACGCCCCCGGTTCGACGTTGCCCGTGAGCAGACCGATCACGCGATCCTCGCGCGTTTCGAGCGCGGCGATCAGTTCGACGACGCCTGCATAGCAGCGAACGCGATCGGCGCCGACGCGCAGCTCGTTCCCCAACTCGCGGACATATGTCGCGATCACGTCAGGCATGCGACGATCGATTGTAACGTCGTCGAATCCGGCACCACGCATGAGCTCTCGCACGATCTGCATGTCGGTCTTGCCGTCGTAACGGTAGCGCGGTTGTCCCGAAGTACCGAAGACGCGCTGTAGCGCGAGCTCCATGGCGCGGCGCCCTGCACCATCTGTGCGAAGGATGGTCCCGTCGATATCGAAGAGGACGACTTTCACGCGCGCGCGAGCAGGAGTCCGCTCATGATCAGGAGCGCACCGATCACCTGCCACTGCGTGGGGACCTCGCCTAACGCAGCCCAGGCGATCGACATGGCAAAGAGCGGTTGCAGGTTGGAGTACATCGACGTGCGTGTTGGTCCCAGGCGTTTGAGGCCGACGTACCAGAAGGCCGTCGCGATGAGCAATGCTCCGATGCCGCTATAGACGATCGCCGGCCAGAGCGCGATCGGCGCCGCGCTCCATGGCGAGCGCAGAATGGCGGGCGCGCCTAACGCCGCCGAGACGATGGCACCGCCGGCCAGCGTGTACGCGGTGACTTCGAGCCATGACACATCGGCCGAAATCGGTTTCAGCATGACGGCGAATAGCGCCCAGCTGCAAACGGCGGCCAGGATGGTCAGCGCTCCTAGCGTGGAATCCGTTCCGGCGCCAGCGCCGGTGCCGATCAACAGGACTCCAACGCCGCTCAACTGCAGCCCGATCCCAAACCAGCCACGCGACGCGATACGCTCGACACCGCGCGCTCGCCCGACGAGCGCGATGACGGCCGGCGTGCTCGCCATGAGCAGCACGGTTGTCGCGACTCGGCTGCGCGCGAGTCCCTGAATGAAGAAGAACTGATAGAGACCATTGCCGAGCATGCCTAACAAGAAGAGTCGCGTGCGATGCCGTGTGACGGGCTCGCCGCGTCGGCGCCAGATCGCCAGTGCGCAAAGCGCGGCGAGGGTACCGACCGCAATTCGCACCGCGTTGTATGCCAGCGGCTCGACGAAGCGCGTGCCGTACTTTATGACGCTGTAGTTGATGCTCCAGATGAGCGCCATGCTCGCCAGGAGCACATCGGTGCTGCCAAGGCCGGGACGTGCGCGCGCGACCAGCACGCCGTCAGCCGGCGCGCCAGTCGAGCGTGAGGGGGGGGCGCTGGAAGCCGCGTCGTGCACGCTGACGGACATGCCACCAAAGTAGTGTGCCTTCGACTTCGTCTGCAGTCGCGAACTCGATTACGTACAGCCGTCTCGCACGCTACTTTGACTTCCATGAACGTGACGTTTGCGATGTTCGCCGACGCTGCCAACCTGTCGCAGGAAGGCAAGCTCAATGTCCTTGGCGTGTTCGACGCGCTGCAGGTCGCAACACTTCCGACCGTGCATCCACGCGCGAATCTCGTCGTGCGCCTCAAGGGCGCTCGCGTTGACACCGGCACGCACACGGTGTCGCTGCAGTGGCTGAATCCGTCCGGCGTGGAGTTGTGGTCGTCGGTTGGTGAATTGGAAGTCGCTTCGCCGCCGCCTAACGTGACCGAGATGGACATGCCGCTCATCGCGTCCATCGATCTACCGCTCGACTTGCCGGGCGCGTACACGATGCGCATCACGCTGGATAGCCAGCCCAAGGCCGACCTACGTCTGCAGGTCCGCGCACCGAATCCGATCACGCCGCCGACGGGCATGGTCAGCTAAGACGTATAAGCGCCTCAGCCGCTGAAGTGGGTTGCCGCGCCAGGCCCGTTAGGCGCACACAGCCCTTGCTGCGCGGGATGGCCCGCCGACGCTAATCTGCCAGGCCGCGGATCCCGTCGCGGCCTTTGGCGCATCTCACTGCGCGCTCGATCGCCGACTCCAGCGCGCGCACGGCCACAATCTCGACAGCAGGAAGCGGCGCCGCTGCGCCGCCACTCTGCGGCCCCATCGCGAAAACGATGTCGCCATCGAAGGCCGTGCCGGCCGGAGTGATCCGCTTGTACAACGCCGCCGAGCTCGCGCGCGCGAGCTGCTGCAGTTCGTGTCCGCTGAATAATACGTTGGTCGCGATCGCGCACAGCGTCGTCTGAGGCGCGCCGGCCGTCGCGGGGACAGTGGCGCCGCCTAACGAGGCCTGCTCGATCACCGCCGCCGAGTCGAGCCATGTACCGCTAGCGTCGCGCGCTCCGGCGATGATGCGGCCCTGGCTGTCGCGCACGTCGCCGAACGCATTCACCACCGCGACGGCCGCGACGATGATCTCACCCTGCGTCTCCAGCGCGCAACCCACGCCGCCTTTCATCGCGTGCTCACGTCCGGCGGCCTTACCAACCGTGCAGCCGGTTCCGGCGCCGACGCTCCCTTCGGCGATGTCGCGCGCTGTCGCCCGCTCGCACGCGTCATACGCCATCTGCGCAGTCGGCCGAACGTCGAATCGTCCAAGCGGCGCCAGATCGAAAACGGCGGCAGCCGGAACAATCGGCACGACACCGCCCGCGATTGGGAAACCGCGCCTACGCTCCTCCATCCAGCGCATGACACCCGCGGCCGCGTCCAATCCATACGCCGAGCCGCCCGTAAGCAGGATGGCGTCGACACGTTTCGCGATGTGGTCCACTGTTACGGTCGGAACTTCGCGCGTCGCCGTGGCTCGCCCGACGATTGCCGCCGCGCTGCGCCACGCCGGCTCAGCATCGAGCGGGCGGATGACAGTCAGTCCCGTAGCACCTGCCGCATCCGTGGCGTGTCCAACGCCCAGGCCTAACGAGGAGAAGTCGCTGCCGCTCACGTCGGTGGAGGTGGCGCGGCCGGGGGGGGCGGCGCCGCCTCACCCTTGAGCGCCGCGCAGTTCGTGCAGCGCGTCACGCCGCGCATGGAGCAGATCTGGCAGATGAACGTGCCGCAGACATCGCAGGGATACCCTTCCGAGGCGCGTTCCTCGCGCCCGCAGGCGCGGCACACCATGAGATCGTGCTCTTGCAAGTCGGTCATCGACGCCTCCCCGCGAAGTACACTGCCTAACGGTATGTGCCCGCCGCGGCCGGCGGTAGTGGCGCTACAGAGTCGCCAGCGCCAGTGCGCGGCGCAGGTCGTCGAGACTGAACGGCTTGCCGATCACCGGCCGCCCGGATGCCTGCAGGAAGGACTGCGTGGCGGGACTCGACGCGTCTTCGCCCGTGATGAAAACGATGCGTCCAGCATGCGCCGCGTCTCTGGCAATGAGCTCGCGATACAGCGCGTCGCCGGCCATGTCCGGCATGCGCAGATCCAGCAGGATGAGGTCGAACGAGCGGCTGGAGAGATGGTCCAGCGCTTCGCGGCCGGACGCAGCCACGTCAACCTGATGGCCTAACGAGCTGAGATAGCGAGAGACGGCCGTGCGAATCGCCGGCTCGTCATCCACGACGAGAACCGCCAGCGATATTGCCGTGCCGGCTTCTGGCTCTTCGATCTGCTGAACGGCGACGGGAGAAACGGCGGCGCCGCGATCGCGCTCCAGCAGGTTGAGACGCTCGCGTAGCTGACGTTCCTCCGTCACGTCGCGCACGACGGCCAGCGCGCCAGCCACTCGTCCCTGAATGAAAACCGGCGCCGCGATCACGTGCCCCCAACGCGCCTCGCCGTTCGCCGAGACGTAGCGGATGTCGCCGCGCTGACGCACGCCGTGCAACGCACCGACGAAAATCCCCCACACCTGGTCGCGATCGCGCGGATCAATGAAGACCGTGAAGTGATCGCCGATGAGCGCGTCGCGTGTACGTCCGGTCGCGCGCTCGAAGGCGGCGTTCACGCTGGTGAAGTTCCCTTCCTCATCGACCGTGCAGATTCCGTCCGACGTGATCTCGACGAGCTGCTCGAGCCGCGCCTCGACTTCCGCCACCGCATTGGCTCGGTTCCGCTCGTCCGTGACGTCGCGCGCGACACACAGCGCGCCGATGACGACGCGCCCCTGCCTAAGCGGCGTCATCGTCACGGAAAGCACACGGCGGAGCCCGCTGCGCCGCGCAGCGCGGCACTCGAAGCGCCTAACGACTCCAGCCAGCGCATCCCGCGCGTACGCGGTCACGCGATCGACGTCGTCGCTGTCGAGGAACGGCACGATGCTGCGCCCCAGCAGCTCCTCGCGCGAAGCGTCCAGGATTTGACAGGCCGCCTGATTCGCCGACGTCACCGCGCCGCGCGCATCGAGCGTGAAGAGCGCGTCGTTGACAGTGTCGAACAGATTGCGGTAGCGCGCTTCAGTCTGCGAGACCGCGTCGCGCGCGCGGCGTTCTTCCGTCACGTCGCGCATCGCGACAACGACGCCGGTCGTGCGATCACCTTCACGCAACGGCGCCAGGCTCACAGCGGCAACGCGCCGTTCGCCATCGCCGCGCACAACGAGATACTCGCGTCGCTGTGAAGCGGCGGCCGTGCTGCCTGTCCCCCCCACGGCAGCCATCGTCGCAATCTGGATGTGCGACTTCACTTCGTCGCTCGTCTCGGGGATGACAAGGTCGGAAATCAACATCCCGACCAACTCCTCGCGCCCGAGCAGTTCCACCGCGGCGACGTTGGCAAACGTGATCACGCCGTCCGGATCGGCGATCAAGAGCGCATCCACTGCGGATTCGACGACGAGCCGATTTCGCTCGCTGAACGCACGCGTTGCACTGATGTCGTCGAAAGTGACGATTGCGCCGCCGTTCGGATGCGGCGCCGCGGTGATGTCGAAGACGCGACCTCTCGTACTCGACGAGAGTGTTGCACGGACGAGGCGACCCTCACGTGCGACGCGCTGCAGCGGCGCCTTCTCGTCGCCTTCACGTCGCTCGTGGAGTATCGCCTCATAGAACGACTGCCCAACCAGTTCACGCGGCCCTTCGAGACCCGCGAGCTGCACAGCGCGCGAGTTGTAGCGCATGATGCAGCCGGCATCGTCGACGACGACCATGCCGCAGCCGATCGCATCGAACGTGGCGGTCCACTCGCGCGACGCCTCCGTGATTTCTTCGAAGAGGCGAGCATTCACGATGGCGACGGCGACTTGATCGGCCAGACGCCGCAGAATACGCGCATCGTCGTCGGTGAACTCCGCGTCGCGATTGAACACTGTGAGCACACCGATCGTCCCGCGCGCAGTGACGAGCGGAACGACGAGCAACTTCTCGATCGTCGTCACTTCGTACGCCGGACGATACGCTCCGGGGTGGGCCCTGGCTTCGTTGGCGATGATCGCTGTCCCTTCGCGCACGGCCTTGCCGTCCAGCGTTGTCCGCACGGGCAGATGCAGACCGTTGAGTAACTCACCGGCGCCTAACGAGGACACGATGTGCAGGTACTCGTCGCGCGCCAGCGCCACGTACGCGCCCTCGACGCCGAGTAGCGACATGCTGTGCCGCAAAATGAGCCGCAGAACTTCACCCATGCGCAGCGACTCACCGACGGCGCGCGCAATCTCGGCGAGGGCGTCGCTTTGCCGCCGCTCGCGTTCGCTCTCCGTGTACAGGCGCGTGTTGCTGAGCAGCGTCGCCGCGAGCGCTCCAAACGTGCGCAGCACGTCGAGGTCGCGTTCGTCGAAGGCGTACGGCCGCGCCGCGTATACAGCCACGACGCCGTAGAGCCGCCGGCCGTGTGTCAGCGGAGCGCACGCGAGAGATCGCGCCACGCCACCGCGCGCCGGATCGACAACAGGATGCAGTAGATCGCTGCGTTCGTCGGCGTCGACGATCAGCACGTGCTCACCGCTGCGCGCGACCTGCATCAGGATGTTGTCGCCCGCGGGCACGGTGCTCTCTTCGGCGTCGACGCCGCGCGCATGATGCACGAGCACTCTGATCGTACCGCGATCCAGTTGCGGATCACCGACGATCACGCCGTCAGCGTCCAGAAGCCCAAGGGCACCGCGGCCGAGTGAATCGACGATTTCCCGCTCGCCATCGGCGCGCGCCAGAGAAAGCGACGCGACCTGCAGCCGCGACAGGAGAATGTCCGCGTCGCGCGCGACAGCGTTTGGCGTCGCGGCAGCGACGGATTCGACCGGAGACAGGCGTTCGCTCACTCTACCCACGTAACGTTAGGCAAGCCGCAGGATGGCGTGGTCAAGGCACGAGCAGCGTCGCGGCGCCCGCGTCGACGGTAATTCGCACCGGGGACATCCCGATGATTTCGCCGTCCGCTTGAAAAATACGCGGCGGGTCACACTCGATGACGACCTCACGTGCCCTGGCGAAATACATTCGGCCGTCGCTGCGATAGTCACGTCGCAAAATCCGCCAAAGCATGTGCACCGCGTCCCACCCGCTGCGTGGTGCATACATGCATACATCGAGCTCACCGTCATCAGGTGTGATCCCGGGCCCCAACGCAATACCACCGCGCAGCACAGAACCGAAGTTCGCAATTAGCGTCAGCGAGGTGTCGCGCTCGATCAGCCCCTGTTCTGTGACGACGCGCACATGAAATCGATCGTGTCGGAAAGCCGCGGCGCCCGCCGCAATGACGTAAGCGAGAACGCCGAGCCGCTTTTTCGCAGCCGAAGTCGTCCGTTCGATCATCGTCGCATCAATCCCCACACCGGCCGCGAACGCGAAGACGCGCGGCGGATCGCTGTGGATGCGACCGAGATCGATGCGCCGAGTCTTACCGTGTAGTAGCGCTTGGACTGCACGGTCGACGTTGAGCGGGAGGGCAAGCGCATGTGCGACCAGATTGCCGGTCCCCGCTGGAATGATTCCGACAGGAACGCGCGTGCCCTTGAGCGCGTCGAGCACACCCATGACTGTGCCGTCACCGCCGAGCGTGAAGACGGCGTCTACATTGGCTGCTCGCGCGGACGCGAAGCGGGAAGCGTCGCCGGTCGCCACGACCTGCCGCAGATCGACTTCGCACCCGGCTCGCGCCAGAGCGTGCTCGGCTGCGTGGATGCGACGCGCGCCAGTGCGCGCCGCGGGGTTCGCGACGAGAAGTACGCGCTTGCCGTTCAGTACCGCCACGCGCGGAACAGGTCCAAACCGTATTGCGGAGGAGTCGCGGTGAACGTGCGAGCGCCGGTGCCGCACGTCGCGTTCTGTGACGCTGGCTCGCGGCTGAGCGAGAAGCCGAAGCCGGCTTCCAGCCGGTGCTCGAAACGCAGGCCAAGGGTTTCAGCCAGGTTGAGCGAGTTCGTTCGCTGCGCGAGCGCGCAAAGACCATAAGACAGCGAGAGGAAGGAGCGCTCGCCGACCTGCTTGCCGATGCCTAACGAAAGCATCAGATCGCGCCCTGGCCCCCCCGGCGTTCCGCCACTGACAACGTTGCTGCGCAGCTGGAAGAGATCGAGTGACAGTGCTTCGCGCAGCCTGTTGGTCGGTCTGCTGGTGAGGAATCCAAGGAGGCTCGAGAGGTACGCGTTCGACGCCGTGGCGCCTTGTTCCAAACTGGGCGCGCCGGTGACGAGTAGGCTGAGCAAGTCCGACTCGGAGTAGCGCAGATTGTCGGCGCTTTCCAGGCGAATTGAAGGTCGCGCGAGCGTTCCTTCGAGGATCACACGGAGACGCGCCTCGTTCCTGAGATCCGCCGCGCCCAACATGGCCACTGTGTGTACAGCGCGAATGTTGAGCGTGGGGTTGAAGTCTGGTTCGCCGAAGAACCTGAGCGTTCCGCTTTCCACCTCGAAGAGTCGTCGCACGACGCCGGCTAGTTCGAGAACGTAGGTGCCGCGCGCGGTTTCGAGTGTTCCTTCGAGAGCGAGCTGCGGTGCCGCGGTGCCTAACAAAGTACCCTTGGTGACCTCGAGCGACCCTTCCAGCTTGATGTTCGCTTCCTGCGATCGGAGCCAGACGTCGTCGCCGAGTACGATGCGGACTTCGCGAATCGTTAGGTTACGCACCAGCGTCGGCGGTGCGCTCGGCAGCAGCGACCGATTGGTGAAGAGCGTCGTGTCGATGAGTTGCGCCACGCTCGGATCGTCCAGGCTGATTACCTCCTTGCGCACGAGCTCGGGGATGTAGACGACACCTCGATTCACGGCGACGCGTCCGGTCAATGAAGAGCCACGCAGGGCGCCGAGCAACCTGACCTCGCCCGACAGCGTGAGTTCAGCGGTGCGCCTATTGGCAACCGCGGCGAAGTTGTTGGCGAAGAGGTCGATGTCGAAGCGCGGGTTCTCGAGATCGCTGAACTCCACCCACCCCTTCATCCAGGCAGAATCGGCGACGCTCTTTCCGCTCACGGCGACGAGTCGATTGACATGCACCGAATCGCCGAGGAACTGGATGTCCGCGTTCGCATCGTGAATGCGCACAGCGCCTAACCGCGCCCATGAAAACGCGCCGTCTGATACCCGCACAGCGCCGGTGAAGCGTGGCTCCGCCCAGGTGCCGCCGAGGTCCAGGTTTGCATTGAAGCGACCGGCCGCTCGCTGCAGCAGTGGTGTGAAAGACTCGAGCAGCGCGAGATCGACGTCGTTCGACCGGATCGTCCCCTTCAGCGGCACATCGAGCGTTCTGTCCGGGCGACTTTCGAAGGCCAGGTCGATCGGCAGCGTCGCGTCGCCTGAGAGCACGAGGGCGCTGTCGCGGAAGAGGGAGAGCTTCGCCGTTAGGCTGCGATTTGCGTACGATCCCGTGAGGTCGCCGCGCGCGATGCGGAACTCGCCGATGGCGGCGCCGTTCACCGCACCCTTGATGTCCAAGAGAGGAGCCGGCCGCATCCCTCTGATGTCCGCCGTGAGCGAGAGACGTCCACCTAACGAAAGTCGCGACTGTGACAGCTTGCCGAGATCTCCGAGCGCGACGCTGTCGATCGTCAGCCGCACGTTCATGTCGCCGGCCTTGGGGATGCTCCCCTGCACTGCGATGCGCCCAAGCGCGCCACCCGCGCCGACCAGCGCGAGCGGCGCGAGCGGCGCGATGTTCACTTCCCCATCCTGCAGGAGCACGGACGTCGCGCGCTCCAGACTCCAGCTGTTGTCATCGATCTTGAGCGAAAGCGAATCGACGGCTACCGACACACTGTCGCCGCTTTTGCTTCGTCGTAGCACGGCGCGCGCCGTCGGTCCTGTCATGCTTTGCAGGCCAACGGTCACGTCCATCGCACCGCCGGGCCGAACGCCCACGTGCAGGTCGGCATCGACGAGCGAGACGCCGGCCACGGTAATCGTGTCCAGCGCGACGTCAGCGGTTCCGTGCGGATCTTTGGGAAGTCCGCTGAAGGCGATATCTCCGCGCACAACACGCACGCGCTGCCCCAGCGCGCGTATACCGCGGCCGTCAACCTTGGCCGCCACCGTGAATGAATCGATCGCTCCGCTGACCACGCCGCGGGCGTCGACAGTTCCCGCGAGTGAGTCAACCGCCGCCGCCGTGTCACCTGCCGTCGTTAGGTACCGTCGCAGCGCACCCAGCGAATCGGCGCCGTGCAGCACGAAGCGAATGGAATCTCGCATGGCGTTCGTTAGGCCAAGACCACCCGCAGCTTCGAGCCGTCCCGCCGCACTCTCGAGAATCAGCGTATCGATCCGCGCGCGGCCGTCCGCGAAGCGGAATTGACCGCGCGATGGGAATATGCGCACGCTGTCGATGAGGCTGCGCTCGAGCTCCAGCTCCGCGCGCCCGGTGAGCGACGCCAATGCGGTGTCCCCGCGCAGCTCCGCCGTTAGGCGTCCGCTCAGCGACGTGCGTGGAACCGCCGTTGTGTCCAGCAACGTCCGCAGATCCACGCTGGCAAGGTCCAGCGTACCCGTGAATCCGTAACCCGGCGGCGTGCCGTCCAGCGTTCCGTCGATTCCGAGCGTTCCACCCGCTCCACGCAGCGTGGCATTGAGGCTGAGATCAGCCAGCGTGCCGTTGATGCGCATCGGTCCCGCGTATTGTCCGCGCAAGCGAATGGACGGATACGACTTGGCGAGCGTCGTGAACGAGAGCGAGTCGGTCGTCAGCGCGAGATCGTAGCTCAGCAGCGAATCGCCGATCGTCACGCGTCCGTTGCCTCTGAAATGCGATGCCGGCGAGTCACCATCGCGATGCGTGATGTCCGCGTTCGAGAAGCGGACGTCCAGCCATAACGAGTCGAGTCGCGCGCTCCCTGAGACGATCCCGTTGAGTTTCGGGAACTCCGGATCCAGATACTGCAACGTTCGGAGGTCGAGCTGTGCTAGCTGCAGGTCGAATCCGCGAAATACAGTGAACGCCGGCTCCAGAATATTGAGGCCGCCTTTGGCCCGTCCTCGCGTGATCGCGCCAGGAACGTTTGCGTCGCGGAACTCGACCTGCGCGTCCTCGACCTGGAAGTTGTTGAGCGGCCCACCGCGCCCATTGATCGTTCCGATAAGCGAGCCGCGCCATGGATATGGAAACGGCTCACCGGCGATTTGCTCGAGCAGTTTGAAATCAACCGGATCGGCCGTCAGAGCCACGTTGCGCACATCGAGGACTGGGCCACCGACCGCAAAGGTCATATTGCCGCGCAAGCGAGACGGACCAGTACGCACGTCCATGTCCGAGAGTGCGTACTCGATGACATGCGGATCGTGCGCGTTGCTGATGTGCAGCCTAACGGCGCCACCTCCCGTTGTCGGCAGCGTGGGGTACACCCAGTTGATGTCTGCGAGCGCGACCTGCTCGCCGACGATCTTGAGGTCGTATCGCGGTGGCCCTTTCTCTTTCCACGCGACGGTTCCTGTCCCACGGCCTTTCGATGCCGGCAGCTCGAAGTGGGCGATCTCCGGGAACACCGAGTCGCCGCGCAAGGTCACCACGCCACGGATCTTCGAGAACATGAATGGCGGGACCTGCTCGTCCACATCCAAGCGGTGCACGGTGAAGAACTGTCCCGCCGAATCCGGATGCGCGATACGGATGTAGCCGGCGTCCATCGCCGCTTCCGTCCAGCGGAACGTGCGCGTGAATCCCCAGCTGACACGACGAACCTCGCGATCCTCCCTCGTTAGGTTGTACGTGATCGCCGAATCGCGCTTCGTTCCTCGCAATGTGTCGTCGGGCTCCCACGGCATCGTGACGGCGAACGCCGCCCCACGCATGCGCAGCGAGTCCAGCACGATGTAGTCACCGAAGCCGCGGGTAGTCCGCGGTGCGCGCGGCGGCCCCGACGGAAAGATGCGACGAAAATTCCAGGTGTCGCTGCTGTCCTTGCGGATATGCACCCGCGCATTCTCGACCGACGCGAACGCGAGTCGCACCCGCCTGTCGATGAAGTCACCGGGCCGGAAGCGCACCGAAACTGGTCCCGACGCGAAGAACAAGGAGTCCTTCGCGTCACGGATCTCGACGCTGTCGACCGTGATGTCGCCAAACAGCGATCCGTGGAAGCGGCCCAGGTACACCTTCCCCCGCACTCGGCGACTCAATTCGGACAGCACGTAGCGTCGCACCACGTCGCGCCCCGCGTCCGTCCGCGTGGCATAAATGATCACGCCGAAAATGACGAGGCCGATAAACAGCACGATCGCGGCACTCATCAGAACGACGGTCCGACGGCGAGGCATGAGGAGGGGGAGCTCGAAGCTAAGAAGAGTTAGAACGCTTGGCCGATTGCGAGTTGAAACGTTAGGCGACGAACAAACGAGCGACCACGCGGCGGCGCGAACGATGCAGGACATGGCCCCTCGGCCTGCAACTGTGGGAGCCCCTCGCGCTCCGTCACCGGCAGGTTGTTGCCTGGGCTTACGCAGTATAGCGGCTGCTCACCCCCAGGCGATCCACCCAACACGAACGCCGCGCCGGCCGGACGATCGTACGGGTTGTACCCGACATCGAGGCGAACGGGCCCAACCGGCGTATAGACGCGGATCCCGACGCCAGGTGTCACGCGCAGCCCTGGAAACTGTTCGCGCAGACCTGCTCGGCGCTCGTTCCACACGGCGCCGGCGTCGACGAAGAGCGCGTATTGCAAGAAATCCTTGAGGATCGGGGACGCGAGCCGCGACTCGAACGACGCGATGATGACGTTGTCGCCACCTAAGGGCTCTACCCGCTCCACGCTCGCCGCATTCGTGACTTCGAAGAACAGCGTGTCACCGCGGCGGACCGAGGGGATGCTGTCGGTTTTTGGGATGCGATAGACGACGGGCCCCAACTCGTTCTGCTGGAATCCTCGGACCGTGTTCGCGCCGCCGGCGTAGAGACGCTCCTGCGGCGGAATGAAAGCGCGACTCGTCTCGCCGTCTATGTCGATGTTGGAGCCGATTACGCTGCCGAGCCTAACGCGAACGGCCACGATGATACCCGGATTCAGCCTCCGGTATAGTGCCGCGTCGAGCACCGCGCGATTGAATTGGATTCGCGGGTCCGATCCGATCGTCGTCGACGCGTGTCGCAGCTCGAGTCGCGTGAGAGAGCCCCGCGCCGGATTCGCCAGATTGTCAACGCGGTCGCGCGACACGACGGCGCTGGCGACGGCCTGCCAGCGCAACTCGAGCAGCGTTCGACGCGCCTCATCCTCACAGATGCTGAACAGCGCGCAGAAGAGTGCTGGCTGAGCCTCAGTGCGACCGCGTTCCACCTGATAACCCAGCGCCAGCGGATATCCAAAGCGCGGAACGACCTGCAGAGTGGCAGCGACACCCACGGGCACGGTGCGCAGAAATGTCTGGTACTCGGATCTTCGTTCGCTGAAGAGCGTGAGCGCCGGAAGCGTCCGCAATCCGAACAGCGCTCCCTGGGCATACGTCGCGGAGACGTAGTAATTGAGCGTGTCGCTGAACTCGTCGTTCGCGAGTTGCGGGCATAACGAGCGCGCGAACGCCAGCGGCGTCCCGTTGCCGATCTTGGACGTGCGCGCGTTGAGCTCGAGCCGCGTTAGCCGGCCGAGAAAATTGAGATTCGTGTACGACGCTTGCGCGCGGAAGCAATCGAGCGTCGCCCAACCGCCGGAGACGCGCGACAGCGACATTGGATTCTCGACCAGATTCACCTGCAAGCGCACCGCGGTGTCGCCGAGTTGCGCGATCGACGTTGTGTCGATCGAGATGCTGACGTGGCGGAACGCATCGGTCAGGTACAGGCTGCGCGTGGCAGCGTCGAGATTGCGCTGGCGATAGAGGTCGCCTCGGCCGATGCCGACGCGTCGGCCGATCTTGCTGGGATTGACGTGCTGCTTCGCGCCCTCCGCTTGAGCTTCGACGTTGACCTGGAGCTCACCTATGCGCAGTCGCGGGCCGGTGATGACGCTGTATGTGACCTCATTGCGCTTGGCCACCGTGTCGGATTCGAAACTGCGCAGCACTTCGGCCAAGGGATAACCATCGTTTCGCAGGCGTTGTTCGATCGTGTCGCGCGTCGCTTCGATGACCGGAAGATCGAACCGCCCGCCGCGGCGTAGTGGGAGGTTGCGAACGAGTCGCGTCGGCAACGGCGGGGGAAGCGAGTCAATACCGAGCACAGCGAGCGAGTCAACGCGCAGCGGCTCACCTTCGTCAATTGTGAACGTGATGTCGATCCGCGTCGACGTCTCGGCGAGTCGCGTGCCGACCGCCACGCGAGGGAACCCGCGTCTGTGGTGCAGAACGACGAGTCGCAACGAATCGCGCGTGAGCTCGACCCTATCGACGCAGCGTTTGTCGCCCATGATCTTGAACCAGCGCCGCAGCACGCCGCTCGGTTCTGTGTTTATGCTGGCCGCCAGCGTGGCGTCGTCGAACGTGCGGTTTCCGACAAAGTGCAGACCCCAGATTTCTTTGTCGCCGGGATCACAGAATAGCTCGAACTGCTGCGCGCCTAACGAAGTCGCGCCAGCGGCTGCCAGAAGGCAGCTCGTGGCCGCGCGGCGCGCGTGACGCGCGCTACGCGTTATCCACGTAGGTGCTGCCGGGCCCACGCTGTTTTGCTCGCCGCTTCGCGTCGGCGGCGCGCATGCCGAGGTGGGCAAGGTTCACCCAGGCGTCGGGCCGCACCATAACGATCGCCGCCGAGATCGAGGCGAGCGGAAACTCGCGCACCTGCCCCTCGCGATCGACGCCGCGGAACGAGCCGCGCTGCATTGCCTCCGGACCAACGACGGCGGAGAACGCGTCGCGACAGCGTTCCGCGCTCATCGACGCAATCGACTCGGCGCGCTCCGGCGGACAGATCACAATGAAATCGTCGCCGCCGATGTGACCTACGAATTCAGCGCTGGGGCCATTCGCGCCCGCGCCGGCGTCGCCACCACCGTTGCCTAACGCCAGTACATTGCGCAGTGCCGCGCCGACCCCGCGGATGATCTCGTCGGCGATCGCGAAGCCGTAGGTGTCAGCGAACGGCTTGAAATTGTCGAGATCGAAATAGCAGACGGCGAATGATTCGTGCCTCTCGACGCGGCGCCCGATCTCGCGATCGATGCCGCGCCCGCCCGGAAGCCCGCTCGTTGGATTGCGATCACCTTCGCGCTGCACCAATCGCAGCAACGCATTCACGCGCGCTCGCAGTTCGCGCGGATCGAACGGCTTCGCCAGATAGTCGTCGGCGCCGGCCGCGAAACCCTCGATCTTGCTCTCCATCCCGCCCTGCGCGGTGAGCATCAGAACGGGAATGCGCGCGGTGAAGGGATTGGATTTCATGCGCTTGCAGACGTCGATGCCCGTGAGTGTCGGCATCGAGTGATCGAGGATTACGAGGTCGGGCTCGCGCTCTTCGATCGCTTGCAGCGCAGCGGCACCGTCAGCCGCCAGCGCCACCTCATGGCCGACCGACCGGAACAGGTCGCGCAGCATGAGGCGCATGTCTTCATTGTCATCGGCAAAAAGCAGGAAACTCACGAAGAAATCACAACTTAGCGCGGCTTTGCCGGCGTGGGAGAAGCGCCGTAAGTTCTCGCGTTGCCCGGCGCACTGTCAACGGACCTGGTACCCCAATCCCTACCATAGGGAATCGGGCTTTGGGATTCGGGAACGGGAAAAGCGTGCGTCATTCCGGTCACCGATGCCCTCGCCCCGATTCTCGAATTCTATTCCGGCTCTTGGCCGAAAATCGCCATGTGCGATGAATGCCCCGGATTGACCTTCTTCTCCGGATAAATCCAGTGCACGGCCTCATTGATCGCCGTTGCCACCTCGCCGAAACCAGTCGCTATGAGTTTGAGCTTCCCGGGATATGTCGTGACGTCTCCGGCTGCGTAGATCCCCGGTCGCCCCGTCTCCATCCGGCTGTTCACAACGATCTCTTCCTTCTCCAGCGTTAGGCCCCACTGCACCATCGGGCCGAGATCGCTCACAAAGCCGAGCATCGGAAGCACCACGTCGCACTCCAACTCGCGCACCGCCTTGGTCTTCGTGTCGCGGATCGTGATGCCCGTTAGGCGATCGCCGTCGCCTTTGACCTCGTGCAGCTCCTGATACGTCAGCACCGTCGCGCGCCCGGCCGCCGTCGCGCGCTGCACGTCGGCCACCGTCGCCGCGTGCGCGCGGAATCGATCGCTGCGGTGCATCAGCGTCACAGCCTTCGCGCGATCCAGCAACTGCTGCGCCCAGTCGAAGGCCGAGTCGCCACCCCCGATGATCACGACGCGCTCGCCGCGAAAACGCTCAGGATCTGTGACAACATCGAAAATCCCGCGGCCATACCACGCTTGCGCCGTCGGCTGATGCAAGCGGCGCGGTGAGAACGCGCCGATCCCGGCCGCGATCACGATCGCCTTCGTCGGAAACCGCTCGCTCTCCGTCGTTAGGACGAATGCGCCGTTCTCCGACTCGAGACCGGTGATGTTCTGCAGCAGATGCGCCGGCGCGTGAAACTGCACGGCTTGATCGACGAGCGCCTTTACCAGGTCCTTGGCGAGAACCTTATGAAAGCCAGCGACGTCGAAGATGTACTTCTCCGGATACAGCGCCGTGAGCTGCCCGCCGAGCTGCGGCAACGCGTCCAGGATCTGCGCGCGAACGCCGCGCATCCCGGCGTAGAACAAGCCGAAGAGACCTGTCGGCCCACCGCCGATGATGCTGATGTCAGCCAGCTCGTGCGTACGCATGGCGGGAAACTAACGCGATGTCGGCGCTGGGGGATCGGGCACCGGGTATCGGTTTGACGTTAGGCACTCACTCCGATGCCCGATTCCCTATCCCCTATCCCCTATCCCCTGTCCCCTATCCCCTAGTACGTTCTCCCTTTCATGAAGATCTATACCAAGACCGGCGACGCCGGTGACACTGGACTCTTCGGCGGCGGGCGCGTTGGCAAAGATCATCCGCGCGTCGAAGCGTACGGCGACGTCGATGAGCTCAATGCCGTGATTGGAATGGCGCGCGGCGCCGAGCCGCTGCCGCGCATCGATGAAGTCCTCGTTCCTATTCAGCGCGATCTGTTCAGCGTTGGAGCCATTCTCGCGACGCCGAAACTGGAAAAGATGCGCGAGCAACTCGAGAAGGCGCGCATCGACGAGGCTCGCATTGCGGAGCTCGAAGGTGCCATTGATGCGTGTGAACGCGAGTTGGATCCGTTGCGCAGCTTCATCGTTCCGGGCGGCACACAGAAGGCCGCGGCATTGCACGTTGCGCGGACCGTCTGCCGTCGCGCGGAACGCCGCGTCGTGCATCTCCAACGCGACGTCGAGATCCCAGAGATCGTCGTCCGCTACTTGAATCGACTGTCCGATCTCCTGTTCATGCTCGCGCGCGTCGCGAACAAGCACTCCGGACGCGGCGAAGTCACGTGGTGATCAGCGCCTAGCGAGGAGTACGGTGCAGCGCATCGACGCAGGGCGCTACCAAGTGCTCGTGGACGCGGGCGCCATCGACCGGCTGGGCGCACTCGTATCTGAGAGCGGTGCCGCGCAAGGCGCGAGCGCGTATGCAATCATCAGCGACAGCAACGTGGCGCCGCTCTATGGCGAGCGCGTTCGCACGGCACTCGCGGCCAACTCAGATAGTGCGACGCGCAGCGAACTGTTCGTCGTCCCCGCCGGCGAGCAGTCAAAGTCACGCCTCGAGTGGTCGCTCATCACCGACGCGATGCTCGCCCGTGGCCTGGGCCGCGACACCCTGGTGATCGCGTTAGGCGGCGGCGTTGCCGGTGACCTCGCCGGTTTCGTCGCCGCGACGTTCGCGCGCGGGATTCCCTTCGTGCAGGTCCCCACGTCGCTCCTCGCCATGGTCGACGCCTCAGTGGGCGGCAAAACAGGCGTCGATACGCCGGCGGGGAAGAACCTCGTCGGCGCGTTCCATTGGCCGTCGTTGGTCGTGATCGACCCAGGGCTGCTCACGACGCTACCGATATCAGAGTGGCGCGCCGGCTTCGCCGAAGTGCTCAAGCACGGCGCTATCGCCGACGCCGGGCACTTTCGCCAGGCAGCAACGGCCGCTGCTGACGCGCCTAACGTCGCCGCTCAGTTGCTTGAACAACTCATCAGTGATTCGGTTCGCATCAAGGCCGTGATTGTGGCAAGTGACGAGCGCGAAGGCGGAGCGCGCCGCGCCCTCAACGCTGGCCACACGATCGCGCACGCCATCGAGCAAGCGAGCGGCTTCGCGGTCTCTCACGGCGAAGCTGTAGCCATCGGCCTAGTGCTCGAAGCGGAGTTGGGCGAGCAGCTCGGCATCACCGCGGCAGGCACATCGCAAGAACTTCGTAGCGCGCTGAGCGCGGCTGGCTTACCGGTGAGCTGTCCAAGCACCCTGGCGCCGACAGATGTCTTAGCAGCAACTCGTGCCGACAAGAAATCGCGCAATGGCCAGCCACAATACGCGTTCTTGTCGCGTATTGGCGCTGTGGACATTGCTGAGGGACGCTACAGCCGACCCGCTCCTGACGAAGCGGTGCGCCGCGTGCTGCAGCGATCGCCTACTAGCGCGCGTACCTAACGCGGGCAATCAACGACGGCGATGCGTCCGATGCGCGCGATTCTCGCGCTTACTGTAGTCATCGTGCTCGGCTTGGGCATCGCCGCGTATTTCGTGAACGTCCCGCTCCTCTGGATCAGTATCGGTGAGGTAGTAGCGCTGGCTGGAGTCGGCTTCCGTGCGACCAAAGTCAGCCAGCCTCAGCCATTGGCAGAAAGCGCACACGATCAAGCCACCAAGAGCTAGCGAGCGCAGCCGGCGTCGAAAGGATTGATAAGTCCAAGTTGTTGCGACATTTGGATATGCCAGAACGGCGCGGCGCGAAGCCTGGGTGGCACAAAAAATGGCTGTTGACCGACCACAAACGTGACGTTATCGTGGCGGCCGCTTGTCCGGAAAAACAGTCGGCATTTTGTGCTGTTTACTCACGAACCTGAGGGAGTGTATGCAGCAAGTGACCGAAGGCAGGGCGAAGACCGCTCGACCCGAAGGCACCACCTCCACTTCTAATCCACCCCCACCCCCTCGAACCCTCGGCCGCGCTTTTCCGGCTACCGCATTTGATCAGTACCTGCAGGACATTCAGCGGCTCCCGCTGATCACCGATCCAGAAGAAGAACGCCGCCTCGCGCGCCGCGCGCAGAAGGGCGATGAGACGGCCGCTGAGCGGCTCGTCACTGCGAACCTTCGGTTCGTCATCTCATACGTAAAGAAGTACCAGGGCCACGGCCTCGACCTCTCTGAGCTCGTCGCCATCGGCAACGAAGGCCTTCTCAAAGCAGTCCGAAAGTTCGATCCCGATCAGGGAGTGAAGTTTATTTCCTACGCCGTGTGGTGGGTTCGGCAGGCAGTTCTCAAGGCGCTCGCCGAGCAGACGCGCTCGGTCCGCATCCCGCTCAATCAGAACTCGCAGCTCATTCGACTCGCTCGCGCCGAGACGGTGTTGTCTCAAGTGCTGAAGCGCGATCCGTCGGACGATGAGCTGGCTCGCCTCCTCGACGAGACGCCTGCGACCGTGCGGGCATCGAAGCAGATGTCGACGACGGAGATCTCGCTGGACGCTCCCGTGGACCGCTCCGATCGCGAAGCCGCAACGCTAGGTGAGCGTTTCTCTGGCGCGGACGCCGGTGAGATCGAAGACACGACCGATTACAAGCTCATGCGTGAGTTCATCGATCGCGTGTTCCGGAAATACCTCACACCGCGCGAACGGAAGATCCTCTACCTGTATTACGGGCTCGAAGAAGGATCCGAAGCGATGACGCTCGAGCGTATCGGCGCGCTCATGGGTGTCACGCGTGAGCGCATCCGGCAGATCCGCGAGCGTGCGTTCGAAAAGCTGCGCGAGTCGCCAGATGGTCGCGCGTTGATGGGATTCTGGTCAGCGGCTTAGCAGCTCACTTCTGAGTCCGCGCCCTCGCGAGCTTCGACTCGCGGGGGCTTTTTTGTTCCGGCAGCGATTCACATGCGATCAACGTACGTTGGTGAGGGAGGTCACAAGCCCTCGGTAGCGCGGAGGTGGGGATGATGATGCTCGACCCGAAGGACAAGGATTCTTTCCTTGCGAAGGGCGACCCTCCTGCGGCGGATCCAACGTCCGCGAGCAGTCGGCACCGCCACACACCTCCGCGTGTGCTAGTCATTGACGACGAGTCGACGATCCGCATGGCGTTGCGCCGTTTCTTTGGACGCATGGGATGGGATGTCGCGGAGGCTCCGGACGGGAGGCAGGCGCTCGATCTGTTGCTCAAGTCGGCGCCCTCGGACGCCGAGTCGATGAAAAAGAATCCGGCATCGGCTGAGGCGTACGACATGGTCCTTTCGGACGTGCGCATGCCGGGTCTCAACGGCATTCAGCTGCACGAGCGCCTGAAAGCGGAACGACCCGACATCCTGCCGCATCTCGTCTTTTCGACTGGAGACATCGCCTCGACGGAGACCGTCGAGTTCGTGCGCGACATCGGTGTTCCGGTCATCCAGAAGCCGTTCCACTTCTCGCTTCTCAAGGAGCTCGCCGAGCGGATGGCGCGCGAGGCACCCTAACGACAACTAGAGAATAGGGGCTAGGGGATAGCGGGTAGCGGAGGCTCCCGTCATCGTCATGCCGGCTTCAAGGCGCCTATCCCTAGCCTCCTATCCACCTATCCCCTATCCCCTAACACGGAGGATAGGTTCAGTCGTGTGAGCTCTCGCGAACTCGCGCTCTTCCCGCTGGCGACGGTCCTCTTTCCGCAGGCGCCGATGCCGTTGCACGTCTTCGAGCCGCGCTATCGTCGCCTGATGGAAGACTGCCTCGCCGGCGATCAGGAGTTCGGCATCTTGCCTCGGCTGGACGATGCACCCGAGCGCGACATCGCACCCGGCACTGTCGGCTGCGTCGCTCGTATCGAACACACGCAGTCGCTCCCCGACGGCCGGTCGAACGTGCTGTTGCGCGGTGGAGAGCGCTTCGCGCTTGTGCGTTTCGTCGCAACGGGCGCGCCGTACTTCAAGGGACTCGTGGACGACATTCCGGATGAAGAGGTGCCCGCGTACGCCACGCGCGATTTGGCGAGCCGAGTGCGTGAGTTGTTTGGGCGCGTTGCGACGGCTGCCCGCACGATCGCGGACGACCGCGCGCCCGTCCCGGACTTGCCCAACGACGACAAGAGCCTCGCGTTTGTCGTGGCGCAGTATCTCGATCTCGACCTTGCGAGCAAGTATCGCGTTCTCGCATCGCGATCACCGGTCGATCGACTGCGACAGGTAGATGGCGTGCTGTCGCCCATCGTTGAAACGATCGAGGATCGCGCGACCGTGCATCTACGAGCGCGCACAAACGGGCATGGCCACGGAGCCAGTGCCTAACGCCATATGAGCAGCGCCGCGCTGGAACGTCAGCTCGGATCCATCGTCGGCGCGCGTTACGTGCGCTCGCGGGCCGCCGAGCTATTGGTCTACGAATCCGATGGCTTGCCGGGGTACCGGAAGCGGCCGTCGCTGGCTGTCTTCCCGGGAACGCGCGACGAAGTCGTGGCCGTGGTGCAGCTCCTGGCGCGCGAACGCGTGGCGTTCGTCCCGCGCGGCGCGGGAACCGGACTCTCCGGCGGTGCGCTGGCCGACGGCGTCGTGCTGATTGGCCTGAACCGCCTAACGCGCATTATCGATCTGGATCCCGCGAGCCGCCTCGCCGTCGTCGAACCGGGCGTCGTCAATGCGAGCCTCTCGCGCGCAGCGCACGTGCATGGCCTGCACTACGCGCCCGATCCCTCGAGCCAGGCCGCCTGCACCATCGGTGGCAATGTCGCGGAGAACGCGGGCGGGCCGCACTGCCTCAAGTACGGCGTCACGCTCAATCACGTCGTGGCCGTGAACGCCGTTCTTCCGGACGGCACGGTGACCTCGTTCGGTTCGGCCGACGGCGAGCGCGAGGGCTACGATCTCCTCGGCGCCTTCGTAGGATCCGAAGGATGCTTCGGCGTTGCGCTGGACGTCACGGTGCGCCTAACGCCGAATCCGCGCGCCGTTCGCACGTTGCTGGCCGACTTTCTGTCGATCGACGCGGCAGCGCGAGCGACGACAGCGACAATCGCAGCCGGCATCGTCCCCGCGGCGCTCGAGATGATGGATGCGGGGACGATTCGTGCCGTCGAGTCGTCGATTTACGCCGCCGGGTATCCCATCGACGCGGCCGCTGTCCTGTTGATCGAGCTCGACGGACTTGCCGCGGGCCTGGATCGCGACGTCGAACGCGTCGTTGCCATTTGCGAAGAGGCCGGCGCGAGGGGCGTGCGCGTGGCGCAGAGCGAGGCGCAGCGCGTCAAGCTGTGGCAGGGACGCAAGAAGGCATTCGGGGCCATGGGGCGCATCGCGCGGCACCTGTTCGTGCAGGACGCCGTGGTGCCCCGTACGCAACTGCCTAACGTGATGGCCAGCATCGCGGCGATCGCCGAGCGTCACGGCGTGCGCGTCTGCAACGTCTTTCACGCCGGCGACGGCAATCTGCATCCCAACATTCCCTACGACGGCAACGATCCGAGCCAACGCGAGCGCGTGCATGCCGCGATGCGCGAGATCATGCAGGCGTGCATCGCCGTTGGCGGCACCGTCACGGGCGAACATGGCATCGGCCTCGACAAGCTCGGCTACATGCCGCTCATCTTCTCGCAAGATTCTCTCAACCGCATGTGCCGGCTGCGCGACGCCTTCGATCCGCATCGCCTGGCAAACCCTGGCAAGGTCGTGCCGGTCCGTTCCTGCCGCGAGTGGCACGGATTCGTCGGCAGAGAAGCCTCGTTAGGCTCGGCCGCGGCGTCATGACGCAGGTCGCCCATCCCGCGAGCGCGTCCGCAGCCGGAACGGTGACCCACGCCGCCAGCAGCGCCCAGGTACAAGAGGCCGTGCGCGACGCTGCGGCCCGCGGTGACGTGCTGCGCGTCGTGGGCGCCGGCACGTGGCTCCACGCGGGCCGTCCGGTGCGCGCAGCGTCCTCGCTCAGCGTGCGCGCACTCGCCGGCGTCGTCGAATACGTCCCCGGTGATCTTACGATCACAGCCTGGGCGGGAACGACGCTCGAGGACCTGGATCGTGTGACGGCCGAGCATGGGCAGTGGCTCGCGCTGGATCCGTTTGGGCTCCGGGAAGGCACGTTAGGCGCCACGGTCGCCACCGGGTCGCTCGGTCCGCTCGCCGCCTCGTTCGGAACGCCACGCGACGTCGTCCTGGGGCTACAGTGCGTCACCGGCGACGGCGAGATCGTCCATGGCGGGGCGCGCGTCGTCAAGCATGTCGCCGGCTACGACCTGGTGCGCCTGATGACTGGCGCTTGGGGCACGTTAGGCGTGCTCACGATGCTCACGCTTCGCTTGCGCGCGCGTGCGCCTGTCGATGCCACCTATGCGGTCAGCGTGGCGGCGCCGCTGCGAGAATGGATCCCGGCGTACCGCGCCGCGAGCGTGGCGCCGCTTGCGACCGAGCTGCTCAATGGCGCGACAGCGGCTGCGTTAGGCGTAAGCAACGGGACCACCGCTCTTGTTCGCGTAAGCGGTAACGACGAAGCCGTCGCCGCCCAGGAAAAAGCCCTGGCGCAGCTGGGCAGCGTGCGACCCGTGTCCAATGACACATGGGCCGCACTCGCGCGGCGCGATCCGGCGCGCCCAACGGCGGCGCTGCGCCTCTCACATCGCGCGGCGCGCGTCGCGGACGTATGGGAATTGGCGACTGCGCTTGCACGCGATGTCCCGGACGCCGTCGTGCACGCAACGTTGGACCGCGGTATCGCGCGAGTCGTCCTTCCGCGCATCAGCGAGGCGGACCTCATGACTCGCTTGCGTCCGCCAACTGAATGCGCGCGCGTTTGCGAAGTGCTTCCCGCGTCGTTGTGGCAAGAACTCGCGCCCAGCGCGGTCTCCGATCCCTTGAGTCAGCGCGTGCGTGCCGCCTTCGACCCAGAGCGGCGGCTCAACCCGGGCATTCTGGGCGAAGCCTAACGATGGCAACGAGCGCCTCGCCCGCGCGCTGCGCGATTCCTGATACGCCTCTTGCCGCTGCCGCGGCGGGCCTCGACTCGTGCGTGCATTGCGGATTCTGCATGCAGGCGTGTCCCACGTACCTGGCGCTCGGCGACGAAAACGACTCCCCGCGTGGGCGCCTCGTACTCATGCGATCTTTGCTCGAGGGAGACGTGCCCGCGAGCGATCCGGCGCTCAGCACGCACATCGACCAGTGTCTCGGCTGCCGGGCGTGCGAGGCGGCGTGCCCCTCCGGCGTCCCGTATGGCGCTCTGCTGGAAGCGACGCGCGCGACTCTCAACACGAGCGGCGGGAGCGGCATCTCGCGCGTTGGTCGCTTCATTCTCGCCGTCTTCGAACGTCCACGCGTGATGGCCTTTGCGATGTTCCTGACACGCATCGTCCGCGCGTTAGGCATCCCTTCCCTTCTGTCGCGCCTGCCGGGTCGCCTGGGCTTCGCGTTTGCGATGTTGGCCAGCACAGCGCAGCGCCGCCGAGAAAGGGAGTACGTCGTCACGGATGATGGCACGCGTGGAACCGTCGCCTTGCTGACGGGTTGCGTGATGCAAGGGCTCTTCGCCGAAACGAATCGAGCGACAGCGCGCGTGCTCGCGACAAACGGCTATCGCATCGTGCACATCGACGGTCAGCGCTGTTGTGGCGCGCTGCACGCTCACGCCGGCGATTTGGAGGGCGCCAAGCGGCTCGCGCGCGCGAATATCGCGGCGTTTGAGCGACAGCTGGCCGACTATATCGTTGTAAATGCGGCCGGATGCGGCGCGATGCTCAAGGAATACGCGCATTTGTTGAGCGACGATCCAGAATGGCACGAGCGTGCGGAGCGCATCACGCAGCGCGCGCGCGATGCGAGTGAGCTGCTCGCCGCCGCTGGTCCACGGCCCGCGAAAGACGGGGCACCAAGCCTGCGCGTCGCTTATGACGCGCCGTGCCATCTACTGCACGCGCAGCGTGTCATTAGCCCGCCGCTAACGACGTTAGGCGCGGCGTCCGGCATCGAGCTCGTAACGCTTGTCGACGCCGATCAGTGTTGCGGTGGCGCCGGGATTTATAACCTGCAGCATCCCGACGTCTCGCAAGCAGTGCTCGACGCCAAGCTCGACCGCATCGAGGAAGCTGACGTTGCTATCGTTGCAACAGGAAACCCCGGCTGCCTCATGCAGATCGGAGCGGGACTTGTGCGACGCGGATCACGCGTGCGCGTCGAGCATCTGATCGACGTGCTCGATTCGGCGTACGCGGCGGAGGCCGAGCGTCAACAGCAGCCAGTAGCGCGCGCGCAGGCAGCGCGCTAAGACTTCGACTCATGATCGACGCCGTGCTGTTCGAATTCGACGGCGTGCTCGCGGACACCACCAGCGCGCGAGGCGAAGCACTGCGCTCGACGCTGCGCGAAGATGGCATCGCGCTGAGTGCCGATGAGTATCGCGAGCATTGCGCAGGACGTTCCTTTGCCGAGGCAGTGCGCGCGGCGCTGGAGTTGCGCGGCGTGCAGGTGGACGAGACAGGCATCGACCTGCTCGTGTTGCGTACCGAGCGCGCGTACGGCGCGGCCGTCGGCAAGGGCGTAACGCTAGCGGACGGTGCGCCGCAAGTTGTCGAGCGATTGGCGGGGTCCGTCCGGTTAGGCATCGTCACGCGCGCATCGCGACGTGACGTCGAGTTTGTACTCGGCCTGGCGAGCCTCGACCACGCGTTCACTTGTCTCGTGACAGGCGAAGACTTTACGACGGGAAAGCCGTCCCCCGCGCCATATCGCGTGGCGCTCGAGCGGCTGTCGAAACTTCGCGCAACGCAGCCGGCCGCTTGCGTCGCGTTGGAAGACACGCTGGCGGGGATTCGCAGCGCTCGTGCTGCCGGGATGCGCGCCGTGGCAGTCGGTGCGCTGCCGGCGCACGTCGCGATGGAGGCGCACGGACTCATCCCGCGAATCGCGGGGCTATCGTTGGATGTTCTGCAGCGGCTCGTGGCGCGGGACGGAGAGCGCATCCAGTGAGCTCGTTAGGCGCCGTTTCTACAGCCGTCGGTGATCTCGCCGCGCTGGCGCGCGAATACGGCGCACTGCGGCGTGGCGCCGTCGTCTTCGATCGCAGCGACAGGTCGCGTGGCCAGTTCGCGGGCGAGAAGGCACGCGAGACCCTCACCGGACTCGTCACGAACGACGTGCTGTCGCTGGCGCCTGGATCCGGGCAGTACGCGGCTGCTCTCACGCCGAAGGGAAAGATCACGGCCGACGTGCGGATCTTCGCGCACGCCGACGATCTGTTCGTGGACGTGCCGCCGCGCGCCGCGCAGGGTTGGTGGGCGATGGTCCGCAAATACGTCAACCCGCGCGTGACGCGCTACAGCGACGTATCCGCCTCGTTCGGCACGTTAGGCGTCTACGGCGTGAGGGCGCGCGAACTGACGGCGGCAGTGAGCGCCGGGGGGCGCGACGCATCCAGCCTGGCGGCGCTGGACATGTATGCGCATGCTCCGCTCGGGCCAAATGCCGCCGATGGCTTCGTCGCGCGCGTTCCCGAGCTCGGTCTCGAAGGGTACGACCTGCTCCTGCCTAAGGATGCCATGCCAGCGTGGCTCGAGCGCTTGCGCTCGTTAGGCGCTGTCCTTGGCTCCGTCGCGACCTGGACGATCGCACGCATCGAGGCCGGGCGGCCGGAATGGGGCGTCGACATGGACGACTCCACGCTCGCTCAGGAAGCGAATCTGGAGGCGCTCAACGCCATCTCGTTCACGAAGGGATGCTACACGGGCCAGGAGACTGTCGCGCGCGTACACTTCCGGGGGCACGTGAACCGCTGTTTGCGCGGGCTCGGCTTCGACGTCGATACGCTGCCGCCCTCCGGTGCGCGCTTGATCGACGCAAACGGAAAGGATGTCGGTGACGTGCGCAGCGCGGCGCGCTCACCGAGGCTCGGCGGCGTGGCGTTAGGCATGGTCCGGCACGAGGCCGAGATCGGCGCGTCGCTCACGGCGACGTGGAACGCGGGAAGTATTCCGGTCGTCGTGCACGAGCTTCCCTTCCCGCTGTGATTGCGGGAGTCGGGGAGTCGGGAGTCGGGGGTCGGAAGATCCTCTACTACTCGTCAACAACACCGATTCCCCATTCCCGATTCCCGATCCCCAATTCCAGTTCCCGATTCCCGATTTATAAAGCCAAACAAAACGGCGGATGCGACCGGAAGATCGCACCCGCCGCGAAACTGCCTAACGCTTAGTTACTTCTTGCTGCTGTCCGTAGCCACCGCCGAATCAGCCTTCGGTGCGGCGCTATCCATCGCTGGCGCAGCAGCAGGTGCAGCGCTGTCGGCTGCCGGCGCCGCTTCTTCTTTGGCGCCACACGCGGCCAGGACCAGCACAGCTGCCGCTAAAGTCGGACGCTTCATGTTCAACGATCTCCGGGAATGTGAGTGGAGCACGTCGTCGTGGTCGGCTCAATCTAGAATCGCAGGCTGAACTGTCAAGCAAACCAGCGTTACATTACGTGCCCTATGGCCGCCGTCACCGCGCCGGAAGTTGCGAAACACGTCGTACGCGGCGCATGCCCACACGATTGCCCCGACGCGTGCGCGACGCTGGTAACTGTAGAGAATGGGCGCGCAGTCAGAATCGCCGGAGACTCCGAGCATCCGTTCACGCAGGGATTCCTCTGCGCGAAGGTCAATCGCTACATCGAGCGCACGTATCATCCGGAGCGTCTGCTGCACCCGATGCGACGCACGGGGCGAAAGGGGAGCGGTCAATTTGACGTGATTTCGTGGGACGATGCGCTGGATGAAATCGCCGAGCGCCTTACAGCTATCGTGAAGTCTCCCAACGGCCCGCAGGCGATACTCCCCTACTCGTACGCCGGCACCATGGGCTACGTGCAGGGCCAATCGATGGATCGCCGCTTCTTTCATTCGTTAGGCGCTTCGTTGCTGGATCGTACGATCTGCTCCACGTGTGGCGGAGAGGGGATGAAGATGACAGTCGGCGCGAACATCGGCGCCGACGGGGAGGGCATTCCCGAGAGTGACCTGGTGCTGCTCTGGGGGACGAACACTCTCACGTCGAATCCGCACCTCTGGCCGTTCATCGTGCAGGCGCGTGAGCGCGGCGCGCGCGTCCTCGCGATCGATCCGGTGCGCACGCGCACCGCCGAACAGTGCGACGAGTGGCTGGCGATCCGCCCGGGGACCGATGCGGCGCTGGCGCTGGCCATGATGCACGTCGTATTCGACGAGGGGCGCCAGGACCAGGAGTATCTGGAACGCTACACGTTAGGCTGGGAAGCGCTGCGCGAGCGCGCGCGCGAATGGACCCCGGAGCGCGCGGCGCCGATCACGGGACTCTCGGCGCAGCGCATTCGCGCGTTAGGCTCGGAGTTCGGCCGCTCGCGCGCCTGCTTCATCCGCGTGAACTACGGGCTGCAGCGTCATGCCGGCGGCGGAATGGCCGTGCGTACGATCGCGTGCCTGCCCGCGCTGGCTGGACATTGGCGGCGACCGGGTGGCGGTGTGCAGCTCTCCACGAGCCACACCTTCAAGTTCAACAAGGCCGCGTTGGAGCGTCCCGACCTGTCACCGCCCGTGCGCACGATCAACATGATCAAGCTGGGCGAAGCTCTGACGACGCCTAACGCGGGAATCGGCGGACCGCCGGTGCTGGCGCTCGTCGTGTACAACACCAATCCGGCCGCAGTCGCTCCCGATCGCAACGCCGTGCTGCGCGGACTCGCGCGCGAGGACCTCTTCACGGTCGTGCTGGAGCAGTTCCCCACCGACACGGTGGACTGGGCCGATATCGTGCTGCCGGCCACGACGCAGCTTGAGCATTGGGACGTGCACTTTTCCTATGGGCACCACTATGCGACCCTGAATCGACCGGCCATTGAACCGTTAGGCGAGTGTAAGCCGAATTCCGAGGTGTTCCGCCTGCTCGGCAGGCGCATGGGGTTGGATCCCACGCTCTTCGCCGACGATGACGTGACGCTCATCAAGCAGTCGCTCGAGACGCAGGCGCCGACAATGCGCGGCGTGACGTTCGACAGACTGCTCGAGGATGGATGGGTGCGGCTCAACCTTCCGACGCCGTTTCTTCCCTATGCAGAGGGCGGGTTCCTCACGCCGAGCGGCAGGTGCGAATTCTATTCGGAGCGGATGGCGCAGCTGGGTTTCGACCCCCTTCCGACGTACACGCCACCGCGAGAGCTTCCGGAAACCGCGCCGGAGCTGGCGCGCAAGTATCCGCTGAGTCTCATCTCTTCCCCACGGCACTACTTCCTGAACACGACGTTCGTGAACATCGCCTCGCTGCGAAAGAACGCGGAACCGGAGCTCGTTATGCATCCGGCTGATGCTGAGCGTCGCGCGTTAACTAACGGTGAACGGGTGGTGGTGCATAACGAGCGCGGCCACTTTGCAGCAAAGCTGCGTATCGCCGACGGGGTGCGCGAAGGCGTGGTGTGGGCACCGTCCATCTGGTGGGCGAAGTACGCGGATGACCGCCAGAACGCGAATGCCGTCACCGGCCAGGGCGAGACCGATCTCGGCCGCGGACCGGTCTTCTATGACTGTCTCGTTGAGGTTGGCGCCGCCGACTGAGGCGCCGGAGTGATGGTGTCGTCTATTTATCCTGCTTCTCTTCCGAAAACCCTCGGCGCGCTCAAGTGCGATCCGCGCGGGGCCAAACAGCTCGTCCTGCGATCCGTCAAAGACGAGATGCGCGCAAACCTGCTCGCGCGCCTCGGTAATGACGAGCTGCTCTTCGCAGGGCTCATCGGCTATGAAGACACCGTGGTGCCGCAACTCGTCAACGCGATTCTCGCGCGGCACAACTTCATCTTGTTAGGCCTGCGCGGACAGGCGAAGAGCCGCATCCTGCGCTCGCTAGGCACGCTGCTGGACCCCGCGATCCCAATCGTCGCCGGCAGTGAGGTCAACGACAACCCGTACGCGCCAGTCTCGAAGTTCGCCAACAGACTGATCGAGGAGGCCGGAGACGACACGCCCATCGCGTGGGTCGGCCCCGATCAGCGCTACGTCGAGAAGCTCGCGACCCCGGATGTCACGATCGCGGATGTCATCGGCGATGTCGATCCGATCAAGGCGGCGAAGGGCGGTCATATCCTCGCCGACGAATTGACGATGCACTTCGGCATGCTGCCGCGCGCGAACCGCGGAATCTTTGCGCTGAACGAGCTGCCGGATCTCGCCGGTAAAGTGCAGGTCGGGCTCTTCAACATCATGCAGGAAGGGGACGTGCAGGTGAAGGGCTATCCCGTTAGGCTGCGGCTTGACGTGTTGCTCTGCTTCACGGCGAATCCGGAGGACTACACCGCGCGCGGCAAAATCATCACGCCGCTCAAGGATCGTATCGGCAGCGAGATCGGCACGCACTATCCCGACACCGTGGAGTTAGGCATGGCGATCACCGCGCAGGAAGCATGGACGTCACGCGGGACGCTGCCGCTTCGCGTGCCCCCATTCGTCGCCGAAGTGATCGAGCGCGTCGCGTTCGAGGCACGCACGGACAAGCGCGTCGATCGGCGGTCCGGTGTGTCGCAACGCATGCCGATCAGCGTGCTGGAGAGCGTCGTGTCGAACGCCGAGCGGCGATCACTGCGGTTAGGCGAGCGCGAGATCGTGCCGCGTCTGTCCGATGTTTACGCGGCGCTGCCGTCGATCACCGGCAAGCTCGAGCTGGAATACGAGGGTGAACTGGTCGGCGCTCCATCGATCGCGAAGGAGCTGATCCGTCGCGCGGCTGATACGACGCTGCGTGAACGGGCATCGGCGATGGACACGGACGAGATCGTGATGTGGTTCGACACGGGCGGCGCGCTTCAGGTATCCGATGAAGTCGAGACGGCGACGATGTATCGCGCGTTCGGCACAGTCCCGGGTTTGCACGAGGCGATAGCCGCGAGTGGCCTGGCGGATTCACAGGATCCGGCGTTCGCGGCGGCCGCGTGTGAGCTCGTGCTCGAGTCGCTCGTCGCGCGCCGCAAGGTGTCGCGGACGGACGGTGGGCGCTACGGGCGCGGGCCTAACGAGCAGCAGCGGCGGCGTCCGAACCAGGATCTCTTCGGCGGCGGCCTCTCGGCGTGAAGGCCCGGGCGACCCGGGTCGCCGTGCGTCGGGCGCAGGCCGGCGACCTCGACGCGGTGGTCGCCATGCGCAGCGCTCTGATCGAGTCGTCGCGCCGTAACCCGATCAACCGGCGTTTGCGGCGCGATTTCAGCGACCAGGCGCGTCCGCTTTTTGCGTCACAGCTGGAGGATCCGCGCTGCCTAACGCTACTGGCGCTGGCCGGCGAGCGGCCCATCGGCATGTTGCGCTGCATGCTTTCGGCCGCGAATCCGCTGCACGATCCACCGCGCCACGGCTATGTGCTTTCAGTCTACGTCGAGCCGGCGCACCGGCGCGGCGGTGTGCTCTCGGCGCTGATGCGCCACGCGGATGCCTGGTGCGCTCAGCTGGGTGCGGCGGAAATGCGCCTGCACTGCGGTGTCGAAAACCGCGCTGGCAACGCCGCGTGGAAGGCGCTGGGTTTCGAAGCAGCCGAGGTGCTGCGCGTTAGGCGCATCCCGCAAAAACGTCTGTCCGATAGATCGAAGGCTTAGAGCGCCCGGCGTTCTATAGCTCGCGCAATTCAGGATAGCGGCGGAAGGCGATCGTTAGGTACATAAGGAGAACAGCGGCCGCGCCGCCGATCGCCCAGCCGACGCCGAATAGTTGTGCGATCACGCCGCCGAGCGACGCGCCGACGACCTGCGCTAGCCCCACGACGATGAGTCCGTAGACGGACATCACTCGCCCGCGCAGCTCGTCAGGCACGAGCACCTGCAGCAGCACGTTGGCCGCGGCGTTGTTGGCGATGAAACTGAAGCCGACGCCGAAGAGCACGATCCAGCCGAGCAGCCACACATGGACGAACGGCAGCACGAGAAGGAGCAGCGCCGCCATCTGCGACGCGCGCACCAAGAGACGCCCGTGCCGCCAATGCGAGCCTGGTCCTGCGATCACGAGTGCCGCGAGCATGCCGCCGACGCCGATCGCCGACAGCAACACACCGTAGCCGCTGGAGCCCGTGCGAAAGAGGTCGCGCGCGACAACAGGCATGAGCGAGACAACCGGCACGGCCAACACCGAGAAGACGGTGATGACCGCCACCAGCGCGCGCATCGTGCGATGCGTGCGGATGTACTGCAGGACCTCGCGCACCCCTTGATGCAGCGAGCTCTCCGGCCTAACGCGGTCGATGCGTGGCAAAGACACGCGTGCGAGACCGGCCAGGACCGTGAGGAAACTTACGGCGTTGATCGCGAAGCACCACGCGAGCCCAAAGTGCGCGATGACGAGCGCCGCGAGCGCGGGTCCCGCCACACGAGCGAGGTTGAAGCCGCTGGAGTTGAGCGCAATTGCCTCGCGCAGATTCTCGCGGCCCACGAAGTCGATGACCATCGACTGTCGCGTCGGGATCTCGATCGCGGCCACTGTTCCGCCGAAGACCGCTAAGCCCAGAATCCAACCGATCGTCACGTGACCGGTCCACGTGAGCAGCCACAGCAGCGTCGCTTCGATCAGAAAGAGCGTCTGCATCGTGCGCAGCAACGCGAGCTTGTTGCTGCGATCGACAAATGCACCGGCGTGCAACGAGAAGAGAAGTATGGGCGCGGAGTTAGCCACCGCGACGAGTCCCACGAGAAACGCGCTGTTCGTCAACTCGAGCGCGAGCCACCCGAGCGCCATCGCCTGCATCCACGATCCGACGAGCGAGATCGTCTGCCCAATCCAGAACAAACGGAAGTTCCGGTGCGTGCCGAGCACGCGAAACGGATTGGATGCGGTGAGCGAAATTCCCATGTTGGGCTGTAGTGCAATAAAACAGGACGCGGCGCGTGCGCGAAGCGTTCGAACCAATCCGCGCGTCCCCTTGCGCGACAATGCGCATGGCCGCGTGAATTAGATGTCGTATTTCAAGATCCGACCCCATGCGGTTTCATACTTACTCGAAGCACAGTCCGCAGGCCGCCGACGCAGTCGATCTCGAGTCGCTGCTCGAGCGGCTAGCCGACTTTCTGTTGCAGTCGGGCTTCGCGGGCGGGCCGTACTCGCATCCGTATTGGGGTGACTTCGGTGACGAGAGCGACCGCACGCTCGAAGCGCTGAAAGAGGCGATCCTGCGTGCTCTGCTCGAGAACGGTGAGTTCACGCCGGAGATGCTCGCTGCCTTACGCGGCGCGAATGACCCGGAAGCGAAGGCGAAGCTCTCGCAGTTGCTGGACGATCTGGTGCGTCGTCTCGCCGAACGCGGCTATTTGAACGTGGACGCGCCTCCTCGTGTGGATGACGGGCATCAGCCTGTGATTGGTCCTGGCTCGCTTGCGCGTGCCGCATCGCGCGACGTGGAGTTCAAGCTCACGGAGAAGGGCCTCGACTTTCTCGCCTATCGCACGCTGCGGCAGCTGCTTGGTTCGTTAGGCAGGTCCAGCGTCGGCAGCCATGATACGCCGCACCTCGCCACTGGCGTCGAGGCCGACGCCTGGAGCAAGCAGTACGAGTTCGGCGATACCATGAACTTGGACGTAAGCGAGACCCTGAAGCGTGCGCTGACGCATTCAGAGCTGGGACGTGATCGGCTGGACCTCGAGTGGGACGATCTGATGGTGCGTCAGACCGAGTATCGCTCGTCCTGCGCCACGGTGCTGATGCTGGACACGTCGCACTCGATGATTCTCTACGGAGAGGATCGCTTCACGCCGGCCAAGAAAGTTGCCCTTGCCCTCACGCATCTCATCGCCACCCAGTATCCGGGCGATTCGATCCGCGTGCTCCTGTTCCACGACAGCGCCGAAGAAATCCCGTTAGGCGCTCTCGCTCAGGCGCAGGTCGGGCCGTACCACACGAACACGGCCGAAGGGCTCAAGCTAGCTCGCCGGCTCTTGCTGGCGCAGCGGAAGGACATGCGTCAGATCATCATGATCACGGACGGCAAGCCGAGCGCGCTCACGCTGGCAACCGGACAGATCTACAAGAACTCCGCGGGCCTCGACGCGTACGTGATTGCGGAGACGTTGCGCGAGGTCGCGGCGTGTCGCCGCGCGGGGATCGTGATCAACACGTTCATGCTCGCGCGCGACCGAGCGCTGGTGGAATTCGTGAAGCGCGTCGCCGAAATCAGCCGCGGGAAGGCTTACTTCACGAACACAATGACGCTGGGGCAGTTCATTCTGATGGACTTTCTGCGGCGGAAGACGACGTCCAAATAGCCCTTAGTCCATAGTCCTTAGCTTGT
>Ga0187893_10000639_pt1 | contig 89147 bp, 72 predicted proteins | sample MA1701074metaG_FD_139574 | JGI IMG/M metagenome (GOLD analysis project Ga0187893, IMG submission 139574) | White microbial mat communities from a basaltic lava cave in the Kipuka Kanohina Cave System on the Island of Hawaii, USA - MA170107-4 metaG ... | reverse complement strand
TGATGATTGCCCCTCCGCCCTCCGCTTGCCCATCGCCATCCTCGTCCTCCCTGACGAACTCGCCCCTCAACTCCATCCCTTATACCATCGGCGTCAAGAGACTTTCACCACGGGCTGCTAGGCCGGCTCACCTGCCCCGTCTGCGTGATACTAAACGGTTCACCCCCACGTGTGTGGGGACTCCACTCCGCCCGCCGCTCGACAACGAAAATCGAAGCGCGGACTAACATTCGAGGTGGTATCATCCGTGGGGGCAGGTCACCGAGTTGTCCGCCAAGTCACCTCGATCGGAAACGCCACCGCCGTCGACGTTCTTGGACCGATTGCATTCGTCGGTGCCGGCAATCAGGTCATTATCGTCGACTTGCCGACTGGCACGATCATCGCCAGACTTTTCGCAGGTGGTTATCCCTTCGGAGGTGACGTTCTACAAGACGTTCGGGTGCTAGGCGAGGTCGTGTACGCCCTCACGCTCAATGAGCTCACTGGATTCGATACGAATACTGGAGCTCAGCTTGGCGTTGTTGGATTGCCGGGTTCAGCCGCGGGGACGCGGCGCCGTTTATTTGTCGGGGGGGCCTTCGCCGGGTACGAGCGGATCGGCTACGTTTCATCGGTCGAGGGCGTCACTACTGTCGATCTCAAGCACGCCGCTCTGCCGACGATCATTTCTGGGCCAGACTGTTTCCAGCCGACGCTCCATGTGGCGCCTAACGGCTCCAGCCGGCTCTTGACATGCGCCGCTTTCGGAGACCCGAGACTTCAGCTCTATGACGCACGCGACCCCCAGAATACGTTTCGATATCAATGGCATGACCCAAGACACCGCTGGAAGAATATACGTCGCACAAAACACAAATCATCGCATAGCGAAGTTTACTTCCGTTGGAGCATTCGACGGCTTCATCACGAATCCGGCTTTTGACCGACCTCAAGCGGTTTTTTTATCGCCGGCTGACGGACTCTTGTATGTGGGCAACTATTCCAACGGGAATCTCATCGTCTTGACGACAGCAGGAACCGAGGTCTATGTTGCTGAGTTGGGCGGAGGTTCAATCGGCCAGGCTGCCTTGGTCCCCGAGCTTGAAACTGTATGCCCAAACTCCCGCAGGAAGGCGCGGTAGAAAAGTGCGTTACGTCATCCACCCACGTCAGATCGGCACGTCGTGCGAGGCGCCCTCGGGCTCGGCGATATGACGTTTGTTGTAGATTTGCGTCGTGGTCACGTGGCGGTGGTCGTTTGAGCTACATGAAGCTGATGAAGCAGCAACATCCTGACGGTATGGCCGCTATTTGCGCGGCTACATCGTCGCTTGAGCTCGCGCTTCGAACAGTTCGCGACCGAGTCGCAAGACGCCTCCGCGCGGCGGCAGACCCTCCAGCGTTACCTAGCCAAAGAGCGCCTGGATTCCGACATCCCAGCCCCCAAGATCGCCTGCGAGATGAGCAGGAGGTCTTCGAGCCCTGTTCGGGCACGGCCAAGGGTAGGTGTTGGCCATCACGATCCATGGCTCCTTTTGTCAACCAAGGGCAGGATAACCGTGACGGTGGTCCCACGTCCCAAGTTGCTCTGAACGTGGATATCCCCGCCGTGGGCGCTCATGATCGATCGGCAGATGGTTAGACCCAGGCCGCTGCCGATTCCGTTCCTTGCCGATCGAGCCCGGTCAGCTCGAAAGAAGCGATCGAAAACATGCAAGAGGTCTTCGTGGCCAATGCCGATTCCGGTGTCACGGACACAAACGCGGGCATGGCCGTTCTCTTGCGCGAGCTCCACGGAGACTTGGCCGTTTTCGGGCGTGTACTTTATGGCGTTATCTAAGAGGTTGCTGAGGACCTGGCGAATGCGCCCAGTATCGCCCACGACTCGGATGGAGGGTGGGTTTCCCGCGGACAACTGAATCGCATGCTCCTCGGCGACCGGGCGATATAGATCCACCGTGGAGAGAACGGCGTCGCGCAAATCAACGTCCTCGCGCTTCAGAATTCGCTCCCCCGCATCCAGGCGAGAGAGCAGAAGCAAATCCTCGGCAATTCGTTGGAGTCTTTCGAAGTGCCCGATGTTATCTTCCAGAACCCGGCGCAGCCCTTCGGCCGAGTGCTCGCGCAACAGGGCTACTTCCGTGGCCCCCCGTAACGCCGCAAGCGGCGTCCGTAACTCATGGGAGGCGTCCGCGGTGAACTGCCGGAGCTGCGATACGTATCGTTCGATCCGAGCGAGAAGCTCGTTCAGCGTCAAAATCAACTGATCCAGCTCATCGCCTGAGCCCCTTACGGGCAGTCGGCGGTCGAGTTGATCCGCACCGATGCGCCTCGCCTTCGCTGTAATCATACGGATAGGCCGGAGGCTGCGCGTCGCCAGGAACCGACCAATGCCAAACGCGATCAACACAGACGCGACCAGGGCCGTTGCACAGATTCTGCGAAAGTAAGCCAGTGACTCCGTCATCCGGACCAGCGAGTAACTCGCCTGCCCCACAACGACGCGGCCGTCCTCAAGCGTGGCCCGAAGACTACACAATCGATAGGAGTGGCCAGCTTCGGGAATCCACACTGTCTCGAAGAAAGGGAACAGGTATTGACCGAGCGGAGCCGGCTTCCAAGCCTTGGCCACAACATCATCTTTCTCGCTGGAGACCAGCAGTTGTCCCTCGGCGCCAAACATCCGGAAGGCAAGATCCCCAAGTGCCCGCGCGCCGAGCTCGCGGCGGAAGCTCTGCTCAAGTGAGGAGTCGTCTCCTTGGTGGTGGTTTGCACTGGATAGGAATTCGTGGACTTCACCCCCCAAGAAGCTGTCGATCTCCTGCCGCAGGGTCATGGAGACGCCCGCATACAAGGCGGCGCACAATAGAGCGCAAGTACCGAACGTCACGACGGCGCCCCAGAGCGTAAGCCGTGCCCCGATCGTCGAGAATCTATGCCGCGATGTCGGGTTCGCGAAGGACATAGCCGACCCCTCTCACCGTGCGAATGAGTGGAACTGCAAAGCCGCTGTCGATCTTCCGCCGAAGCCGGTTGATGTGTACGTCGATGACGTTCGTCAGGGGATCCTGGTTCATGTTCCAGACGTGCTCGAGGATCATGGCTCGCGACAAAACGGAGCCGGCATTTCGCGCCAGGTAGGCGAGCAACGCGAACTCATTCGGCGCCAAGTCGATCCGGCGCCCGCCGCGCGTGACGATCCGCGTAACCATGTCCACGGAGAGGTCGGCTACGACAATCGGGTTCTGTGTGAGAGCCGCTCCTCGGCGCAGAAGCGCACGAACGCGCGCAAGAAACTCTGCAAAGCTGAAAGGTTTCGCCAAATAGTCGTCGGCGCCAAGATCAAGGCCCTTGACCTTGTCGTCGACGTTGTCCCGGGCTGTCAGGCAGATCACGGGCGTGGTCACTTGTGCGGAGCGCAGCTCCCGCAATACCGCAAATCCGTCCTTCCCCGGCAGCATGAGGTCAAGAACGATGACATCATAGGGTTCGGTCCGAGCGAGATGGCTGCCGTCGACCCCATCCGCAGCCACGTCGACGGCGAAGGCCGCCGCACGCAGGCCTCCGCTGACGAACTGCGATACGGACGGATCGTCTTCGACTAGCAACGCGCGCATGCTGGTCCCACGAACACGAAGGCACCTAGTGTAGCCCGGTCTTCGGCTTTGACAATCGCCGCGCGAGGCCCCTGAAGGCAGTGAAAAATGAACGAATTGTCATGTTCCCGTAATTGAGCCAAGACCTTCGCGCCGTAACATGGCACGGCGCGGTCAGCTAAGCTCTGCGCTCGTGCCAGGTTTTGGCGCAGGTCGATACCGGGAGGTTGGATACCGTGTCGGCTGGAATGGCGCGATTCGAAAGTAAGGAGAGCGTAATGCGATCGAGTGGAAGACGTAGTGCTGTGGCTCTTGGACTTGTTGCGACTCTCGTTGTGGTCTTAGCCGCGCAGGCCGACCCACCCGCAGGGCGGTCAAGCGGCGATGGCACGGCGGCACCGCGATTGCTCAGTCTGGCCAGCTTTAGCTCGCAGGACAAGACGACGGTCCAGACGACCACCGTAACGACAACGACGAAGGAGTCGCACGAAGCGAGTTGGGAAATCAGCGGCCCCGTCTTCCTCCGGGCCACAACACCCGAACCGCCCGGCGAAGTGATCATCAAGAACATCTTCGGTTGGGAGCATTCGAAAAAGAAGGAAGCTGGACGGCCATGGGATCGTGACGGCGACGATCGTGACGAATATGAGTATGAACTCGAAATCGAATGGGGCATCCTCGAGAACCACGAGCTGATCTTCGAAATGCCCTGGCAGATCGGGGACGGCCGCGTCGATGGCAACGGTGACATCACGCTTGGCTGGCACTGGCGTCTATGGGATGAACACGATTGGGTTCCTGCCTTCGCCATGCGTAATTTCCTTCGCGTCCCTAGCGGCGTGGACTCCAGCGGCGTTGATTACGAGTTTCGAGGATTGTTCACCAAGTCGCTCGTGCCGGGCTGTACTCGCCTGCACTTCAACCCGTTTGCCAAGTCGGTCAACAGCAACAACGAGGAGGATGCTGAGCCCTTCCAGTATGGCGCGGCGATCGGTATCGACCACCGGCTTTCAGACAATCTGCTGTTCATTACGGATTACATCTACTCGTCGGAGGAGACCGAAGACGCTAACCGCGGCAACCATGAAGCCGAGTTCGGGCTGGATTGGGAATTCGCCGAACATCAGAAGCTTGGGGTTTCGTTCCTTGTGGGACTGGATGGCGACGACGACGGGCCCGAATACGGCGCCAAGCTCAGCTACATGCTTTCGTTTGGTGGCTAGTGGGGAACGCCTCGATCCGCACCCGATCGGGGCGCGGAACGCTGCAATCGGCAACCACGGCGGATGGCGAGACGGGCGGATGCGCGCGCGGCGTGACCGCGAAACGGTGCCTTCGATACCGACGACATTCGGGTGCCCTTCCATGGGAATTCTGTTCCTTGGCTCCATGGTGCTGCTCGTTTCCGCTTGCGCAACCATCGACCCGCGCGGGGACTACGCCAGGACCCGCACGATCGCCTCAATCGAGACCGGCGCCGCCGACATCTATGACCCGACAGCGGAGGAGCGAGTCCAGGAGCGGACTCACGAACTGCTGCAAGGTGGTCTCACCGTTGAGGAGGCAATCAGCGTCGCTCTGCTGAACAACAAGGGCTTTCAATCGCTATTTCAACAGATCGGAATGTCTCGGGCAGAGGTCGTGCAGTCGGGCCTTCTGTCGAACCCTGTGTTTTCGTTCGGCGTACGCTTTCCCGAAGGAGGAGGCCGCTCGGAGTTGACCGCCGGTCTGGCACAGCAGATCGTCGACCTGTGGCAGCTTCCCATCCGCAAGGAGATTGCGCAAACCCAGCTTGATCGCACGGTCTTCCTGGTCGCCCGGCAAGCTCACGCTATCGCCTCCAGCGTTCGACGGTCCTACTACAGCTTGCTCGCGGTGCAGCGAGCGACGGAATTGACGCATGAGCACTCAGCGTTGGCAAGGAAATCCCTGGACGTTGCCCAGGCACGTCTGGATGTCGGTGAAGCCGCCCCGTTCGAGGTCAATCTCGCCCGGGGCAGCCTGCTGGATGTCCAGGTGGAACTTGCCGCGCTCCAAGGCGACCGGGACGTTGCGGAACTCGCATTGGCGCGGGCGATGGGGCTGGGTCGGTCCGCCGCGCAATGGACCGCCGTAGGCGCCCTTCCGCAACCCCGGTCGCTGGACTTGGACCTTTCCTCCTTGGTGGCCCGCGCGGACGCGGAGCGTCTGGACGTCAGCAGCGCGGAGCTGGCCATATCGGTCGCGGAAGACGAATTTGTCCGGCAATGCCGTAGCGTGTTTCCCAGTATTGTGGTGGGAGTAACCGGGGAACGCACCGAACGTGCGTCCATGCCGGGCCGCGACGTCCTGGCCGACACCGCCCGGGCCTCCGTCGCGAGCGGTCAACTGACGGCTCCGAGCATTCAGTCTCGCGCCGAGCGCGACCGTGCGCGAAGCCAGTTTATTGATGCGCTGCTGGGGGCGACCGTGACGATGACCCTTCCCCTCTGGGACCAGAACCAGGCCGGAATTGCCAAGGCTCGTTTCGCCGTCGTCCAGAAGCGCAAGCAATTCGAGGACCTGCTCGAGGAGATCAGGCAGGATGTCGGTCAGGCCTCAAGCCGAGTCCGCACGTCGGCTTCGCTCGCCACTCTCTACGAAAACGAGGTCCTTCCCAATGACGAGGCCAACGCCGCGGGCGCGAAAGCTCTCTACGAAACGGGTGAGCAGAGCATCCTCGCCCTGATTGAGGCGCAGCGGACGCTGGTCCTGCATCGGCGAAGGTACGTAGACGCCCTTCGTAACTATGCGATGGCCTTGGTCGATCTCGAATTCGCCATTGGCGGACGGCTGCCGGTCATGGGAGATGAAGCCGGTGATGCTTCAGGGGCAACTCATGAACCGGGCTGATCGCAAACCTGCGAACCGCGCATTACGGAGCTGGGCGCTGGCCGCTCTGGCCGCGACGGCAACGTGCCTGCTCGCAGCCTGCAGGCCAACGGAGGATATGCATGTCCAACAGTTGCAAGACTTTGTTCGCGACTTCGTCCGCCAGGTTCTCGCGGCTTTCATCTTCTAGGCTCCGCTCGTGTTCCGGCGTCCTTGCCCTTGTGCTGGTGTGTGGCGTTACTCCACTTACGAGCGACGGGGGCGACGTGTCGAAGCCCGCCCCCGCAAAAGTCGAGGGTGCGGTCAAGGAGGCGGAGCTGGCGACGATCATCCTGACCCCGGAGGCCGAACAACGCCTAGGAATCGCTACAACCGCGGTCGAGGAAAGAACCGTGCAACGCACGCGCCTGTTCGGCGGGGAAGTGGTCATTCCGCCGGGGCAATCCGTTACCGTGGCGGCGCCCTTGACCGGTCGACTGCTAGGTTCCCGAGAGGGGAGTGCCGTCCCCGGCGCGTCGGTTTCGCGAGGTCAAGTCGTCTTGCGCCTCTGGCCCGTCGTCGGCGCAGAAAGGGAGGCACTGTCTCCGTCGGACCGGATCGCCCGCCTCCGAGCCAATGTCGACATTGACGCCGCAACGGTCGAGGCTGAGGGACAAGTCGCCAAGGCCCAGGTTGCCGCCGATGCTGCGCGGTTGAAAGTCGAGCGGGCTCGGGAACTCCGCGAACGCAACGCCGGCAGCGATCGCGCCTACGACGAAGCTCGCGCGGAGCTGGAATCCTCCGAGGCCACTCTCCAGGCCGCCAAACGCCGGCTTGCGTTCCTGGCCGCCACGTCGGTCGATCCCCAGCCGTCAGCGGTGCCGGAACTACCCATCGACTCACCCATCGAGGGCGTGCTCCAGGACCTCTTTGTGACTGAGAACCAGGTGGTTACCGCCGGAACGCCCCTTTTTTCCGTGGCGGATCTCCGGACCGTTTGGATTCGCATTCCCGTTTACGTGGGCGAACTGAGCACGGCTAGTGGAGATACGGCGTTCGTGGCCGTGCCCGGCGCGGCGACAGGGCCAAAGCAACAAACCGCCAGGCGTGTTGCCGCACCGCGTAGCGCCAGCGCGGCCGCCTCCACCGCCGACCTGTTCTTCGAGCTCGCCACTCCTGAACTAAGCCTGCGTCCGGGCCAGCGAGTCATGGTCACCTTGCCCATCGAAGAAACCGCGGCCAGGCTCACGATTCCTTCCTCCGCGCTGGTCTATGATATTCACGGTAGTAGCTGGGTGTACGAGAACGTCCAGCCTCACGTCTTCACTCGCCGTCGTGTCGAACTGGAACGGATTGAGGAAGCCACGGCGATTCTGAGACGCGGCCTCAGGGCCGGCGCCCAAGTCGTCGCTGCCGGCGCCGCCGAACTCTATGGCACGGAATTCGGCGTCGGGAAATGACCAGCACGCCAACGTCCCGACGCCATGCTTAATGCGATCGTCGCCGCCGCTTTGCAGTTCCGTGTGCTGGTCGTAGCCGGCGCGCTCGTCGTGCTGGTCGTTGGTGTCACCGCGGCGCAGAAAACACCGCTGGACGTGTTTCCCGAGTTCGCTCCGCCGCTCGTGGAAATTCAGACTGAAGCTCCGGGCCTGTCCACGGAAGAAGTTGAAAGCTTGGTGACCGTTCCACTGGAGAACGCTCTGAACGGCACGGCATGGCTCAAGACGATTCGCTCGAAATCCGTACTGGGTCTTTCTTCCGTGGTCCTGATCTTCCAGGAGGGCACGGACCTGCTCAAAGCTCGCCAGATCGTGCAGGAACGCCTGGCGGTCGAGGCCAACCGGCTGCCGGCAGCGGCAAGGCCACCGGTGATGTTGTCGCCCCTCTCGTCCACGAGTCGCGCGCTCAAGATCGGAGTGTCCTCCGCCACGATGTCACAAATGGAGATGACCCAGCTTGCGAAGTGGACCATTCGCCCGCGGCTGATGGCCGTACCGGGCGTAGCTAATGTCGCCATTTGGGGCCAGCGGGATCGCCAGTTCCAGGTCCTGGTTGATCCGGATGTCTTGCAAGCCCACGACGTTACGCTCGATGAGGTCGTGCGCGCCACAGGCGAGGCCGTCGTCATCGGCGCCGGCGGCTTCATCGATACGCCGAACCAGCGGCTCGCCATTCGTCATTACTCCACGATCCTCGAGCCCGAGGACCTTGCCCGATCCATCGTCGCCTTTCGCGGCGGCGCACCGCTACGGCTTGGCGACATCGCCGAAGTCGTCGAAGGCCATCCGCCACCCATCGGAGACGCGGTCATCAATGACGGGCCAGGCCTGCTGCTGATCGTGGAGAAGCAGCCGTGGGGAAACACGCTCGACGTGACCCATCAAGTGGAGGCGGCCATTGAAGCGTTACGACCGGCTCTTCAAGGCATCGATATCGACCCGACGATCTTCCGCCCGGCGACGTTCATCGAGACTTCGCTTCGCAATCTGACGCATGCCATGACCTTGGGCTGCATCATTGTCACCGTCGTGCTTTTCGCGTTCTTGTTCAACTGGCGAACGGCGCTCATCAGCCTGGTGGCCATCCCGCTTTCGCTCCTCGGCGCGGGAATCATCCTTTACCTGCGAGGGACCACCATCAACGTGATGACTCTCGCCGGCCTGGTGATTGCCGTGGGCGTGGTCGTGGACGACGCGATCATTGACGTAGAAAACATCGCCCGACGATTGCGCCTCAATCGCGCTGCAGGCAAACAACGAAGCGACTTCCAGGTCGTCCTTGATGCGTCGCTGGAAGTGCGCAGCGCCGTCGTTTTCGCCAGCTTCATTGTGATTCTGGTCTTCCTGCCGATCTTTTCACTGCAGGGTCTCGCCGGTTCGTTCTTTCGCCCGCTGGGCCTCTCCTACGTACTGGCCATCTTGGCTTCGCTGCTGGTTGCCCTCACGGTCACGCCGGCGATGTGCCTGATTCTCTTGCCCAACTCGCACGCCCGCCACAGCGACGCTCCGCTCTCGGTCTGGCTGAAGCGTCGATATGTGAAGCTTTTGCCTCCTTTGCTCGACCGGCCGAGATCGATCGGCGCCTTCCTTGTGCTCGGTCTCGCCGGCGCCGCCGTCTTCGTCCCCTTCCTGCGGGAGGAATTCCTTCCCGATTTTCAGGAAACCGATTTTCTGATGCATTGGGTGGAAAAACCGGGTACTTCACTGGACGCCATGCGGCGTATCACCATCCAGGTGAGCAAGGAGCTTCGCTCCATTCCTGGCGTGCGGAACTTCGGCTCGCATATCGGCCGCGCCGAAGTCGCGGACGAGGTGGTCGGGCCGAACTTCACTGAACTGTGGATCAGCGTCGATCCGGCTGTGGACTACCCAACCACAGTCGCCCGCATTAAGACGGTCGTCGATGGCTACCCCGGCCTCTTCCGCGACGTTCTTACTTACCTCAAAGAGCGTATCAAGGAAGTGCTCACCGGCGCCAGCGCTACCATCGTGGTGCGAATCTACGGCTCCGACATGGCCACCCTCCGCCAGAAAGCTGCCGAAATCGGCAAACTGGTAGGGACCGTGGAGGGAGTCACTGACCTCAAAGTGGAGCCGCAGATCGTGGTTCCGCAGGTCGCGGTACAAATCCGTCCGGAGATTGCGTCGGTCTTCGGTCTGACCGCCGCGGACATCCGCCGCGCCGCGACCACCCTGATCAAGGGAACGAAGGTCGGCGAAGTGTATGAAGAGCAGAAGATCTACGACGTGGTCGTCTGGGGCAGCGCGCCCGTCCGCACGGACCTTGCCTCACTGCGGAGCCTTCCCATCGCAACTCCCGGCGGCGGGCACGTTCCGCTTGGACACGTCGCCGACGTCTTCATTGGCCCCGCGCCCAACGAAATCAAGCGCGAGGGCGCATCGCGACGGATCGACGTAACCTGCAACGTACGCGGGCGCGATCTGGGCAGCGTGGCCCGCGAAATCGAACGGAAAGTGAAGGTCGTTCCCTTCGACCGCGGATATCACCCCGAGTTCCTGGGAGAATATGCCGCGCGCCGCGAATCCAGGAACCGGCTCCTCGCCTTTGCGGGGTTGGCTCTGGTCGGCATCCTGCTTTTGCTCCAAGCTGACTTCCGCTCGTTTCGGCCGGCATTTCTCGTGTTCCTTACCCTCCCCTTTGCCCTGATCGGCGGCGTGCTGGCCACAGTGGTGAGCGGTGGGGTGCTCTCTCTTGGATCGCTGGTGGGGTTTGTTACCGTGTTGGGCATTGCCGCGCGCAACGGAATCATGCTGGTGAGTCATCTTCAGCACCTCGAGCACGAAGGCGTTTCCTTCGGCCCGTCGCTTGTCCTTCAAGGAGCCCAGGAGCGTCTCATACCGATCCTGATGACCGCGCTGTGCGCGGGTCTGGGCCTCCTGCCCCTCGTCATTGGCGGCAATCGCCCCGGCCACGAGATCGAGTACCCCATGGCCGTCGTAATCCTCGGCGGTCTCGTGACCTCGACGATCCTGAACCTCTTGTGCGTTCCCGGCCTGTACGGCAGGTTCCGTGCCCGCAAGTCCGAGACCTGAGGCGTTCACAAACCGCGGAACCGGTGAGTTGTTATCTCCCAAGATCGCCTGAGAAAGGACTACGCGATCGACAATCGTCGGCATCCACCCCAGTGAGTCGGGCCGTGCTCCTTCGAGCTGCATCCCAGATTACGGCCTTTCGCCGTGACAAGGAAAACGCTCCCGGGCATGGTGGTCCTCGCAAACGACGGGATCGCTTCCGATTCGGGACCGACCTGAAGTTGCTTCGTGCGTTGACACCGAGTAGGATTTATCAGCCTGGAGTGAGACTTGCGGCAAGCCGACATCGACAAGGATCGGAGTTCATTGCATCGTTGCCTGATTGGCAAGCGATCATGGACTACACTTTTGACTACACTTATGCGGCTGGTTTTGACCAGATTTCACAGGTTCTGCTGCGTTTGCACACTTGCGTAAGTGGCTGAAAACGCAGCGTTTAGCGTAGCGCCACGTTTTTTCGAAGTTGACTGTGGATCAGGAGGTCGGTGGTTCGAGCCCAACCGTCGGGTAGTTCGCAGCCGAAAAAGAAAACCGGCGGGGCGATCCTCTGAGATCGCGCCCGCCGGAGTTTGCTACTTCGATGGGTCAGCTCCACTGCTCACAGAGCAGTGTCACACCGGCCGCCCTCTTGTCCCCCCTCGTGAAGGGGGGAGGCTGGGGTGTTAGCCCTTGTACTTCACGGTGCAGCCGTAGGGGTCGGTCGTCGCGGTGGCGACAGTGGTGCCCTTCTGAACCGCGTCGATGGCTTCCCTGACGTAGTTCTTGGCCTTCTCGCCCTTGTCGCCCCTGCTGTCGTCGTCGATGGCGCCCTGGTAGGCGAGGTTGCCCTTGGGATCGATCACGAACATGTGCGGGGTGGTCTTGGCGCCGTAGGCCTTGCCGGTGGCACCGCTCGGATCGACCAGGTAGATCGCCAGGCCGTTGTCCTTGGCGAACTTCTTGACGTCGTCGAGCTTGGCGTCGGCCGTCGAATCAATGTTGATCCAAACCACGTCCTTGAGGCCCTTCATAGTCTTCTCGGCGGTCTTGGCGCTGGCGTGACGCTTGCACACCGGGCAGCCGGCGTTGGCCCATTCCAGGACGATGGTCTTGCCCTTGAACTCGCCCAGACTACGCGGCTTACCTTCCGTGTCGGTCAGCTTGAAGTCCGGGGCGGGCTTGCCGATGGCCGCGACGGTCGTCGTCGTTGTGGTGGTCGTCACCGTGGCTGCCGGCTTGGCCGGCTCGGCGGGCTTGGCCGGGTCCTTGGGCTTGTCTTGCGCAACCACCGGAAGCACAAGGGCCAACACGATCGCCGAAGCGATCCAACGTGCGTTCTTCATACTCTACTGTCTCCAAAAAAGGGTTATTCATCTCGGACGATCGGACGCAAACACCGCGTCCGTCAAGATGTCGATGAAGGGGTGAACATTAGCTTCCCAGTATTACCCACGCAATAACCCTGGGATGCTACGCGAGCGGCACATTACCCTCGCGTTACGATCGTGCGAGCCACGCTTAGGTGGGCGCATCGCTCTCGCCAGTTGGAAAACACATAAAGTGAGCATTAGAGACCTTGCTAATTCCCGGCACAAACGGTCATATCACCAGCCGAATGAATGTTGTCGTCCTCCTGTCGGGCGGTTTGGACTCGGCGACGGTGGCCGCCGTGGCCAAGGAGCGTGGGCGCCACTTGTACGCGTTGACTCTCCGCTACGGGCAGCGACATGAAATCGAGGTGGCGGCGGCAATGCGAATCGCCCGGGCGGTCGGCGTGGAGCGACATGTAATCCAGGACATCGATCTGCGTGCGTTCGGAGGCTCGGCCTTGACCGACGAGATCGCCGTGCCCAAGCCGGGGTCCGCCGATCAGATGTCGGCGGGCATCCCGGTTACGTACGTGCCGGCGCGAAACACGATCTTCCTGGCGTTGGGCTTGGCCTATGCGGAGGTGGTGGAGGCTGCGGAGATCTACATCGGGGTTAGTGCGGTGGATTATTCCGGCTACCCGGATTGCCGCCCCGCGTTCATCGAGGCCTTTCAGCGCCTGGCAAATGTAGCGACTCGAGCGGGGGTCGAGGGGAAGCCGCTTAGCATCGAAGCGCCGCTCATGGGCATGTCCAAGGCGCAGATCATCCGCGAAGGGTTGCGACTGGGCGTGAATTACTCGCTCACGCACAGCTGCTACGACCCCGCGCCGGACGGCGTCGCTTGCGGCGAGTGCGATAGTTGCGTGTTGCGTTTGCAGGGATTTCGTGAAGCCGGAGTGGAGGATGGAATACGGTATGCGCGGCAATAGAAAGTTCGACGTTCCAACAGGCTGACTCTCACCCTCACCCCAGCCCTCTCCCTTGAAGGGAGAGGGGGTTCCTATCCGCGAAAGACGCAACGGGCTGAGCAGGTCTCGGCGATGGTCACCTGGGTGAGGAGGGGCAACTGGGGCTTGAGGCGCGTCCAGATCCAACGGGCGATGTTCTCGGCGGTGGGATTCTCCAGGCCGGGCAATTCGTTGAGGTATCGGTGATCGAGTTGCTCGTGCAACGGTGTGAACGCGCGTTTGATGTCCGCGAAATCCATGAGCCAACCGGTGCGCTGGTCCACTTCACCCTCACACAAGAGTTCGACCTGAAAGCTGTGGCCGTGCAGGCGCTGGCACTTGTGCCCGGCGGGCGCGGCCGGCAGGCGGTGGGCCGCCTCGAAGCGGAACTCGCGGACCAAGGAAACGCGGTAACCGGCTTGCTCGACTCGTGGCGTCAGGCTGAGGTCGCGGGAGTCGACTGAAGCATCTTCCATCGCGGCAAGATTCTCCGCTTCCCTCAGAATGACGCGTTGGACGGTTCCTGATTCGGCGCGTGTGGAGAGGTCATCGGTGCGGCGGATCATGGGCTCCCCGCCCCGGTTCGTGGCAGCGGTCTCTCGATCGCGGGCTTCACGGCGAGCAACTCGACTTCGAAGATCAGGGTCGCGTTTCCCGGGACTCGTCCGGGGATACCGCCCGGCCCGTATGCCAGATCGGGCGGGACGATGAACACTCGCTTCCCTCCCTCGCGCATGCCGAGGAGTCCTTCGCGAACGCCGCGGATCGTGGTAGCCACATTGGTGACATGAGGGCCTTGGCCGTCCGTCTGGCGGTCGGAGGTGTCGAACTCACGGCCGTCCACCAACGTCCCGATGTAGTTGATCTCCACGGCCTCGCTAACCAGCGGAAAGGCCCCTTGGCCTTCGCGGATGTCGAGGTAGCGGACCCCGGACTCGGTGGCGACCATTTTTTTCCCGTGCTGCTTCTCGAACCTCAGGATCGCATTGTTGAGGCGCTGGTCGGAAGTGATCTCGTTGGCCTTAGCCAGGGACAGGGCCTCGGCTTTGTCCAGGCGGCTGAGCACGCGGATGGAGTTGATGACGATGGGCGTCACCGGGACGACGAGGCTCTTTCCGGTCGCGTATTTGGGATGGGCGCCCACGGGCGCGTCGCGGATACGCTCGATGACATCAGTCCCGTCCACGACTCGCCCGAAGACCGTGTAGCCTTCTTTGTCGCGCAATTTGTCGAGAGCCGGGTTGTCGCTCGTGTTGATGAAGAACTGCGCCCGGGCGGAGTTGAGGTCGCCCGGGATTCGATACATGGCGACGGTCCCCTTCTCATTCTTCAGTCCGTTGAAGGCCTCGGACGGGATGGGGTCCTTCAGGCCGTCCTTCTTTTCGGTCATGTCCACGGTGTAGGCGCCACCTTGCACGACGCCCCCTTGCACGGGGGTCGGGGCTACGACGCGATGGAAGAGAGTCCCGTTGTAGAAGCCGGCCTCGGCATAAGCGACGAAATTGAGCACCGTGCGCGGAGCCAGTTCGGCATTCAGCTCCAGAACGAAGTCTCCGCCCGTTGTCTGCACTTGCACGCGCGGGCGGAGCGTAGGCGGTGGTGTCGCCGGTTCTTGGGCGAGGATGAAACCGCCCAAGGTCGCAAACAGCGACATGGTTCGTCGGAGGCTGATGGATCGAGGCTGTGATTGTGCCTGGGTCATTCTCTACTGCTTGATAGCCAACATCTCGACGTCAAAAACGAGGGTGGCATTGGCGGGGATCTTCGGCGGGCTGCCCCGCGTGCCGTAGGCGAGATCGGGGGGAATGATCAGCCGGCGTTTTCCGCCGACCTTCATGGTCGCCAGGCCTTCGAGCCAACCCTTGATGACGCCGCCGGAAAGACTGACGGCGAACGGCTGTCCGCGGCGGACGGAGCTGTCGAACTCCAGGCCGTCGGTGAGCCAGCCGGTGTAATGCACATCAACGCGGTCTGTGGACTTGGGCTGCTCGCCTTCGCCGACCTTCAGATCCACATACATGAGGCCGGAGGCGGTCTTGGTAATCTTGGACTTGGATTCCTCCTCGGCCTTCTTGATGACGTCTTCCAACTGCTTGGCCTGGGCTTCCTTGGCCTTGGTTTCGGCTTCCTTGGCGGCCGCCTCGGCCTCGCCGATCTTCTTTTCCATGCCTGCCTTATCATATTCACCGATGACGCGAGCGGACTTGATCAGCACCGTTTCCACGGGGACGACTTCCCCACCGGGATATTTGGGGTGAGCCTTCACCGCGGTGTCCTTGATCTTGTCCACGACATCCATGCCTTCGACGACTTTGCCGAAGACGGCATACGCCGCGCCGTCGGACTGGGCCTGGTCCAGTCGAGCATTGTCGACGACGTTGATGAAGAACTGGGCGCTGGCGGAGTCCGGTTGGCCGCCCTTGCGAGCCATGGAGATCGTCCCGCGGGCGTTCTTGAGACCGTTCTTCCATTCATTCTTGATCGGGGGTTGCAAACCGGATTGCTTTTCATCCACCTCCGGCGTGAACCCGCCGCCCTGGATCATGAAGGTCTTCATGACCCGATGGAAGATGGTCCCGTCGTAGAACTTATCTTCGACATACTTGAGAAAATTGAGCGTGGTGAGCGGGGCCTTTTCGCCATCCAACTCGATGACGATATCGCCCAGCGGTTTGTCGGCCTGGGTGACTTCCATTTTGACCCGGGGGTGCAGCTTGTCGCCGGCGGGCTTGTCCTGGGCGTAGGCCGTTGCCACCAGGGCAGCGCCGAGTGCAATGGCGAAAATCGTACGACGCAACATGTAGGATCCTTTCGTTGTCATGAGAATCTCAGTTACCGTCCCCCAGCCCCTCTCTCCACCGGGGAGAAGAAGTTAACGGGAGCGGAGAGGATAGCGGCGGGAGCAGCGTGTTTCAAGCTACCAGTCCTCCGCGGTAGGGCGGCTCCTCAGGAGCCTCGCCCTCCCCCGGCTAGGGTGAGCGGTTACGCTCCGGTAACATGGGCGATCCGATGAGTCATACTCCCGCTGTGGGCGATGAGCCTCGCCCGTCGCTGCTGCGTAACCGCAACTTCGTCTTGCTGTGGTCGGCCTACGGGGTCAGCGCCCTCGGCGACCACTTGTCGGAGATGGCCGTCCTGAAGACTCAGGACGCGCTGCTAGCGGATGTGGACGTGACTTCCCTCAACGCGCGCATGACCTTCATGTTCTTCCTTCCCTTTCTGTTTTTGGGCCCGTTTGCGGGATGGTTGGCGGATCGGGCGCCGCGCCGGGCAATCATGATCCTCGCGGACATGATTCGCGGAGCGATCATGATGGGGTTCGCCGGGTTAATTGCACGGACCCAGGGATGGGGGACGTGGGGGCCGTTTTTTCCGCTGCTGATCGTGGGAGGATTTGCGGCGCTCTTCTCACCGGCGCGGTCGGCGCTGTTACCGACCCTCATCCAGCCGCACCAGCTCATTCGCGCCAACGGCATGATCGCCGGGCTGGGGATCATTGCGACGATGGCCGCTAATCTCGCGGGCGGGATGCTGGCCCGGCACTACGCGCCTGCGGTTGCATTTCAGTTGGACGCCGCGTCGTTTCTCGCGAGCGCGGTTCTGCTTGCGCTCATGCGCCCGCCTCGCTCGATCTCGCACGTCCGCGCGGTCGGCGCCCACCGCCTCACGGAGCTCGCTCGGGGCTTCTCCTACGTCCGGCAGCACCGCCGCGTGGGGCAGCTGTTGATCATCGCCGGCTTGGTGTGGTTCTGCGGCTCGCTGGTGAACAGTGTGGTGCCGGCCGTGGTTCGAGACGTGTACGGAATGGAATACCAGGCGATGAGCGGCTTCCGTGCCTTCTTGGGGCTCGGCTTCATCGTCGGGGCGACGATCATCTCGATCCTGGGCGACGCTTTGCGCAGCGAAATCGCGATCACGTGGGCGTTCTTCGGAATCAGCATCTCGATCGGAGTTTTCGCCGGATCCGCCTTCCTTCCGCTGCCGGCGGACACGCTGTTCGTCATTGGCGCGGTGGGCGTGGTCGGTTCGGGGGTCTTCGGTGTAGCAGTGATGGCCAGCTTCGATTCCTTGCTGCAACGGATCGTGCCGGACCACTATCGGGGCCGGGTTTTTGGAGTACGTGACGTTTGCACGACGGCTTCGCTGCTGGTCGCCACGGGGCTCTTGGGCATCCCACAATGGGAGCGCGTAGATCGCTGGGTGGGCTGGATCCTCGCGGGCGTGGCCGTGGCGACCCTCGCCGCCGGGGTGACTAACCTCCTGATACGACTTCGCCGCAGCGATCTGCCCCGTCATGCGATTACGCTCGCCGCGAACCTTAACGAATTTCTGGCGAAGTTCTGGTGGCGGCTGCAGCGGACCGGACCGTCCACGGTGCCGCGGGCGGGACCGGTGATCGTGACGGCGAATCACACGTCCCCGGCCGATCCGTCGCTGATCTGTGCGGCCGTGCCGTACCGAGTCGTCTCCTTCATGATTGCCGCGGAATACGCGAACTGGCCGATCTGGCGGAGCTTCCTTCGGATGATCGAGTGCATTCCCGTGCGACGAGGCACGGGTGACGCCAACGCGACCCAGCAAGCCTTGCGGCACCTTCGGGAAGGGAAGGCCTTGGGCATCTTTATCGAGGGCGGGATCGTCGCGCCCGGTGAAGCGGCGCGGCCCAGGGACGGCGTGGCGTCCTTGGCTCTGCGAACCGGCGCCGTCGTAGTGCCTGCGCACATCAGTGGAACCAAGTATCGTCCGGGGATGCTCCGGGCGTGTCTGTCACGGCACCGCGCGAGGGTCCGGTTCGGGCGACCCGTGGACTTGCGGGAGTTCACGGAAGGCGAGCGGAGTAAAGAGGCGATCCGTGCGGCGACGCGTAAGATTTATGCGGCAGTGCTGGCGCTAGCGCCCCAAGGCGGCGCGGCACAGGAGACTCCTACGGAGCCGAGTCCATGAATGCGCAGGAGATGTGGCAACGCTACAAGAAGTATCTTTGCACGAGTCCGGAGATTGGGCTGCGTTTGGATGTCAGTCGGATGTTGTTCAGCGACACGTTCCTGTCGAACATGGAACCGGCGATGCTGCGGGCGCTCGCCGCGATGGCGGACCTCGAGCGCGGGGCGAAGGCGAACATCGACGAGGATCGCATGGTCGGGCATTACTGGCTGCGCGCGCCCGCGTTGGCGCCGACTGACGCTATTCGCCGAGACATCGACTCCGCGGTCGCCGTCGTCAAGCGCTTCGCCACAGACGTTCACTCCCAGAAAACCGTCCCCGAGCGAAGCGACGCATTTTATGTCGTGCTCGTAGTGGGGATCGGCGGATCGGTGCTCGGCGGCCAATTCGTGTGCGATGCGCTCAGCCGGCGCGACGATACGATGATGGTTCGATTCATCGACAACACCGACCCGGACGGGATCGATCGGGTGCTGGACGAGCTGGATGAATCGCTCGATCAAACGTTGACGGTGGTCATCTCCAAGTCGGGAGATACGCAGGAAACGCGCAACGGCATGTTGGAGGTGGCGGCGGCGTATCGCCGGGCCGGATTGCACTTTCATCGCCACGCGGTCGCGATCACAAAGGAAAAGAGCGCCCTGCATGAACGGGCGATCGGCGAACAATGGCTGGCGACGTTCCCCATGTGGGATTGGGTGGGGGGACGCACGTCCGGCTTGTCCGCCGTGGGACTTCTGCCGGCCGCGCTACAGGGCGTGGACATTGATGCGCTCCTTAATGGCGCACGAGACTGCGACGTGGTGACGCGCAAGGCGGGTTTGGCGCACAACCCGGCGGCGTTGCTGGCGACGATGTGGCACTACGCGGCGGGGGAACGTAATCGCCGCAATATGGTGGTTCTTCCCTATCGGGATCGCTTGCTGTTCTTTTCGCGGTACTTGCAGCAATTAGTGATGGAGTCGGTGGGCAAGAAAACCAATCGACGCGGCGATACGGCGCACACGGGAATCACCGTCTATGGGAACAAGGGCAGCACCGATCAGCACTCGCTTGTGCAGCAGTTGCGTGAGGGTCCCAACGATTTCTTCACCACGTTCATTGGCGTGTTGGGAGATCGCGCCGAGAAGTCCATTCCCGTGGAAGAGGACGTCACCGCCGGCGACTGTCTGCACGCGTTCCTTTACGGCACGCGCGACGCACTCTTCGCGGAAGGGCGCGAGTCCATCACATTGACGGTGGAGAAGTTGAACGAGCAAGCCATCGGGGGGCTCATCGCGTTATTCGAGCGAACGGTAGGGCTCTATGCGGAGCTTGTGGACGTGAATGCCTATCACCAGCCGGGAGTGGAGGCTGGGAAACACGCCGCCGCCGCCACGTTGGACCTGCAACGACGGGTGCTCAGCCATCTCCGCGCACACCGCAACGAGCCACAGACCGTCGAAGAGATTGCTCTTGCCCTGGGGCGAAACGACAGCAAAGAGGCCGTTCTACATATTCTCGACCACGCGGCGGCGAACCCGGATCATGGCGTGAGACGCATCATTCAAGCGGACGCTCACGACTCAGGCTTTGTGGTTGGGTAGGCGAACGACCGCAATGATCACCCCTCGACTTTGACGCGGAGGGGCGTGTTCAGGATCGTTGGGGCCTCGGCGTAGCGGACGTTCCACTTCCCGAAGAAGCTGCGGACCAGGATGCCGATGCGGTAGAAGTGGCGGCGCCAGTCGAACTGCCCGCTGATGAGCATGAAGAAGGTCTTGGACAGAATGCCCGCTCGTAGCAGGCGCATCTTGGTCTTTTCGGTAATCCCGAGCGTTGTCAGGTCAATGCCGAGGTAGTCCTTGTTGCGGTTCCAGTTGTCGAGCACTTGGTCAGCGGACTTGAAGCCGTATTTGTCCACGATGTCCTGCAACGGCGCGCCGGGCATGGGCGTGGCGATCGACCAGGTCATGTAGTGCATTCTGCCGAGCAGGAACTGCTTCCACACCCACCACAACGAATGGCGGATTTCCCTGGGCGTCTCGAACTGCAGCTTGCCGTCCCGTTCCCATAGTTGGAAGGCCATCATGAAGAGGAGCACGCGAATGTCGTGCTTCTTCAGGAACTTCAGACAGCGCTCGGTCTGTTCGACGGTGATCTTCTTTTCGATGCCGTCGAGGACGCGGTCGTTGGCGCTCTCCACGCCCAGGTGAACGAGCCACATGTTCATGCGCTTGAACAGCTCGGCCAGCTCGTCGTCCACTTTGTCGGCGCGGAGGTTTGACTGAAAGAACAGGTCCTTGTGGCCGATGTCGGCAATGGCGCGGCAAACGTCCTTGGCCCATGGAAGCGTGACGTTGATTTCGTCGGAAACGATCTTGATCTCGCGCACGCCGAGCTTGTAAAGCCAGTCCACCTCCTGGGCGATGTTCTGCGGCGAACGCATCCGCACATAGGGCTTGGCGGCGCGCCAGACCGGCAAGGAGCAGAACGTACACTTGTACGGACATCCGCGGCTAATGACGATGCACGTCTGTCTGTTCGACTTGCAGTAGTGCTGCCCGACGAACTTCGAGAAGTCAATTCGGTCCCAGGCCATGAAGGGAAGCTCGTCGAGGTTTTCGTAGGCCCGGGGCTTGGCCGTGCGAAGCGGCCCATCCGGTGTGCGAATCAGCAGGCCGGGGATAGTGCTGAAGTCATCGCCATTGTGAACGAGCTGATTGACGATATCGGCCAAGGTCATTTCGCCTTCGCCGATACAAACAATATCCGCCAACGTTTTGGCCATCACCTCGTCCGGAACGGACGTGGGGTGCGGACCGCCGGCGATGACGAGGGTCTCGGGGAACCGTCGCTTGATCTGGTTGATCGTTTCGTACGCCAATCGTTGCGTTAGGAATGCGAAACTCATGCCGTAGATGCGCGGGCGATGCTCCTCGACGGCGCGAAGGTGATCCTCCATGGTGTGGAACTGATCCAGGAAGATGATGTCGTCGTCGGTGAGCGGCGTGTTCACCCGCAAATAGGAGATCAACTGAAGGATGCCGAGGTTGGGGTAGGCCTTGTCGTAATCGTCGGTCTTGGCCGGTGGATCGGCGAGAATGATCTTGAATGGCGCGACGCGCGCCGAGCCGGTGCGAAGGGGTGCGGCGGGCGCCGCGGGCTTCATGATGTCCAAGGCAATGGCCATGCGCAGACTCGATTCCGGCCGTAGGCTTTCCCACAGCCTCCTTGAGCGTTCATCGAGCTTATCGGAAGACAAATCCCCCCGAAGAAGTTGGAGCGAGGGCCGCGATATAGGACCGTACAGCTACCGTGCGCGGCGATCAAGCTTGCCGACGGGTGCGACGGCTTGCTCGTCCATTGGCCGAGGAGCTGGGCTCGATTCGCACAACGTGGAACAGGGATATGTATGAAAAGCGATGTACGCGGCCGCGTCGCTTCTCCATCACGACCACGGCATTCGTACCCGGCACCGCCGCATCCGGGTGGTTGACGCGTACGGTGTCGCCGTTGCTGAGCCGCATCAAGAAGGGCTCAAAGGGCCGCTTCTTAAGCCATTGTTCCAGGTCGCGAACGTGCATAACAGTTCAATTCTACATCGCGGAAGACATAATCGCCAAGGCCTAATCCCCACGGAAAGCCGTCTTCGCATCGACAAAGCAAACGGGGTTTCCGAAAGGATCCTTGATGTAGAAGGATCGCTCGCCCCATGGGCGCGTGGCGATCTTGCCCGCGGGGTCGCCGTGAACGTCGCCGTCGCCGAAGGTCGCGCCTGCCGTCCTGCACGCCTCGTAGGTCAATTCCAGATTCTCGACAGTGAAGTAAAGGTGATCCTGATTGGGCCGCGGGTCCCATGGATCGCCGTCTTCGCGGGGACTGAAGCACGCCAGGATGATCCCGCCGAAGTCGAAGTAGTGCCGACCACCTGACACTCGCATTCCCGGCGTGCCCAGAACGCTGGAATAGAACGTCACGGCTTTCTCCAAGTCCGATACCGGCAGAATCACACGAAAGAGTTTGGCGGGCAGTTTTGTTCCCTTTCGGAGCTGGGTTGACGAGTTCATCGCACAGGGGTGGGGGGATTGGACCCTCGAAACTACGTGCGGTAACAGATGCACCTCCGTGGCGGGTTTAGGTTCTCTTTGGACCTCCGCGTTTCAGCCTGGATTCGTAGTATCCGATGTAGTCCTTCACCGGAACCCGGGCGACGGCCTTGCCGATCACGTCGAGCGGCAGGTCCTCGAGCTTCTTGAAGCGGATGCACGACTTGCCCATGTCCAGCTTTCTGCCGGTCTTGGCCCACTCCTTGCGAAACCACGCTTCGCCCTCGCCATAGACGGTCATCAGATACACGGCCATGTGGTTCTTCTGTGAAGCGAGACAGGCGAAAGGCAGCGGCTGCTTGGGGTCGCAGTGGTACCCGGCCGGATACAATTTGTGCGGCACGTAGTAACCGATCATCCCGTACTGCATGCCTTCCTCGTATCCCTTGCCAATGTTCTTGCGGATCACCTTCCGCACGGCCTCCATCGCCTTGCGGCGATCCTCAGGAAGCGAGGCAAGGTACTCCTTCACGGTTTGTGCCTTACTAATCATCGGTGGCTCCTGAAGTCTTTGCTGCGACCCGGCGAAACACGATCCAGGTGACAGTATTCCAACCGAGCTTTTCGTGCAAGGCGCCGGCGACTGCGGACGGCGTTGAGCGGGACTGCCTGATCGGCTACATTGTGCGCTGGTGGCATCCGCGAAGTCAGCGTCCTCCAGGTCCAAAGCGGCGTCCGCTTACGTAGCCTTGCTGCGGGGAATCAACGTCGGGGGCAAGCACTCGCTGCCGATGGCCGATCTCGCCGCGATGTTCACCAACGCCGGCTGCACGAGTGTTCGCACCTATATCCAGAGCGGCAACGTCGTGTTCTCGGCGCCCCGAGGCGTCGACCGGCTGGCTCGACTGCTCGCGGAGCAGATCGAGGCCCGCTTCGGGTTTGGCGTGTCGGTCGTGATGCGAACCGCCGACGAGTTTCGCAAGGTGGCCAGCAGCAATCCGTTCCTCAGGTCCGGCGCCGACGCAGAGACACTGCACGTCGCGTTTCTGGCGGACGCACCGGACAAACGCGCGATCGCAGCGCTAGACCCGAAGCGATCGCCGGGCGATGCCTTTCAGGTAATAGGTCGGGAAGTCTACTTGAATCTTCCCAACGGCGTGGCCAGAACCAAGCTCACCAATGCATACTTCGATTCAAAGCTCGCGACGACGAGCACGCTGCGAAACTGGCGAACGGTGCTGAAGCTCGTCGAGCTTGCGCGAACGGCGGGAGACCTTTCGTTATGAGGGGGCCGGCCGCATATCCCCTACGGCGTCGAAAGCAGTTGCTGATACTTCTGGAAGTCCGCGAGGTCAACATCGCCGTCAGCGTCGAAATCGAAAGCTTCGCACCCCAAATCGTGTGCCACTGCTCTGTGAGCAGTGCTCTTCCCTTCGTCGCTTCGTGGCTCCGTCGCTTCGTCGCTCGGCATCGGCCCCGTCAGGCATCCTTCCCACGCCGCGAAGTCGTCGAGATTCACGATCTGATTGCAATCGTAATCCCCGATCCCGAACTCGTACGCCCCCATGTCTACCCGCTCGCACAACACCCGCGCGTGGTCGTCGAGATCTGTTTCTCCTGCTTCGGGGACAAACGCCGGATTGCCCGCGTTGATGCACGGCGAGCCCGGCTGCAAGCGCAAGTCGCCGTAATCGTCGTCCACACCATCCCACATTCCGTCGGGCCCCGGATCGGGCGGACGCACGAACATCGGATCGAGATCAATGTTGCCGCCACCGTCAATCGCGCCAACGGGCAAGCCGCCCTGTGCGTCGCTGTAGCTGATCGTGAGTTCGGATGCAAAGGCGTTCACGATTTCTTCCGGGGAATCTCCCCACAGGATGCAGTTCCTCACCGTTGGGCCGCTATCGAAGTTATACATCCCGCCGCCATCATCTCCTGTATTGCCGGCGAAAATACAATTGTTCAGGATCGGGCTTTCGAAGCTGTTGCACATCCCACCGCCACGCTGGGTGGCCTTGTTTCCGATGAACGTACAATTGGTCACCGTCGGGTTTGCGGCGTAATTGTACATTCCACCGCAGTTCCTGGCCGTGTTCTGGTGAAACGTACAGTTGATTACCGCGGGACGTCCGCCCTCATTGAGCATTCCACCTCCGCCGTCGGCCGTGTTTCGGCTAAACGTGCAGTTTATTATGGTCAAGCTGCCGTAATCGAAGATGCTGTTGAACATCCCACCGCCGGCCCCCAAGAAAACCTGGTTGCCGGTGAAGGTGCAGTTGGACACCGTCGCGTTGCCCTGAGAGTTATACATCCCGCCACCGGCCAAGGTGACGGAGTTCCCGGTGAAGATGCAGTCGCTCACCATGGGGTTGCCTCCGAGGATACCCATCCCACCGCCACCCTGGAAGGCCATATTCCCGCTGAACGTGCAGTTGCTCAGCGTGGGCGCACTGTAAAAGCTCTGCACCCGCCTCCTCCATAGTTAGCGCCACGGGCCGTGTTCTCACTGAATGTACAGTTAATCACCGTCGGATTGCTGTCGATGTTAAACATGCCGCCGCCGTAGCGACCACTATTCTTGCTGAACGTGCAGTTCGTCACCGCCGGGCTGCTGGAACCGTTGTACATTCCTCCACCGTCGCCGATATAGGGGCCTGTGTTGTTTCCGCTAAACGTGCAGTTGGTTACTGTGGGGCTACTGTTCTGATTGAACATTCCGCCGCCGACGGTCAGTCCGTCGCCCAAGTCTGTTCCGTTTCCGCCTGTGATCGTGAAACCGTCCAGGACGGTGTCCGGGCCTTCGCCGGTGGCGCAGGTGACCACGCTGCCGCCGATGCCGGTGGCGTCGATGATGGTCACTTCGGCACCGTGGGAGCTGCGGAGGGCGATGGCCTTGCCGAGAAAGTTGATGGTCTCGTTGTAGGTGGCGGGGGCGACGACGCACTCATCCTGCCCGCTGACCGCCGCGTCGATGCAGGCCTGAATGGTGGGATAGTCGGCCGGGACGTGGAACGTCGCGGCGGTGAGGAAAGGTGGAGAAGCGATGACAAAGGCGACGACGTTCGTCCGGAATGTCGGCTGCATCTCTACGCCTCCTCACGACTCAACACCAACAGCCGCAACTTGGCATAGTAGCGAAAACGCCGGCGCGATTCAAGGTTGAACTGGCAAGCGCGGAGGCGATAGGCTGCCGAGGAACTGTGACGGCCCCGAAGGGCCAAGGAGTGTAGCCGCGGGTGGAGTCCGCCTTTGGCGGACGGAACCCGTGGTCAGTGTGTCATATGCGCATCCGCCCTGAAGGGGCGGAGGAAAGCTGCAATCGTGCGCCCTCCGTCCCGCCGGGGCGGAACATGTCCTTTCTTTTTTCATCCACGGGTTGCGCTTCGCTTCACCCGTGGCTACATTCCCGCGCCCCGTCGGGGCGGGCAGCCCGCCCGTCTATGTTCCCCCGATGGTGCCGTGGACGCTAATGCCTAAGCTCTGATCGCTCTACCCGCCAATCTTTTTCGCCTGGATGCGGTTAGTCTTGAGGTCGATGATTTCAATGAGCGACGCGAATTCGCCGCCGACGAGGTGCTCAGCGAGTTCCTCGGCGGTCATCTGCGCTTTCACGCGAAACGTGGCGACTCCCTTGGTCGTTGACTGATTGACGTTCTTGATCTTGTCCGGATTGATGTCCTGGAGCTTCTTCTTGAACTTAAGGGCGTCGGCGACGGACATGCCTTCGACCTCGATGGTCAGCTCGCCGCCGGCGCTGATCCGCGTGGCCCAATTCTTCATCGCAGTCTGGTAAAGTCGCTCGACCAGCTCCACGCCGGCGTTCTCCAACGCCTTCTTGCCCGCCTGCGGCGAGATCGTGTGAAAACCGCGCGCCCCGCCGCGCCAGTTGGCCAGCGATTCGCTGCTGACGAGCTGGGCCGTGTCCGTATAGAACATCTTGATCATGCCGTCCCCGTTGTACATAGCCGTGGGCTCGCCGGCGAGGTCGCGCACGCCGGCGGCATCCGCTTGAGCAGTTCCGGTGATGAAAATCTGCGTGCCGAAGTCCTTGGCGATCGCCGCGACCTTGGCGACGTTGCCCGCCGACGCGGCATCGGCCGATTCCTTATCCCCTAAGGCGCGCAGGTGCTCGCCCGCGTACACGTTGAATCCGGCCTTGAGCAAGCGGCCCTCCAACTGCGATTCGAGGATGCTGCTGTCCTGCACCACGCCGTCGATGCGTTCGAGGATGAAGATAGCGATTCCGGGCCGCCCGATCTGGTCGAGCACGTTCTGTACCTCGCCCCACGTCGAGGCGACCGCGTTCTTGCTGACCTTAGCTGCGATCTTGCAGAACTTGATCCCCCCCGCCGCATCGCCCTGTTCAAGGATCTTGTAGTCGGTCACGATACCGTCGGCCCGCGCATAGATCGTGTCGCGGATGAGCTGGAAGTTCTCCGCATGGCTGTGGGAGCTGATCTCCATACCCGCGCCCCGCTCCAGCGCCTTGCGGAGGGCGTCATTACGCGCGCTGTCCTCGCTGATTCCCTCGCCGGTCACCGTCACTTCGACGATTTCTTGCGCGAAGAGTGCAGGCGCGCAAGCTACGCAGATCACGAACGTTACGATCCATGACGACGGTCGATTCAGCATGTTCTGAGCCTCTCTTTTCGGTCTGTATTGCCGACGCGCGGTTGTCCGAGCAGGGACGGCCGCGCGGATTTCTACGGATTGTGTATGTCCGAACCCTTCGGTCAAGATTCGCAATCGAATCGTCGTTAAAGGACCGTGGGGCGCAAATGCCGCGCCTGGCGACGTTTTGCCCGAGGATTAGATCGGTCCGGGGTTCGCGCGGTTAGTCGAAAAATCGCTTGGCCATTAACTCGTGGCGGACCGGGATTCGTGCGTCACGTCGACTTGTCCCAGTGCTTGGACATTGGCGGGATTCTAGGATGGTGTACGTAAAGGCAGGCTGCTTTCAAGGCGTTCTGCGGCGGGCGGCAGCGGCTTGCGCGATCGGCTCCCTGACCGCACCCGGCGGCTGTGGCGCCCTTGCCACGCTGCAATACGCGCCTCTCTTTGTAACTCCCCTCACCATCGACGGGGCGGACGTGGGCGACGCGATCGTCGACACTGGCGGCGCCTACGAGGTCATTCTCCGCGACGACTTCGGCCTTGAGCTGGTGGACACGGTCGAGGTCCTCGGATTCGGCGGGCCGGAACACGTGGCCGTTACGGAACCTTTCCCTTATGCCGCGGGTGGGGTGTCCGCGACCGCCGAGTTCGCTCTCATTGGGCTGTCGGCTTGCGACTGCAACGGCGTCGGATTTCGTTTTTTCCGCAAGACTCAGACGGTGCTCGGTCTTGATTTCTCGACCATGACCGCGAGGCATTCCAAAAACGCCCCTCCCGGCGGCGCGAACATCGAGTTCGCCGCGCCTCCGCCGGAGCTGCCCGACTTTGACAGCGCCTTCATGCACGTTGAGGTAACGGCCGGAGGCGAAACCAAGCACCTCTTGGCCTTGCTGGACACCGGCACCAACGGCACCGTCATCCGCAGGGGCCTTTTCAACGTCCCGGGCATCATGCCCACGGATTGGATCAACATCCAGGTCGCCCGTGAAGAATTAGGCACCGTTTCCCTTCCCGCGACGCTCTTCGATACGTCCGGTTTGCCGGACATTATCCTCGGCACGGACGTGATGGGCGTCTGGTCTGATCGCTGGTATTTCAGCTTCGCACCGACGGGCGGCAGCGTCACCATCTTCCCACGCCTTCGCGGGCCGGGCGCGACCGAATAAAGCGGGATCCTCCCCTCCGGTTATCAGCCTTCGCGAGCATTCCTTGCGCTCCGATGTATCGTACCCTTCGGATGTAGTCCGGAAGATTGTGGTATTATAGCGAATTGCCGACCCCGCGGGACGTTCCCGAGTCCCCAACGCCTATCGGTCGGATTCACATAGGAGGAGGAAAAGCACCATGTTCCCCAAGTCTAGAACCCGGGCGAGCGCGCGCCGTCGCGGAGCCGTCGGAGTGCTCGTCGCAGTGTTCCTGGTGGCTCTGCTGGGTTTTGCCGCCCTGTCCGTCGACGTCGGCGTCATGTACAACGCGCGCACGGAGATCCAGCGCACCGCCGACTCCGCGGCTTTGGGCGCCGCATCTCGGCTCGCCGACTATTCCACCGGTGATCCCTTGGCCTTAGCTACGGCGACCGCCGTCGAGCTGGCCACACGCAACGAGGTCTTTCGCCAGGGCATGCAGCTCGATGCGGGCGATATCGTGTTCGGGCGGGGCAACTATGACCCCAACGCGCACACCTTCCAATTCGTCCAGACCAACGACGATCCCGACGCAGTGAGGGTGCGCGTGCGCATGACCGGAAACTCGTCCAACGGTCCGCTGGGACTGTTCTTCGCCCGGATCTTCGGCCATGCATCGACCGATGTATCCGCCGAGGCGACGGCCGTCATGGTGCCGCGGGACATCGCCCTCGTAGCCGACATGTCGGCATCGCATTCCGACGACAGCGAGCTGCGTCATTATGACGTCACCGACATCAACCTCTTCGACGTGTGGGATGATCTTCCCGGTGGCATCTATGAGGCCGTGAGCACGTGGAACCCGGCCACGATTCCGCCCAGTTGGATCAACGCCGACGGCACGGTGCCGCAGGCCACCGGTCCCGGTTGGGGCTATATGAAGACGATGGGCTATGGGGACATGACCGTCCCGAGCACGTTCAATCCCCTGACCGATCCCGGACTCGTCAAGCTGACTTACAGGCAGAGTTGGTCCAACGCCCAACTGTCCAACTACCTTTCGGCTCAAGGCTATAACGCCGCCGAGGTGAGCGCTATCATGACCAACGGCGGCGCGGATACGAGCACGATCTATCCATACCGCGTCTCCGTGGCCCTCGGACTGGCCACATGGAACAGCGGCATGGCCGGCGGCCGGTGGTCACTCGTCGGCGCTCCCGCGGGCAACGGCAATACCACCATGGCCGGTTCGGAGCTTCAGTGGGCCGAGTCGATGATGGGGCGATCGCTGGCCGCTTCGGGCGCCATCTGGACCGAGTACGTCAACTACATGAAATCCACGAGCACGTGGATGTATGACGCCAGCTCGAGCTTCCGCTATGAGTTCGGCATCAAGACTTTCACGAACTTCTTGCTGGAGCAGCGTGGGACCTTCGCCGAAACGCCGGAGCTCAACGATACGCGCCATCAGCCCATGCAGGCGGTCAAGGACGCCACCAATCACCTCATGGGATATCTGAACGAGATCGACAGCAACGACATGGTTTCGCTGGAAATCTACGGCACGACGGCGAACCACGAGGTGGACCTCACCTCCAACTTCAGCCAGGTCGCCGATCGCCTGGACGACATGCAGGCCGGACACTACGACGGCTACACCAACACCGGCGGCGGGATCGAACAAGCGATTACGCAGCTCACCGGCCCGCTGGCGCGTACGTCGGCTAAGAAGGTCATGATTCTCCTTACGGATGGAAAGGCGAACGTGAGCGCGTCCGGAGCCGTGGGTACGAACGCGGCCGCAGAGGCGGCCGGCGCCGCCTATGCCCTCTCGGCCGCGCAGCAAGCCGCAGACCAGGGAATCAAGATCTTCGCCGTCAGCGTGGGCGCGGAAGCCAACATTGCGCTGATGGAGCAGATCGCCGACATCGGCGGGGGCGAGCACTTCTACGCCTACGGGTCGATTGACCAGTACAGCGCCGCACTCGAGCAGATTTTCGAGACCATCGGCGGCCGCCGCCCGGTCGCACTCGTCGAGTAAGGGCATCTTCGAAGGACCCCTCTCCCTCACCGGGAGAGGGGTAGGGGTCAGCGTTCATCCCGCACACTTCCGCCGGCGCAAGCCCTCAACTCACCGCCCCCCGCGTCCGATATGCTGCGTGTCGTGTACCACTGCTCTGTGAGCAGTGCTTCGTTCCACGGCGATAGAGATCGATATTCGCGTGACCTCCCATTCGCCGATGCCCGCCGTCTCCAAGCTCGCCGTTCGAAATCTGCGGATGATGCACCTTCTGGAACGGCTCGCAATCGCTTTCGAGGAAGCGCGCGTGCCGGTGATCGCGTTGAAGGGAGCTGCCCTCAACCTGACGCTCTACGAACGAGCCGATGACCGGCCGATGGACGACCTGGATTTGTTGATCCGTCCGTCAACCATCCACGCCGCCACGCGCGTGCTTGAAAAACTCGGGGCCGTGGCTGGCGGTTCGGAGGAGCGAAACTCCCTCTTTCCTCGTTTTCACTACGAGACCCAATACGTGCTCGGGTCACTCCATCCCGTGAAGGTTGATCTTCACGTTCGCCCGTTTCGGCCCATGCGTTACGCGCGCACAGTTCCCCAGGACGCGCTGTGGGATCGGGCGGTGTCATGCCGCGTCGGACACTCATCGATTCTGATTCCCTCGGCCGAGGATCTGCTCTTGCAAGTGGCCGTTCATGTCGCGGTACACGGATTCAGCCGTCCCATGTGGCTAGAGGACGTTGGCCGCTGGCTCGTCGCCCGGGGCCGCTCGTTGCATTGGGCAGCGTTCCTGAAACGAGTCGAAGCCTGGTGCCTCGCTCTGCCCGTGCGGGAGGCCTTCGCCCGTCTAGCGCCGGAGGGCCGCGCTATCGTTCCCGCGTGGGTCGCGGACACGCTCGGCATCGCGCCCACCTCATGGCGTGATCGCAGGACTCTCGCGCAGGCGCCGCATGACGCCGAACGACCGATCTTACACGTACTCACCAATGTGCTCTGTACCCCCGATCTGCGTTTCGTCCTGTCGTACGTGTACGCGTTGGGCAGTCGAGGTCGACGAAGAAACCAGACGGACAGGTATTGATGCAACAAACCCTCTTGAACACCGTAGGAGATTGGGTATCGGCGCCCATGCCATTGCCGCGGCGGAGGACCGATGTTCGTGAACATCGCGTGGACGACGAAGCCGTCCTTCTTGATCCACGGACCGGCGAGACCTACATGCTGACCAGGACCGCCCTGGACGTGTGGAGCCACTGCGATGGAGCTCATTTCGCGCCCGATGTGGCCTACCGCCACGTGCGGCTATATGACGTCGATTTAGCTTCCGCGCTCGACCAGGTCGAACAAGTTGTGGCCTTCTTCGCTGAAGCGAACCTGCTTGAGTTCGACGAATCGGCGGGGTGACCCGGTTGCCGCGCGCCGAAGGCCGATATTACCGGCTCGACCGGTGTGGGCCGCCGTTTCGCACCGGCCTTGCCTCGGCCCGCCGAATCCGGTCGATACTTTTTCATGCGTGCGCGCGCTGTCCGGCGTAATGAGTCCAACGGAAGAAACCCAGTTCCATGAGCGCGCTGTTCACCAACGCCATCCGCACCATCCGCTTGAGCGAGGCCGACATCAACGCGGTCTTCGATCGTCTCGACGCGACCGAGACGTCCGGCGCCAGGGACCGTAGAGCGACCCCCCGCTACGCGTACCGCGCCCAGATGATCATTGTGGAGCTGAAGCAGCCCGGGGCGAAGGTCGCCAGCCCGTTTGTGTGCCCCACACGGAACCTCAGCCGGGGCGGGCTGGCCTGCCTGCACGGCGGCTTTGTCCACAGCAACACCCGATGCCTCATCCACTTGCAGACTCTCCAAGGCGGCCTGCATGCGGTCGCCGGGAGCGTCGTGCGCTGCCGTCACATCCAAGGCAACGTTCACGAGGTCGGCGTGCGCTTTGACGAGCCCTTGGATCCCGCGCCGTTTTGTTCGGAGGCCGAACCACTCCCTACACAGTCTAATCCTCCGCGCCGAGCTAACTAGTGCCGTTTCCGGTAAGGTTGGTCCGGAACTGGGGGAATGGCCGCAATAGGCCCGCGCTGCGCGTTAGGCCGGCGATTGACCGATTCCTGGACGAAGAGCCGCTGCCGATCGGGAACTCGTTCGGCGACCGACTGCGTGCCGATCGGCGGGTCGCGGGTCGGGGTGCCCAAGGCTTTACGTGGTCAGTCAGCGCTCTAGCCGACGCCGGCTGCGGCCCGCTCCAGCTCGTGCCGGGCAGCGACCAGCGCCTCGCCCACGGCGACGGGCGAGAAGCCGTCCCATTGCACCCGCGCAACCCCTCGATTCACGGCGATCAAGCCGAAGTGGAGGCCGATGACTTGTTCCAGGAGGGTCGCCACGAGGTCGGTTTGGGCGATGGAGTGGGCGGCGAAATCCACCTCGCAGCTGGGCACTTCGATGCGTATGGCGTTTCCTCCGGCTGCCAAAGTCTGATGGTGGATTTCTTCCTCGAACGCTGCCGCATCCAAGATGACCTGCGGATCACGGTACGACTTCCGCTGCTGCGAGCCGCTCGGCCTGCGGTCGGCGAACAACCGGGGGAGCCATTCGCTCATCCGCTCAAACACCTCATCATGCTCCGCGACGAGCACACGAACGCGCTTTGAGGAGGTGGAAACGATGTCAACAAGCCCCGCAACGGCGGCATCGTCGAGCTCCAGCTCCATGGGAACTGCCGCCGCCGGTCGCCCACGCCGCCAGCCCTCTCGGTATTCCCACCGCGAGACGCTAGGAATCCACGCGATCCGAAACGCGGACATCAACCGATCGGCATAGGGGCAGGTGTACGGCGCGGGGCGCGTCAACTGCTTGAACCAGGTCCAGGCGCCGTAGACGCTCTCGGCATCGGCCGTGCGGAGCCCCGATCGAACAAGAATGACCGGCTTGGATCGTAGCGTCAGACCGAACGACTGGTCTTCTTGCCCTACGGTGACGAGCTGGTGCTCGACTCGCTCCACGGGCACGTCCTCGTCATGGACGATGAGTTGCTCGAAACGTGATCCGACCTCACGAATCATGGAGCGCAGCTCCGGCTCGGTTCGCGCCGGTACGGTGTATTGGCCTAGGCCGGTCTGCGTTCGGCCAAGGATGGATAGCAGCAGGTGAAGGGCCACGGCCGGCTCACCGAGTGCTGACCCGGCCGCCTCGACCGGTTCGACGTCCAGAACAAAAAGGGCGCCGCTTGCGCCCGGCTTGTACAGGCAGATCGGGCGATCCGATGTGGCGTCGTGCGCGCATACCGACAGCAGAACCGTCTCCAAGCCATGCTTCTTGCAGAACGATGCCAGCTCGGGCGTCCTCCAGAATTGGTTCTGAGTGAAACTGCCTTGGCGGCGGCCGTCCCACGCATAGGGGAAAACATCGTGCAGGGCGAAGCCGCTGGTCGCGAAGTTGGAAAGCGTCACTTTGGCGTGGATCGGATCATCGGCCTGCTCCACACGCCGCAACTCCAGGGCTCCGCGGGCCAGTTTCGCAAACGCCGGCAGGGAGATGATCACCATGCGCGCGGAGGAGAGTTTCCAAAGGTCGGTTAGCGAGCGGATCGCGGGCGGCGGCGAGGGATCGGGCAGCAGGACGGCGTCGGCTCGCTCCGCCGACGGGTCCAAACGGCTTGCGGTTTTGGAGACCACCGATCTGTCGCCGAAAAGCGGGCGCAGCACGCCGAAGGCCGGGCGCTCCTCGCCTGCGTCGCAGTACACGGCCACGGTTCGCGTCCTGCGCGGCGACGGTTGCGCCCATCCCGGGGGCGGAAGCGCCAAGGGGTGCGAGGTCGCGTCAGGTTCAAGAATGGCGACGAAGCGGACGCTCGCGACCGTCAGCGTCCCCTTTGCGCCCTCCATGCCTACCGAAATCCGCACCCGGCGGATACCGGGGGGCGCCTGAAAGTACGCCCGGATGACGGCGCACGAACCCCGTTGGTCGCCTGCGGCGGTGAACGCCTCACCGGCGGCTCGGTCGCCTCGGAGGGGCTGGAGGCGCAGGACCGGCCCTCCGCGATCACCGGCTCTGGCGATTGCACCGTTTATCGCGGCCTCGACGCGGTAGAAGCGACCTGGTTTGCAGACCAACACCTGGGACCAAAGGTCCGCGCTGGTCGCGTCATCACTGGTGATCGTTACACCGCCCCAGCTCTCCCGGCGCCAACGGACGCCACGGCCGTGACTTCGCCAGCGCCAGTTTCGCGGCGCGGTCTTGCCGGCGCTGAATTCCGGGTTACGGACTCTGTTGATCGCTTTCGTCATCGGACGCCGTGTATATCGGGCGGGCTGAGTGAAGGCAATTCTCGCTCGCTTTGCGCGCCTATAGGCAGCCGCGTCAAAACGAGTATCATTTCCGCCCCATGAACGACCTGCAAGATGCCGCTCTCTCTACGTCCGCCGTGACGACCGAATCGGTCGTCGAGGCGGTGCTGTTTTCTACCGACGAGCCCGTGCCCGCGGGGAAGCTGGCCCAGATCCTCGGCGCCGGCGATGCTGACGACGTGCGCGACCACGTGGATGCGCTTAACCAGCGATACGAGTCGTGCGGGTCCTCCTTCCGGATCGAATCGATCGCCAAGGGGTATCAGATGCTGACCCTGCCGGTCTATCACGCATGGGTCAGCAAGCTACACAAGGAGCGCGCCGATTCGCGGCTGTCGGGGGCGGCGCTGGAGACTCTCGCCATCGTAGCCTACAAGCAGCCTGTGCTGCGCGCCGATATCGAGGCCATCCGCGGCGTGGCCGTCGGCGACATCGTCCTTCGTCTGCGGGACATGAACTTAGTCCGCATCGTCGGCCGGGCGGAGGAGATCGGCCGCCCGCTGCTCTACGGCACCACCACGCACTTCCTCGAAGTGTTCGGCCTGCCCAATCTCAAGGACTTGCCCAAGCTCGACTCCGACAACCCCGACGCCGTGCCGCGTCTGGTTCAGCCCGAGACACCGGCCTAACGGTCGGTTCTGAGGGTGGGAGGGCGAGCCTCCCGGCGAGCCGCGGCTCGGCAGGAGCCTCGCCCCCAAATGCGCCGCAGGATTGGAATCGTGATTCTAGAAGCCGTCGATGCCCGCAAAGTCGGATCGAGCGCGGATGTTGTCGAGGAGCTTCTGGACGAGGGCGCGCTCCTGCGAGAGGGCCCGCGACTGGGGCGAGGGACGGTCTTCCAAGCCATCGGCCAATTGATCGAAGTAGGGGAGGAACTCCGTGAGGCGGTCAATCGCCCGGAGGTAATCCTCGATCGACGGATATTGATAGCCCTGCTCGCCGGTGGCGTCGTCGTCGGTGTAGCCCATGTAGGCGTCGCGAGAGGCGTTCTTGAGGGCTAGCGCCGTATTGAGCAGGAGCACAGCGCGCTGCGTCGAGTCGGTTTGGAAGTACCGTTTCTGCGCCTGGGGATCCTGCCCGGCCGGTAGGACGGCCGTGGCGCTCTCCGTGATCGACTGCCCGTTCGTGGTTTTGTAGGAGAGCGACAGGGTCGCCGCCTCGATGGGCTCGCCGAAATCGACGAGAGCGCCCGGGCGCAGGCGAATGAAAATCGCGGCGCCGCCCGGCTTGTTACTGTAGAACAGCGATGGGATGAGCATTTCCAGCGTGTGGCCGGTGGGGTCGCTGTCGCGCAGGCCATGCGTATCCGCCACGTCCAGGGCGAAGGGGATCACCGCGGCCAGGCGCACGTCGTAGGCAATCGGACTGACCAAGAAATCGAACTCCTCGTCGAAGACCTGCACGATGCGCTCGTAGTCGTTGAGATAGACCACGTTCCCGCCGCGCACCTGGGCGATGTCCGCGGCGAGGTCCTGCCCGAAGTCCGTGCCCACGCCGACGATGGTCGCCCCGATCCCGTCGGCGGCGAACTCTTCCATCACGTCGATCAGCTCGTCGCTCCGTCGCAGCCCGGCGGTGATCTGCGCGTCCGTAAACACCATCAAGCGGTCGAAGCGAGAGGCATGGCGATTGGCTTCCACGAGTCGGTAGGCGCGGCGCAGGCCTTCCGCGAGGTCGGTGTTCCCCCGCACGGTCAGCTCGTCCAGCGCCACCTTCACTGCGGATACGTCGTTGCCTGGCACGGGATCGAGCAGCACCGCAGCCTCCTCGGCGAACATCACCACGCTGACGCGATCCTGGGCGTTGAGCTGGGCCAGCAGGCGATCGATCGCGATGCGGACGGCGTCGATCTTGCTCGTCCGCGTGCGTTCGTCGAAGGCGTCGTTCATGGACCCGCTGCGATCGATGACCAGGCACAAGTTGAGCGCCGTGCGCTCGAACTCGTCGGGATCGATGTTGCTGCCGAAGCCGACTTGGACGGTGATCAGGGGCGTCAGTTCGTCGAAGTCAGGATTCCAGGCCACCGACGTCGTGGAGTACAGCGCGCCGGCGTCGTGCGGCGCGGGAACGTCGATGCCATGTTCGGAAACGAACCCCTCGACGGTGATCGCGCCGGGATCGGGGATGCCTCCGTCCTCGATTGTCTGGCGGGCGTAGGCCATGTCCTTGACCCCGCCCGTGGTCACGCCCAGGGGAGCTGCGAAGCCGCCACAGCCACCGATAAGCGACAATGTTGCGCAGAGCGACGCCCAAGTCGCTACGAAAAGAAGCAGTAGAGCCTGACGGAATTGCGGGCGCATGATCGAGCTCCTCCAATATGTGTGAAACCGCGCCGTAGACGACCGCGTGAATTATGCCGGTCGTCAAGTGTCCGGTCGAAGCCGCTGGCGATCTGTCGGCTACAGCCTTATGATCGCCGCGAAATCGTGAATGACGAGCGCGGAATGCGAAGCCGTTTCAGCATTCCGCATTCACCATTCCGCATTTGTACTCATGGCCCTGACCATTTATCGCGAGGCTGACGCCGATATCGCTCTCCTGCGCGATCGCCGGGTCGCGATCATCGGCTACGGCAATCAGGGCCGGGCCCACGCCCTGAACCTGCGCGATTCCGGCATCAAGGTCATCATCGGCCAGCGGGCGGGAAAGAGTTTCGAGTCCGCCCGGGCGGACGGCTTCGAGCCTGCTTCGGTCGCGTCGGCGGCCGGCGCCTGCGACCTGCTGATTCTGACGCTGCCCGACGAATCGGCGGCGGCTACGTTCGCGGCCGAGGTCGCGCCGGCGCTCAAGGCGGGCCAAACGCTGGGCTTCGTTCACGGCTTTAACATCCGCTTCGGATTCATAGAACTGCACAAGGGCGTCGACGTCGTGATGATCGCCCCGAAGGGTCCCGGTTCGCTGCTTCGTTCGCTCTACCTGGAAGGCAAGGGTCTGCCGGCGTTGTTGGCCGTTCATCAGGATGCGTCGGGGCGTGCGAAGCAGACCGCCCTCGCCTGGGCCGCCGGAATCGGTTCGACCAGAGCGGCCGTGATCGAAACGACCTTCGCCGAAGAGACGGAGACGGACCTATTCGGCGAGCAGGTTGTGCTCTGCGGCGGCGTGACAGCCTTGTGCAAGGCGGCCTTCGCGACGCTCGTCGAGGCCGGCTATCAGCCCGAGTTCGCTTATCTCGAATGCGTCCACGAACTCAAGCAGATCGTTGATCTGATCTACGAGCGCGGCCTGTCCGGCATGCGCGACCGCATCTCTAACACCGCCGAGTACGGCGACCTCACCCGTGGCCCGCGCGTCATCGGCGACGCCGCCCGCGCCGAAATGCAACGTATCCTCGACGAAGTCCGCAGCGGCGCGTTCGCTCGCGAGTGGATCGCCGAACACCGCGCCGGCGCCAGGTTCAAGAAACTCCACAACGCCGACCTCGACACCCTCTTCGAACGCGCCGGAAAAACCGTCCGTTCCTGGATGCCCTGGCTGAAACCGTAGCGCGGTTCGACGGAGCGTCGCCCTTGTGGTGGCGAGGACGCCCGTGCGGGGTGTCTAAAGAGGACCGACACACATTCTGCAATCGACAATCGGCAGTCGACAATCGACAATGACGGGCATGACGACTTGGCGAGCGAATCGGTTGGACGAGCTGCCCCCGTATCTTTTCGTCGAGACCGATCGGCGAAAGCGCGAGGCCATCGCGGCCGGGCGGGAGGTGATTGACTTCGGCGTGGGCGACCCGGACCAGCCCACGCATGGCTTCATCGTCGAGGCGATGACCAAGGCGTTGCGCACGCCCTCGAATCATCGCTACCCGCTGGGCATCGGGAGTTTGGCCTTCCGTCAGGCGGTAGCGGACTTCTTCAGACGTCGGTTCGGCGTTGCCCTCGATCCGCAGACGGAGATCATCGCCCTGATCGGCTCCAAGGAGGGGCTGGGGCACCTTCCCACGGCCGTGGTCAACCCCGGCGATACCGTGCTCATTCCCGATCCGGGCTACCCGGTATACACGGGAGCGACGATCTTCGCGGGCGGAAAGTGCCATTATATGGCACTTCGTGAGGACAATGGCTGGCTGCCGGTCCTGGAGGACATCCAGCCGCAAGTCCGTCGGGACGCGAAGCTGATGTTCATCAACTACCCCAACAATCCGACGGCCGCTTACGCGACGCTTCCCTTCTTCGAGAAAGCCGTGGCCTTCGCCCGCGAGCATCGCATCCTCATCGCCTCCGACGCCGCCTACAGCGAGGTCTTTTTCGACGCGGATCGTCCGCCGCCCAGTATCTTGCAGGTGCCCGGCGCCAAGGACGTGGCCATCGAGTTCCATTCGCTATCAAAGACGTTCAACATGACCGGCTGGCGCGTAGGCTTCGCGGTCGGCAACCCGGAAGCCTTGGCCGCCCTCGCCAAAGTGAAGAACAACATCGACTCCGGCGTCTTCGGCGCCGTGCAGGAGGCCGCCATCGCAGCCCTGCAGAGTTCAGCGAATCCAGCCGTCCTCGCGCAGATCGGCCCCAACGGCCTGTACGCTCGCCGCAGGGACATTCTGGTTGGCGGGTTGCGCAAGGCTGGCTGGTCCGTCGCTTCGCCGCAGGCAACGTTCTACGTCTGGGCCCGATGCCCCGGCAGCCTCGACTCCATGACCGTCGCCCAGCGCATCCTCGCCGACGCCGACGTGGTTGCCATCCCGGGAATCGGCTTCGGCGTCGGCGGCGAGGGTTACGTCCGCTTCGCCCTCACGGTCGACGAACCCCGCACAGCTAAGGCCGTCGAGCGCATCTCACGGTTGAAATGGTGACATCGGTCCGACGACGCTCCCAACCGCGCTTACCTGACGGCAGTCACTCATTCATCCTCGTGCTCGGACGATCGACTCCACGTCGCGGAGCCCGACGGGTCACAGTTAGATTATCGGGCGACGATCGGCACAATGATCGAAAAGTACGCGACGAGTTTTCGGTCGCGTTATAATCAATCACACTTCCAATCCCGGCGCGCCGGGAGAAGCGGAGAGAAGAACATGCGCATTCGATGGGTCATCGGTTCGTTCGTCGCACTCGTTAGCGTCGTACCATCGCTGGGTGAGACACCCTTGGGTACGGCGTTTACATATCAGGGACAACTCAAACAGGGCGGCGCGCCGGTCGAGGACACGGCCGACTTTGAGTTCACGCTTTGGGATGCCGCCGGAAGCGGCGATCCGCCCACGGGGGGAACACAGGTCGGTGGCGTGCAAGCGATCGACGCCGTGCCCGTGACCGCGGGCCTGTTCACCGTCACGCTTAACGCCGGCGGCGAGTTCGGGGGCAATGCGTTCAACGGAACGCCCGCTGGGTACAGATTGCTGTGCGCAGTCCGGCGGGCGGCGGCGTCTTCACCACGCTCGCCCCGCGCCAGCCGCTGACGGCGACGCCGCATACGCTGTTCGCCCTGAACGCCGCGACAGCCACGACGGCGGTATCAGCGACCAACGCGGCGCAACTCAACGGACAGGCGGCGGCGTTCTACCAAAACGCCTCAAACATCAACAGCGGCACTCTCGCCGACCTCCGCCTGTCCGGCAACATCCCGCGCCTGAACGGCACCAACGCCTTCGGGAACTTCGTCAACTCGTTCGCGGGCAGCGTCGGCATCGGAAACACGAACCCGGCGTCGTTGCTGCAGGTCGGCGGGGCCTATACCCCTACGTTCGCGGGCGCCGTAGCGCGCTTCGGCGGCGATGACGGTGGCGTCGGATCAGGGCAACATATTATCGCGTTCGGCGGCGGGTATCGGCGCGGCGTCGATCGTGCTTGATGCAGAGGCCGATCTCAGCGGCGCCACCTGGTTTATCAACTCCAATTCCAGCTTCTCACCCTTCGGCTCGCCGGGCGGATCGTTGACCTTCGACAATGGTACCGCGGCTATGACCATCACATCATCCAGCAACGTCGGCATCGGCACGTCCGCGCCGGCCCGCCGCTTGCACGTAGCGAATGGCCAGCTCGGTGCGATTGCTCCACACGCCAATACCTCGCTGGTGCTGGAGCGAAACGGGAACAACTACCTTCAGATGTACACGCCCGACGCCAATGAGAGCGGGCTTCTCTTCGGCAAGCCGTCGCAGGACATCAGGGCCGCCATCATCGCCGATGCGAACGACAGCCTGCTGTTCCGGACGGGCGGCAACGCCACGCGCATGACGCTCGACGCGGCCGGCAACCTGGGCATTCAGGCCGTCACCCGGCGGATGTCGTTCGCGAGCACTGATTTCCAGAGCTCAAGCAGCGGCAGCGGGTTTTTCTCATTTCCAGTCAATGGCACGGAAATAATGCTGCTCGGCGACGCTGTCCATGCCGCCGCTCCCGTACACCTGCCCAACGGCGCCGTCGTTACCCGGGCGCTCTTCAGCATGGAGGATGCTTCGCCCACGGCGAACTGGGAGTGCCGCCTGACCCGAAACAGCCTGATCGATCCTCTGAACTCGGCGAACAACATGGCCTTGGTCCTGACCAGCGGCTCAGCCCCCAGCGACGTTACGCTGGTTGAGGATACATCCATCGCTTTCGCCACGATCGACAACAGCACCTTCAACTATTTCTTCTACGTAAGGTCCACCACTTCCGCGAGTCCTGGAGCCATCTTTGGCGCGATGATTGAATACACCGTTCCTCGACCTTTGCCGTAATGCACTTTAGACTCATACGATGCCCTGATTGCTGAGAGTCCACGGTAGACACTCCAGTGAACCGACACCAAGCCACGCACCGACGCTTCCGTGCACTTTCAGCGTCGCGCCAGCCGATTATGCGGTGAGAACTCCAATGTTCCGGGTCATTTCCCTGTCCAACTCATCTCATGCCCTGGTATGCTATTCGAGCGGCCTTGGAGAGTGGTTTCTCGTTCGAGTGGTTCGATGGCGTTCTCGGCGCGGCCCGGCGAAGATTCTCCTCGCCGGGATTTGACTTTTTCGCTCGGCTGGTGTACTAATACATTAGTACAGTGGTCCTCGGAGCGCCGGCGCAAGCCCGGTGACCTCCCGATATCACCGCCGCGTGGGACCGTGGGTTGCCCACGGCTCCGAGTGGTGGGCTGCGTCTATGCATCTCGACCTTTCCAGTCCGGTTCCCGTCTACGTGCAGATCGCCGATTTGCTGCGTCGATCGATTGCCGCGGGAGTGTATCGGCCCGGGGAGATGATTCCCTCCGTGCGAGGCCTGGCGCTGGAACTCACCGTCAATCCCAATACCGTGCAGCGGGCCTTCGACGAGCTGGAACGCGAGGGACTGATCCTCATGCGGAGGGGGTTGGGCATGTTCGTGACCGATCGTGGCGTGGCCCGCGCCCAGCGCGGCTCGCATGCCGACGTACACCGTGCCTTGGTGGACGCGATCCGTAGCGCGACATCCGCCGGGATGACGCCCGACCAAGTCCGCGAAGCATTCGATCGCGCCTGGCAGAGGGTCTTCAAGGCCGTGGAGAGTAGGACATGATTGCCTCAAGCAGCCCGGAGTTCGCCATCGAGACCGAGCGGCTCACCCGCCGCTTCGGAAGCCAACTCGCCGTCAACGAGCTAAGCCTGCGTATCGCGTCGGGCACCGTCTTCGGCTTCCTCGGCCCCAACGGCGCGGGGAAAACTACGACGATCAAGATGCTGATGCACATGCTGCCCCTCACTCGTGGTTCGGCGAGGGTCTTGGGTGTGGACGTGTCCGACGGCTTTCAATCTATCAAGCACCGCATCGGCTACGTGCCCGAGTTGCACTTCATCTATCGCTGGATGCGAGTCGAGCAGGTCATCGGTTTTTGCCGGGCGCTGTATCCAACGTGGAACGACCAGCGCTGCGCGGAGCTCCAGCGGCTGTTCGCCCTCGATCCGCGGAAGAAAGTAGGAAAGCTCTCCAAGGGGATGCTGGCCAAGCTGGGCTTGCTGGTGGCAACTGCGCACGAGCCGGACCTGTTGATTCTCGACGAGCCGACCTCGGGCCTCGACCCCCTAGTGCGTGAGGAATTCCTCGACGGTGTGCTGCGAACCCTCTGCGACCGGGACACCACCGTGCTGTTTTCGAGCCATGCCCTCTCCGACGTACAGCGGGTCGCGGATTCGATCGGGATCATTTGCGGCGGGCGGCTATTGATGGAGGCTCGAACCGACGCGGTCCTCGGCCAGACCAAGCGCATTCGCGCCATCCTCGAGGACGGCTGCACGCCCCACGCTCCGCCCGACGGCACCATCTGGCAGCGATGTGACCTCCGCGAGTGGCAGATGACCGTGAAGGACTTCTCCCCGGACATGGTCGAGTGCCTACGAGCCCGCAACTCGCTCAACAACGTCGAGGTCTTCGACCTGAGCCTCGAGGAGATTTTCAAGGACTACGTACGCGGAGCACAGACGCCATGCTAAGAGCTCTTCTTTGGAAGGACTTTCGCGTCAACTACATGCCCCTCCTGGTGGGCGCGCTGCTGCTGATCCAGCCTATGGTTGTGGGCGCGATGGTGAACCTGATCGGCTACTGGCGATTCGGGGAGTGGGGCGAGACGTGGGCTTCGCTGGTGGCGCGGATGAGCGTCTTGAGCCTCGGCCTGTCGGTGGTGACCTTCGCCATGGTGCCCGGCAATGCCATCGCCGGAGAGCGGGCCGACCGTTCGGCCGAGTTCTTGGCGTACCTGCCGCCGTCCCGTCGAGCCAGCATTGTCAGCAAAGGTCTCGTCGCCGTCCTGGCGCTGGCGATGGTCTGGGCGATTAATGCTGCCTACATTTGGATCATTGCACCGGCTTTAGGAGAAGTCCCGCCGGACTCGGCGGGCTTCGTCCGGGAGGTTGTGCCGCAGCTCGCCGCGCTATCGGTCAGTATGTTCGGCGCCGCATGGCTGGGCTCGTCCGTGCTCCCGAGCGCCGTCTATGCGACCGGGGTCGGTTTTTCCGCCCCCTGGATCGTGCTGAGTGCTTTGGCTATCTTCGAGTACGTCCTCGGTTACGAAGGCTGGGTTCTCCAGGGGTTCATCCCCGTTAGCGTCATCATCGGCATCCTGTGTTTTGTCGCGGGCATCGTGTGTTATCTGCGTCGAATCCAGCCGTAGGGCCGCCATTACATGGTCCTGTTCGTGCCTCGACTTTTTGAACTGTTTTTCGTAGCATACTCAACCGGTGGAGTGGGCGAAGGCGATCGCTCACGCAGGGTGCCACTGGCGGCTTGCCGCCAGTGCCCTTGGTGGGAGGAAAGTCCGAACTGGGCAGGGCACGGTGGTTGGTAACGCCAACCCGGCGTGAGCCGAGGGAAAGTGCCACAGAAAAGAAACCGCCCTTGACATGCCGCAGCCCGCTTTGCGGGCACCGCGCTTCGCGCGGCCGGCGAAGCCGCTGCGGCGTGTCAAGGGTAAGGGTGAAATGGTGCGGTAAGAGCGCACCGCGCGGATGGTGACATCCGCGGCAGGGCAAACCCCACCGCCAGCAAGCCCAAGTAAGCAGCGAGAGGCGGCCCGCCTCGTTCAAGAGCTGCGGGTAGGGTGCTCGAGCCGGCGGGTGACTGTCGGCCTAGATAAATGATCGCCGTCCCGAGTCGAGCGGGAAACAGGATTCGGCTTACCCGCCCACTCCACCTATTGATTGCCGATTGCCCACGAAGTGAGTTCTACTGCGGCGCTTCCAAGCGCGGCGCCGCTGTGGGGTCGAGCTTCTCCGGATTGATGTCAAGCACCCTGCGCGCCTCGGCGAGCTTCGCCCGGTCGAACTTGCCTATGCGGGCCAGTTCCTGCACGGCCGCCAGCACTGTGTAGCGGGCGTCGATCTCGAAGTAATCCCGCAGCTCAGCGCGGGCTTCGCTACGCCCGAAGCCGTCCGTGCCTAACGGTCGCAGGCCGCCCGGCACCCAGCGGGCGATCTGGTCCGGCACGGCCTTCATGTAGTCGCACGTGGCCACCACGGGGTACGGCTCCTCTGCAAGAACCCGAGTCACGTAGGGCACGCGGGGGGGCTGGTCCGAGTGCAGCAGGTTCCAACGCTCGCAGGCCAGAGCCTCCCGCCGCAAGAGTAAGTAGCTGGTCGCGCTCCACACGTCGGCGGCCACGCCGAACTTCTCATCGAGGATCTCTTGCGCCGCGAGCGCCTCCCGGAGAATTGCGGCGCTACCGAACAAGTGAATGCGAGGTCGCCGACTCGCATTTTGTGCCGGTCGAAGTTTGTACAGCCCTTTGAGGATTCCGTCCTCGACGCCTTCCGGCATCGCTGGGTGCGGATAAGGTTCGTTCTGCACCGTCAGGTAGTAATAAATCGGCTCACGCGCATGGTACATTCGGCGAATGCCGTCGCGGACGATCACGGCGATCTCGTAAGCGAAAGCCGGGTCGTAACTAACCACGTTGGGCACGGTACCCGCAAGGATGTGGCTGTGTCCGTCCTGGTGCTGGAGGCCCTCGCCTGCCAGCGTTGTGCGACCTGAGGTACAGCCGACGAGGAAACCGCGGCACCGCGCGTCGCCGCACGCCCACGCCAGATCGCCGACGCGTTGAAAACCGAACATGGAATAGAAAAAGAAGAACGGGATGGTGTTCACGCCGTGGGTCACATTGGCCGTGCCCGCCGCGGTGAAGGAGGCCATGGCTCCGGCCTCGGTGATCCCTTCTTCGAGAATCTGCCCGTCGGTTGACTCTCGGTAGTACATGAGAAGGTGCGAATCGACCGGCTCGTACTTCTGCCCCACATGCGAGTAGATGCCGTATTTGCGAAACAGCGCGTCCATCCCGAACGTGCGGGCCTCGTCGGGAATGATGGGAACAATCAGCCTGCCAAGCTGCGGGTCGTCCATGAGCCGCACGAGGATTCGGACCATCGCCATCGTCGTGGCCACGTCGCGGTCGCCCGTGCCTTGATAGAACTCCTGGAAGACGTCCGCATCAGGAGGGGCGAGCGGCGACGCGCGGACACAGCGGCGGGGAACGAAGCCGCCCAGCGCTCGTCGATGCTCGAGCATGTATTGATGCTCGTCGCTGTCCTCGGACGGGCGATAGAACGGCGCGTCCTCCAGTTGATCATCGGGAATGGGAATCTCGAACCGGTCGCGGAAGGACTGTAACTCCTCGAAATCGAGCTTCTTTTGTTGGTGAGTGATGTTGCGTCCCTCGCCTGCCTCACCGAGCCCGTAGCCCTTGATCGTGCGGGCGAGGATCACCGTGGGCTGCCCATCCGACTCCACTGCCGCCTTGTATGCCGCGTAGACCTTCGCGGGATCATGCCCCCCGAGCCGCAGTTTCGAGATCTGATCATCGTTCAGGCGCTCAACGAGGGCGAGGAGTCGCGGATCCTTGCCGAAGAACTTCTCGCGTGCGTAGGCGCCGGATTCGACCGAGTATTTCTGCCACTCCCCGTCGATGGTCTCATTCATCCGCTGCACGAGGATGCCTTCCGGATCGGCGGCGAGCAGGGGGTCCCAGTCTTCGCCCCAGATGACCTTGATGACGTTCCAGCCGGCGCCGCGAAACGAACCCTCCAGCTCTTGGATAATGTTCCCGTTTCCCCGGACCGGGCCGTCGAGGCGCTGAAGGTTGCAGTTGATGACGAAGATGAGGTTGTCCAGCTCTTCACGCGCCGCCAGGGTGATCGCCCCAAGCGATTCCGGCTCGTCCATTTCGCCATCGCCGAGAAACGCCCACACATGGGATTGCGAGGTGTCCTTGAGGCCACGATCTTGAAGATAGCGGTTGAATCGGGCCTGGTAGATGGCCGTGATCGGCGAGAGACCCATCGATACCGTTGGAAACTCCCAGAATTCGGGCATGAGCCAGGGGTGCGGATAGGAGGAGAGCCCGCCACCCGGTTGAAGCTCGCGGCGAAAGTTCTCCAACTGCCGCGTGGACAGGCGGCGCAAAAGATAGGCGCGCGAATAAATGCCTGGCGCTGCATGACCTTGAAAGTAGATCTGGTCGCCGACCTGCTCGTCGGTATTCCCGCGAAAGAAATGCTCAAAGCCTACTTCCAGCAAAGTGGCGGCCGAGGCAAACGTCGAAATGTGACCGCCGATGCCCGGTGAGCGGCGGTTGGCTCGCACCACCATGGCCAGTGCGTTCCAGCGGATCAGGCTCTTGATCCGCCGCTCGATCGCCCGGTCGCCGGGGTAGGGCGGTTGTCGCCGGACGTGGATGGTGTTCACGTATGGCGTGTTGGCCGTAAAGGGTGCCACGACGTCATGGCGCTTGCCCCAGGCCATCAGGGCGCCGAGAAGGAACCTCGCCCGCGCCCGCCCGGAGGCCTCCGCGACCGCCTTCAGTGAGTCGATCCACTCCTGTGTTTCGGTGCGATCCGTGTCTTGAAACGGCTTGCTCGGCATGACGGAAGAATAGCTCGCTGCGCCGCGGCACGCCAGCGCCCGCGCTGGCCGAGACAGGCAGCGCGCGTCCGGGAACGCGGCAGATCGAGAATCCGGACTTCGGGTTTATCGCGGTCGCTTGAAATCTGGCGACATGCTTCGGCATATCTTAGAGTTTGGTGTCGCGTTCGCCGGGCAAGCCAGTCGAACGGATTTCCGATCGCGGCGGGGGGGGAGAACCTGCGTGAACCACAGCGACGGTCGCGCTGTGCCCAACCGTCCCTCGATGGACGCGACGATCTCTTTGCAAACTGACGACGCGGACGCTCGAACTCGTGGTCCCGATATTTGCGCGTGCTTTCCGGACGGGGAAAGACGCGAGCCGGCCGGGGTGCTTCCAGCCCTCCGGCCGGAGTTGTTGGGGAATACGCGAAGCGAAGAGAGGGACTCCGTGTAGCTAATCGCCGGCCTTGGGTTTCCTTCTCGCTCCGTCGGGTCTCTCGTCGGCAGGTTCGCCGTCGAGCTCCTCATCCTCGACGCTGGGAAGGTGCTTTCGCTCCAGCAGTTCGGCCACCCGTCCCTTGATCAGTTCGTCCCGGATAGCGTCAGCCTCCGCGAGCCTCGTTTTCAGCACGGAGAGTCGGGCCTCCAGCTGTCGGACCTCCAGCTCACGCCGTTCGTGACGACAGTCGAAGGCTTTGGCAGACAGCTTTTCCAGCTCCGCACGCAGCCGGCGTTTGGTTGCATCGTCGCCTGCCTGATGGTAGCGAGCGACGGTTTGCCAGATGTCCAAGCCGATCTGACGCTCGCGGATCATGAGGGCGCCAAGCTGCGGGTCGGTGCGGAGCGTTTCCATGATCCGGCGCATTTGCGGCGCGATCCGCGTCATGCGCCGAACATAACGCAAGGGATGCTCGTCCTCGATGCGTTGCAGCTCGACAAACATGCGCGGGAAGTTCTCCTCGATGAACTTTTCGATCTGCCGGCGCTGCGCTTCGGGCCACTGGCTCCACAAACGTGGTCGCTCGCCCGGTTCGGCCGCTTCGGGGCCGCCGCGCAGATCAGGCCGCAAAGAAGCGGGCCCGGCGTCCTCGCCCGATTCGGGGCGCTGAATCCTGTCCCTCTTGGCTCGGGATGGCTGGGCGATCGCGGGCTGCGCGGCGATCGCCGTACAGGCCGCAACCGCGAGCGGGAACCTCAGCGACGTCATCCACCACTCATGCCCCGTCATGGCTTGACTCCCAGTCCGCATCCAGCGAATCACCCCAGTGCTCTAGCCCCTCGTCGGCAGCCAGAAACACGTCGCGCAACCGTGCAAGCTCGCCATCAAAACCGTCCTCGTCGAATAGCTCGAACGCGGAGACGAAGCTGACCGCCTCTGCACCGACCGATTCGGTCGGCGAGCGCAACACGACGACCGCTAGACCCACCGCGGCCGCGGCGCTCAGTCCGCCACCGACCCACCACGCCAACCTGGATCCCCGACCCCGAACTGCCTGTATCCGGCTCGACGAGCCGGTTGTCTCGCGAAGCGCCTCACGAACTCGCGACTTCGCGCGGTCCGCCAAATCGGGCGGCGCGTCGTGGATCAGCCTGGTTGCCAGCCACTGCTCATCGAGGGCGACTCGCACGCGCCGACGAATCGCCGAACGCTCGACATCGGGCGGCGCCGGGCAAACTTCCCGAAACCACCGCTCCAACCGCTCGATTTCCGTCTTGAGATCGGCGTTCCTCATTTCTGGGGCTCCACCCATCCGCGCAACTTAGTTAGTCCGCGATGTGCTCGCGATAACACCGTCCCCAGCGGGGAGTCGGTATACTCAGCAATCTCCTGAAAACTCAGGCCGCCGAAATGTCGCATCAGGACCACCTCGCGCTCCACTGCTGGCAGCCTTTCAAGGAGCCTCTGCAAATCGTCCAGCTCCTCGCCGCGCGTCGTCGCCCCGTCCAACGTCTCGACGTCGCTTCGCGAATCGGCGACCTCTCTCAGCCGCACCTGCGGTTGGCCGTCCGCGAGTTGCGGCGCGCCGCGATCGCGTCGAATCCGGTCCCGCGCAAGGTTCCCGGCGATCTTGAAGAGCCACCCTTCGAACCGCCCGTCATCGCGATAATCGGTGATCGTCCGGACAACGCGAATGAACACCTCCTGTACCAGGTCCTCGGCGTCCGCTTGGCGACCCAACATGCGGTGGAAGAAGCCGTACAGCCTCGCGGTAAACGCGTCTGTGATCTCATCGAAGGCATCCGGATCGAGCCGCTGGGCCCGCTCGACAAGGCTCCTGTTGCTCGTTGCGGCCACCGGGGAATTCGTGCTCAGCGGCAAGCGGCTAGCCACAAACGAAGACTCCATCGGCTCTTCTCGAGCCTTCGTCACGCGCCGCTCGTCAAGTGCAACTATTCGGCGCAATGCCTCTCCATGCATCGCCGGGCGAACATGCGCGCGTGCGCGGCGCACATCGCTTCGTCGCCGCCGGCATCCACACAGGCTGCTCGGACGCGCGCCGCTCCGATGGCGCATGCCTCCTCGCAGTTCTCCTCGTCAACGCAATGCTCGATGAAGCAGTCGGCACCGACCACCCGTGCTCGTGTTTCGCACTGCTCCTGCGTCCCGCCGTTCTCCACGCAGCGATGATAGGCGTGTCGCCCGATTTCCGCGCAATACGCGGCGCAGTCCGGCGGGGGCACGTCGCAGCGCTCGACGAGACAGCGAGCCAGTGCGTGACGCGAACGCGCCGCACAATCCTCCTCGCTGCCGCCGGCCTCGACGCACTGCTCATAGACATTCTCGGCACGCTCCTGACATCTCTTTTCGCAGTTCGGCGGCGGCGGACAGTGATCCTCGATACACCGCGCCACGAAGCGTCGTGCTCTCGCCTGGCACTCCTCCTCCGATCCGCCGTTGCCCATACACTCGCGGAACGCCCTTCGCCCCGCACGCTGACAGTCCTCGACACACTGCGGAGAGTTCTCGCAGCGGAAGAGACATCTTCGGGCGAACACTTCACCGGCTGCTGTGCACTCTTCGTCGGTGCCGCCGTTTTGCAAACACTGGTCGACAACATTCGCCGCCCTGGCCCGGCATGTCTCCGCGCAGTTCCCCGTCGGCGACGGCTTCTCCTGACCCAGGACCGTCGCCGCTAAGCCTAGCCCCGCCCACGTTCCCACCAAGGCCCGCACCGTCCATCCCTTACGCATGTTCTCTCTCCTATACCTCTACACCTCGCCCCACGGCGTATCCAACGAAAACGGAACGCCCGTCCTGCCAAACGGGCGTGACCCTCGGACTATTGCAGGAAATCACGAGATTTCCTCCTGTACCGTGCGATCCGGAGCAAGCCGGGGCCTGCCCGCGCATTATCGGGCAGTGCATAGAACACTTGACCCACCAGACGGTCATTCTGATACTCCGTGTTCGAAACTAAGGCTCAGTATCCTACCCCGAGAGGCAACAGAATGAGGCTGTACGACCGGCTCGCGCATCGAGCAGTTATTGCGTCCATTCTCCCAGTCGTGGTCGGCGCAGGCTGCACTGCCCCGTCTGGGCCGGGGCAGGTTCAGGCCCCCGCACCCGCGCCCACCCCGGCGGTCAGGGACAGGGACGACAAGTACGTCCGTGAGAACTATGTCAAGCGCGAGTACCAGATCCCCACGCGCGACGGCGTTCGCCTGTTCACCACCGTCTACTCGCCGAAGGATGCGTCCCAGACCTATCCCATGATGCTGTTCCGCACGCCGTACGGCGTGGGCCCGTACGGCGAGGACGGCTACAAGGAGCAGCTCGGCCCCGGCTGGCACTTCACCCGCGAGAAGTTCATCTTTGTCTACCAGGACGTGCGTGGGCGCTTCATGTCCGAAGGCGAGTACGAGAACATGAGGCCGCATCGACCGGTCAAGACGGAACCAACGGCAATCGACGAGAGTACGGACACGTATGACACGATCGAGTGGCTGCTCGCCAACATTTCCAATCACAACGGGCGTGTCGGGCAGTGGGGCATCTCCTATCCGGGCTTCTACACGGCCGCGGGCATGATCGACGCCCATCCGGCGCTGGTGGCCGCCTCGCCGCAAGCTCCGGTGGCCGATTTCTTCTTTGATGACTTTCACCATCACGGTGCGTTCTTCCTGCCCCACGCCTTCAACTTCTATGCCAGCTTCGGCAAGCGCCGCCCGCAGCCCACCACCGAATGGGGCAAAGGCTTCGATCACAAGACCCCCGACGGCTATCAGTTCTTCATGGACTTAGGGCCGCTCAAGAACGCCGACGAGCGACACTTTCATGGTGAGATCTCCTTCTGGAACGAAATCACCCAGCACCCCAACTACGACGAGTTCTGGAAGTCGAAGAGCATCCTGCCGCATTTGAAGAACGTCACCGCGGCGGTGATGACCGTGGGGGGCTGGTTCGACGCTGAGGACCTCCACGGGCCGCTCAAGATCTACAGTCACCTGGAGCGCAATAATCCGGACACGTTCAACATCCTCGTAATGGGCCCGTGGCCGCACGGTGGATGGGGGCGTTCCGACGGCGACCGCCTCGGCCCGGTTCGCTTCGAAGCTAAGACCTCGGTGTTCTACCGCGAGCACATCGAACTACCCTTCTTCAATCACTTCCTTAAAGGCGCTGCCGATCCCAAGCTCCCTGAAGCGTACGTCTTCGAGACCGGCACGAATCGGTGGCGCACGTTCGATTGCTGGCCGCCGGCGAACCTAACCTCGCGATCACTCTACATGCGCGAAAACGGCGCCCTTTCCTTTGAAGCGCCGCCGGCGCCCGAGACCCCCGAAGGCTCGAAGTCAGATGTAGCGTCACCCCTTGTGGGTGACGAAGGATCCGGTAGTGCGCCGCCCACGAGGGGCGGCGCTACACTCACGGCGCCATTCGACGAGTACATCAGTGACCCCGCGAAACCCGTGCCCTTCACCCAGGCCATCGCCAAAGGCATGACCAGGGAATACATGATTGAAGACCAGCGTTTCGCCGCCCGCCGGCCGGATGTACTGGCGTATCAGACCTTGCCCCTGGAAGAAGACATCACCTTCGCCGGCCCGATCGCCGCTGAGCTTTGGGTGTCAACCTCCGGCACTGATTCGGATTGGGTTGTCAAGCTCATCGACGTGTTTCCGCCGGATATCGAAGACCCCGAGGATCGGCGGGCCGAGCCGGGAGCGAGCGTCGCTGCTCGCGTGCCTCTCGGCGGGTACCAGATGATGGTCCGCAGCGAGATCATCCGCGGCCGGTTCCGCAACAGCTACGAACACCCTGAGCCGTTCGTTCCCGACGAGCCGACCAAGGTTACCTTGGAGTTGCTCGACGTCTTGCACACCTTCCAGAAGGGCCACCGCATCATGGTCCAAATCCAAAGCTCCTGGTTCCCCATGGTCGATCGCAACCCACAAAAGTACGTGGACAACATCTTCGAAGCGACTGAAGCCGACTTCACCAGCGCCACTCAGCGTGTGTATCGCTCGAGCGCACACCCGACTCGACTCGTCACCGGTGTGATGATCAGCGAGGGACAAGTGGCGAGCGAGGAGTGACCCAAGAGGGAGGCAGCGACCGGCAGTCCCCGTCATGTGCCGTCGGGGACGACGGCGGCGCTCGTGGAGGATGCGGATTGCTGCGTGCCCTTCCAGTCGCGGGCGCGGGGTTTCTCAAGCAGGCTCATGCGGATGGCCTTGGCCGACACGCGGATGCGGACCACCTTGCCGTCGACGACCGCCCGCACGCGCTGGATGTTGGCCTTGAACGTACGCTTCGACGACCCGGTCGTCTTGCGACCTACGCCGCCCAGATACTTCGCTTTACCGCGGCGAGCGACCTGCCGGCCCGACCGCGTCTTCTTACCCGTAAAATGGCACACTCTGGACATAACGCCCGATGCTCCCTTCGAGTCACAATTCGATCGCAGGTCCCGCCGACGGCTGACCGCAACGAAGCCCCGCTAGTGTACCCGCCCTCGGGCGGGACGCAAGGGGCCACTTAAACGCCGAGTCTGCGTCAACGATTCAGCTTCGGTGTGGTTCGTCGGTGAGGGCGCGGCGGCGACGGGTTTCTTCTTCAAGAACGCTGCGTTCGCGGGCGTTCAGGGACGAAAGCCCGGACTGGGAGACCTTCCGCAGCACTTCCTCGACAGCGCGTTCGTGTTGCTCTCGTGCATGGCGCTCGCGTTCCGCACGGGCGGCTGCCCGGCGTATGCGCATGCGTTTGATCAGCCCGTGTCGCGGAGGACGAGGCTCGCCGCGGCCAGGCGTCTGGAACGAGCCGGCAGCGTCGTAGCCGAAGGCGTCGGCGTACTCGGGCTGATCGCGCAGGGCCATCCGTGTCTGCCAGCACGTGGCGTACCCGAACACCGCGATCATCACGAACAGCCAGCTCTGGTCGGTAAATAGGCCCGCGAGACCGATGGCGACGGCCCCGACCATGCCGGTGGTAGCAGCGATCTGCGTGGAGCGGCTGTATCCCGCGCGCGACCAGAGGCACGCCTGCAACACCCGGCCGCCGTCAAACGGAAACACGGGAAGAAGGTTGATGAGCAACAGGAAGTAGCTCGTTGCGTACACGCGCAGGAACCAACTCTGGCCGACCGTCGGATAAATGCTCGCGTCCACCGGGGTCATGGGGTGCAGCGGGTTCCAGGGGACCGCGCCGGCGCTCCCGGTCCACAGCGTAATGACCGCTGAACACAGGGCGCAGATCGCTACATTGACCATCGGCCCGGAGAGGGTGGTGATCAAATGCGCCCGCGGCTCGTGCGGCGGGTTCACCGTGGCCAGGCCGCCCAGCGGCCAAAGGAGGATCTCGTCGGCCTCGCCCCCGGTCCGCCGAGCGCCCCAACAGTGCCCCAGTTCATGAAGCAGCACGATCGCGAACAGGATGCCGTAGGTCGCAGCGGCTTCGCCGAGCAGGTGCGAGAAGGGCGCCGTCATCCGTTCGCCCGGGCGGGGCATTTGCATCCACAGCAACACGACCGCGCCCAGAAGGAACGTCACGTGGATGCGGATGGTGATGCCCTGGATTCGAAAGGCCCGGAAGGACCAATTGATGGGGTTGTCCAGCGGTCTTTCGGTACGGAACATCGACTCCCTCTCCCCTTCGCTTGCTTCACTCATATCGTTCTCGCGCCTCGGATACAAGTCCCGGGAGATGCGTCGTGTCCTATAAGCGAGTCGTCCGGCCGGGGAGGCAAGTCGTTAGGGGCACGTAACCGTGCATGGAAACGGCCGGCCCTTGAACGCATCCACGTTCATCCCCACATCCAGGGCATCGATGAAGGCATCCGGCACGCATCCCCAGAGGTTCACTTGCTCGAAGGTGAGGGAGCCGAAGATGCCCTTATAGGCGTTGACCACGTGGGCGATGTCTGTGGCCTCAACATCCCCATCACCGTCCGTGTCACCCCATCGCCAAGTGGCGGCGCTGGCGGCGCTGGAAAGGACGTTCGGCCCCGCGAAGTCGCATTCCGTGTGCACCAGGTAGGTCGTCTCGGGGCGGATTTGGGCGCCACGCACTTTGACCGTGCCCCATTCGCTGGCGAGCTTGTAGTAGGGAGTCGAACCGAGCGTATCGGCTTCGCATTGGCCTGCGCATACTCCGAACGGACAGGCTGCACTGCCGGCGCAGGGCGCTCCAGGATTGACCCCGCCCGCGCATCGCTTCGGGCAGTCGGCATTCGTCTGGCAATTCAGGCCGTCGTTGGCGCCGCCGACGCACTTGCTTTGGACGTACCGGTCGACGCACGCGGCGTTCGGGGCCTGGCAATCGCCGGTGACCAGCAACGCGACGGCGGTGGTCCCCTGCGATGCCGGCGTGACGCTGAGGTAGCGACAGCCGGCCACGACCACGGTCGGCTGCTTGCACCCGCCGCAAGTATCGGTCGTTTCATTGCACGTGGACGGAACAGGACATGGATTCCCTGTCGGCGATACGCATTCGTGATCAAAGACGCACCCCTGCACTGGGTCACAGTGGGCCGCTGAACAAAAGGAACTGTTGGGATTACAGTACCCATGGTTGGGGGTGTGGGTGCAGGCGCCGCTCGACTGGACGAACTGATCCGTTGTACACGCCACGTTGTCGTTGCAATTGACCGGCGTGTGTACACACGCCCCGGACACACAGGTATCGACGGTACTGCTGAGTCCATCATCGCAATCCGCCGGGGTTGAGCAATCGTCACCGCCGCCGGTGGCCAGGCACGTGCGTGTGTCCCGAAACGACGCTATCTGGGCCACCTCCTGACAGCCGAAGCTGTTGAGAATCCCCGAGCAGCCCCCCAGACCCGAACACATGATCCGGCAACAGTTGGTGCATCCGGTACACCCGTTGCAGTGGTCGGCGTTCCAGTTGTGGCCGATCTCATGGGCGGTGAGTGCGACCCGCGAGGTCATGGAGCCTGTGAAGCGCGACTGCGACAGGCCGTAAGCCCAGTTCCGGTTGCAAACCGCGCCGATGTACGCGATTCCGATGACCGACCCGTCGAGGTTTTTCCCAGTGAATAGGTGCAGCAGATCTCGCGGCACGCCCGACTGCGGCGACGCGTTCCAATGGTTTACAAACTGCCCCAGGAGCGCGGAAGGGTCGGTGGATGAGTACGGGTCCGGATCGGCGGTCCGCACGACGACGGAAGAGACCTGGAACGTGATGTTCAGTTGGCTTTCGTAGATGGTCTCCATTCCGTTGATGATGTTTTCCATGTCCAGGATGGTGGCGTTCGTGTTGCTGCCGTTGAGCTGGAAGAACTCGAAGTCTGCGTCCAGGGCGATTTCTGCGACCTTGTACACGGCCGCCACCGTGTCCGGGTTATCCTCCGTCTCAAAACCGGTCGTGCCGTCGAACACTTGCTGGCCCACGTCCGTTGCGCATCCATAACCGCCTCGGTTGACCCAGTCGGAGTTGCGATACACCGCGTGTTCGCCTGCTTGCGCCGCGACGCCTACGCTCGCCAGCGGCTGAATCCCGAAAACGCCATCCGGAGCGTACACCACGGCATCGATCTCTCCGTCGCGATAGGAAGCGCGCACTTCGGACCCGGGTATCTCAAGAACCGTTCCCACGTAGGTTTGCACCGGCGGCGCCTCGATGAGGGTAAGTTGGCCGGAAGCGCTCTGCTCCCAGACTTGGAAATCAGGCGAGCGAACGGAGTGTTTTTCGAGGTCCAGCGTCCACGTGTCACCGTCCACGACGATGGCCGTGGTCAGAGTCGATTCCGACGCCTCGGCGAACCGTAACGTCTGAATTGAAGTGGAACGGAGATCGAACGACTGGTTTGCCGCTTCAAACAAACTCGCGTCTTCTCGTTCCGTCTTTACCCCCGGCGTAACGTCGACAGGCGCAGGTTTTGCCGCTCTTACGGCCCCCAGCGCTCCCACGAGTAGAACGAAACGCGAAATCGTGTTCGACGTTTTGATCATACAGCAAGCCTTTCCGGCGAAACTGAACAACTCACCCCTCGCGCGATTGGCGCGCGTGTTCCCCCGAGTGCAAAAGAGGCCATCACGATATTTGGGTTGAATGCGGATCATCCTGATCCGACTTTGGTTATAGGTAGCAGACCAGTCGCGAGTCAACCGTCTAAGGGTATGCCCGGAGGTCCAACCGCAGGCTAACGATCCGCGGCGCGCTGCCGTTCGGTGGCCTCTTGCAGGGCTCGCTTTTCAGCCTCGGTGAGGCTGTGGATGCCGCCATCGTAGACTTTCTTGAGGATGCGATCTATGGTCTCTTCGTCCTCCACCCGGCGCTCGAATCCCGGCGTGAAGCGTTGCACGCGAACCTTGCGCGGGCGCCCGCGACGCTGCGACCAATGCCACGCGGTGCGGTCCCACCACGATTCGCCGCGGAACGCCCACCACGCGCCGAGAACCAGACCAGCCAGATGGCACGCATCGCCGCCCGCGTTGGGTCCGCGCTGATAGAGATTCACGATGTACCATGCCCCAAAAAGGAGGGCGGCCGTACGGATCTTGATGGGGAAGAGGAAGTAGATGTACACCTCCGCATGCGGATATCGCACCGCGCACGCGCCCAGCAGGGCAAGCACGCCTCCCGACGCGCCCGCGGCAAGGGCCGGCGTCAGCCAGCCGACCTGCACGAGCCCCAAGAGCGCCACCATCCCCAGCGTCCCGGAAATCAGATAGATGGCCAGGAACTGCCTGGACCCCCAGTCTCGTTCCAGCGGCCGGCCGAGAAAGTGCAGCCCCAGCATGTTCATGAAGATGTGCCCGAAGCTCCAGTGCAGGAACTGTGCAGAAAGCACACGCCAGACTTGGCCGTGAGTCACAGCATCCGGCCACATCGCCATCCACTGGAACAGCGGGCTGGTGAGAATGTCCTCGCCGGATCGCACGCCCCCACTCGACCGGCCGGTGGTCAGGAGGCACAGGACGAACACCGCGACGTTGAGGATGATGAGCGTCGTGACCACACTTCGCCCGCGCAGCGCGCTGCGCGGCGGCGGCCAGAAAACCCTGCCCCCCTCCACGCGCCCCGCCGCGTAATCTCGATCACGCCAACTCATCGTTACCGATGTCGATGGTCACCTCAGGAAAAACATGCCCAGCGTCGCGATCGTTTTCCCATCGCGCAGCTCCCCGTCCACCAGCATTCGCCTAGCCCGCTCGAGGTCGACGATCTCCACCTCGATCTTCTCGTTCTCGTCCAAGTCGCGCGGAACGGCCGTCAGTTCAGTCGCAACGAAGGCCCGCATGAGCTCATCGGTGAATCCCGGCGAAGTATAGAACTCGCCGAGCAGGGTAAGAAGCTTGGCCGAGTAGCCGGTCTCCTCGGCCAGCTCGCGCCTCGCGGTCTCCATCGGCGGCTCGCCGGGCTCGGCCGTTCCTGCGGGCAACTCCCACAGCTCCCGCTCGATCGTGTAGCGGAAATTGCGGATCATGACGATCCGCCGATCGTCGATGACCGGCACGACCACCACTGCCCCCGGATGCATCACCACGTCGTACGAGTGTGTCCGCCCGTCGCGGCGGCGAGCCGAGCGCCGTTCCACCGCGAACTTGACCGATGTCAGCAGCCGCTCCGCCATTTCTCCATGCTCCAGCCAACCTCGCTCACGCCAAGTATAGGCGTAGCTCCCTTAGAGCCCCAAGCGCCGTGTCCGTCGCAGGGATCGATCGGGCGATGGACGGTCGAGGGAGCGAGTCCGGCACAACTTGTTACCCATCAGGATCGTATCTATCATGCAGGCCAAGGGCGCGAGCGACATACCGTGCGGTGACGGATCGAGAGTGTGACAGGAAAAGCCATCGTTTTGGGATCGACAGGCTCCATCGGGCGCAGCACGCTGGACGTGCTCTCCAGCCTGAACGGAGCCTGGACCGTCACCGGCCTTGCGGCACGCTCCCGCGGTAAAGAGCTTGCCCAGCAGGCCAACCTCCTTCGCCCCCCTGCGATTGCCATCGTAGAGCCGGACGCTGTCCGCGAAGTGCGGGATACACTTTCGTACACACCCCAGGTGTTTGCCGGGTCTAACGCGCTCGTCGATCTGCTCAACGCGGTGGAGTCCGATTGCGCCGTCTGCGCCGTGGTCGGTGCAGCCGGCTTGTCCGGGGCGCTCCGCGCCGTGGAGATGGGAAAGCGCATCGCCCTCGCGAGCAAGGAAGCCCTGGTCGTCGCAGGATCGCTGCTCATGCCGTTAGCGCGGAAAACCGGCGCGGCCATCATGCCCGTGGACAGCGAGCACTCCGCGATTTTCCAGGCCCTTCAAGCGGGCAACCGCAGCGAAGTGCGAAAGGTGTATCTTACGGCCTCAGGCGGCCCGTTCCGCACGTGGAGCCAGGAGGCCATCGACTCCGCGAAACTCGATGACGCCATGCAGCATCCCACGTGGGACATGGGTCCGAAAATCACCATCGACTCTGCGACGATGATGAACAAGGCCCTGGAAATCGTCGAGGCCCGATGGCTCTTCGACCTTGATCCCAATCAGATCGAAGTCGTCATCCACCCGGAGTCGATCATACACTCGCTCGTCGAGTATTGTGACGGCTCGATGGTGGCCCAGTTGAGCGCACCGGACATGCGAACTCCCATTCAATACGCCCTGACGTTCCCGCAGCGCCAGCCCTGCCCGTCGCCGCGACTCGACCTGTGCGCGACCGGCCGCCTAACTTTCCATACCCCCGACCTGGAACGCTTCCCCGCTCTTCGACTCGGGCACGAAGTGGCCCAGCGCGGCGGCACCTGCGGCGCGGTGCTCAACGCCGCCAACGAAGCCGCCGTCGAGCTTTTCCGGCAGGGCGCCATCGCCTTCCCGGACATCGTCCGATTCACGGAGCGGGCGCTGCGTGATCACGCCTTCCGCGAGAACCCGACTCTTCAGGAACTTTTGAGCGCGGACCGCTGGGCCCGCGAAGAGGTTGCTCGATGCACAGCTTGTTGATCCTCGGACAGTCGCTGGCGGTTCTCGACATCGCGTGGGGCGCGTGGAGCGCCGTATGGCCCTACCTGCTCATGCTCGTAGGCTTTTCGGTCATCGTGTGCGTTCACGAGCTGGGACACTTTGCGGTCGCCAAATGGGCGGGCGTGCGCGTGGAGCGCTTCGCCGTCGGATTCGGGCGCGAGCTGTTCGGCTTCACCCGCGGCGAAACACGCTACTCGTTCAATCTCCTGCCGTTGGGTGGGTATGTGAAAATGCTCGGTCAGGAGGACTTCGACGACAAATCCAACGAGCTGCGCTTCAAGGACGACCCGCGGTCTTTCGTCAACAAGCCCGTGGGGCCGCGCATGGCCATTGTCTCCGCCGGCGTCATCATGAACACGATCTTCGCCGGCCTGTTGTTCATGATCGTCTTCCTGTTGGGCATGGAGGCGGAGCCGCCTCGAATCGCCCTGGTCACGCCGGACAGCCCTGCGGAGAAGGCCGGCCTGCTTCCGGGCGACTACATCCAAGAGATCAACGGCGAACGCATGCTCGAATTCGCCGAAGTCATGTTTGCCATCCTGCTCGCTCCGCCGCACGAGCCTATCGAGTTCGTCGTGGAGCGCGGCGGCGAAGTTCTCCCGCCGGTCCGCATCACCCCCGATTCCACCCCGCCGGAGATGACCCGGCAGGTGCAGCGACAGATGGTCGGCATTTCGCCCGGCGTCACCGACGAGATCATCGCCGTGGGGCCCGACATCGATTCCCGGCGACCCGATCATCCGCACGTCGGCGATCGCCTGATCGAAGTGGACGGAGTCAAGGTGACGGAGGAAAACGCGAGCATTCTTTTTAACGCACTGGTATACGGTCGCGGGGAGGTGATCGTCGAGCGAAAAGACCCGAAGCGCCCGGACGATGCGCCGCAGCGCGTCCAGGTCGAAGTCCCACCGTTGCTTTCTCTCTATCCGAGCGATCCGCGCGATAAGGATACGGTCAGCGTTCTGGGGCTGACCCCGGTGGTCAAGTTGGAGAGCGTCGACGATCGCGGCCGGGCCTACCTTGCAGGGTTGGACGATGGCGACACCGTTCTCCGCTGGGACGACAAGCCGAACCCCAGCGCGTCGGCCATCATCCGCGCCATCCGCGACTCCGCGGAACGCGATATCGCTTTCCGCGTACAAAAGGCGGACGGGCGCGTGTTCGATGGGTTCGTTCGACCGGAGAAGAACAAGCGCGGCGCCGCCACGATTGGTGCGGTTAGCCGGGCGCTGGCGGACCAACCGACAGCGGCGCCCGAGGGGCCGCACGCTCAGTTCACCGACGTTCGCCCCGGCGGCGAGGCGGCTCGCGCGGGGATATCTTCGGGCGACGCGGTCCTCCGCTGCGTAGACGTGGATCACCCGTCCGCCGCCACGGTCAACGCCACCATCCAGGCGAACCTCGGTCAAGTCGTGGCCATGACCATTCGCAAACGCGACGGGCGAAGCGCCAACGTCTTCGTCCGCCCGCATGCGCCCGGGTCGATCGACGCATCTCACGCCCTCGTGGCCGAGCATGTGCTCCAAACCGGCGAGATCGTTCCCATGATCAATGGTCGCCCGAGCCCTGCAGCCCAGGCGGGCATCCCCGCCGGCGCGAAGATCACCGCCGTCAACGACGCGCCTGTACAGCGATGGCGCGAGCTCATTGCCGCCTTCCGGAAGAACGCCGGCTCAACCGTGCAACTAACCTATATTGATCCCGCTGGGCAGACCCACACCGCGGCGTTCCACGTACCTCACTCCCTGCACACGCGGCTGGGCGTGGGGCCCGAAGCCAAGATCGTGACCATCGACGGGCGCGAGACGGTGACCGTGGAATCGTCGCGAGGCAAGGACACGATGTCCGTCCGCTACCACGAGGGCACGCGGGCCATTCTGAGCGAGCTTGTGGGGCGCAAGGACGTCGTCATCGAGTATCGCGAAAACCCCCTGGCCGAACTCAAGACCGCCCGCATCGACGTGACCGAGGACATGGTCGATCCCTGGGTGAGCCGGATCGCCTTCGCCCCGAGCATTCGGCTCATGCCCCAGATGACCTTGCTCAAGGGCAAGAACGCCCTCGACGCCGTGTGGATCGGCATCCACAAAACCTATTACTTCATCCGCACCGTCTATCTCACCTTGCAACGGCTGATCTTCAGCCGCAGCGTGAGCGTCGAGGCCATGTCCGGCCCGCTCGGCATCATCGACATCGGCGGCAAGGTCGCCCAAAGCGGGGCCGTCAAGTTCCTCTTCTTCCTGGCCATGATTTCTGCCAACCTGGCGGTGATTAACTTCCTGCCCTTGCCCATCGTCGACGGCGGCCTGATGGTCTTCCTGCTCATCGAGAAGATCAAAGGCAGCCCCGTCTCCCTCCGCGTGCAAGCCGCCACCCAGTTCATCGGCCTGGTGCTCATCGTGGGCGTCTTCCTCTTCGTCACCTACCAGGACGCCGTGCGTCTCTGGGGGTAACCCGACGGCCATTTCGACGGCACCACCTTACTTCGCACCGGCAGCCGGTTAGCATTGATGCTCCGATGCTAGACCGATGTCCTCTATGCTCCTATTCACTTCGGGGGCTTCCGGAGCGGCACCGCTGCCCCGAATGCGGTTTCGAATACGACCAGCGCATGCAGGCCGTCGAACAGAGCCCCTTTCTCGCGGTTCTCTTCGTTTTCCTTCTGGGCTTGGCGGGCGCCGGCTTCATACTCGCGCAGCCATTTCGGCTCCGAGGATCGCGCATGGCTTTCGGCTTCATTGCCATCGGCGTCCTCTACATGATCTGGTATGTAGTCCGTTTTTGGACGGGCCATCGCTACATTGTTGTCGTCGGGCCGGAATCGATTCTGCTCGTCCGCAAGCGGCGCGTGATACGTACTTTCGCGTGGCGCGACATCGTCAAGATCGATCGCGGCCCGCGCAGCGTGGAGATTCACAGCCGGTATGACGACAATATGTTCTCGATTACGGAGACTGAACTCGGGTCCGCTGCCCGATTGACGCAACTTTACGACGCGGCCGTGGCCATGCACGAGCGAGTGTCTCAGGGCGACTAGGCTGACGCCGAAAGCCCTGTTTTTTGAGAGGGTACTTGCGTGCCACGCGGTCTTTCGGTATCTTCCGCCGCTCGGGATCCGACCTTCGCAGGAGCAAACTATGTCTCGCCATGCATCATTCAATCGGCGTGAGTTTTTGACTACGGCGGCGGGGAGCGCGGCCGGACTCTACCTCGGCGGGTGCTCGATGGGGGGCAGGCCGTTTGCCGACTTGCCGCCGACGGCGATGGGCCCGGTGCCCAAGAGCGACTGGCCGTCGCTGGCCCAGCTCGCCCTCTCGCGGATCAAGGCCGGCGGATGCTCGTACGGGGACATCCGGCTGCTGGAGACGCACGGGCAGTCGGTCCGTACGGAGGACCGGCGGATCTCCAACGTCGTCGAGCGCTTCGATAGCGGCTTCGGAATTCGAGCGCTCTACAACGGTGCGTGGGGCTTCGCGGCCAGCGCCGACTTCACGCCCGAGGAGATCGAGCGCACCGCGGATCGCGCCGTGGAGATCGCCCGGGCCAGCCATACGCTCATGAAAACGCCGGTCACGCTCGCCGACGAGCCGGTACACAAGGATCGCGTCAAGACCGCGTTCCAGATCGATCCCTTCACCGTGCCCCTCGAGGAAAAGTGCAACATGCTGCTGAAGGTCAGCGAAATCCTGCACAAGGAAAACGGCGTGATCCGATCCAACGGCTCACTCTGGGCGCAGCGAGACATCAAGCACTTTGCCTCGACCGAGGGCACAGCGATCGACTTCGACCTGCTGGCCGTGGGCGGCGGCTTTGGCGCAACGGCGAAGGCCGAAGGCGACTTCCAGTCCCGCGAGTTCTCGATCCCGTTCTGGCGAAAAGGCTACGAGCACATTACCGCGGCCGACTTCGTGTCCCAGGCCCCGCGCGTGGCGGCGCAAGCGGTGGAGAAAGTGAAATCCAAGCAGCCCACGCCCGGCAAATACGATCTGGTGCTCGATCCGGCGCATTTGTCGCTGACCATTCACGAAAGCTGCGGTCATCCGACGGAGCTGGACCGTGCGTTGGGCTATGAGGCCAACTATGCGGGCACGAGCTTCATGACTCCGGATCAGCTCGGCAAGCTTCAATACGGCTCCAAGCACATCAACCTCATCGCGGACAACACGCGTACGGGGGCGATGGCCAGCACCGGCTATGACGACGACGGCGTGGCCGGTCAGCGCTGGCCGATCGTCGAGGAGGGTCGCTTCCGCGGATACTCGACCAGTCGCGAAGTGGCCGGTGCGATCGGCGAGAAGCGCTCGCGCGGCTCGTGCCGGGCGGATAGCTGGAGCTCGGTGCCGATTGTGCGCATCGCCAACGTGGGATTGGAGCCGGGAAGCGAGACGCTCGATTCGCTGCTCTCCGACGTGAAGGACGGAATCTACATCGAGGGGCGCGGGAGCTTCTCGATCGATCAGAAGCGCTACAACTTCCAGTTCGGCGGCGACGGCTTCTGGGAGATCAAGGACGGCAAGCGCGGGGCGATGCTCAAGAACGTGATCTACAACGGCATTACCCCCGAGTTCTGGAACAGTTGCGACGGCGTGGCCGATCGCAAGCACTGGGAGGAGCACGGCTTCATCAACTGCGGCAAGGGCCAGCCCGGCCAGTCCGGTTGGATGACCCACGCGGCCTCCCACGGTCGGTTCCGGCAGGTAAATGTGATTAACCCCAAGGCGTAGGACAAAGATATGACGATCGATCGCGTACGTGATGTAGCTCGAGCAATGCCGTTTCGGCCGTTTACGCTTTCGTTGACGGGCGGGCGGCGGTTCCACGTGCGCAGTCCGGAATTCATCATGATTACGCCCGAGGCCAGCCGCACAGTCGTCGTGGCCGAGTCAGGAGAAGATTACAGTATCGTTGATCTGCTGCTGGTGACTTCCATTGATTCCGGGAGAGCGCGGCGCAGGAATGGACGAGTTCGCCGGCGGTAGGCCGGTTTCTCAGGGGGATGACAAATGTCCTTGAAACTTGCATCCGAAGCTACATTCCGTCGCATCGCCGACACGCTCTTGTCGGCGTCGAAGGCGGAGCACACGTTCGTCAGTTTCAACGACTCGGAGTCGTCGACGCTGCGCTTCGCCAACAATCAGGTCGTCCAGAACGTCTCCGTGCGCGAGCCGAGCGTTTCCGTGCGCGTGGCCTTCGGGCAGAAGGTCGGCGGGGCGAGCACCAACCGGCTGGACACGAACTCGCTCACCACGATGGTCAAGCAGGCGGAGACGATCGCCCGGCTTGCCCCGGACGACCCGGAGTACCTGCCGCCCCTGCCGCCGCAGAGCTACATCAGAGTGCCGAGCTTCCGCTCCTCGACGGCCTCGGCGACGCCCGCGGACCTGGCCAAGCGCACCAAGCCGGTCATCGGCGAGTGCGAGAAAAACGGCCTTGTCGGCGCCGGCATTTTCTCCAACGGCGTCTCCGCCCGCGGCGTTGCCGCCTCATCCGGGCTCTTCGGGTATTCGCAATCGACCGATGCCGAATTCTCGCTGACGGCCACGGCCGACGACAGCTCGGGTTGGACCTACAACGGGCATCGCGACATCGACTCGCTCGATGTGAATCGCCGTACGCACCGCGCCGTCGATAAGGCCGTTCGCTCGAAGGAGCCCCGAGAGGTCCCCGCCGGACACTATCCGGTGATCCTCGAACCCGCCGCGGTCGCTGGCGTGTTCGGCCCCTTCTTCTTCGCCACGGGCGCCAAGAGCTACTACAAGGGCGACAGCGCCCTCGCGGGCAAACTCGGCTCCAACATTCTCGACGCCCGGCTCACCGTGCGCACGGACCCCGCCCATGCCGACCTGCTTGGGGGCGCCTTCGACCAGCAGGGGCTGGCCACGCGTCCGATGCTGTGGGTCGAAAACGGCGTGCTCAGGCAGCTCTCCTACGATCGCTTCACCGCCAAGGAGCACAACGTCGAGCCCACGCCGTTTCCCAGCGCGGCGGTGATGAGCTTCAGTGGACCCACCGCGGGCAACATCGATGAACTCATCGCCGGGACGAAGCGGGCGATCCTGATCACCAACTTCTGGTACATCCGCTCGGTCGATCCCGCGGACCTGACCATCACCGGCATGACCCGCGATGGCACCTTCCTGGTCGAGGACGGAAAGATTGTCTGCGGCGTGAAGAACTTCCGCTTCCACGACAGCCCCCTGCGCTGCTTCCAGACCGTCGATGCAGCCACGCCCCCGCTCGAAGCCATCACCATGGAGCGCGGCAAGATGCTCCTCCCAGCCGTGCGTTTGCCCGATTTCCACCTTTCGAGCGTGACGAAGTTTTAGACAGGGCCTATCGCGCGCCTAGCTCTGTTCTCTAACATCCTCGACGCGAAGTGCGTCGCGAGGTGAACGGCACTGCGCTCGGCAGGACTCGAACCTGCAACCCCCTGGTTCGAAGCCAGGTACTCTGTCCAATTGAGCTACGGGCGCATCGGAGGCTGCCGCTCCTCCAGGATCGACAGGTCCGCCGTGTGCGTTATACTATGCCGCCATAGGTCGGCAAAGCGCGGGCCGATCGCGGGCGGCCTGACAGGCTGCCGCATTGTTGACGGCGCTCGCCGCGACTTGGATGATCCCCGGTCGCTACCGTGTCCTGTGGTGAGGAGTCATGGCCAAGAACGTAACGAACGCCCCAGAACCCGAAGAAGCCGCCCTCGCGGACGACGCAGTCGTTGAGATCGTCGCGGAGGTCGGCGATGTCACGGCGGCGCCGCCTGCGGCCAAGCGCGCCTTGGGCGTCAAAGAGCCGATCATCTTCAAGTGGAAGGTGGTGGCAAGCACACCGGGCGCGGTTGTAACCCTCTACAAATCCGTCGAGAGGGAAGAGGCCGACGCCCAGGCCGAGCGGCTGCGCAAGGAGGATTACTACCGCGACGTGCGGATCCTCGAAGCCTCCGCGAAGGTCGAGCAACCCGTCCAAAAGGTGGTCAAGAAACCCACTTCTCGCCCGGAGCCGGCAAAGGGCGGCGCCAAGACTATCGAGGTCGCCAAGAAACCCGCTCGGGCGGTCGGGCCGGCCAAGAAAACCAGCCGGAAGGGCGCCACCAAGGTCACGGCGAAGTCCGCTAGAAAAAAACCCGCCTCGCCTTCTTCGGCGAAGCGGGTTGCAAAAAGCCGTTAGCCCAACCGATTAACGACGCCGTGTCACAGCGCCGACCAAAGCCAAGCCGAGCGCTCCCAGCCATGCCGCCGCTGGAACCGGGACAACCGGGTCCGGTCTTGGGTCCGCGCCATTGCCCAGCGCCGCCTGGAACTGCTCCCACGTCACCCCCGAGCCGCCACGGGCGGTCCACTTCGACCCGTCCCAATTCAAGACGGCGCTCTGAACGGAAGCCGCCGTCGCCCCATCGTCAAACGCGAACAGAGTAAGAACAAATCGCTGGCTGTCACCGTTCCCCGCGAAGTGCATATCCCATGCGACTTCCGTATTGCTCCCTCCGTGAGCGGCCGCCAAATCGGCGGTCAACAGCGTGGCGACGAAGTCATGTTTCTTACCTCCGGCCGCAGAATCCAGGTCCCAGCGGGAGAACCCCGACGTGCGATCGTCGCCGCCTTGCCGCGACAGCACCAGGCCGATGTTGTCGAACTGCTGCGCCGAACTCAGGAGAAACCCCTGAACCCAATCACCGTGGTCGTACGCTTGTCCAACCGGTCTGAAGTTGAAATCGGCATGTGCGATCGTCGGAACCATGAAGCTCAGAGTCGCCGCAAGAACTGCTTTTCGCTTGATGATCATATGGGCTCCTTCTTCCCTGCGCCGACCAACCACGCGCCCCCGGGGCTACTACAAAGACTATAAGTCGCGCCGATGGTGGATGTGAGAGTTTTTCAGATTATTAATGGGTTAGAACGCGCCCCGAACAGGACCTGAACATGGTGTCATCATGGTGTTCCTATAACTTCCGTGATGCGTCAGCACTGTACCGGCTGATTGACTTCAAGCCGTGAACCTGAGGCCGTCGAAGGCGAGTTCCATTCCGCTCGGAAGACTCCGGTTGGTTTGCACATGACCGAGGTCGTGAGCCATATGGGTGAAGAAAGTTCGCCGCGCCGCGATCCGTCGAGCCATGGCGACGGCCTGTTCCAGGCTGAAGTGCGTGGGATGCGGCGTGCGTCGGAGGGCGTCGAGAATCAGCACGTCCAAGTCGCCGAGCAAGCCGAGCGACTCGTCGGGGATTGCGCTGCAATCCGTGCAATAAGCGAAGCGCCCGAACCGAAACCCCAAAACCGGCATCTTGCCATGGAGCAGCGGCACAGGGATGACGGCGACCTCGCCGATGCGGAAGGGCTCGCGGTCGATGGGCCGCAAATCAAGCTGCGGGCGACTGTGCGGCGAATCGGGGGCGGCCTCAAAGGCGTACATGAACATGCGGCGGATCGCCTCCAGCGTTCGCTCGGTGCCATAGCATGGCATCGGCCGCTTGGCGATCCAATTGAACCGCCGCACGTCGTCCAGACCGGCTACGTGATCGGCGTGGTGATGCGTCAGCAGCACGGCATCGACCGCCTCAATGCCTTGCGCGAGACACTGCAGGCGCAGTTCCGGCGCCACGTCAACGAGAATTCGTACCTCGCCCATGCGAACAAAAATGCTCGGGCGGGTCCGCTTGTCCCGCGGGTCATCGGACGTACATACCGCACAGCGGCAGCCGATCATGGGCACGCCGTGCGACGTGCCGCTGCCCAGCACGATGACCTCGACCGGCGCATGCTCACCCACGTGCCCGGCCTCCGTGCGAAGCTTTCGCGGAGCAGATCGTGTTGACGCAGCGAATAGGACGCAGTAATGTGGCCGATCCTGCACCCTGGAAAGAGCGCGGGTTCCAGCTTGAGTATCTTCGCATGCGGGCCATTGCCAAAGTGTATCTTACGCTGATCGTCTTGGCAGCGGGATGCCCGTCTTTGAACCCGCCGCCGCAGGGGACGATGGAGTCGGCGCTGCGTGCCCGCGAAGGCGCCGCGCCGCAGGCGCGGGACGTCGGGCGCCCGGAGGCGAAGCCCAAGCCGCCCAAATCGAAGCCCGATTCCTCGCTCGCCGCCACCGTCAATGGCCGCGGCATACCACGCGAACAGATCGTCGATCTGCTCCTGCGCTCCCACGGCGCGGGCATGCTCGAACAGGTCATCGCCCTCGCCGCGGCGGAGGAGCTCGCCGAACGCAAGGGACTCTCCATCACCAATGCGGACGTCGACCGCGAGTATGTGCTGGCCCTTCGACGGGTTTCGAACCCGCTCAGCCCGCCGACTGCCGACGGCCTGGATCGCGCCGCGGCCGAGCGCTTGCTCGAATCCGTCCTCGCGGAGCGCAACATCTCCCGGGACGAGTTCTTCCTCACCCTCCGCCGCAACGCCTATCTTCGCGAGGTCGTCGAGCAAGAGAACCCCGTGACCGACGCCGAGCTGCGCGCCGAGTACGCCCGTCGATTCGGTGAGCGCGTGCAGGTCCGCCACATCCAGTTGGCCAGCCCCGGCGATGCCGAGCGCGTCCACGAGCGCCTCGCCAACGGGGAGGACTTCGCCGAATTGGCGAAGAAGTACAGCGCCAACGCGGCCAGCGCCCGACAGGGCGGACTGCTCGACCCTTTCTCCGAGCACGATGAAGCGGTGCCGGCGGTCTTCCGTCAAACGGCGTTCGCTCTCCAGCCCGGCGAGGTCTCCGGCATCGTGCGTGCCGCGGAGTGGCACCACTTCATTCGCCTCGAACGTCGCATCCCCGAGGAGCAACGGCCATTTCAGGAAGTGATCGGCGAGCTGACGTCCGGCGTGCGCGAGCGCACGTCCGAGGCGCGAATGCGCGAGCGATACGAGACGCTCGTGCGCGAGTCGGCCATCGAGATCCACGACGCCGTCCTTCGCGAAGCCTACGAACGCCGCAAGGCGCGGGCTTCGCCCGGCGGAGGGTGAGGGAATTGGGGAGCGCAGGGCCCACCGGAACTGGGCGATACAGGACTTGAACCTGTGACCTCCTGCGTGTCGAGCAGGCGCTCTAGCCAACTGAGCTAATCGCCCGCGCACGAGCGCGGCAGCCAATTCCAACCCCCTTCCTGCCCGTCGTCAACATGGCCGACCCTCGTGTCCTGGGATAGCTGCATTGCGATTGTGACCGTCCTGTCCGATCATCATACCTTGTGCTCGAAGCGTGTCCGCGGTGCGGCTACTCACTGGCGGGGCTGCCAATCGACCATCGCTGCCCGGAGTGCGGCTTGGCATATGACGACGCAAGCGAAGTCTACAATCATGTTAAGCCAAGGGCGGTGTTCGCACGGCTGTGTGCTCTTGTCGGCATGATCTGTGCAATCGAGCCGATCGTAGACATCGCTCCCGCGGCACAGCGTAGCCTCATTGTCTTTCTGTGCGTTACGATCGTGCTTATTGTCACAGGCTGGTTCGCGCTCCATTTGTATCGGTGTATAGGAGCGGCCCCCTGGTTGCAGTGGTTCGTGACGGGTTGCTCATCCGCCTCGACGAGCCGGTTGGCGAACTCATTTCTTGGAGCGGTATCTCCCAAGCGGGCGCTGGCCAGCGACCTAGAACGGCCGTGATAGTGCTGAAGGATTCCCAAAAGCCGCGCGAGATCACGGGCGTCTTTGCGACGCATAGCGACGTCCGGCGGTTCATCGCGCTGATCAATGCCCGTGTCGCAGCCGACAAAAGCATGCCCGAAGTGTAACGATGCTGGACGGCTGTTGTCGATTTCGTACGAATTCGATAATAGCGAAGGTCGTTGTTTTCGTGATCGGCCAAGCTGTCACGATGCGAGACGCACCCATGCCCGAAATGTGAGTACGACCTCACCGGCCTGCCAGAGGTCCATACCTGCCCAGAGTGCGGGTTGGCATTCGACGGCGCAAGCCCTAGCGGCCCAGTTCCTGGCTTCGTTTCCAAGCGGCCAGGAGCCCTTCGACGATGTGATCGAAGACTTGGGTTTGGGTCATGGCTTCCATGGCCGCCTGGGTCGTGCCGCCCGGCGAGGTGACTTTGGCCCGTAGGGTCTGCGGCGATTCGCCGGATTCGAGCATCATCCGCGCCGCCCCCAGGCAGGATTGCTTGGCGAGGATCTCGGCCTGCGGCTTGGAGAGACCGGCCCGCTGGCCCGCGGCGATCATGGCCTCCACGAAATAGTAGAAGTACGCCGGCCCGGAGCCGGAGACGGCCGTCACCGCGTCCATCTGCGACTCGTCGTCGATCACGATCGCCCGCCCGCCGGCCTCGAAAATGCGCTGGGCGCGGAGCAGGTCCACCTCGTGGGCGAACTGCCCCTTGCACACCCCGGCCATGCCCGCCCCCACGTGAATCGGCAAGTTGGGCATGGCCCGCACCACCCGCGTCTTGCGGCCCGCGAACATCCTCTCGATGGAGCGCGTGGACACGCCGGCCATGATCGACACGATCAGGTGATCCTCGCGGATGAGGTCGCTGATGGGCGCGCACATGCCCGCGTACTGCTGCGGCTTGACCGCGAAGACGATGATGTCGCTGTTGCTCACCACCTCGCGGTTGTCGTCGGCGACGGCCACGTGAAAGCGGTCGGCGAAGAGCTTGCGCCGCGCCGGCGAGGGGTCGGAGGCGATGATGCGGTCGGCGAAGAGGATGCTGTTGCGGAGGATGCCGTGGACGATCCCCTCGGCCGCGTTGCCCGCCCCAATCACGCCGATTTCGTATTGCCTGGCCATGTGCGTACGCCGAACGACTACAATATCGACGTGCTTGCATTGCGGGTAGAGGCAGAGGCCGTCTTATTGCCGGTGAAGGTCGTCGCCGGGGCTTCGCAGACGAGCGTCCTTGGCGAATGGAACGGTCGCGTGCGGATCGCCGTGGCCGCAGCTCCTCAGCGGGGGAAGGCGAACGCGGAACTGCTCGCGTTTCTCGCCAAGCGCTTGCGTGTTCGCAAGTGCGACGTCGCGATCGTCGCGGGCGAGGCGTCGCCGCTCAAAACGATCAGGATCGATCAGACCACAGCCGACGCCGTTCGCGCCGCTCTGCAATGCGGTCGATCCTGAGTTTTGCCCCACTGTAGCGTCACGCCTTGTACGTGGCGCTGCGTCGGGGACAAGCCCCGACACTACAATTGGCCTCGATCAACTCCCAAATCGGAATTGCCCGGCGATCATCTCGTGGACTTCGATGGTGTTGGTTACGACGAGCGCTCGGTTGAAGATTTCGATCCGGCCGCGACCGCCGCCCCCGGTCGTCTGCCCGGCTCCGCCGCGACCTTGCTGATTGGTCGTGTCCCAGCTCTCGGGGGCGATGGAACTCTGAATCAAGTCCCGCAGCTTGCCCAAACGCATTTCCATCTCCTGCTCGCCTTGTTGGCCGGACTGCTGCTCGTCGTCTTGCTGACCGCCGCCCTGCCCACTGAAGGCCCCCTGACCGCTGCCTCCGCCGCCGCCCGATCCGCCGCCGCTTTGCTGGCCGGCCCGCTGCAGGTCGATCTGCGGCGCGCCGCGCCCGAAGTCGGGAACGCGGAACATCATGTCGGTGACGTCGTACGTCTTCGTGTACATCTTCCGTTCGAAATCCTGGCGGGTGGAGAGGGTCAGCTTGTTCTCGATTCCGCGATAGCGGATTTCGCCATCCTCGGAAAGCTGGTCGAGCGTCTCGTTGAGGACGTCGGCGACGTTCGTGTTGTTCAACTGCAACGTCACCAACGACTCGCGATTGACGTTCTCCACGCCGAGGGGGCCCCAACGGGGAACGATGTTCACCCGGTTCTCGCCATTCTCGCGCAGCCATTCGATGACTTCCTCGAACGGTTTGTCGATCCAATCGATCGAGTCGACTCGCTTTCGCAGCAGCTCCTCGGCGGCTCGCGCGGATACGCGGGCGGGGATCGGCGCCGCCTCGGTCGTCCCATTCGCGCGGTCCGCCTCGGCGTTCTCGCCGCCGGCGGTCTGGGCTTGCGCGGAGATGCTGAACACCATGCAGAACGCCAACGCACTGATCGTTGCTCGTAGCGCCTTCACAGCCTGTCCTCCATCGTGTGGGGGTTCTTCCGGTCGGCGGGACCGATTGCACGCTGCACCCGATCACCGCCATGACTATACACCCCGCGATTGCGGATCGCCACTTCGCCAGCCGGAAACTTGCCGTTTGACGCTTCCGCTCTCAAAAGTCATCGACCGACCCGCCGAGGGTCATTCGATTCCGCCACCATCGCAGACGCGCACGCAAGGACGCTTGCACTATCACTTTAGGGCCGCCCGATTGCCGGGCCTGAGGCGGGCTGCGACAATAGGCGCGGATGGCCCAAATCAAGCGGGTTAGCACGTACGAGTGAACCCCACACGATCGACTCTGGCGTTTGAGCGTTCCAGGCGTGTGCTCGTGGGGGGCGTCAACAGCCCGGTCCGGGCCTTCGCGGCCGTGGGCGGGTCGCCGCTCTTCATTCAGCGGGGCGAGGGGCCCTATCTGTACGACCTCGATGGTAACCGGTTTGTCGATCTGATTTGCAGTTGGGGCGCGGTGATCCTTGGGCATGGGCCGCCGGCCGTCCTGGAAGCCGTGCGCCTGGCGGCATCGGACGGGCTGAGTTTCGGGGCCTGCTGCGAGGCGGAAACCGAGTTGGCCGAGACCATCACTTCGGCCATTGCAGCCATCGAACAGGTCCGTTTCGTTTCCAGCGGCACCGAGGCCACGATGAGCGCGATTCGACTGGCCCGGGCTGCCACCGGTCGAACGAAGATTGTCAAATTCACAGGTTGCTATCACGGGCACGTAGACTCGCTTCTGGTCGCCGCGGGGTCGGGGGCGGCGACGCTAGGGAAGCCGGATTCCGCGGGCGTGCCACCCGCGTTCGCGGAGACAACCTTGCTTGCGCCGTACAACGGGCTGTCCGCGGTCGAGGGCGTTCTGCTGGCCCACGGGCGAGATGTGGCCGCTATCCTCGTGGAACCCATCGCGGGGAACATGGGGTTCGTCGCGCCGGTGGAGGGTTTCCTACCGGGACTGCGGGAGCTTTGTGATCGACACGGCGCCCTGTTGATTTTCGATGAGGTCATGACGGGGTTCCGCGTCGGTTGGGGCGGGTATCAGACGATGTGCGGCGTGCGGCCGGACATCACCTGCCTCGGCAAAGTGATCGGGGGCGGGATGCCGGTGGCGGCGTACGGTGGTCCTCGGAGCTTGATGCGCCATGTGAGTCCGGAGGGACCGATGTATCAGGCGGGTACGCTCAGCGGCAACCCGGTGGCGATGGCGGCGGGGCTCGCGACGCTGCGGCTCTGTCGTGAGCCGAACTTCTATGAAGCGCTGGATGCTCGAGTTCGCAGCCTTACGCGTGGATTGCAACAGGCTGCGACCCGCGCGGGACTGCCCTTGGAATCGATCGGGGTCGGCGCGATGTTCGGTCTGGCGATTACGGATCGGCCGATCCGAAACTTCGACGATGCACGAGCTTGGGACCATCAGCGATTCGCTCGCTTTTTCCACGCTATGCTCGATCGCGGAGTCCTTCTGCCGCCGTCGCCGTACGAAGCTATGTTTATCAGCGCGGCGCACGACGAGTCCGTGATCGGTCAAGTACTGGGAGCGGCCGAGGATGCCTTTTGGAGCATCGCTCCATGACCCGCGTTCGCGTCGGTACGCGCGGCAGCGAGTTGGCGCTTCGGCAGACGCGGTGGGTCTGTGGGCTGTTGCGACAGGCGCATAGGGACCTCGAATTTGAGGAGATCGTCATCCGCACCCACGGCGACATCGCCACGGGGCAGCCACTGGATCACGATTTCCCCGTGGGCGGCTTCGTGAGTGCCATCGAGACGGCGCTTCTGGAAGGGCGGATCGACTTCGCAGTCCACAGCTACAAGGACTTGCCGACTGCGGAAACAGACGGACTGGTCATCGCGGCCGTCCCGCCGCGCGAGGTTCCGCAGGACGTGCTCATCACGAGGAGCGAAGTCGAACTCCATTCCCTGCCGCGAGGGTTGCGCATTGGAACAAGCAGTCCGCGACGCGCGGCGCAGCTGCGTCGCGTAGCCCATGTTACGATCGTGCCCATCCGCGGCAACGTGCCTACCCGCATCGCCAAGGTGCAGAGTGAGGTCGACGCCGTGGTCCTGGCGGCCGCGGGAATTCGCAGGCTGGGCCTTCGTCCCGCCCACATGATCGAACTGCCGGTCGATCGGTTCGTTCCCGCCCCGGCACAAGGGGCGCTGGCCGTCCAGACACGAATCGGCGAGGCACTGGCAGAACAGCTCGTGGCACTAGAGGACGCCCCTTCGCGTCTTGCCGTCGAAGCCGAGCGCAGCTTTCTGCGCAGCATCCACGCCGGTTGCCACACCCCCGTGGGAGCCCTGGCTACCGTCCGCAACGACACGATTTCGCTGCACGGCCAACTCTTCAGCGACGACGGCGCGCGAATGGTCGAAGGAACCGAAGCCAGCCGCGATCCTCACGTCCTCGGCGAGAGCCTTGCCAACCGATTGAAACGCGAATTGGGTGGTCAAGGAGGCTGACAATAATCGCTGTTTCTCATTCGTGTCGGCCACACCCTTGGCCGGTTTTTCGCACGTCGATTATGATGCGGCCGTGTAGAGCACCGGGGCAAGCCCTGTGACACCTCGCCTGACCGTGTCCGCGGGCTTGCGCCCGCGGCTCTGATTCAAAACAGGAATGATGCAATGAAGAAAATCCGCCTGTTCACCCCGGGTCCCACGATGGTGCCGGAGGAGGTGCTGCTGGAGATGGCCCGGCCGATGGAGCACCATCGCACGGCCATCTACAAGGAATGGGTCAAGGAGGCACACGGTCTGCTGCAATACCTCTTTCAGACCAAGGCCACGTGCGTGACCATCGCGGGCAGCGGCACGGCCGCCGCGGAAGCGGCGATCGTGGGATGCTGTCCGCCGGGGCACAAGGCGTTGGTCGTCGACAACGGGAAGTTCGCAGAGCGCTGGTGGAAGGTCTGCGCCGCGTTCGGCATTGCCCACACGCGTTTGCCCATTGAATGGGGCCGCGGGGCGAAGGGCGCGGACATCACCAAGGCCATGGACGCCGATCCCAAGATCGACACGATCATCGTCGTCCACAGCGAAACCTCTACGACCGCTTTGTCGGACATCGCGGGCATCGGTCGAGTCACGCGCGAGCGCGGCGCGCTGCTGATCGTGGACGGCATCACCGCCGTCGGAGCGATTCCCTGCAAGATGGACGAGTGGGGCGTGGATGCCTACATCACCGGCTCACAGAAGGCACTCATGCTTCCGCCCGGGCTCGCCTTCGTGGCGGTGAGCGACCGCGCGTGGGAGCGAGTCGAGTCAGGCAAGATGCCCATTCTCTACAATGACCTGAAAGCCTATCGAAAGTCGCTGACCGAGTGGGACGTGCCGTACACGCCGGCGGTCTCGCTGGTTCGCGGACTGCTCTGGGTGCTTCGCGGGATCAAGGAGCGTGGGCTGGAGTCGATCTGGGCGGAGACGGCGATGCTCGCTCGCGGCACGCGCGCCGCGGCCGAGGCGATCGGCCTCAAGGCGTTCCCGGTCGATCCCGCCGATTCGGTGACCGCGATGGTCGTCCCGCAGGGCGTCGATGAGGCCGCCCTACGAAAGACGATGCGGGCCAAATACGGCTTCCAAATCGCCGGCGGCCAGGGCGAGATGAAGGGAAAGATCATCCGCTTTTCGCACATGGGCTACGTGGACGCCTTCGACACCATTGCCGTCATCGCCGCCCTGGAAATGACCTTGCTCGGCCAAGGCTTTAACCTCCGCCTGGGCGCCGGCGTTTCCGCCGCCCAAGCCATCTTCGCAGACGGCCTCCGCTAGCGGGTCAACGACCTTGACTCCCGGCCGTTACTCTCGATAATACTCCCGCTTGAACGCGGCGAAGGCCGCACCGTGCCCTCAGGAGGGGAATGGAATTGCAGCACCGTATTGAGTCAAGTCGGCGTCGTGACGCGCGCATCCCGGTCATTTGCGGGCTTGTTTTTATCGCCGTGATCTCTGCGCTGGCGTCAGCTTCGCCTGTCACCTGGAAGTTTGACGGGAACGTCGCCAGCGCCTTCGACCCGACCAACATCCTCCAGCAAACCGTGGCTGCGGGCAGTCCCTTTCACGCTCTTGTGACCTTTGACTCTGAAAGCCCGGACCAGGACCCGGCCGAGCCACGCCATGGCTCCTATCGCGAATTGATCGCCGAGGCAGCCGGTTTCGTGGATGACCTCTCCTTCCTGGGCCCCGCCGGAACCACCAGCGCGATTTCGATAGAGGACTCCTGGTTCAACTCGGCCGATAGCTATTTTCTCGTGACGGAGGTCCGTCTGCTGGATACGCTGCTCGAGCTCCGCATATTCCTGGACGACTATCAAGGACAGGCTTTCGACAATGACGCTCTTCCGATGACCCCGCCCCCCGTCTCTGAGTTCGAGCGCGCTGTCTTCCAGTTGTATTCGCTGTCCGACGAGCATCCCATCGACGTCTGGGGCACACTCTTGAAGGTAACTCCCGAGCCGGCGACGATGTCCCTTCTCGCCATCGGGGCACTGCTTTGCATGCGCAGAAGGCCGCAGTGCCACCGTACCTGAACGGTCTAGGTGGGTCACTTTTCCATCGAACGGCGTTGGGTATAGAATCGAGTGGATGTCCCATTGGCGCTGTTTCCTTGCAGCCGCTTTGCTCTGCGCCGGATCGTGTGCGCCGAATACCGCGGTCTCGCGATTGATGAAGGAGAACCAGGAACTCCGCGAGGAGAATGCCCGGCTGACCAGGGAGGTGACCGAACGGGATGAGTCGGTCCTCCGTTACGAGCAGCAGGTCGCCACTCTGGCCGGGTTCAGTTCGGACCGCCCGCTGCACAAGTTCGCCCCGGTGAAACTGGAGATCGCCAGCCTCTCGGGCGGGGCCGATTATGACGGCAAACCCGGCGACGACGGTGTCACGTTGCACCTCCGCCCGCTCGACGCCGACGGCGACGTGGTGAAGACCCCGGGAAAGATCAGCATCCTGCTTCAGGACACCTCCGTTCTCGGGTCGCCGCGCGTGGTCGCTACCTGTGTTTACGACGATATCGAGGACGTCCGTCAGATGTGGCACGGCAAGTTCCTCACGCAACATTTCTCCGTCAAGTGTCCATTCCCCGCGGGCTTGCAACTTCCCGCCACACGAAAACTCCTCGCCACCGCCCAGTTCGTCGATATCGCCACGGGCGTTACGCTGACCGAGAGCCAGGAAGTTGCTTTCAAGATGCCTGCGCCATAGGACGGCCTTGGCGCAGACGTTCGGCGAGCCTATAATCCGCCGAGCACGAGCTGACCTTATGGCCGACAACGAATCCCAAGTCGCAGTCCTTCCCGAAATCGATGAGGGCCCGAACCCTTCCGCCGCGCCGACGAAGAAGCCAGCCCGGCCGTCTCGAAAGCCCAAGCAGCTCCCACCGTTCAAAGTCCTTCTTCATAACGATGACGTAAACACCTTCGCGCACGTCATTCTCGCGATCCTCAAGCTCACCACCTTGGAACTCGAACAGGCCGTCCTCAAGACGGTCGAAGCCCACGAGTCCGGTGTTGCCCTACTGCTCGTGACCCACAAAGAGCGCGCCGAGCTTTATTCCGAGCAATTCGCTACCTTCCAGATTACCGTGACCATCGAGCCGGACGCCGCGTAGGTTCCCAAGTCGCGAGGTAACGGCGTTTTGAGTCGGTTTACCGGCTGTCCGGCCTTTCGGGACAGCCGGCCGACTTGCTACAATGTGCGCGGGGGTGTCGCGCAGGCTCCGTAGCGCCGATACCGGGGAGGGCAGGTGTGGTGAGCTCGAGGACAGGATTCCCACATCGCATCGCGCGATTCGCGTATGGTGCGCTTGCTTGCGCATCAATGTTGGGCGTACGCGCCACGGCCACGGCCGCACCTCCTTCTATGCAGACGGAGCGGTCGTTTGCGGTACGCTCAACCATCGCCCGCGACGCAATCGAGCTCGAACTCGCGGTCCAGACGCTGGACCGCTGGATCAGCGATCGATCGCCCCAGCGGGTTTCCCTTCCCCTGGGCGCGAATCGCGAGGCAGTCCTGGAGCTGACGCCGTTCTCCGTGACCACGCCGCAAACTCGATTCGACGTGATAGGGTCGCAGGGGACCGCAGCGTCGTCGGATGTGCTGCTCCTTCGCGGCGGCGTCGCCGGTGATCCGCGATCCCGCGCGTTCCTCGGCATCTCCAAGCGAGGCGTCATCAACGGCCACGTCACGTTGGGCACTGGGGAGCAGTTCGTGCTCTCCGGCCGGGCGGGGGCCGCGGCTGCGGGCGGGTTGCGATTTAGCGTGCACCGCGCGGCGAGCCCCGGCTTGCCGGACTTCATCGAGCCCTGCGGAACCACCGAGGCCCACGGCCGAACCGCAGCGCCGCAAGCGATCGCCGGGATCACCGTGACCCACGGCCCGCAAATCGCGCATCTGGCCGTCGACGCCGATCAGGAATACACGCAGTTGTTCCCCGACATCGCGTCAGCACAGGATTACGTGTTGCAGGTTGTCGGCGCGATCAGCGACATATACATCCGCGACTTGGACGTAAAGCTGATCCTGTCGCTTGTTCGCCTCTGGCCCGCCGGGGGCGAGCCTTTTCAGGCGACCGACCTCGCCGGGTTCGCAAACCACTGGCTCAACAATGAGGACTGGACGGGCCTGAATCTAGTCCACATGTTCAGCGGGCGCCGGGACACGGGCTACGGGGGCATCGCCTATGTGGGCGGCTTTTGCGGGGATCCAACGTTCGGGATCAGCGCTTTCTTCCTCGGGAGTTTTCCGTCACCCATCGACGATCCCGACCTGGGCAACTGGGATGTCAACGTAACCGCCCATGAAATGGGCCACAACCTGGGAACGTATCACACGCACGACGGCTACACGCCGCCGATCGATCAATGCGGCAGCGGCAGTATCTGGGCTCGCGGCGAGATCATGAGTTACTGCCACACGCTCGCCGGTGGACTGCTCAATCTCGAGATGCGCTTCTCGACCCGCGTCCAGGACGTGATCGCCGCGAGGGTCGCTCTCGAGGGTTGTTTGCCCTTCGATTGCAACGGCAACAATACGGATGACCTTGCGGACATCGCCGGCGCGTCCAGTGCCGACGTGAATGCCAACTCCGTGCCCGATGAGTGCGAGGATTGCAACCACAACGGAACGCTCGACGATGCGGATATCGCCGGCGGCGCGCCCGATGGCGATGGCAACGGCGTGCCGGACGTCTGCGAGACCAACTGCAACGGAAATAGCCTGCCCGACGAATACGAAACGGCGAACAGTCTGACGCCCGACGCGAACGCCAATCGCGTGCCGGACAGTTGCGAGCCGGACTGCGACGGCGACAACACCGCCGACTTCGCGGAGATCGCCGCGGTCGGCTCGACCGCGGACCTCAACCGCGACGGCGTGCCCGATGTTTGTGTGGACTGCAACGCCAACGGCCTTCGCGACTGGGCCGACATCGCTCGCCCCGATTTCGTCTACATCGCCGACCTTGCCGACCGCGTCCGCGTGTTCCACTCCGAGAGCGGAGTGGCGGAAACGAACCTGGGCGTGGGGACCCTGCTCGACCCCAACGACGTTGGGTTCGGACCCGACGGTCTCCTCTACGTCGCCAGCCTGGGCAACCACAAAGTCGTTCGCATTGACCCGGACACGGGCGCGGTCGTCGATTTCGTTCCCCCCGGCTCGGGCGGACTCAACAGCCCCGCCGGACTTGCCTTCCGCGCCAACGGGAACCTATTGGTGAGCAGTCGCGGAACCAACGCCGTCCTGCAGTACGACCGCACTACGGGTGCATTCATCGGAGCGTTTGTTTCCGCCGGAGCGGGCGGACTCGCTGGTCCGATGGACCTTCTCTACGGTCCGGACGGCCACCTCTACGTGGCGACCACCGGCCATTCCGTGTTGCGCTATAACGGCGCCACAGGCACTTCCATGGGCGCGTTTGTGACCGCCGGCTCAGGCGGGCTCAACGGGGCGCGGCGGATGGTCTTTCGCCCGGGCGACGGCCATCTGCTCGTCGCCAGCGAGTTTAGCAGCAACGTCCTCGAGTATGGCGCGAGCGGGGCATTTGTCGCCCAGTTCAACGACATTTATCCGATCGTCTCGCCGACGGGACTCACCATCGGCCCCAATGGGAATGTCTACGCCGTGAGCCGGCAGTCGCCGATTCGCATCATCGAGTACGGCATCGACACGGGGCGCTACATCCGCTCCTTCATTCGCGGCGATACCAACCTGGTTACGCCGACTTCGCTGGTGTTCCGCCCGGCCACCGCCGCCGCGGACTGCAATGCCAACCGGCATCCGGACGACTGCGACATTCTCGAAGGGTCCTCCAATGACATCAACGGCGATCGCGTCCCCGACGATTGTCAGGATGCGGCGCCGCCCAATGCGACGTGGGCCGCCAATGACGCGGCCAACCGCTTCCTGACGATCCAGGTTGGTCCGTCGGCGACGGCCACGGCGTTCAATGGGCAAGCCGCACTGAAGGTCGCCCTGATTGACTTGCAACATCCCGATCCGGCGAACGTTCCCTCGCAGCCGCCGCCGAACTACACCGCCTTCGACATGCGGGTCAACGGCCTCTGCTTCGGGGGCGTCGTTTCCGGACATCACTGCGACACGGACGCCGATTGCAGAGTCTGTCTCGGCGAGCCGCGGATCTCCTGCGCTGGCGCCGCGGACTGCGCGAACGTGAGCTGTCCGCCGGGCGGAACATGCGCCGGACTCGTGGGTTGTTCGGCTGAGCCTGGGACGCTCGGCTGCGCCCGGTGGGTCGGCCCGCCGCAGACTTTTCTGGAGTGCAACGATTTGCCCAATCGCGGCAGTTTCCGGGGCGCCCGCCTGCAATGCACGCCGTTCTATACCGATTGGACCTCGCAGGGGAAGTTCAGCATCTTCGGCGCGGAGATCGTTCCCAGTTCGCGCTATGAGATTCAGGCCTACGCCGCGATCTGCAAGGGTGTCGAGGCGAATTGTCTCGACGTTTTGCCGTCAGTGGAAGTGACGACGCGCCGCTGGAGCGACGTGCGCGCGCCGTTTCAGCCGCCGGGGCCTTCGACGCAGCCGGACGCGGTGGACGTGGCCGCTTTGGTAAACAAGTTCAGGAACCTGCCCGGCGTCCTGCCGAAAACATCTGCTTTGTTGCAGCACAATGTTGCGGACCCCATCGAAGACGTCAACGCCCTGGATATCGCGGCGACGGTCAATGCGTTCAAGGGCTTCGCTTATCCGTTCAGCGGGCCGTGCATCTGCCCATCGACCGTGACGTGCAACACCACTTCCTGCACCAACGCGTCGCAGTGTACAGGTCCGCACGGCGAAGGCGCTCTGTGCGTGCGGACGTGTACGGGCGGCCCCAACGCCGGGCAGCCGTGCCTGGAGGATCAAAGCTGCAACTACTGCAACGGCGGTTCGTTCGACGGCTTGCCCTGCGACCCCGCCGCCTTCGACCCCTGCCCCGGCGGCGCCTGCCCGGTAACGGGGACGTGCGGTCCGGGTTTCTGTCGCGATGCGTGCGCGAGGTGTGCGCCATGAGGCGGTGAATCAGGAGGGTTCTTCATGCGCCCGGCGCTTCGTTCATTCGGTTTGCTCCTTCCTTGTTGTTTGATGTCGTCTCCCGCGAGCCTCGGCGCTCTCCCCAACGGCCAGGAGACGGTCGTCGTCATCGGCGACCGCCATGTCTGGTCCAGACGTCCGGAAGGCTTGGACCAGCCCCCGGCCCCCGCCGCTGCCTCGATCCCTCTCACCGAATCGCCGAGAGGCGTTTACTTACAGGGGCCGTTCGTCAGCGTGCAGGTCAACGTCAACGCCTCCGGAAACAACATCGTCGGCGACGCGGCGAACGAACCCACCATCACCGTGAACCTGCAGGATCGCACCAAGATGGCCATCGCCTGGCGACAGTTCGACACCATCAGCAGCTCCTTCCGTCAGGCCGGCCGGGCCTACACTCTCAACGGCGGCGCGACCTGGACGTTTCCCGGCTCGCTGGACCCCGGCGTGTTCCGCAGTGACCCCGTGCTCGACTCCGACGCCCTCGGCAACTTCTATTTCTCCAGCCTGCGAAACACCAATCCCTTCACCGCCCAAGTATTCAAATCGCTCGACAGCGGTGTCACCTGGGGACCGGCCATCCCCGCCTCCGGCGGAGACAAACAATGGCTGGCGGTCGACGATCGTGCCTCGGGAATGGGAGCGGGGCACATCTACCATCATTGGAACATCCAGTTCAGTTGCTGCGGTTCGACCGACTTCACACGATCCATCAACGCCGGCGCTTCTTACCAAGCCCCGACGAGGATTCCCCAGCCCAGCATGAAATGGGGCACAAGCGACGTAGGCCCGGACGGCACGCTCTACATCGCCGGCGCTACACTCAATCAGACAAGTCACGTCGTCGCCCGCTCCTCGAACGCAAAGGACCCGGGCGTCACACCTACCTTCGAGCTTGTCAACAGCGTCAACCTCGGCGGGTTGACGGGCGGGTTCGGACCCAGCGACCCCAACCCCGGGGGTTTGCTCGGGCAGGTGTCGGTCGCCGCCGATCCCTCGACCCCCAACCGCGTCTACATGCTGGGCTCCGTGATCCCGGCGAGTGGCAACCCCATGGACGTGATGTTCGTTCGCAGCGCGAACCGCGGGCAGAGCTGGAGCCCACCGCTGCGGGTCAACGACGATCCCGCCAGCGGCGCCTTCCATTGGTTCGGCACCATGTCCGTGGCTCCTAACGGTCGTATCGACGTGATTTGGAACGACACGCGGAACTCCGGCGCCGCCAACCTCTCTCAAACGTACTATGCATTCTCCGTCGACACCGGCTTTACCTGGTCCGCGAACGTTTCCATGACGCCGACTTGGAACAGCCACGTCGGCTGGCCGCAGCAGAACAAGATCGGCGACTATTACCATATGAACTCCGACAACGGTGGAGCGAGCCTCGCCTACGCCACGACCTTCAACGGCGAGCAGGACGTCTACTTCCTGCGCATCCCCGCCGACTGTAACGGCAACGGTGCGCCGGACGACGAAGACGTGGCCGGCGGCGCTCCCGATTGCAACGACAACGAGATCCCCGACACGTGCGAACCGACTGCCGACTGCAACAGCACCGGCACACAGGACATTTGCGACATCGCCGCCGGCAGTCCCGACTGCAACGTGAACCTCGTCCCCGACTCCTGTGAAGGACTCACCGACTGCGATGCCGACGGTCAACCGGACCCCTGCGAAGTCGCAGCCGGAGGGCCGGACTGCAACCAGAACGACGTGCCCGACTCCTGCGACATCACCGGCGGCTTCTCCCAAGACGCCAACGGCGACTCGGTGCCCGACGAGTGCGAGGGCGCGTGCTGTCGGTGCGACCAGTCCTGCTCGTTCACCACGGCCGCTGTGTGCGCCGCGCTGCCCGGTTTCTACATGGGCTCGGGTTCATCGTGCGCGTCGGTCGTCTGCGGTGCCCCCAACAATACCTGTGCCGGCCGCACCGTCCTGCTCTCCTACCCCATCCAGACGACGACGTTCCATAACGACTGCGCGACCAACGACGCACCGACCTCCGTCAATTGCGGCGGGGCGAGCCCCGCCTTGGCGGATATTTGGTACCAGTACGTCGCCCCGTGTACCGGCACGGTGCGGGCCAGCCTTTGCGGAACAACCAACTTCGACTCCTTCATGGCCGTCTACGGCGGCGCCGTCTCCTGCAGTTGCTCGCAGACTTCGACCTCGCACATCGCCTGCGGCGACGACACCTGCGGCGTCGGCGGCGGACCGTCCCTCGTGACCTTCAGCGCCACCGCCGGGCGCTGCTACTTGATCCGAATCGCGGGATGGAACGGCGCCCGCGGACACGGCACGCTGCAGATCTCCTACGACACCGCCTGCGACCCCACGCCCCCCGCGCCCACCGCCGCCTCGGGCGAAGTGGACAAGAACCGCGCCCTTTCCGTGGCCATGCCCACGATAAGCGGACCCGGCGCTGCCACCGCCCTGCGCGTGCGGCTGATCGAATTGCAGGAGCCGGTCCCGCCCAACGCGCCGCAGTTCCCCCCGCCCGATTTTTCCGGATTCGAATCGGGTCCGGGTTGTACGGACCCGGCGGGCTGCATTCGCTGGGTCGGCCCGCCCGCAACCTACCTCGAAGCCCAAGACCTGCCCGATCGCGGAGGCTTTCGCGCCGCCCTCCTTCAATGCGCGCCCCACTACCGGAACTGGAGCAATGAGGACCCTCTTCACATTATCGGAGCGGAGGTCGTGCCCAGCTCGACCTATGAGGCCGAGCACGTGTCGAACATCTGCATGGGCAATGAGGACACCTGCCCTTACGTATCTGCGCCGCTCACCCTGCGGACCGGCCGCTTCGGCGATGTCGTTGCGCCCTTTCAGCCGCCGTCGGGCACGCCCCAGCCGGAGGGCGTGGATGTCGCCGCCCTGGTCAACAAGTTCAAGTCGCTGCCCGGCGCGCCGTCAAAGCCCGTCGCCCAGTTGCAGCCGAACCTCGTGGACCTCAATGCCGACCGCGACGCCTTGGACATCGCGACCACCGTCGACGCCTTCAAGGGCTTCGCTTATCCGTACAGCGGACCATGTCCGTGCCCATCGCCGGTTGCGTGTAGCGCGATCCCCTGCGACTCCAACGGCGATTGTTCGAGCGTGATCGGGCCCGGGGCGCTTTGTCGCCGCACATGCTCCAGCGGCGCGAATGTGGGGCTGGACTGCGCTTCCGACAAGCACTGCAACTACTGCATCGGCGGCTCGTTCGACGGTCTTCCGTGTGATCCGCCCATGCTGAGCGCGTGTCCCGGTGGCGCTTGCTCAGGCGACGGTGTGTGCGAACTCGCCGGCGTCTGCCGCGACGCCTGCGGGCGCTGCACGCCGTAGCTAGTCCGTTACTTCGACCAAAGCGAATCCGGCATGAGCCGAGGCTTTCCGTCTCGCCCCACGCACGCCAGCGTCGTTGTCGCCTCGCAGGCCGTCGCCGTGTTCTGCCTCACCATATACGTGTGATCGACGCGCGTTCGCGTGACTCGCGCCACCGTCGCGGTCACCGCAATCAGATCGTCGTATCGTACCGGCAGGACGTACTTGCACGCCGCCTTGTAGACCACGAAGAGCACGCCCTGCGCCTCCAGGTCCCGATAGCGAAAGCCGTTGTCGCGCAGCAACTGCGTGCGGACGTGCTCGAAGTACTCCCAGTACCGGGCGTGGTGCAGATACCCCATCGGGTCGCAATCCGCGTAGCGCACGCGAAACTCGACCGTACACGACTGCCCCGGTTGGCCGATCACCGCGCTCACCGCCTGATCATACGTCGCTCTTGCCGCGTTTGCACCGGCGGACAACCGGTGCCACAATCGTGTCGTGGAGCCCGCCGAGAGTGCAGATCAATTCCTCGTCGAGCAAATCCGCACCGGCGATCCGTCGGCCTGGCGGCAGCTCATCGACCGCTTCACCGGCCGTCTCCTCGCTTTCGCCCGCGCCCGCACGGGCACGCTCAGCGACGCCGAGGACCTGGTGCAGGAGACGTTCGTCGGCTTCTTGCAGTCTCTCGCCCACTACGATGCCGCCCGCCCGTTGGAGACGTACCTTTTCACCATCCTGCGGCACAAGTTGTACGACCTGCTGCGGCAGCGCAAGCTGACCCAGCTCAGCGAGCCCGCCCAGAGCGAAGACTGGTGGGACCGCCTCGTACCCGGCAAGACGGAGACGCCCAGCGGCCTCGCCCTGCTCCAGGAAGCCCGGCGCGAGCGCGAACGCCAGCTCACTGACATTCTGCGCCGCCTGGTTCACGAGCTGCGCGATCGCGACGCCTTCGACGACTTGCAGGTCATCGAGCTGATCTTCTTCGCCGGCAAGCGCAATCTCGACGTAGCCGAGCTGCTGGACATGGACCAGAAGGCCGTCGCGGGGGTCAAGTTCCGGGCCATCCAGAAGTTGCAAAGCTACCTCGGCGAGCAAGGCCCGGCGCCCGCCGAGGGCCTCGATGACGACCAGGCCGACGTCACAGTGGCCCGCGTGTGGCGGGAGCACCGCCTCACCTGCCTCAAACGCAGCACGCTCGGATCATATCTGCTCGGGGTTCTCGAAGAGCCGTGGCATAGCTACACGCAGTTTCACCTCGACGTGGTGGGCTGCCCCATGTGCGTCGCCAACCTCGCTGACTTAGAGAGCGAGGAGGACCCCCGCGGCGCGCCCGACCACGAACGCCTTTTCCAGTCCAGCGTCGGATTCCTGAAACGCACGGCCGGGTGATCGCTAAGACGAGCCACGGGCTTCAGCCCGCGGGAACACTGGGATGCCTGAGGCATTGTCCGATGAGCGGCGAGGTCAGGATCGGGCGAGTTGACGGAATAACCGACACGTGCAAAGATAAAGGGCTCGGCGAAGGGCGCCGGGTGGTTACTGCAGGGTTGGAGTGGTTCATGATTAAGGCTGTCGATCTTCGCAAGGGCAAAACCGTGCTCTACAACGGCGAGCTCAGCATCGTCCACGACGCTCAGCACGTCGCCAAGGGCAACAAGCGCAGCTACATGCAGGCCAAGATCAAGAACTTCAAGACCGGCACCATCAGCGACGTTCGCTTCAGCGTCGATGACCGGCTGGAGATCCCCTACGTCGAACAGAAGCAGTTCGAGTATCTCTATCGCGAGGGGGACAAGTTCGTGGTCATGGACCTGGAGTCGTTCGACCAGACCGCGGTCAGCGCCGACATCGTCGGCGATGCCGCCCAATGGCTCCGTCCCAACGAGAAGGTCACCGTCGAAGTCTACAACGGGCTGATGGTTTCTTTCGTCCTGCCCAACACCGTGGAGCTGGAGGTCAAAGACGCTCCACCGGTGGTGAAGGGATCGACGGCCACGAATCAGATGAAGGAAGCGATTCTGGAAACCGGGGCCAAGGTCCGGGTGCCTCCCTTCATTGAAATCGGCAACCGCATCTGCATCGACACCCGCACCGGCGAATACCTCGAACGGGCCAAGTGACCCGTCGAAATCGCTTACCGACCAAAGGTAGCACCGAGTCGCGGCTGTGGAGGCTTGGTGGCTGTGCTAATGGAACGGTCCGAGCGCAGCCGATCCGCCCTCGACGCGGCGATCGAGGATTACAGCGCCCGCTCCGGGCGCCGCGCCCATGTCCTGCGCGGCTCCACCCCCGGTGCGCTCATCAGCGGCGTACAGCGAGTGTAGGTGCTAGGCCACCCCTCACTTCTTATGGAGGCGGCTGAGGTGAGGGCATAGGCGAGGACGGGTCCGGCGTTCCTGCGTTTTTGGGCGAAGCTCCCGCCTTGGTCGCTTCGCCCTGCGTTTCATTTTCACCCTTCGTGGTTTCGTCGCTTCGTGGCTCAGCCGCTTGCGGTTCCTCACCCTCCGTGCCTATGTGCCTTCGTGCCTTGCAGTTCTTCCAGCTTTTCCCGCCACGCGGCGGCCTTTTGGGCGTAGCCCTTGCCCGGCTCGGCGGCGTCCCAGGAGTCATAGAGGCGGACCAGGCGCTCGAGCATTTCTCGCTTGTCTTGCTGGGACAAACCACCGGCGTCCCCCAATGCGTCGTAACTCCCATTCAGCAGCGGCTCGGCGTCGGAGAAACGCTGTAGCCCGCAGAGTATCGCGCCCAGGAGATTGTCGTTAGCTTTCCGAGCAAGGTGCTCCGCTGGAAGTCGCGAGGTCCGAATCGACTCCACCTCGCGGCAGAGAGGTTCCGCATCCGCGAACCGCCCCATTTTCTCCAAAGCCGCCGCGAGTCCGTACAACGATTCGGCAACAAAAGGATGCTTGTCGCCCAAGACGCGACGCATGATTTCCAGTGTTTTCCGGTAAAGCTCTTCGGACTCGTGGTAGCGCCCTTGACTCGAAAGTACGTTGCCGAGGTTGCCCATCGACAAGAGCGCGTCCGGATGCTCCTCGCCCAGGACGTCCCGCTGGATTTCCAGCGTTTTCCGATAAAGCACTTCCGCCTCAACGTAGCGGCCTTGATTTTCAAGGCTCTCCGCCAGGTTGTTCATCGACCAGAGGACGTCCCGATGCCCCCCACCCAGGACGCGACGCTGGATTTCTAGCGTTTTCCGGTGAAGCTCTTCGGCCTCAGAATGGCGGGCTTGGCTGTCAAGCGTTAGGGCCAGGTTGCCAATCGACGCGAGCGTGTCCGGATGCTCGTCGCCCAGGACGCGGCGCTGGACCTCCAGCGTCTTGCGGAAAAGCTCCTCCGCCTCGGCGTAGCGGGCTTGGTTGCCGAGCACGGAGGCCAGATTATTCATCGATATAAGTGTGTCCGGATGCTCCTCGCCCAGGACGCGGCGCCGGACCTCCAGCGTCTTGCGGTAAAGCTCCTCCGCTTCGGCGTAGCTGCCTCGTTCTTTGAGAGTACCTGCCAGGTTGTTCATCGACAGGAGCGTGTCGCGATGCTCCTCGCCCAGTACAAGGCGCTGGATCCCCAGATTTTTCCGGTAAAGCTCCTCGGCCTCGGCGTAGCGAGCTTGGTTCCAAAGTACGTTGCCCAGGTTGTTCATCGACTTGAGCGTGTCCAGATGCTCCTCTCCGATGACACGGCGCTGCACTTCCAGGGTGCTTCGAATAGAGGCCTCGCTCGCGCTGTATTTGCCAAGGTCCACAATGTTAACGGACAAGGCGCTTATCGCCCGCAGCGTACTAGGATCGCGTTCACCCAGAACGCGCTGGTAAATCGCCGCGGCATCCGCCAGATGGGCTTCCGCGCGGTCAAACAGGCCCAATGCATGGTAGGTCAAACCGACCGTGTTTCTCAGACGCGCTTCGATCAGTGGCTTGCCCGCAAAATCTTTTCGGAGGCTCGGTCCAGAACTTCGCGGACCATAACGTCCTTGCCCTGTTTGGAGGGATCGGCGGCGGCGAGGGTGTCCGTGAGGAATTGCGTGACCTGCTCGGCTTCATCGCGTGCGGCTTCGGCCTGGTCTAGAGCTGCCTCGGTCTCGGTTAATCTTTCAGCCGCCAAAGCCTCCGCCCGAAGGGCGCGCCTACGCTGAAGATCGCTAATGATTAGCCCTATCGCCAGGGCCGCGATAATCGCGCTGACGCCCGCGACCATAACCTTGTTGCGGCGGACGAACTTCTTCACACGGTACGACGCGCTGGGGGGTCCGGCGACGACCGGTTGGTGAGCG
>Ga0187893_10000638_pt1 | contig 89181 bp, 87 predicted proteins | sample MA1701074metaG_FD_139574 | JGI IMG/M metagenome (GOLD analysis project Ga0187893, IMG submission 139574) | White microbial mat communities from a basaltic lava cave in the Kipuka Kanohina Cave System on the Island of Hawaii, USA - MA170107-4 metaG ... | reverse complement strand
GTGGAGACGATCCGCTATTATGAGCGCAGGGGACTCATCCCTCCTCCACCCCGGCGTGAATCCGGTTACCGGCAGTTCTCTAAAGAGACGATTGCACGAGTTCGATTCATCAAACGTGCTCAAGAGGTGGGATTTACACTCAAGGAGATCTCGGAGCTGCTTTCTTTGCGCGTTGACCCGGATACCACGTGTGCGGATATTAAGGAGCGGGCGGAAGGGAAAATTACCGAAGTTGAACAGAAGATCCTGGCTCTTCAAAGGATCAAAAAGGCACTTATCAAATTGAAGGCCACATGCAGGGGACGGGGGCCCAGTAGCGAATGCCCGATTCTGGAAGCGCTGGATAGAGTGGAGTCGTTTAAGAGGTAGGATATTGAGAATGCAAATGAGATCGACGCTGACCTGCCCCCACTGTGGCTGTCAGCGAGAAGAGGTGATGCCTGTTGATTATTGCTTAATATTTTACAATGCCCCAACTGCGGAGTCGCGCTCAAACTGAGGCAAGGTGATTGTTGTGTCTTTTGTTCTTATGGCAGTGTCAGGTGCCCTCCAAAACAGAAGGAGGCATTCACATGAAGACATGGAGCGTGTCCGTGGGGTCAAGCATCGGTTCTGGACTCACGGCTCTCTGTTGTTTTGGAATCCCAGCGCTCATCGGGTTTTTGTCTGCCGTAGGACTCGGCTTCCTGGTTCATGATGGGGCCTTGGTGCCACTTCTATTGTTTTTCCTTGGTCTAAACTTCTGGGCGATCCACACCTCCTCAAAGCGGCATCAACGAAAAGAGGCTCTTTACCTCGCCATGGGCAGCGCAATATTGGTGATTTCGGGACTCTGGTTTTCCACTCTCGTTGTGAGTATCGGGATCCTTGGGGTATTCATCACCTCAGCATTGGATTTCTATTTATCGAAAACTTGTAGACTGGGCTGTCAGCAATCACATAGTCTCACAGAAAGGAGGTGATTGGGATGGATCCTAAGAAGGTGATCACGCTCTGCCCTGCCTGCGGTGCCTGCCCGACCGTTGAACTTTATGAAGAGACGGTTCGCATCGGAGAGGAAGGAAACCGTGTGATCCTCAAGAAAGATGAATGGAACGGTCTGGTGGACAAGATCACACGGGGTGAGCTGGGTCGAATCTGACCTTGAGCGACCATGAGCAATCGATCGTTGGGCTGGGCCCGCCCATCGGTCGATTGTGTCACGGTCGATTATAAGATGGGCGAAGAAGGATGAATGCCACGATGGCTCATTTCAGGTCGATGTGCTTTCTCCCCATCTACCGTAGCTACGTAGCAGCATCGGCTGGAGCGCCTTATTAGCCACCGGACGGTGCATGGGCACCCGGGCCGTGACCACCGCTAAGCATCATGATGCCAACCAACAGGACCAGGACGATGACGATGATCCCAAACACCTTTACCCAGCGTGGTGTGATGGTGGTCGATCCGCCGCCGGGCCCCACGCCGGTGTCATCGCCGGTGCCGACCAGCTCGTGCTGCTTACGCGCCCCATATCGGGTCATGCCTTGCGGTTTGTATACTGCCAGCGTCGTGATCGCGAGCAACACCAGCAGGCCGCCACTGGCGTGAGCCATGAGTGAGATCCGCAGCCCGGTGAGATCGACGCTGGACAATGTGGTCTCTGCCGCTACGCTTGCCAGGTAGCTAATTAGCTCCATCTTCAGCAGCAAGACGATGGTGGCAAGGACGGTGAGCAGTGAGGCGAGACTCAGCGGGAGAATGACTAACCAAGCGGTCAAGCCCATCGCGAGATAGGCGGCACGCACCATCTGGGCATCCGGGCTGTTCAGACCGGCGACGGCGAGAGCTAGGAAACCAGCGACCGCGCCATGCCACCCGACCGAGAAAGTGACATGCACGGTAAGCGCGAACTTGCGGAGGCGGGGTGTCATGGCCGGCTGTCCTGATCTTCGGTGACGGCGCCAGTGAAGAGGCTGGAGGCACTGTAGCCGTCTTCTTTCCAAACAATCACACTGACAATCAGTGGCATTTACGACCCTCTCCTTCGGTCACCGTCCCTGAAGGGACAGGATATAGTGGACCAGATCCCAGGCGCTATCCTCCTTCCCTTTGAACAGATTGCTGTAGCCCGGCATGGGGGTACCGTCCAGGCCGGTCATGATGGTCCGGTAGATATCCTCATGAGACGTGCCGTTCCCGAAGGTCTCCTGGCGGGTTAAATCAATAGGCCTGATGGAAAGACCACGTTTGTCATGCAATGGGATCTTCGCACCCTTTCCATCCTCGCCGTGGCAGACAAAACACCCCAACGTTTTATAAAGTACTTTCCCCCGCTTCACGCTCTCAATGGGGTAGGTATATGGCCCCACATGCTCGACGTATTTGATCGTCGTCTGGGTCGGAAGCTCAGCCTGAATAAAGGCTCTCTGAATATAGAGCGCCACCTGTTGGATGCCAGTTTCGCCCAGATTTCGAAAGGATGGCATAATGCCGGGAATCCCTTCCCGGATCGTTCGCATCAGATCGGTCAGCATGGGGAGCTGCCCTAACTCGGTCGACCGGAATTTAAAGATGCCCCGAGTAAAGTCGTTGGGGCGAGGATGCGAATACGGCCCGATAAAAATCGCTGCCGCGCCGTCGCCCTTTCCCCCTGCCCCGTGGCAGTGGACACAGCTCATGGCATAGATCATCCGACCCATGGAGAAAGCCATCTCTTCTTTATCCTGCATCGTCTCCATGCCTTGCATCTCATGCTTATGTACACCCTCCGCCTCTTGGGAAGCCACGGTTGCTGAGAAAACAAGTAACAATGCAATCGTGACGACTGGAAGTCTGAGACCCCAAACATGCCGTTTCACTGTTAGTCCTCCCTGGCTCATACTAAAAGGCTAAAAGTCAAAATCGATTCCCATCGCGATCAGATTCCGAAAATTCTGAAGCGCGTTACTGCTGACCTTTCCCACATTAATACTATCCCGAAGATGCAAGGAAAAGTTATCCCGCACGTAGAGCCGCGCCTGCAAAGATAGAACCTTGCCATTGGCCTTTTGTGTGATAAATCCTCCGCCATTTAACTGATCATACCGGGCAGAGACGAGCAGCCGGTCCGTCACCAGATAATCGCCTTCGACGGTGAGACCGTAAGCGGTCCGATCAAAGGGACTGCTGATCGCGGATGGGAGATGATGTATTGTATCCCAAATGATCGCGCCATATAAGTCGAAGTATCGGACTTTGAGATTTCCCGCTATCCCATAGCGGAACCAGCTCACCAATGAGGAATTAACCATGGCCGTGTCGTTTCCCCAATAGCCAAGAGCCGAAATGCTTCCGGATAGATAGGCCTCCTGCCCGAAATTCAGCCTGACCATGGCATACGGGTCCTTTTTCTGATTCACATCGCTGGTCCCGGACAAAAGCCCTTGCATCAGGCCTGTCTGAACCATCACGTTGTTGATCATCGCATGGAGGTCGATTCCGAAATCTCCCGTCGTGTTATAGAGGACCTCTTTCGTCACTTCGACGGCATCGCCTTCAGCCGTCTGGATACCAAAAAATTTCGCAGCGAAGGCATATGGGGCCAGCCCGAAACGTTGAATGACACCTGAATCGACCCGGCCGGGAGCATTCACGATCAATTGGCGGTTCGTGGGATAGGAGAAATTGGTAGAAGGGTCGATCTTGCCTACCATGATCATAGGGCCCATGAACATGACACCATTCATCCCACCGTGCGCCATCCCTTCCATGGACTCCCCGCTGCCGGGTTTGATCCTGTTCAGCACCGGCTGAAGGTCAAACATGAGGAAAAATTCCTTGCCCAGGCCAAACTCCGATCTTTCCTCGAACAGCCCTGTGCCGTCCCCCTCGATGGCTTTGCCCTCGTACTCAAGCTCGAAGAAATAGCTGATCTCGTCGGTCAACGTGCCAGCCAGATAGAGTTCGACCTCCTGCGGCAGGGTCAGGTTGGTCTCGTCCTTGTCGCCTCCCTGAAAAGACTCCACCAGATTCCCCATAGTGCGGAACGAGAAGATGTTCAAAAAGTCAGTTTCCGACCAGATCCGGCCGATTTTTCGCTTCTTCTTTACCTCCCCCTCCTCCACGGTCGGAATCTGAAAGCCCGCCATGTGAAAGGCCTCACCGAAAGCGTTTAAGCGGGGTGGCTTCGTATGGCAGGAGGTGCATGAAAGATCGTATTTTCTGGCAAAGGCCGGAATGGCCGCGGATGGCTCAGGCATCAGCGCCGGCAACAGAAGCCCTATGATCAAAATCCACAGGGTCCTGATTCCTGAAGTAGGGAAAGAAGAAATATTCTGTCGATCAGGCATGGTTGACGATCCCATTGTTTTTGAAAGGCTCCCTTTAACCCAAGCCGAAGCAGCTTGGGTGTCCACCCCATTGAGGGATGGGCATCAAGAACAGACTACGAGATGATAAGGATGGGTCTAAATGAGATACGCCGCGTGAAGCTGATAGAGCTTATTGCAGACTTTGGGTGGGTGATCTAAAGAGAGAGCAAGGCAACGAAAAGCGGAAGCTCCAGGAGACGGGCGAATGTTACACTTGCGAGCTGCCACCATGCCGAAAAGCAAGAAAAGGAATCCGACTGCATTTCCTGAAGAAGACATGTCTTTTGAAGAGGTCAGCGTCACACAAACATCGGGAATGCAGCCTGGTGAAGTCGGATGCCCATGTTCAGCTCTGTCGATTGGCGGTGCCCAATGGTCCAAATTGCAAAGTACCACGGTCATGCACAGAACTGCCACTAACAGAATGCCCTTATTTTGATATCTTTCCCTCCGCATGGCCATGCTTATACACCCAATAGAACTAACCTGTCAAGCTTAAAGCTAGGTAAAAAACTTGGATTACTCAGTAATCAATAAACCATTTGCATTACAGGATTGATACTTTGTAAGTGGAACCCGCAAAGGAAAGGCAAGACTCTATCTGTCATAGGCCTGAATGTCAAATATCAGTAAAAATCAGCCAGAACATAGTCCCACCTGCCTGATCTTGTGTGATCCGCTACCTTTCCCGCCAGCAATGCTGATCCCGAAGATCAGCTACTTTAGTACGGATCGTTCATTGACAACTACAGCCCTTTCTGGCGATTCTATTTCCTTTTTTTGAATGGATCGAGCCATCAAATAATGATATAATGTTCATGAAGTCGCTGGACAATCCAAAAGCTGACCCATATCAATGAGATAGGCTGTAATTTGATCCTCGGCTGAAAGGCAAAAAGTTCTAAGATCGTCCAAGAAGGCCAGCCAGCACTTTTTCTACTATTTTCCAATGAGTTGCACAAGACTTCATGAACATTGATTGGAATAGATCAAAGTAGTGAAGACTTCGTAGCGAGGAATAGTTCCCTTCCCCAATGTCATAGCGGGTGAGGGTTTTAACACGAAAAAGCTACCGATTGAGAAATCAGTGGCTTTCGCTAAAGACTTAGGAAAGTTCACACGGCCCTTTGGACTCAATTTTTTCTTCAATCAATTTATTGTTGATCAATTACTTTTTTCAAGTGCTCGCTGGGCATCAATTTCGCATTGCAAGGTCGGAATTTCGTCAGACCACCTGTCGATTACAAACCACCGGCTTTCTGTAATGCAGCAACGGCCCGCATCTCGCTGGCTTGGGCGGTCAGTAATTCATTTTCCCCTGCATAAACCTTGTTCTCGGCATCCAGCGTATCGATCAGCGATGTAAGTCCCTTTTCATAGCGCAGGCGGGCGAGGGCCAGCGCCTTCCGGTTGCTTTCCAGAGCCACTTTGACGGATTCGGTATGCTCCTTGTCCTTGGCATAATCCGACAGCTTGGTTTCAACATCGGCCACGGCGCTGATCACAGCCTTGCGGTAGGCGTGGTAGGTTTGCTGCTGGCGGGCATCCGCCGCATCTATATCGCCCTGAATACGTCCAAAATTTAAGAGCGGCATGGCCGCGCCGCTTGCAAGCGACCAGATATTGGCGCTTGGCAGCAGCGAAGTGTTCTGCCAGCCGAATAACGCCGAGAGCGTGATTTTTGGATAAAGCTCACTGATCGCCACGCCGGTGAGCGCGGTATTTGTGGCAAGGTTACGCTCCGCCTCGGCCACATCGGGGCGGCGACTCAGGACTGCGGCGGGCGCATCCATGATCGGCGCATGCGCTACTTTTGGAATCTCGCCTTTTTTTTCGAGCAAGGTAACGATTTCATCGTTTTCCGCCCCGGTCAGAACGGAGAGCCGGTAGATCGTGGCCGTTGCATCGCGGGCGAGTAGCGGCAGATGCGAAAGCGTGGCGCGATAAAGGGCCTCGGTTTGAGCAACCTCCAAACCGCTGGCCGCACCGTGATTGAATTTCGTTTTGCTGAAACCGGCAAGCTGTTTTTGCGTTTCCGCTGTTTTCTGTGTTACGTCGTAGCGGTTTTGCAATTCCCGGAGCGTTGCATACTCACTGACGATTTCTGCCACCAGCGTGATCGTAGTACTTTGATACGCGGCTTCGCGGCTGCCGATCAGTGCGTCCTGCGCTTCCACCTTTCGGCGGTTGCCGCCGAACAAATCGATTTCAAAGCTCGCATCGAAATTTCCCTGGTAGAGATCGAGCGCCTTATTCTGTGTCGATAGGCCTGGGTTGCCGCGTTCCGCCGTACCGCCCGCGCTGATATCCGGGTAAAGGCTTGAGGCAGCATTCAGGCGTAATTCCCGCGCCTCCAATACACGCGCCTGGGCGATTTTGCGGTCATGATTATTGTCGAGTGCTTTGGCAATCAATGCATCGAGTGTCTCGTCCTGAAAGTCCTTCCACCATGCTTCTTGTGTTGGCGGCCCGGCGTTGGCGTCGGAATCCTGCGGTTTCAGTGTTTCTTGCTGTTTCCATGCGGGGGACAGCGTTACTTCCGGCTTATGGTAATCAGGGCCGACCATGCAGCCGGTGACAAGGAATAGTGTGATGAACAATAGACTACGCATGGATTTCCTCCTTGATAGGTTGATCGAGATGACTGATGGGCTGAGGAGTGCGTTTTGTCTTGAACCAGATCGCGTAAAGCGCGGGCATAAAGAGCAAGGTGAGCAAAGTGCCCACACCAACGCCGCCGATCAGCACATACGCCAGCTGCCCCCAAAAGCTCGAGCGCGTAAGCGGAATGAAAGCCAACATTGCGGCGAGCGCTGTCAGGGTCACCGGACGGGCGCGGCGGACGGTCGATTCCACGACCGCGTCATAGTCGCTTAAGTCCATTGCTTTATCGTGCTGAATCTGGTCGATAAGAATCAAGGTGTTGCGCATCAGGATTCCAGCCAGCCCGATAAGGCCCAGGATGGCATTGAAACCGAAGGCCTGATGAAAAATCAGCAGCGTCGGCACCGCACCCACCAGTCCCAGAGGAGCCGTGGCGAACACCATGAACATGGCGGAAAACGAGCGCACCTGAATCATGATGACAAACAGCATCAACAAAACCATGGTCGGGAAGATGGCGAACAACGCATCATTCGCCTGCTTGCTTTCTTCCACGGAGCCGCCGGTATCGATACGGTAGCCGGGAGCAAGTTTGGCCTTGATCGCCTCCAGCTTAGGCAAAATTTCGTTGGTCACATCCGGCGGCTGGAAACCGTCGCGCACGTCGCCTTGTACCGCGATATACGGGTCGCGGCCATAGCGTTTGAGTACGGCATCCTCCATGTGGGGTTCAAACCTGGCTACTTGCGATAAGGGAACAGAGCGCCCATCCTGCGTGGTGAGCGTCACATCGCCGATCTCATCCAGCGTGCGGCGCTCGAGTGCCGGGCTGCGTACCTGCAACTCGACGGTTCGCAAACCTTCGCGCACCTGGGTGACCGGAGCGCCGTTCAAGATCGATTGCAACTGCAATGCCGCGTCTTTCGGGTTCAGCCCGATCAGCCGCAAACGTTCCTGATCCAGCACAAGCTGCATCGTCGGCGTCCGCTCGCCCCAATCCAGATGCACATCCTCCATATGCGGATTCTGCTCCATTATGGTGCGCACTTCTGCGGCAATCTTTCGAATTTCGTTCAAATCCGGCCCCACCACGCGAAACAGCACAGGGAAAGGCACCGGCGGCCCAAACAGGAATTGCGTGACGCGCACCCGCGCTTCGGGGAAACGGCCTTCCGCGATCATGGCACGGAGTTTCGCTTTCAGCGCATCCCGCTGTTGATGGCCTTCGGTCAGCACCACCACTTGTCCATAGGCAGGGTTCGGCAATTCCGAATCGAGTGACAGGTAGAAGCGCGGCGCGCCTTGTCCGATATAGCTGGTAACGATTTTCGACTCCGGCTCCGTCTTTACTGCCGCTTCGATCTTTTTCACTATGCGGTCGGTCGCTTCAAACGAGGAGCCGGGCGGCATATTCACGGTCATGGTCAGTTCCGGGCGGTCTGAATTTGGGAAAAACTGTTTTTGCACGAAGCCCATGCCTGCCCCGGACAACAGGAAGAGCCCGATGGTAACGCCGGCGGTCAGCCATTTGTGATCCACGCATTGGCGAACGAGCCTTCGGAAACGCTCATAGTTTTTGGTCGTATAAATGGCCTCATGCCCGCCGGGAACAGGCTTGATATCAGGCAACAGCTTGACACCCATGTATGGCGTAAACAAGACCGCCACGAACCACGAGGTAATCAGGGAAAATGCCACTACCCAAAAGATGTTACCGGCATATTCACCTGCCGTTGACCGGGCGAAACCCACCGGCAGGAAGCCGATGATCGTCACCAGCGTGCCCGAAAGCATCGGCGCGGCGGTAGACGTCCACGCAAAGGTGGCCGCGCGAATGCGGTCCAGCCCTTCCTTCATTTTGACGACCATCATTTCAATGGCAATGATTGCATCATCCACCAGCAGGCCGAGCGACAATATCAGCGCGCCGAGCGTAATACGGTCGAAATCGCGTCCCGTGATCAGCATAATGATGAACACCACTGCAAGCGTCAGCGGTACGGCGGCTGCCACCACAATCCCCACACGGAAGCCAAGCGTCAGCAGGCTCACCACAATCACCACCGCAAGCGCCATCACGAATTTGACCATGAATTCATTAATTGCCGCATCAATGATGTGCGCCTGGTCGGACACTTTAGTGAGGACAAAGCCGAGCGGCAGTTCCTGTCGCAGGCCAGCTTCTTCTTTCTCGAGCCGCTTACCCAGCACTAAGCCGTTAAAGCGCGGCTTCATGATGACGCCGATCAACAGCGCCGGTTCGCCACCATGACGAATGACGTAGGCCGGAGGGTCTTCATACCCGCGATGTACGTCGGCCACGTCCCCGATTTTCAGAATGCGCCCGCCAGCGGCAACAGGAATTGCTTTCACTGTTTCCACGCTATCAATATTTCCATCAAGCCGCAGGTAAACACGCGGTCCATGTGTTTCCACAAAACCGGAAGGTGTGACATCATTCACGCGGCTGATGGCATTGAAAAGCTGCTGGGCGGAGACGCCGAGGGTCGCCAGGCGGCGGTAGGAAATCTCCACAAATATTTTTTGCGGTTGCTCACCAAGGATATTGACCTTTTCTATGCCGGTAACGCGCAAGAGGCGCTGACGGATGGTTTCGGCTTCCAGCACCAGTTCCCGGTGCGGCAGGTTCTTGGCTTCCAACGAATAGAGCGAAAAATACACATCCGAATATTCATCGTTGAACACCGGTCCGATCACACCATGCGGCAGATTGATCGCTTCATCCGAGAGCTTTTTACGTACCTGATAGAACTGCTCCGGCACGTCTTTCGGCGGCGTGGAATCCAACAAATAGACTTTCATTAGAATCAGGCCGGGACGTGCCACGCTTTCCACCCGGTCGTAATATCTGAGTTCCTGTAAACGCTTTTCCAGCTTATCGCCCACTTGCTGTTGCATTTCCTCGGCGGTGGCCCCCGGCCAAATAGCCGTTACCGTCATGATCTTGACGGTAAACGCCGGGTCTTCAGCGCGGCCAAGACGGAGGTAGGCATAAGTTCCCGCCACAACGATGGCGATGATGAGAAACAGGGTGATGGCACGCTCTCGGACGGCGAAGGCGGAAAGATTGAATCTGTTCATTTGGCGTCCTCCTCTCTCGTGGCGGCTGCCAGGCGTATTTTCTCTGCGGGCTTTAACAAATGCGCGCCCAGCGCGACGATGCGCTCACCCAGTTGCAATTCGCCGGAAACGCTTGCGGTTTCCTCGCCAAGATGCGTCACTTTCACCTGGCGTAGCGTCACCGTGGACGTCATTTCATCAATCACCCATACGCCGGTGCCACTGCCGTTATCGTACAGGGCCCCGATAGGCACTTCAGGATCCCCGGACGCATCCGATTGTTTAGCTTCAAGGATGACCGTCACCGTTGCGCCCAGCGGAGCGACTTTACCAGCTTCGCCAAGTGTGTAACGTGCCTGATAGGTTCGGGTCACGGGATCGGCCATCGCCGATAACTCGCGAAGCTTTGCCGGAAACAGCGTGCCGGGGTCAGCATAAAGAAAGGCCGTGGCTGAATCTTCGGCCTGAGCCTGCGTCCCTTCCGGCAGGTTAATCACTGCTTCGCGCGTGCCATCATGGGCCAGGCGCACCACGGTTTGACCGGCTGCGACGACTTGCCCCACATCCGCAGGCACCTCCATCACCACCCCATCAGCATCGGCTTTCAGCACAGCGTATTTCCCCTGGTTCGCCGTTTTCTGCGCCTGAGCTTCGGCGGCCTTCAGCTGGGCGGTGGTAGCATCCGCCAGAGCTTTCGCCTTTTCATAATCCTGTCTGGACACCGCCTGTGCAGCGAGCAGATCGCGCATACGCACTTCATCGAGCAACGCCTGTTCATTTAGCGCGTGCGCCGCCTCCACAGCCTCCTCAGCCGCTTTTGTGGCAAGTACCAGATCGGTAGGGTCGAGACGCATCAGCGCTTGCCCCTTTGTTACCCTGGTCCCCTGATCGACTAGTTTCTCAGTGATCTTGCCGGGAACCCGGAAGCCCAAATCGCTTTCCGTGCGCGCATGAACCGTGCCGGTATATCGAGCGCCACCCGCGTATGAGGAATGAATCGTGAACGTGCGCACGAGCGGTGCGGTATTCGCCTGATGCGATTTTTCACTATGACCGTTGGAAATGCCAAAGCCAACGATGACGATTAGCGTCGTCCCAATAACGAAACGATGCTTGTGGATTTTTGCAAATGCCCCATTCCGAATGTTTGATTTGATCCGCATGTGCAGCCTCCTTATGGTTGCTTGCTTGTCGATACATCCATGTTTACCTCTAATTTCGTCTTGACACGGTGTAATACGTGCATCACTCAAAATTTTTAACATTGCCTAGTTATGGTCCAGGATTATTTTGATTACTCGATCCGGACTATCCAAAGAAGAGAAATGACCCGTACTTTCTAGCGTTATGAGCTGAGACTGCTTGATTTTTTCATGATTGGCCAGACGCTCGGTTGCCCTGGACCAGTCCGAGTCGCCATAAACCAGAATGACGGGTATATCAATGGCATCATATTCGGCCCGGGCATCCACCCAGCTCTTCCAATGATTAAAGGTACTTTTCTCCGCCCGGCGATAGCCCTTGCGAAAACCCACACGATTGAATAAATCCAAAAGATCCTCCGGAAGATGATCAGGATCGGAGAAACCGCCTTTCAAGATGTGCCCCAGGATCAACTTATTTTCACTCCGTGACACGATCCATCCGATGCCGGGCCATTCCATCGTGGCAAAGACGGCTCTGGAGAGCCATGAGCTTCTTTTAATACCTCCTGCTCCACCTTCGGCATAGTCATAAGGATTTAAGGCAAAAATCTTTGTGATTCGGTTATTTTCGTTTTTGGCCCCCAAGGACAACGCAATCGTGGCGCCAATCGACTCCCCTACCAGCGTGACATTTTGTAGATCCAGTCGCTCAAGAAAGATCTGGACGCTTTTTGTATAATAAGGTTCGGTATACGCAACGTCTGGAATATCCGAAAACCCATGCCCCGGCAGATCCAGGGCATAGATTTTAAAGTGCTTTGCTAGCTCAGGGATGATCTTGTTGAAGTACTCCAGCTGCGTCCTGAGAGTGTGAATGAGCACCAAAGGCGCTCCATCTCCCATCGCAAGATATCTTAAGTTCACGCCATTCACCGTAATATGTCTCATTTGCATCTCATTGGCCCAACTGGAATCAGTCTGAAGCTTAGAAAGATTGTGATGGCTCATTGCACATCCAGCGAGTATTAGAAAAAAATAATTGACGCTGTCTTCATGGCCCGTCCCCCTCTTTAATACGTTAGGAATGATCCGCAAATGCCTGACCTTCATACTTGTGGCTCTCATCGCTGCTGTGCCTTAGCACCATTATGGTGTATATACACCTATTATCTCAAAAAAATGTCATTCTACCCGCCCCGTGGAAATAAGAGCCGACAAATTGCCCACCATCGCGCTCCATCCCTTCTCCCCCAACTCCTTAAGAACACGTTTCTGGGCCTTTTCCCAAAACGGGAGTGCCTTCACCAACACCTCACGGCCGTGTACCGTCAGGCCCAAGAGCCGAGTTCGCCGGTCATCACCCTCCAGGATCCTGACAAGACCTTTCTTTTCCAGGGGCTTTAAATCCCTGGTCAATGTTGTCCGATCCATGACCAATCGGCGTGCCAGCTGAGATACAGTCACTTTACCCCCTATGGAGATGCCAACAAGGACAGTGAATTGGGTGCCCCGCAGGCCACTTGGCTTGAATGTTTCATCAAACAGCTGGGTAACCACACGAGCCGCCTTTCTGGTGTTAAAGCAGGCACAGTTCATGGCAATTTCTTTGAGTTTGTTTTCACTACTCTTGTTAGGTCCCATAATTAGGAGTATATACACCTATTATCACCTTGTCAAGAGTTTTTTCAAAAAAAATCTGTGTCGCCTGCAATCCGTGGATTCTTCTTTAAAAACAGAAGGGTTAGGATATTTGATGGCAGGGATTTGAAATCAAAGAACTCGCATGGAATTTGACAGGGAATTGCTTGCTCGGAAAATTGTGCTAAATTTCCAGTGCGCCCTGACACGACTGATAGTTTCGGTAAGATCGGGAATTACTCTCAGCAATCAATAATTCCGGAGAACTCCAGCGTTAACGCTTTGTAGCAATGCTTAGTTGGTAACAATGATGTCCCCATCATTCCCCGCTTCATCGGTCTCCTGGGTTGGGACCAAACAACCATTGTCACTTCAGGGATTCGGTAACCTTTTCCAAATATGTTTCACGCTATACCTTGACGTTGCCACGGCCTATTCTACCACCGAAGGGGTACCCGCTGAAACCCGTTTCCCTTGGCGATCACCTGCGGAAAAGAAGGCTCGATCTTGGATTACTTCAGGCCCAGGTGGCAGAGAAGATCGGGGTCACCGCGTCTACCGTGTGGAATTGGGAGCATGGGAGAACACCGGCTGCTCAGCATCATCCTAGGATTATAGAATTTTTGGGCTATCAGCCAGAACTTTAAACAATATTGGGAGGGTCAATTATAGTAAGTCCATAAGAAAATTAGAGTTCATGTCACGGCGGTGCATACGGTTTCAGGCCCCGATCAGCAACTTGTAGATGACGCCAACCCCTGCACCTCCCAAGACAACATATAGGACGTCCCACTCGAATTTCCAGAGGCCGAAAAAGGAGACCACAGCAAGAATGAATGCTGCCCAGTCGAATGGCGCCATGGCAGGAAAGAGGACATGTTCTCCAAAGAACACAGCCAGATTGAGAACGACCCCCACAACGGCCGCCGTGATCGCTGACAGCGCAGCCGTGAGTTGAATATGCCCGCGTGTCTGTTCAATATACGGAGCCCCGAGAAAGATCCACAGAAAGCAAGGAAGAAATGTAAAATAGGTAGCGATGAAACCACCCAGGATTGCCGCTACTTCTGGCGAGAGGCCAACTGCCTTCGTCCAGGCTCCCACATACCCGACGAACGTGACCACCATAATCAGCGGACCGGGTGTCGTCTCAGCAAGACCCAGCCCATCAATCATCTGGCCGGGTTGCAGCCAGTGATACCTTTCTACACCGGCCTGGGCAATATAGGGCAACACGGCGTAGGCCCCACCGAAGGTCACCATGGCGGCTTTCGAGAAGAATGTCCCCTGCTGAAAGAAGACATCCGATGGCCCACGCCAGAGAGCCAGTAGCATCAGTGGGCCGATCCAAAGGGCCAGACAAACACTCAAGACCTTCATTGTATGAGCCAAGGAAGGGCGCGTGTGTTCAGCAGATGGACCATCATCAGAAATGACTGTGGATCCAGGGCTATCACCATGTTGCTTAATTATGTAAAACTTCTCCGGCCACAGCCGTCCACCGGCGAAGCCAATAAGACCGGCGGAGAGGATGATAATCGGGAAGGGAACGTTGAGAAAATAAATACTGACGAAGGCTATCGAAGCCAAGCTCACCATCACCTCATTCTTCAGTGCCTTTTGACCGATCCGGATGACCGCTGCGGCCACAATCGCCAGGACAGCCGCTTTTAAACCATAGAAAAGCGCGGAAATCACGGGCGTGGTTCCAAAGGAGATGTAAATCCAACTCAATCCGATGAGAATAAAAAACGAGGGAATCACAAAGAGGGTGCCGGCTACAATCCCTCCCCAAGTTCGATGCAGGAGCCACCCGATGTAAATGGCCAACTGTTGGGCCTCCGGCCCTGGCAGGAGCATGCAGTAGTTCAGGGCGTGGAGGAAGCGTTCTTCCGAGATCCATTGCTTCCGCTCGACCAGCTCGGTATGCATGATGGCAATTTGGCCAGTCGGTCCCCCGAAGCTGATGAATCCCAGCTTGACCCAAAAGCGGAGGGCTTCCTTGAAGGTTGGGGGCCGGGGAGGTTGAGATACAGCGACAGCTTTCGATTCCATTTTAATTTTCCCTTCAAAACTTCTGCCGATTTTTTTCGTTATGAGATCGGCAGCATGCCCCAACAGGCCAAGTGTGACACTTCCGGGTTCGCCTCCGAAACGACTCGTATATAGATCGTCAAACAGGGCAAATCAGCCAGGCCGAGGCGATGCGATCGATACGAAGGTCTTTGGGGGTTGACCCAGACATTTCTCGCCCCATTCTACCACCAAAGAGGTAACCAGACAAAACCTCGTACTGGATCTTCATCGGTCTCAGTGATATACCTTCTGCGGCACCTCACGAATTGAGCACCCTCAAAACCCAAGGAATATCCTTGACAAATAGATTTAAAAAATCTCTTGACTCCGTACCTAGCTACAGGGTTTAGGATATGTTCAGTGAGGTGAACCGATGGAAACTTTAACTGTAGGTCAGTTGGCCAAGGATACCCATGTGAACGTGGAGACGATCCGCTATTATGAGCGCAGGGGACTCATCCCTCCTCCACCCCGGCATGAATCCGGTTACCGGCAGTTCTCTAAAGAGACGATTGCACGAGTTCGGTTCATCAAACGTGCTCAAGAGGTGGGATTTACACTCAAGGAGATCTCGAGCACCAGCCACGTGCTCAGGGAAGCGGCGTAGTTCTTCCATGGCACAATCAATTGACTGCGGCCCTCGAACAGGTCGCCGAGCGTGCGGCGGCCGTCGCCCCTCGAACACGTAGTCCTTTTCGATCCGCACCATCGGCAGCTTGCGGCGCTCAGCTCATGGCGCTAGCGGTTCCACTCCTTCTCGCAGTCACGCCTCCGGCGACACTACTTTCGGCACCTCCATGTCTCTCTCCCTTGTTCTTGCGCGGAGCCTACGCACGACCAGCGCGGCCGTTCCGCCCGCCGAGGTCGCACCTCCAGTTCCGTAGATTACTTCACTCTTTTTCTTAAGTAACATATAAATTCTCCTTTCTAGTTATACTCCAACCGGTTGGGGAAGCATCGTGGACCATTCTTTTTCAAGTCCCTTGGCATCGGTTTTCAATTTTACGGCAAACTCCAGGGAGACTTTATCGGGATAGACTTCTTCCGCACCGGACTCAATCCCTCTAAAAATTTCCCGGGCCACATTTTGCGGCGTTTCCTTCTCGATATCGAATCGGGCCACCATATCCGTGTCAATGGGCCCCGGATAAACGCCGATGACACGCGTGCCCTGGGCGCTTAACTCTCCACGGACGCTTTGAGTCAGTGAATGGACAGCGGCCTTGGTCGCGCAGTAGGTGCCGAAGGCCGGAATGCCGACCAAGCCCCCAACGGAGGAAATGTTAACCAATGCCCCGCCTCCGTTTTTAGCCAAAAGGGAGGCGAAGGCGCGCGTCATATTCATCAATCCGAAATAATTGACTTCCATTTCGGCGCGGGCCGATTTTGAATCGGCTGCAGAGATGACCCCCGTGTAATTGGCGATACCGGCATTGTTGAAAAGAATTTGCGTATCCGATGCCATTTTTGCGGCGGCCCTGATTTGGTCTTCGCTGGTGACATCCAGGCGCACCGCCACGACCTTCCCTTTTGACCGCTCTACCAGCTCCTTTAGAGCATTCGTATTTCGGGCGGCAGCATACACTTTGGCTGCGCCGCTTTTTATTAACTCTTCACCGATGGCCCGCCCAATCCCTCGGTTGGAGCCGGTGACAAAGCATATCGAACCTTTTATTTGGATACTCATTGATTTTCTCCTATTAAATTGTTAAAATTGGTAAACCTTGTGACCCGGAGCCTTGACTTTCTCTACATCGCCTATTGCTCCGCCTCCGCCATAGACTATGGCGTTCTTGTTATTTAGTGGCATTTCAGTCATTTCTAGCCGACAACCGACCAAATCTCAATTTTTCTTTGCGAACAGGTCTGGCTGGTCCTTACCCGTGGCAATCAGCTTGCGCAAATTGCCGCGTAACAGCATGCCCCAGGCGTCCGAGCAACTACCGTAGCATTCGATGGCAGGAACCAGGCCGACATGCGTGAAAGTGACTTCTGTTTTGCCGTCTTTTTCAGCGATTTCAAAGACAATATCGGTGCCCTTCCATTCCTGCTTATCTTTAACAAAGTTAATCTCGGCTTCTTTCACGTGCCAGACTATTCTTTTGCTCGGAACAAGTTCAGCGATCCCTTGCTTGGAATAGTGCTGGTCGCCATAACGGTACGTGAACTCGGCGCCGAGTTTGTCGGTGTCGCCCTCGATTTCTCCCGACCACCATCCCCGGACGTTGTTGATGGCGTCGAAAACTTCTTTCGGAGACTTATCTATTAGAAGAGTGACGCTGAAATCTTGATGTTTTTTCATGTTTTTTGTTTTTATCCGAAGATTCATTCCGGTCGCCGCCGTTTTGGACTTCGTTTGTTCGACTTTCATTTTGCTCTCCTTCTGTTTGGGTTGTCGGGGAGGCATACCTTCCACCGCTGTTTCTCTCGTGCTCGTTCAATTTTGCGCCTTGTCTTTGGGCAAACACCATGCTTCTTCGATTTTGCAAAGTCTTGTAAGCATCTCTTCGTATTCCTTAGTGATAGCTGCCATTTCCGTTTGGCCGAGAAACTGGACGCTGTATCCATGGAGGCCGTGAAGTATAACAAAGGGATACGGGCCACTACCGGGTTTCGCACCACCTATGTCTTCATTGGATACATTGGGGGCGTAGTACATGACGTGCGGGATGTTAGCGGTAACTACGTTGTCGTTTTCATCCGGATTTGTGTACGTCCTAAGCACTGGAGACAGCATGTATGAGATACCGGCTCGTTCCGGCGCTTTGTAGTATCCCGTTTTGTGACGGTCTGGGATGATTTTCTTTAGTTCGACGGGAGGAGTACCGTTGGCCTGCATCTCTGCTGCGTCAAAGAAGACTCGCATCTGTGCCTTGGCGCCCGCTTTGTCAAAGGAAATCGGGTAGAGAATATCATCTCTATATTCCGTCAGGGGCCAGGACCCTCTGAAGGTATCATCGCCGGTTCGAGCAACAAGGGCGTGGAATCCATTAGTCCCCTTGCGGGCAACTTCGAAGCCCTTAGCAGGGTTCAAAACATATACTGTTGCATTGTCTCTGAGGTGCGGCGGCAGTGCGCTTAGGGCTAGCTGAACTTCCAAATCTCGCGGTAGCGGCTCGATTTTATTCATCACCTTGGGAGTCTGCCTATTTTCCGCGCTCGCTGTCAGCGAGAACAAGAGACCAGCAATTACTACAATTGTCTGGACCTTTCTCATCTTGACCTCCTTTTTTCCGGTTTGGATTTCATTTGAGTGGCTTTCATTTTGCTTCCCTTCTGTTTGGGCTTTGGGGAATGCATCCTTCCCACCGGTCTTGGAACGAAGTTTTTTCACGACGAACGCCGAGGCTCCTCCACCTAAGTCGCGCCGATGGCTAAAAGCGCCAGGTTTGCCAGGCATGCGGGATACATAGGTTCCTTCCCTCACTCCATAGTCGAATGGGCTGGCACAAATCGACAATTCAACACCTAAGCCCGGTCATTCTCCCCCATTCAAATTCCCCAAAATCGCAGTGCCCCAGGGGTTGTCCACGGCGATCAGCCAGCGGCCGTCGGGCTGCCGCCGCAGGACATCCGCGGAGAGGCCGCCCATCGCCACCGGCCTGCCATCCGAGCCAGTTCCGGAAAGCGTCCATTCGGAGCAATAAAGCGCCAGGTCCCCCGCCTGCACCAGAGTGTGCCGCCCGGTTTCGAGGGTGGGCTGCAGGTTGAAAAAACCTTGCAAAGCTTGACGGAGAGCCGCCGGTCCGTTAGCCGGTTTTCCCGGCTCCACCATCAAGGTCGCGTGGGGTTCATACAAGGCAAGGGCGCCTTCGAGATTTCCGCGATTGAAGGCCTCAATCAACTGATTGACCGTCTCTACCGGACTACGATTCGTCATACAATCCTCCTTGTTGGTGTTTAGTTAATTTCTTTCCGACTCTCGCTCAGGTGCTGAACTTCGCGCTTGAATCCGGCAACTCAATGTTTAATTCCAATTATCGATTTTGATATCATCGGGTGCGGGCTTGCCTTTGCCAGTTTCAACAAGGTCCTTGAGACTCAAAAGGAACGTTGCCCATTTCATGCTGCAATGGGCGGTGAACTCGACTGCTTCTCGCCAGTTCTTATGACCGAAAAAAACGATGGTGTAATCACCGTCCTGTGTTATGTCGAATGTCACATCTGTTCCAATCCATTCTTCGGGGCCTGACTTGCAGCGCCAATGGACTTTCTTGTTGGAGTCTAGCGCCAACACCTCCATATCCATGACGCCCATGATGTCCCCATTTGGACGGCGGAAATGAAATCCAATCGTCCCGCCCACTTTTGATGTTCCAGTCGTCTCCTTTGTCCACCACCCTGCGAGTCCCTCGATTGTCGATAGTGCGTCGTAGACTCGCGCAACGGGTGCTTTAATCCCGACTCTGTGAATGATATCTACCATTTTGCACCTCCTTTTGACGTTCTTGATTGGTGTTTTTTACAACTCACAAACAATAGATTATCTCACTTACTTGCAAAATACAAGTAAAATAATATAATATAAAAGTTGCAAAATGCAAGTAAAATAATATAATATATAAGATGGCGAAAAATCAGAAAAAACTGAGATCCGATTGTCCCATTAATTTTGCCCTTGAGACATTTGGAGACAAATGGTCGCTATTAATCTTACGTGATATTATCTTTCGAGGGAAAAAGACTTACGGCGAGTTTCTAAAATCTGAAGAGGGATTTGCAACGAATATATTAGCCTCGCGATTAGTGCTGCTGGAAAAAGAAGGGATTCTTAGAAAACGTCCCAATCGAGACGATGCACGGAAGGATCTTTATGAGCTCACGGAGAAGGGTCTTGATTTGGTTCCGGTCCTCTTTGAAATGATTTTATGGAGTGCGAAGTACGACTCCAAGTCAGCAGCTCGAAGGATCACTAGACTAGTGGAGCTCATCAGAAAGGACAGCAGAAGGATAGGTCAGAAAATTATCGCAAAGGTGCGTTTAGGTGAGGCGATTTTACCGGAATACTTGGATTAATGTGAGAGGAGATTCTGGAACAATATGCTTCAGACTCGCCCACACAGTAGTTAGGTTAATACCCAACATTTTATAAGCTATAAGCGGCTATTCGATCCGTAGTTTCCTCTTCTCGGATGAAGATGATGGACCATTGTCACTTCAGGGGTTCATCGCGGCCACTAACATAAAGTGAGCCGGATAATAAGAAGAGGTCGTCGGTTTAATCCTACCCAACGTTCCAAAACCGTCCACTTGTTAAACACGCCAGGAATATAATGTTCATGAAGTCGCGGGAGAGTTCAAAAGCTAACCCATATCAATGAGATAGGCCGTAACATGATTCTCGGCTGAACGGCAAAAAGTTCTAAGATCGTCCAAGAAGGCCAGCCACCACTTTTTTTATTACTTTTCAATGAATTGTGAAAGACTTCATGAACATTGATCGGAAGAGATCAAAGTGCTAAAGACTTCGTAGCGAGGAATACTTCCTTCCTGTAACAAACGGTCCATAAGTTTCACCAACATAGTAGCTTTCAACTCGATATAAATAAACCCAAGCCAGACAAAAATCCATTCATCAGTTAGAGACTGGTAGGCGGGGTCAGTTTTTGGGGGCATCGAATTTAAACTCTCCAAAAGGAATAAACAGGTCCATCCTTATTACTTGACAAGTGATAGCCAATTGGCTATTATGCAATAATGAGGGTTGAGTTATACAGAACCCCGAGCGGCCGTAGCCCCGTGGAGGATTATCTCAAAGGGCTGCCCATACAGGAAGGCGCAGAGATTGATGCGGTTATTGAATCCATTGAGCAACATGGCCTGGATGCTCCGTTGGTTTCGATGCGCCAGATCCGGGGCAAGCTCTGGGAGCTCAGGATCTCTCGTAACCGGATTTTTTATGTGCTCTTGAAAGGCAATCGGATGGTTCTGCTTCACGCTTATAAGAAACGAGGGCAGAAGGCCCCTATACGTGAAATTGAAACTGCGCTTCGGCGGATGTCCGAGGTGATGGAGTGAGGATCAAAATGAAAAAGCAGAAAGCAAAGGCATTGGAACCTCGATATTTCTCCGACTATCTCAAAGAGCGGGAGAAGGACCCAGAATATAAGGCTGAACTGGATCGCGCCCGGCTGCGCGTGGCCATTGCTCGGGAGATTAAGAAGGCGCGAGAGAAAGCCGGGATGACTCAGGCGGAGATCGCTCTAATACTGGGAGTGCCGCAGTCTGTCATTGGGCGTCTGGAAAGCCTCAAGGACAAACGCCTTCCCACGATTGACCTACTTGCCCGTATTGCACGCGCCACGCATAAGCGCCTTGTCATAGACCAAGCCTCGCTTCACCTTGAACTGGTTGCGAAGTAGCGAGGTGAATGAAGCACTCTCCATTGCCGTGTGGTCTAAAAATTCAGATGTGTTTTTTATATACGGCAGATGAGTTTTTTGACCGTACAGACATTACAGACATTGTGTTTCCTTTAAGAATCCAAAGGAGTTATGCAGCCGAGAAGATCCTACTTGGTTCATGAAGTCTGAGGACAATCACAAAGCTGTTTTATATCAACGAGATAGGCTGCAATTTGATTCTCGGCGGACAGGCAAAAAGTTCGAAGATCGTCCAAGAAGGCCAGCTCGCACTTTTTCTATTATTTTCCAATGAATTGTGCAAGAGTTCATGAACATTGATCGGAAGAGATCAAAGTGGTGAAGACTTCGTAGCGAAGAATACTTCTTCACTGCACTAAACGATCTTGAAACCCTCACCAGAATAGTAGATTGCAACCAGAATACATTGTTATCATGTGAATATTCTATCGCCTTAACAGTCTAGTCCATCCGCCGTGATATATTGTCAATTTGGCAAATAAAAGTTATTATAAAGAAACCATATAAACAATAAGGAATTTTGTAAAATTGTAGGAGGTATTGATTGGCTTTAAGAGAGGAAATAGAAAAACAGGGCGGCTGGTTTTTCCGATGGAGAAGCTACTTGCCTTTACTCATTATTCCAATCCTATTTATTGCTTTACGACATTCTGAATATTTGGAGCAGGTTTTTGGAGAGACAACAGATAACCTTTATGAGGGCCTCTGTATAGCAATAGCCTTTTTAGGGTTGACGATGCGTTGCATGATCATTGGATATGTCCCTGAGGGGACATCGGGTAGAAATACAAAAAGACAAGAAGCAGAAACACTCAATACAGCAGGGATGTACTCTATATTACGCCACCCACTCTATTCTGCAAATTTTATCATTTTTTTAGGAATAACTTTATTTGTTCAGGTGTGGTGGTTCAGCCTAGTAGCTATTTTAGTTTTTTTTGTTTACTACGAACGAATTATTTTTGCAGAGGAAGAATTTTTAAGACGTAAATTCGGGAACTTATATCTGGAATATGCTAATAAAACTCCAGTATTTTGGCCAAATTTTAAGAACTGGCAACCACCGAGTCTACCATTCTCATTTAGAAATGTACTCAAAAGAGAGCACTCAGGCTTTTTTGCAATAATTGCAACGTTCACGTTTCTTGAAATTGTTGGAGATTTATTTGTCGAAGGAATTCTAGAATTAAGCCTAGCTTGGATCATTTTCTTTTCTTTAGGATTGGTAATTTATTTGGTCTTTGTAAGTCTTAAGAAAAACACAAGACTTTTGAATGTTGAAGGAAGGTGATCGATTATTTTATCCCAAGAAAGTGTCGTGCCTGACTGTGATTCCCCTACGTTAAGAAGCGACCGGTAAGATTTATCGTTCTCATCTATTTCTCCTCGTAATCAGCAAATCAAAGGTTTAGATTTCCTAAGGAATTGTAGGTGCTATACGTAACATATCCTGCTTTTTCTTGTGATATGAGTTAGTTATCTACTGTTTTCCATTATTCATTTTTCTATATCCCTGTCAAGACAATTCTTGCATAGCGTCATCCTCCTCCTCTTGTGCTTGCGTTCTCTCCATGACCATCTCTATGGCCTTGTAGTAATCTCGTTGGACCTTGAGGTTCGCTACCCGGCAGTAGCGCTGGGTGGTGGTAATCTGGCCATGTCCCAACAGGTCCTGGATGGTCGCCAGATGGGCATCGGCATTGAGCAGCTGCGTGGCCATGGTGTGGCGCAGCCGATGACACGAGACGTCCAGGCCGCTCTTTCGCGCATAGTATTCGATCCTCTTTTGGATCCCCCGCACCGATAGGGGTTCTCCCTTCATCAGGCCCTTCTGCACCAGGAATAATCTTTTCGCTTTCGATGATCGTTTCTCCAGGTACGCCAAAAGAGCAGAGCGGGCGTCTTCACTCATGTAGACGACTCTGTCCTTACCCCCTTTCCCCTTGGAGATGAAGATCTGTCTCCTTTGGTGCTCTATTGCATCCACGGTCAGGTTGGCCACCTCTTCGACCCGAAGACCGCAGCGCAGCATTAACATGAACATGGCCCGATCTCTAAGATCGGTGATGACGGCAAAGAGCCGGCTAACCTGGTCATCTTTGAGGTGCCGGGGCAGGGGCTTAGGCAAGCGCAGCGCGATCCGGGTAACGGGATTGACCCTCTTTCTTCCCTCCTCGTTCATGAGATAGTCAAAGAAGAGACGGATCGTTTGCAGATGGCAGGTGATCGTTTTGGCTGCTCGTCGCTTCAGCAGGAGATGATCCATGTAGAGGCCTATTTCCTTGGGGGTGACTTCAGAGAGGGGAACCGTCAGCCATCTCATGAAGTGATCGAGGATATTCACGTAGTTCTTCACGGTATGGGCCGAGTAGTTTTTTCGCTTTAAAGCTCTGCGGTAGCGAATCAGCTCAGTAGCCTCCATCGATCCCTCCTTTCTCGATCAGGGCCATAGCCCGGAAATACTCTTCTTCACGCGTTTTATCCGTGAGCCGGGCGTAGCGGCGGGTGACCTCGATCTCCTGGTGGCCTAAGAGCTGCTGCAGACATTCCAGACGCATCCCGGCATTGAGAAGCTCGGAAGCAAAGGTGTGGCGAAGACAATGCACCGTGTAGCCCTTGTGCTCAAGCCCGGACTTCTTAAGATAGTGGACGAAGCGGCCCCGGCCGGTACTGTAACAAAAACCCTTATCGCGCTGACCATAAAAGACATACTCCTTGTTTTTGGGCCTTCGCTGAAGCCATAGCTTTAGGGCGAATAGAGCATCGTCGCTTAAGTAGACCACCCTCCCAATACTGTTCTTCCATCCATCAAAGAGCTGGATCTTTCTGTCTCGAATATCCAGATCGTTCAGTCTCAGGCCCGTTGCCTCACTGATCCGCATACCGGTCCGTAAAAGGAGAAGGAAAAAGGCCCGGTCTCGGATGTTATCGATAACGGAGAAAAGTTTTTTCACATCCGCAGGGTGCATCGCCCGGGGAAGGGTTTCAGGAAGCTTCAGCTTGATAGTCCTCTTCAGAAAAGCTCCGCAGAGGACCTCTTGCTCGATCAGAAAATGAAGAAAAGCGATAATGCAAGCCAGTTTCGTCCGTACGGAGGAAATACGGTTCCCCCGATCCTGTTCATGCTCGATGAAAGCCTCAAGGTCAGTCCTTTCAATCTGCTTGAGATCTTTCTTGCCCGAACTTCCGTAAAAAGTGAGAAAGAGAACGATGGATGTAAAGGAAGACTGGAGGGTCCTTGGCTTGCAGTTCATGCGCCATTTGTGACGCAGGTAATCCTCGACATACTCCTTGGCGGGAATCTCCAGGCAGGAGAGTTTCTGCAAAATGCGATCAATTAAGGTTGGGGCTGGATGGGGCTTGCCTACTTCTTTACTTAAATTTTCGATGGACCCGTTAGGGATCGACTCGGCAAAGATCATTTCTTCCTCCTTTCGAAAAAGCAGGAGAATCATGACCTTAAGCCGTTTAAACGGTCAAATCATTTTGTTACGTATAGGTAGGTGGAACCCACACATTCTTTCCGCATCCTATGCTCATCCCGAAGATCGCCACTTTAGCGCGGATCGCTCATTCACAACTACAGCTCTTTCTGACGACTGACGTGGTTATTTCAATTCTTTTGAGTGGATCGGGTTATCAAATGGTGATATAATGTTTACGAAGGTTCATGAACTCGCCGGACTATCCAGAAGCTGATTCATATCAATGAGATTGAATGTAATTTGATGCTCGGCTGAAAGACAAAAAGTTCGAAAATCGTCCAAGAAGGCCGATCAGAAATGTTACATTACATTTAAATAAGCTGTAATATAACAAGCACCGACTTAACAGATTACATTACACTGTGAACTCTAGAAAATGAATATCTTTCATGACGCGTTTGCCTTTCAATCCGTCTTTTTTCACGAAGTATCAGCTGCATTGTTTTAAGTTTAATCTGTTCTATTTTTAACCTTATTTTTAGCTCTTTGATCCTGGCATGTTTTTCCACGATCTGCTTCCACTCGAGCCATCTTTTCTCTTTTACTCTCAGTCTCTCTTCTCTTACAAGCTGACTTTCAAGGCGTCTTTGCTCTTTCGATCGTTCTCTTTCAAGATGCCTCATCTCCTGAACTTTGGGATTTTCTTTAGAGATCCAGTGCTTTTCAGGATATCTTCTGATCCCTAAATGAGATGCCCTAGATGCTATCGCATTCACGGTTCTGTTTAAAAATAACGCGGCAGCCAAACAGCCACCACGGATGTATTTCTCTCTGATGATGTCATCCTCCCATGCTCCCCATTTTCGATGATGTCGCTTCAGCAATTCTGGAGGTTTTCTCAATAAGGATAGGATCGACCAATTCAGCGATTTACCATCAACCAATTCCTTCACAAGAAAATTTAAAATTAATCTTGCAGAAGGCTCGACCTCATTGGATACTTCTTCCTTTTCGGCTGTTTCTGTATCTGCCAATAAACTCTCAAGGGTATATTTTTCGTTTCCATGATTATGAATAGGTTCATAGAGGCTTTTTAACCTGTGTTTCCTGTACAGATAATCTTTTGTGTGTTTCTTTTTGACTTCCTTGGCGATTGCTTTGATTTCTTCTTCTGATCGAGGAAGGCGCTCAAGAATTCTTAACTGAACATCCTGATAAGAATCTTCTGACTCATCAAATCGCCCTAATATTGGACGTATTAAACGATCAATTTTTGATTGGTCTAATTGACTGTCGGACATAGTACTTCTCTTCTCCTTTGCCATGAAATCGGATTATGGGTCAACCAGATATGCTGATTATGGGATTTTGAGTCTGAAAATCACGAATACTAAGAATAATAAGGTCATTTGTCAACAGTATCTGCATCATTTGTGACCACATTCTTTTATTTTCTTGATCTCCTCGCCTCTTTTTCCTATACTGGTCTTGTCCTGGCTCAGCTTAGCTCGAGGCCCAGTGATATTCTCCCAAAGCCGTTATGCTCTTTATGCACAATGTCTAGGTGGCATGAGAATGGGTGTTCCAGTTTAGTACACTAACCGAAACTTGATAATACATCAATATTGATGTAATATAAAGGCAGAATTCCTTGTACCAGATCCTCTTCTACACAACAGAGCGCGGTGATTCTCCTATTGATGAGTTCTTGGATGAATTGGACAAAAAGTCCAGGGCGAAAGTTGAAGCTTATCTCTCATTTTTGGCTGAGCAAGGACCAAATCTAAAACGACCCTATGCCGATCATGTCCGGGGGAAAATACGAGAGCTTAGAATACACTACAGCTCAAATCAGTATCGTATTCTGTATTTCTTCTATTTAGGGGATCGAATCGTTCTGGTCCATGCCTTTAGTAAGAAAACCCAGCAGCTCAGGGAAAGCGATATTGAATTGGCAGAACGTCGGATGGAGGATTGGATCAGACAGCATCCGGAAGGAGATTAGATGAGGAAACCCAAGATCCGCACATTTCAGGAACGCCTGCGCGAAGACCTCAAGGATCCTGAATTTCGGAAGTATTTTGAGGAAGAGCGACAGGCTTTAGCCCTGGCTATGAAGATCGCCAGGCTTCGGGAAAAGAAAGGACTCTCACAAAAAGAGCTTGCGAAGTTGATGGGAACAAGCCAGCAGGCTATCTCTCGGATCGAAAGCGGGGAGTATGAAGGATTTAGTTTGAAGACCCTTGAAAAGGTCGCAGAAGCAACCGGAACCCGCCTTAAAATTGAGTTCGTACCAGTACGTTGAAGGCCAGCTTAACGTGCTGAATTTGGGCTGAAGATGCTCCGAAAAAACTGGATTCAATGGATCGAGCCATCAAACGATGTTATTATTATAATGTTCATGAAGTTGCAGGGGAGTTCAAAAGCTGACCCATATCAATGAGATAGGATGCAATTTGATCCTTAGCTGATAGGCAGAAAGTTCGAAGATCGTCCAAGAAGGCCAGCCACCACTTTTTCCATTATTTTCCAATGAACTGTGCAAGAGTTCATGAACTTTTATCGGAATATATCAAAGTGGTGAAGACTTCGTAGCGAAGGATACTTCCTTCCTGAACTAAACGACCTTGCAGCCTTCCTCAGAATACAAGATTTGAACTGGAAATGAGTACCTTCACCGTAATCCTTGCGTTGTCAGAAAAGGTAATAAGTGTATATTTCTCTTGACAATCAGTGGATGATAGGTATTTAACGTTCATCTTTTTCCAAGAGCTTCCTCAAGTTTTCCTCCATGCTTTTTTATTGACAAGGGGGACAAAAGAGAGCTATCCTAATCATAGTTTGTTTGGGGTAGCAAAGGGTGGTTCGTTAGGGTATGGGGTCTTCTCGCCTAAGGCGGGCATGCCGCCTCAAAAGGAAATTCTTATTATCCATCTTTTTCATGTAGAATCTCACAATCGCGCAGATTGCCCGTCGCTACAGACGAAAGGCATCGGCCCGGCTATCTTGCCTGGCTTAAGGCTGACTCGGCGTTGAATGCGCTGAACTTACGTAAGGTTGAGAAAGGAAAAACCATGACGACAAAAGCATCCAAAATTATTTATACAAAAACTGATGAAGCGCCGGCACTTGCGACCTATTCGTTTCTTCCCATCGTCAGCGCCTTTACCAAGGCATCTGGCGTATCCGTCGAATTGAGGGATATCTCCCTGGCAGGGCGAATTCTTGCCGCCTTTTCCGATTATCTTACGGCAAGCCAAAAACAATCGGATGATCTAGCCGAATTGGGGGAGCTCGCTAAGACCCCGGAAGCCAATATCATCAAGCTACCGAACATCAGCGCCTCGATTCCTCAAATGAAAACGGCCATCAAGGAATTACAGAGTCAGGGCTACAACCTTCCCGAGTATCCCGAGGATCCGAAAAACGACAAAGAGAAGGAGATTAAAGCGCGGTACGACAAAGTGAAAGGAAGCGCCGTCAACCCGGTATTACGAGAAGGAAATTCCGATCGCCGGGCGCCACTCTCAGTCAAAGCCTATGCGAAGAAGCACCCCCATAAGATGGGACCGTGGTCCTCAGACTCGAAGACCCACGTCGCGCATATGACTCAGGGGGATTTCCGGTCCAACGAGAAGTCGATGACGCTCACTGATGCGACTGACGCACGCATCGAGTTCGTTGGCCAGGATGGCAAAACCACAGTGCTCAAGGCCAAACTCGCTCTCCAGGCCGGCGAAGTCATCGACGCCACTTTCATGAGCCGCCGCGCCTTGCGGGAATTCCTCGAGGAGCAGATCGAGGACGCCAAAAAGCAGGGCCTGTTGTTCTCTATTCACTTGAAAGCCACGATGATGAAAGTCTCGGACCCCAAGATTTTCGGTCATGCGGTGTCGGTGTTTTTCAAGGCTGTCTTCGACAAACATGCGGCCGTGTTACAAAGGCTTGGCGTCGATCCCGACAACGGCCTCGGTGACTTCTACGCGAAAATCAAATCGTTGCCGGACGATGAGCGCAAGGCCATCGAAGCCGACATTCAGGCAGTATACAAGAAGCGGCCGGCAATGGCGATGGTCAATTCCGATAAGGGCATTACCAATTTACACGTCCCCAGCGATGTCATTATCGATGCCTCCATGCCACCGGTCATTCGTGACTCCGGGAAAATGTGGGGTCCCGACGGCAAGCTGCACGATACTAAGGCAGTCATCCCTGACAGCAGTTACGCCCCGGTCTATCACGAGGTCGTCGAATTCTGTAAAAAGCATGGCGCCTTTGATCCGAGGACCATGGGGAGTGTTCCCAACGTCGGTCTCATGGCCCAAGCGGCGGAGGAATACGGATCGCATGACAAGACCTTCAAGGCTCCGGGCAACGGCACGATTCGTGTGGTCGCTGCGTCGGGTCAGACGTTGCTGGAGCACAAGGTGGAAGAGGGGGATATCTGGCGGATGTGCCAGGTCAAGGACGCGCCGATCCAGGATTGGGTCAAGCTGGCCGTCAGTCGCGCGAAAGCTACGGGTGCGCCCGCGATCTTCTGGTTGGACAAAAACCGGGCGCACGATGCAGAGCTGATCAAGAAGGTCAATCGCTATCTGCCGAATCACGATACGAAGGGCCTAGACATCCAGGTCATGTCTCCTGCTGAGGCAGCGCGGTTCTCACTGAAACGGATGAAAGAGGGGAAGGATACGATTTCCGTCACGGGTAACGTGTTGCGGGATTACCTCACTGACCTCTTCCCGATTCTTGAAATTGGGACTAGCGCGAAAATGCTCTCGATCGTACCCCTGCTGAAAGGCGGCGGCCTCTTTGAAACCGGTGCCGGTGGCTCGGCGCCGAAACACGTGCAGCAGTTCCAGGAAGAAGGGTATTTACGGTGGGACTCACTGGGTGAATTCTTAGCGCTGGCCGCCTCATTGGAACATCTGGCCAAAGCATCCAACAATCCAACCGCAAAAATTTTAGCGGACACACTCGACCGTGCCAACGCCAAGTTTCTGGAGAGTAATAAGTCGCCAGCCCGCAAGGTGGGTGAAATTGATAATCGCGGGAGCCATTTTTATCTCGCGTTGTATTGGGCACAAGCCCTGGCGGAGCAGACTGAAGATAAGAACCTTCAAGCGCGTTTTGCCAAAGTGGCCAAACAGCTTGCAGATAATGAGGCCAAGATTGCGGCCGAGCTGCTCGGCGCCCAAGGAAAACCGGTCAATATGGGCGGGTATTATCATCCCGATACGGAAAAGACGACAAAAGCGATGCGTCCAAGCCCAACCTTGAATGCCATCGTGGACGCAATTGCATAAAAGAAGACCCTAGACGATAGGCTATAGAGAAAAGACCCAGTGCCCATAGCCTAGGTTTTATGGCAAACAACCATATCGATATGCAGAATGTTTTTGCCCCGCCCGAGGTTGCGTATCGCACTTATCCCCGATGAAAGCCTTCTGGCTTTAAGTGGCTATTTCAATTCTTTTGAGTGAATCGAGTCATCAAAGGGTGATATAATGTTCATGAAGGTTCATGAAGTCAAGGAACAATCCAAAAGCTGATTGAGATCAATAAGATCGACTGCTAATCGAGGCTCTGCTGAAAGGCAAAAAGTTCGAAGATCGTCCAAGAAGGCCAGCCTGAATCCATGGCAACCTATTTGTTGGAGATCAGTTGACGATTAAGGCAAATCGAATCCGCCCTGATCCGATTTTTTTACATCGTTCTGTGTTGACGGATACGCGGGCAAAGTGGTGAGCCGTTTGTCTTCAACAGGCCCACCGAGGGTGAAGTGATAGAGGTCCTGAAAGCGCCGACCGTTTAAGCCCAACACCCTGTGCATCGGATCATCGAAGAAGCAGCCGATACCGGTGCTCCGAATACCGCAGGCCTCGGCTTCCAGATAAAGCACTTGGCCAATCGTACCTGCTTCCCAGAAGAGGCGTGGATAGAACCAGGCCCCATACTTCTGAAGCGGTTCTTCAAATTCAGCGATCATCCCCAGGCTGAAACAGCCATTGGCCGCGATCTCCTGATGGCAGGAGATCTGCTGGGACAACTCTTTGGCGTCACCGGTTAAGAGTCGGTAAAGCTCAAGGCTGTCAGGACAAGCAGGGGGTTTCTCCCAGGCAAATTCCTTTTTCATGGCATCTTTTAACAGATCGAGTTTGGTCGGATCCCGAGCTAGAAAGTAGAGTCCGGGATCGACATCTTGAACCCGATGGATAAAGAGCCCAAAGTGGATGAGTGGCCTCCAGGGAAATGCATTAAATGGAAACTGGTTTGGACGAGGAATCACCTTTCGTAAGATCTGATAGAGCGTCTCTCGAGTCATGCCGGTCTGGCCGTCGAGAGCCAGGCAGCTTCGCCGCTGATGGACGATCTTGCGGAATGAGATCGGTGCTGACCCAACCTCCAGTGGCTCCCCAATCGGCACAACGGTTTCATAAACCCTCTGGGTCACCGGCTTGCGAGTCGCCGAGGCTACCTGATCGATGATCGGCCAGTCGACATGCGCTGAACTGATTAGATTGGGCGTGCCCTGCCAAGAGAACGCCTTAAAGGTCACAATCACATCTTCCGGCAAGGTCTGTACCACACAGCGCTCCCTTTGCGGATAAACGGCCAACAGACACTCCGGCTGCTCCGGCTCAGCGCCCTGTGGGTCAAAAACACCCAACAGAGAAGCCAACAATTCGGTCGAAATATCATCCAACAAGGTCGCTTTCCATCCCATTGCAGCGGCGGCCAACGTGACGGTCGCAATCGCATGGCCTACATCATGCTGGCAGTAGCGAAAGGCCCGCTCTCCGTACTTCCACGCCTCTCGCCAATGGATCGAGGTCAGCCCTACCAAGATCGTACCGTTCGGCAACCCAGCCGTCAGGGCCTTCCAAGTCTCTGGGGGAAATTCCACACGCTGTTCTAAGGCGTGCTCCTTAGGGGCATAATGGCAGAGCATTGACTGGGTACAGAGCCCATCAACCAGACCGCAGACCAGGTAGCCTTCTGTCGGATGAAGATTACCGCTGGAAGGGTTCACCCGCAGTGACCAGCGCACATCCCCGACTTGTTTCCATGCCGACAGGGCCAGGCTATCATAAAAGAGTTGGGAAATGCTCCTATGATTCAGCGGTTGGACAGGAAGTGTGCCCTCCACAAACACTGGCTCGTACAGCGGATGCTCACTCGGTTTTAGATGTTCGAGGGGGATGACCGATGCCCCGACATAACGCCGGAATGGATCAGGCTGTGTCGCCCAGTCAAGCCCACCTGGGCCTCGGGCATACCGGTTCAACTGGTGCTTGGTCGTCTCATGGTAAGCAAAAACTTGATCCAGTGCATCGGCGGCCATCGGTACTAGCATAAAAGATCGAGTAGCGTTTTGTCTATAACAAATGATAAAACGACGTTCGGGGCCGAATGTTTCTGTGGTCTGCGCTCATTGCGGGAGCAGTTTTTTTCCGGTATGATCCTGGGTTGTATTGTCAACCCCTGAGGAGAACTTATCAAAGATATCGAGATCATCCAGAAAATCCTGTCCGGCAACCGGGAAGCCTACGCAGACCTGGTGCGAAAATATCAAGGGAAGGTCCTCCAATTTTGTATATCGACACTGTCCGATCCGCACGAAGCCGAGGACGCTGCCCAGGAAATCTTTATCAAGGCCTATCAATCTCTCAATAAATTTCGAGGCGCTTCTTCATTTTCTACTTGGCTTTATCGCATCGCCACCAATCATTGTCGGGACCTTCTGAGAGAGAGAACTCGCCGCAGGACCGAATCCTGGGAATCTCTTGTAGAGAAAGAGGGCGATCAACTCCTAAGACTTCTTTCTGCTCCTCCTGACCACGCCCTTACTCAGGAAGACGCTGACCTCGTTAACAGGGCCCTCTCCTGTCTTTCTCCTGAGTATCGTATGATCCTGACCCTGCGAGAAATACAGGGATTGAGCTATCAGGAAATTGCTGCGGTCATGCACTGTTCCACGGATAGTGTCAAAGCCCGTCTGCGCAGAGCTCGTCAAGGTTTTCAAGACAAGCTGCGACACTTTTTGGGATCCGGCAACGTCTAAATAGTAAAATGAACCACAAACATTTCAAAAAAGCCCTTTTTGCGCTGTATGACGGAGAGCTTCCGGATACGGAATGCCGTGAAGTCTTAGCCCACCTCGAGGACTGTCCAGAGTGCCAACAGACCTATACAAACTGGAAGAAAATCGCAAAAACATTCTTCAGGCCTCCCACACCCCAGGCTTCAGAACTGTTTGTCCAAGGAGTGATGGAGCAGTTGGAAGACCCAACGGAGTCTAGTTGGATCAGATGGCGACCAACCGTCCTTCGATGGCTTGTACCTACTGTGGGCTTTGGGATTGCTGCATCACTGCTTTTTATCAGCCTGACTTATCAAGAGCCCCTTATTTCCACTGAAAGCCTGCTCCTGGCAAGTGGACCTGAAGGGATTCCACCAGAGTGGGTATCTCTAATAGAAACCCCTCAGGCAGATGCCCTATTACCAATTGTTCTGGAGGAACCATGAAATTAGAATGGAAACAGATCATCATTTCTTTATTCATCGGGGTTGCACTGGGAGCGGCTTTGGGCTGGTGGGGATCACAGTATTCAAGGGACTTGCGGGGGAAGGATCATTACACCTGGATGCTAGAGCGCTTTAGCACAAAGCTCAGCCTGACTCCAGAACAGAAAAAAGAAATAGCCGATATCCTGGAAGCCAAGCGCCAGAGCATCATCGCTCTGCGTGCCGAAGTACGGCCTAGGTTTGAGGAAATCCGAAACTCTGCTCGGGACGAAATTCGTAAACGCCTCACCTCTGAACAACAACAGAAATTTGATGCCATGCAAGCAGAGTGGGAATCCAGGAGGAAAGATCGCCATTAAACACGCCACTTCACGCATTTTCCTTTTGTTATGCTGCTGGGCAACATTAGGTCTTCCACACTTCCAGGCTGTTGCCGGAGCAGAAGGAACAGAACTTACAGTGGAAGAAGCCATCCGTCTTGCGCTACTTCGAAACGAGCGTATTAAAATAGCTGAAGACCGTTTGACAGCGGCTCAGGCCCGGCTGGCCAAGGCACGGGCCTTTTTCTTTCCGGATTTGACCCTTTCTGGAGAATATACCCGACAGGGTTTTGAAGGAGGACAAAGCATCGGAGGCCGGACCTTCACAGGCCCAGACCCTATCGATTTTTCAGCCGCGATTTCCGCCAATGTCAGCCTCTTTGATGCACGCCTCTTTCCGCTTTACCGTCAGGCTAAACTTGAGCATAACGCGGCTCGTCTTGATAAAATAGAAGAAAGACGCCTTCTGGCCTTTGAGGTGGCCGATGCCTTCTTGCGGACCTTAGGTGTCCAGCAGGTTCAGTCCTCCGCGGAGCGCAGATTGGCTTTTGCTCAGAGCACCGTAGAGGATACAAAAGCACGATTCGAGGCAAAATTGGTGAGTGTCAATGATCTCACTCGGGCTGAACTGGAGCTAACCACGGCTGAGCGAGAAGCAACCTTGGCCCAGGGGGAGACCCAGCTTTTTCGGCTACAACTTGGATACTTGATTGATTCAAGAATAGAGGGATCGCTGGCGAACCCAGAAGCACTACTTAACCCTCCAGAGCCTAGTGACCCGGACCGGCTTGTGACGGAAGCCCATACTCGCCGCCTTGACCTGGCCGCAGATGAAGCCAGAGTAGATGCCCTGGAGGCCTTTGCCCAAGAGCCTGCGCTGAGGATCATTCCAAACCTGAGGGCCACCGGCCAATTTGAAGAATCCATTGAGGCTGGCCCAGACTCAGAAGGCTGGTTCGTGGGGCTTAATCTCACGTGGCTGTTGTATGATGGGGGAGAGCGCCGTGCAGACCGTGCCGAGCGAAAAGCCAACGCGAGAATCGCGGGTCTGGAGTTAAGTGCTGTAAAAAGACAGGTCGATCGGGATATCCGTAGGGCTTTGGTCTCAAGCCAGAACGATCGCGCAGTGGCCCGCCAGGCCCAGGTAGCGGTTGATATCGGACGCCGAAATGCAGAAGAAATTGCCATTTTATATCGGCAAGGCCTTGCCAGGGCCCTGGAGGTGGCCGATGCCAATGTGCGTTTATTTGAGGCTGAAGTGGCCCTTGCACAAGCCCGCTATGGTTTGGGTCTTTCTTTATTAAACCTGCGCGCCGCCCTGGGTTTTGATCCTCTTGGAAATGAGGTGACTCAATGAATGTTCGGTGGGTTTGGGGCTGGATCTTTGTCTTTTTTATAATTGGATCGGTGATAGGAGTAGGCTGTTCAAACCCTTCAGCTTCATCCTCCGCTAAAGAGCGCAGGGGCACATCCAGAGTCCAATTCCCCGTGGAGACGATGCAGGTCAAGGCCCGCCGTGTGGAATACCAAGTGGTTGCGGTGGGTTCTGTGGAGGCCTTTGAAGAAGTTCAGGTGACCGCCAGGGTCGCCGGTGTCGTGGAGCGGATTCATTTTGCAGAAGGAGAGGCCGTGGAGAAGGATAAGATCCTTTCGGAAATTGAACCGCAACGGTACCGCCTGGCGGTGGAATCGGCTGAAGCTGCAGTTAAAAAGGCAGCAGCCGCCAAGGTTGATGCAGAGGCGGCATTGGCCCGGCGTGAGGCAGCCAATCTAAAAAATCCCGGCCTGATTATTGGCGAAGAGATTGAAACTTGGCGGACCCGTGCCCAAACCGCGACGGCCGAGCTGTCCCAAGCACAGGCTGCCCTTGAACTGGCCCAACTGAATCTTCGAGACGCCCTCGTCCGCGCCCCAGTCTCTGGGATTATCCAGACCCGTACCATCCAGACCGGAGAGTATGTGCAGCCTGGAAAGGTGTTAACAACTTTAATTCAAAGGGAACCCTTACTTCTGCGCTTTCAGGTCCCAGAACAAGATTCCGACCGCCTCCGTCCAGGAATCACTGCACGCTTTTCGGTGCAGGGAATGCCACGAGAGTTCCAGGCAGTGATCACACACGTGGCCGGGTCGGCCGATCTAACTTCAAGAATGGTGCCGGTCACAGCCCGGATCAACGATCCGAAACGCCAACTCCTGCGTCCTGGGACATTTGCTGAGGTCCGAGTACCGGTTGGGGCAGCGGTCGAAGCGCCTGTTATCCCACAAACGGCCATCCGGCCCAGCGAACGAGGATTTCTCGCCTATGTGGTGGAAAATGAAACGGCAAAAGAGCGGATTCTCACTCTGGGAATGCGGACTGCTGATGGCCAGGTTGAAGTCCGCTCAGGCATACATTCAGGGGAAGTATTGGTGATTCGAGGTGCAGAATCGCTCCGTGACGGGGCGCCTGTGCAATCCATTTCACCGGCTGAGACTAAAGATGTAGCACCCAAAACCGAAGAGAAACAATGAATCTTACCGACATCTGTATTAAAAAGCCTGTTTTTGCATGGATGCTGTTGGCAGCCACCGTGGTCTTCGGCGCTGTGGCGGCAACACGGATTGGCATCAGCCAGTTTCCCGATGTGGATTTTCCCACGATCTCCATTAATGTGACGTGGCAGGGAGCCGCTCCCGAGGCGGTGGAGCAAGATGTGGTGGAGACTATCGAAGAGGCTGTAATCCAGGTAGAAGGAGTGCAATCGATTAATTCCTCTTCCAGACAAGGTGGGGCCAACATTACGGTGGAGCTGGACATTTCGCGGGATATCGATCTGGCCCTTCAGGATGTCCAGACAAAGGTGGCCCAAGCCCAACGCCGCCTGCCCCAGGACATCGACCCTCCCGTCATTTCTAAAACGAATCCTGAGGACCAACCCATCATGTGGGTGGGCCTGTCCGGTCCCTTTTCACCTCAGGTCTTGAGCGACTTTGCCCGTTACCGACTCAAAGAGAAACTACAAACTGTACCAGGGGTAGGTGAAATTACTTTGGGTGGATATCTGGAACGAAATATCAGGATTTGGCTGGATGCGACACGACTGGATGAAAGAGGGCTGACGGTTACGGATATTATCGAAGCCCTGCAAAAGGAACATGTGGAACTTCCCGCCGGACGGATCGAGACCGAAGGTCGGGAGATGAACGTACGTGTTCTGGGGGAAGCAGTGAATCTGTCGACTTTCCGTAACATTATAGTGGGGCAGACTAAAGGAGCTCCGGTTTATCTAGAGGACGTCGCCATTGTGGAAGATGGTTTTGAAGATGTCCGACGGCTGGCACGGGTCTTGGGGGCCCCGGCCCAGTCCATAGGAATTAGAAAACAACGGGGGGCCAATGCTGTAGCGGTGGCTCAAGGAGTTCGAACGGCACTGGAAGATATTAAAACCACCCTGCCTAAGGGTATGGAGGTCGGTGTCAATTTCGACTCCACGCGATTCATCGAAGAGTCGGTTCATGAGGTGGAACTGGAACTTTTGATGGCCATCCTACTAACCGCACTGGTGTGCTGGATGTTCCTTGGATCGGTCAGCAATGCCCTGAACGTCGTTCTAGCGATCCCCATGTCGTTGCTCGGCACAATTGCGACCATTTATTTTCTAGGCTTCACATTAAACACCTTTACGTTACTTGCCCTTTCCCTTGCTGTGGGCATCGTTGTGGATGATGCCATTATGATCATGGAAAATATTTTTCGACACGGGCAAAGCGGGAAGGATCGCGTTCGAGCAGCCCAGGAAGGAACCAACGAGATCAAGTTTGCCGCACTGGCAGCAACCCTGGCGGTTGTGGCTATCTTTATACCTGTGGTGTTTATGGAAGGCGTGGTCGGCCGGTTCTTTCTTCAATTCGGGGTAACTCTGAGTTTGGCGGTTCTCTTTTCTTATCTACAAGCCATCACGCTCGTTCCAGCCCGTTCTGCGCAACTGTTGTCCACATCAAACGAGGGACGAGGCCGGCTGGGACTGAAGGTGGACCAGATTTTCAATGCCCTAAGGACAGGATACGGTTGGTTGCTTGTGCGTGGATTGCGGTGGCCGATCTCCGTCCTTTGTCTGGCAGCGGCCCTCTTTTTCGGTTCATTCCTGGTCTTGACTCAGCTATCGAGAGAGTTTGTGCCCTCTCAGGATCAGAGTCGGCTTTTGATCCGGCTTCAAACTGCGGTCGGTGCCACGCTGCAAGAAACGGATCAGATGTTCCAGCGGGCCGAGACTTTCCTGAATACCCGTCCAGAGGTGGCCAGGGTCTTAGCAATTGTGGGTGGAGGAGGAGGAACAGGCGTCAACACGGGAATCCTGTTTGTAACCTTGGTTCCACCCGATGAACGAAAGGTCAGGCAGGTGGAATTTGCACAAATCGTGCGTAAGGAGTTCAATTCCTATCCGGGGTTGAAGGCTGTGATTCAGGACCTGTCACAACAGGGTTTCACGGCACAGCGGGGTTTTCCGGTAGAGTTTTCTGTCCGGGGTCCGGAGTGGGAAGAGTTGGTCGAGGTAAGCCAGGATACTGTACAGAAACTGAGGGAAAGCGGCTTGGTGATAGATCTTGACACCGATTATCAAGTCGGAATGCCTGAGCTTCGTATCCAACCTGATCGTGCACGTGCTGCGGATTTGGGTGTGTCCATTGAGAAAGTCGCACAGACTCTCAATGCCATGGTGGGAGGAGTGCAGGTCGGTAAATACAGCAGCGGTGGCCGCCGCATCGATGTGCGACTACGCTTGCAGGCTGACCAACGCTCCCGTCCAGAAGACATTACTCGATTGAGGGTTCGGAATAGTTCGGGCCAGACCATCCCGTTAGCTTCCCTAGTGGCCTATGAGGAACGTCCGGCGCTCCAGGCCATCACCCGGCAGGACCGGGAACGGGCCATTAGGGTTTTCGCAAATGTCGCACCCGACCACGCACAGGATGAAGCACTTCAATTCGTGGAAAGAATCTCCAAAGAGCTACCGATTGGTTATCATATCGCGTTGAGCGGGGCCAGTGTGGCATTTCGGGAGTCCACAGGCAGCCTGCTTTTTGCCCTGATTCTTGGAATCGCAGTGGCCTATATGATCCTGGCTTCTCAGTTCAATTCTTTTCTCCATCCAGTGACCGTTCTTACGATCTTGCCCCTCTCCATTGTAGGGGCCGTCATCGCCCTTTGGCTAGCGGGGAAAAGCCTCAACATCTTCAGTATGATCGGTCTACTGCTTCTGATGGGAATCGTCAAGAAAAACTCCATCATTCTGGTGGACTATGCCAACCAGATACGCGAGCAAGACAAGGTAGATGCCCTGACTGCGATGCTGCGGGCAGGACCCATCCGGCTTCGACCGATTCTCATGACCTCGATTGCCACCTTCATGGCGGCAGTTCCAATCGCCCTGGCCCTGGGTCCGGGCGCTGAGATCCGTTCCCCTATGGCCATCGCCGTCATCGGCGGCCTGATCGTCTCCACGGCTCTCAGTCTTCTCGTCGTACCAGCCTTCTACGTTCTGGCTGACCGTGCCACAGATAGAATACGGCACCTTTTGCTTCACCGCCAGATGCCAGCTTCTAGCAAAAGCAAGTCTGAATTGATCAAACGATAGGGCAAAGCAGAGAAACAGGGTCTACGATGTGGTGGCCCCTCCACAACTGCTGCCTGCGCCGGCGGTGCACCCAAAGCAGTGGGATGCAAAAAGAATTCTGCGGTTTATGAGTTTGTCAAAATCGAAATTAAAAACGCTCATCGGGTCGCCGTTTTTAAGCGGCATCTCCAGCATCTGGTTAAAGTCACAATCGTAGAGTTGGCCATCATATCCGACACTGATCAGCGACCGACACATGACACCTTGTGCGGCAACAGGATTGAAGGCGTTCACCAGCTTCGTCATATAATCTTCGTAAGAGCCCAGTCGTTCTAATTGTGTCCTGAATCGGTGAATGGGCATGTTCGTGATGGTATACAGTCTATTAAATACGATTCCGAACTGTTGATCGAGTTGACGTTTAAAGTCTGCTTCAAGACTCGACTGAGAAGCAGGAAGAAAAGCTCCTACGGGATTGTAAACCAGGTTGAGGATCAGGGGACTACCCTCTTTTCCATAACCTTGTGCATTGAGCAACCTCAGGCTTTCGATGCTTTTTGCAAAAACTCCCTTTCCTCTCTGTTTGTCCGTGAAATATTCCTGATAATACGGCAGAGAACAGATCACCTCCACTTGATTTTTCGCAAAAAACTCTGGGAGATACTGTTTAGATTCTTTCGTTTTTGGATTTCCATCTAAGGTCACGGTCAGGTTGTGGCGAACCATGATATGTTTACTCAATTTTTTTGCTTCGGTGACAAGATAGTCGAAGTTGGCATTGAGTTCTGGAGCGCCCCCTGTAATATCGAGATTCTTGATTAAGTCATGATCTCCTAAGATTTTCAAGCATTGATCGACTGTCCGGCGGTCCATCTCTTCGGTGCGGTATGGAGAGGCATCCACATGGCAGTGGTGGCAGGCTTGATTACAAAATTTCCCGACATTGACTTGAAGCGTTCCAATGGAAATGGGGCTAAGCTCTAATCCATTGCGCTTTAATACAGCCATAAAAGGATAACGCAGATCGTCTGGCATGCCTGTTACCCTCCCTGACGTTCAAGGCAGTTGTGCATTTGAACCGCATGAACTAAAGTCATGCCTGCTTCCAGGGCTGCCGCCACATGGATGGCTTCTGTCATTTGTTCCGGGTTTGAGCCCGTTTCCAAACACTGGGTCGTATAAGCATCGATACAGTATGGGCACTGCTTAACATGGGATACGGCCAGGGCAATCAGCGCCTTTTCTCGTTTGGTCAAGGCACCGTCCTTGCCCGTCACATCATTGTAGTAGTCAAAGAACTTTTTCATCAAGTCGCCCGCAAACTTCCCGACCTCAGCAAAACGGCCAAGATCCTTAGACTCGTAATAGTTCATGATCTTACACTCCTTTCTGTCTCTTTACACATAAAGTCCATTATACCCTACTAAAATCTATACATTTTAAAACTTTACAGGGCACAAAGCAAGCCATAATCGCCCAGGAAGGCTAGCCAGAAATAAAAAGGGCCTGGATACGATTTACCTTCTTAGCCCGGCGTTTTTATAGTAATGGTCGGGGCCAGGCCTTGCGATCGCGATCCCTTTTTTTCATTGAATCAAACCCCCCATGTGAGTATAATGAGAAAGCCATAAACACAAAAAATAAGGAGGCTAAAATCATGCGAAAAGTTTTGTGCCTTCTAGTGATGTTGTCCATCTTCGGTTTCATTGGCTGCACGGCCGGTGGAGGAGGTGGGGAAGTGCTGTGGGGTCCCTCAGGTTCCAAAGGAAGGATGGCGAATGATGAGGGGGTGGGGCATTTTAACCAGGGGCACTGGGACGTGGCTGAAAAACACTTTAATGAGGCCATTACAGTAGATCCCAATCTTGCGGAGGCTCATTTTAATTTAGGCGTGACCCTGGACAAGCAAAACAAGCATGAGGAGGCTAAAGCAAGTTTTCAGAAGGCCCTGGAACTGGCCCCCGCTAATCCCAAGATTAAAGACGCCGAAATTGTGAAAAAACACCTTGGCATGTAGATCCTGCTGACATTACCCTCTTCAAGGTACCGCTGACACAGCAGTCTAATCATCTTCTCGGTCTTTTCAACCCAAGGTTCAAGAGGCACCCAGGACCGTGGCGGTCTTCGCAACATCTTGCGGCTTCACCCAAAAGATCGCCCCATAGCGGCCTTCTCCGGTGGAAACAGCATCGATGGCCGTAACGTTAATCTTGGCTTGAGCGAGTCGAGCCATGAGGTCGGCGATCGCTCCAACCCGATCCTCCCCCTGGACTAGGAAACCTACCTTGCTGGGGCTGATCTTCAGCCCGGCCTGTTTCGCAGCATTCTTGAAAGCAACGGGAAATTCTGGGATGAAATCCATCTGCCAACGACGGCCGCGCGGAAATCCGCTGAAGGCAAGTAGGTTTACTCTCACATCTCTAAGCGGTTCTAGGGCCCGTGCCCCTTCTCCCGGCTTGTTGGGGGTCAGCATCTTGAAATACTCAACCCGCCGAATAAAATCAGCCATTTTCTTCCCCCTCCTGATCTCTGAAACGGGTCATACATTGATGCAAATTTGCTTTTTGCCGCTAAGATAGCAAGAAGAGGTATCTTTGTCAATTTGCGGTAGATTGTCGCTCTTCAGACAATTTGCTCGTGGATAGAACTTCTCCGTCATCCGACACACAAGGCGCCGCCAGGCAAAAGGTTCTTAAAGCCGTCCAAGAAGACCAGCTAGAAATAAAAACGCCCCCAATACAGGGCCTTCTTATTTTACCTACTTAATTCTTTACGATCTAAACCTAGGATATAATTAAGAAGAATAAAGGTTTGACTTGGAAAAGAAGTGCTTATGTCGATTTTGATGGTAGTTGTTGAGTTAGTTATATTAATTGCCTTAGCCATTATTGTTCTTCTCATTAAAGAGAGAATCGTCCGACTTTGGCGTAAGATACCCATGGAAGAGCAAACAGATTACTGGTACAACCCCGATCCCCAGACTATTGGAAGTGTTGAACTAGAAATGCTCTCAGGCTCTATGCGATATAAAGCAGTGGTTGTGCACTCTCACGACGGCAATTATCACCTCTTTATTTATTCGCTGGATGATTCAGATGTTAAATATGGATACAAATCTGGTTGGGTAAGCATTTCAGGGCCATCCATCACCGATTCGATAGAAGACGCAAAAAAGCTGGCCATAGAATACTTGCGCAACTACCAGTGAAACCCCCTACCGACATCAGAGTGAACGTCGATAGAAAATAACTTAAATCCTTCCTGACTTCCAATCTTACCCCATGATAGAGTATAGTTACACAATATTATGTCAAAGAAATCTGACATCAAACGTTGTCCCTGGCCCACGTTTGGCGACCCGCTTTATCTGGCCTACCATGATCGGGAGTGGGGCGTGCCGGTGCACAACGACCGCAAGATCTACGAGTTTCTGGTACTGGAGGCGTTCCAGGCCGGGCTGTCGTGGCGCACCGTGCTGTACAAGCGGCAGAATTTTCGAAAGGCGTTCGCCGGGTTCGATTATCGCAGGGTGGCCCGCTTCGGCCGCAAGGAGGTCACCCGCCTGCTCAAAGATTCAGGCATCATTCGCAATCGCCAAAAGATTGAGGCGGCCATCAATAACGCCAAACGGTTCCTTGAGGTGCAGTGCCAATATGGCACCTTCGCCAAGTACATGTGGTCATGGGTGAAGGGTAAACCTATTGTCCACAAATTCCGCACGCTGAAGGACTACCCGCCTTATACCCAGGAGGCGGTGGCCTGGGCCAAGGATTTAAAGAAGCGAGGATTCAAGTTTCTTGGTCCTACCGTTGTGTATGCTCACATGCAGGCGGTGGGCATGGTCAACGATCATACCGTAGATTGTTTTCGCCGTGCCCATATAAGGCGTGTTTAAATGTGAATGGTGATGGTCTTAGGAGGAGGTAACGGCCGCCAAGATTGGAAAGAAGAGAATGAAGGTCGTTCCCCGCCCTTCCTCGGTTTCCAGTCGGATGACCCCGCCGTGCCGCATCACGATGCGACGTGCAATGGTGAGGCCCAGACCTGTTCCCTGCCCTGGCCCCTTGGTGGTAAAGAAAGGTTCGAAAATCCTGGAAGAAAAATTGAAAGGAATACCGGGACCTGTGTCCCGGATTCTGACGGAGATAGTCCCATAGGAGACATCCGTGTTCAAGTACAATGTCCCCTTTCCCTTCATCGCTTGAATCCCGTTCTTGATGATATGAATGAATACCTGGATAATCTCCTCCGGCCTCACTTTACACCGGGGAAGTGCTTTATAGTTTTTCTTAATCTCTAGACCCTCCACCGGATTGGACAACCCCACAAGGCTAAGGGCCTTATCTAGACAATGATTAATGTCTACAAGCACCCCCTGCTCGCTCCCCTCCGTATGGGCGTAGCCGGAAAAGTCCTGAATAACAGCAGCCATCCGTTTGGCATTTTCTACGATCTTCTTTGCGTGCTCTTTCATCCTGGAACTATCGCATTCATCCAATATCGCTTCACCCGGCCCCATAATTCCAAAAAGAGGATTGTTGAGCTCATGAGCGATGCCAGCAGTAAGGACTTCCAAGCTGGAAAGTCGTTCTGTTTGAACAAGTTGATCTTGCAGACGGCTTTCCTGGGTAATGTCTCGCAGCAACAACCCAATACGCAGTTCATCTTCGACTCGAGGGCGAATATGAAACCAATCATACTGATAAACCGAGTTGCCGATTTTGAATTCCTTTCTCCCATTGTCTCTGGATAGGGAAACAGGATGAGTTAAGGGATCTTCCATCGAATTTTCCGGAGAGAAGGAAGAGAATGACTGGTTAGTGCCATTTACACATGAATCCACATACATTCGAAACTCTTTTCTCAGCCTCGAGCGCAGCGCCGACTTGCCGTTGATTAGGTCAAAAAGACGAGCCCTTGGAGAATATCCGTTGGGCAGAATCAGAACCCGCCTGGCAGCGCTGTTCATGTATTCAACCTGTTCTTCCGGATCTAAGATGATGATTGGATTGGGGATATATTCGAGGATCTGCTCATTATACGTTTGAAGATACAAGACCTCCTGGGTCTTCTCCTCGACCTGATGCTCCAGGCCCATGAAAGCTTCCTGCAGCCTTGCATTCATTCGGTTAAATTCCTCAGCCAGTTGCTCGATTTCATCTCCTGTCTGCACAGTAATCGGCTCCCTGAGTTCCCCTCGGCCAATGATGGAAGCCCCTTCCTGAAGACGTCGGATCGGTCGAACGATCCGAGTGGCTGCGATATAACCCAGCCCTCCTAACAACAGGATCCCTACAACACCCAGGCCGAGAATCCAAACAAATAAGCTTCGGGTAGGGGCAAACAGCTCTTCTGAAGACTGCCAAACAAAGGTATACCATCCCGTGAGGGATTGTCTGGCAGCTTGGGCAGTCACCGAAAGGGGAGAAAATCCGATGGTGGAGGTGATCCGGCTGCCGTGCCCATCGCTAGGGGCTTGGACCCAACCTCCCTCAGGACGTGTCACCAGCCGGACAAGCTCTAGGTCGGTCAGTCGTGCCCCAGTAGGTAAGATGGGGCAGCTCATCACTCTTCCCTCCCCGTCAATGAGCATGACGTGACCCGTTTTTCCAAACCGAATGGGATAAACAGAAGGATTGAGAAAGGTCTCGGCATCATACACTCGGTGAAGGACTCCCACGGCACGGTCACCGATCTCGCCCATTACAGGGACGGAAAGGGAAAAGGCATAAATCCCTAAGCGGTCATCGAAATAAAGACTCCCGAAATGCCGCCCCCCTTGCCCTCCCCGATAGGCCGCCTTCCACCACGCCTGCTCGGCATGGGCAAAATCCACATCGGCACCCATACTGGCGACCAAAACACCCTGGGCATCCGTTAGGAATAGGGCACGGGTTGGGGAACGTTCAGATTTCTGGGTCGCCTGTCGTTTTTGCTGTTCGACAAAGTACCGCTTCAACGCCTTGGCAATGGGGCCTTGTGTCACTTGCCGAACCAAAGCATGTTCCTGCACTTTCCACCGCGCTCTCATTTCCTCGAGAGGAGTACTTTGTTGACCGCTTCTCTGTGCTTTCAGTTGCTCATGGCGTTCTTGTAAAACCTGCATGATCTGGGGGTCGGAAGCGATCTGAAGAGTTCGGCCGATCTCTTCGTTAAGCAGCAAGTCTAATTTTCGAGACGTCTCCTGGGCAATTCCAGAGAAATTAGTGCCGATCAGACCCTGCAGTTCTCGAGTGCCCTGAACAAATGATAAGACCATCCCTCCAGCCAGCGGAAGCACACCTACCGCCAGGATTGAGAGGATCAGTTTTCCTTTAAGTCCGCGAAAGGCCTTTTTCTTAACATTCCCCATGACCAGTCATCTCTTGAGACAGACCAGAAGTAAATTCCAGGCAAAAGGTTGTCCCTTCACCTACCCGGCTAAACACAGAAACTCGCCCCCCATGCTTTTCTACAAGAGTACGGACCACATGCAGGCCTAGGCCGGTCCCCTTACCAGGCTCTTTAGTGGAAAAAAATGGCTCAAAAATCTTGTCCAGCAGATCATCGGCAATACCAGGGCCTGTATCGATTATCCTTATCGTCGCCATGCCGTTCTGGCTGTCTATGGTCAAACGGAGGGTTCCCTGGCCGTCCATTGCCTGGATGGCATTGGTGATCAGGTTAACAAAAACCTGCAACATCTCTTGAGAGTTGGCTTTCACAATGGGACGGGCATTGTATTCTTTTAACACGGTGACATCATGAAAGACCGTGGCATACCTGGCCAGCTTGAGAGCCTCTTCCAGGGTGACCGTGAGATCGATCTCTTCCGGATGATTCAGAGAAGAGCCGCGGGCATAACCGCTGAGTCCTTCCACCATAGACCGTATCTGCCGCACCGCTTTCAGGATATCTGCGGCATAATCTCGGCCCAGATCCATGTTCACTCCGTCCAAGAGATTTTCAGCCAGACTCATGATCAGAAAGAGGCGGTTGTTGATATCATGGGCAAGGCCTGAGGAGAAAGTACCGATGGTCGCCAGCCTTTCGGTCTGGGCCAATTGGCCTTGCATTTCAGCCTCATGCTGAACCAGGCTCCAGAGGAGCTTGGCTGCTTCTCCTCCAAGCACTTCCGACCCAGGAGCCTTTCGCGCGTTGATCAGAGATCTCAGACTAGGATCTCCCGTCACGTCCACGATGAGATTTGCCCCGTTTTGACACAGCAGACCGGCGACGTCATGAGTGATGGGTATGCCCAGCTGGCGGGCCTTTTTCAAGCCTGGGGCGTTTGGGTTGATATCTGCAACACCAATGATATCCACGCCGCTGCTGTGGGTGAACAGGTCGATCAGGGCTGTTCCACCGGTGCCGGCCCCGAGAATGATGATTTTAATGGGTTGACTAGAAACCATAGCTCCTCTCCCCAGAACCTATGCGGGACATACTTCGACATCCCCACAAACGTCCGCCTTGCTGGGTTTATCCTGCTAGATCCTAGTCTTATAGAATGTCCTGGTCGGATTGGAAGGATACAAGAAAGCGCTGGCTCAAATCCAAATGTGTTTAAACTTGAGGAATAGGTCTTACTGTAAAGCTTGGTCCCGTTTTTTAATTGCCTCTGCCACCGTAGCGGCAAGTTTTTCTCGTTCAACCGGTTTCACTAAGTAATCGATCACCCCCTGCTTGAGCAATAAGGTGGCCAGTTGGACATCAGGAAATCCGGTCAAAGCGATAATGGGTCGTGAGGGATACTGGGTGCGGAGGTATTTAATAGCTTCCATGCCACCGATGTTAGGCATGCGGATATCGCATACGATCACATCGACCTCAAGAGGGTTATCTCCAGAATTGAGGACGTTGATGGCTTGTTTCCCATCCTCTGCCTCAATGACTTCATAGCCCGACTTCGTGAGGGCAACATTCACTGCCTTTCTCACATCGGCTTCATCATCCACCACTAATACGCGGCCCAGGCTGTTTCTCGTGGGTAATGCAAACGCATCAACCATTGCATAACCTCCTTTCACGCATTCACTGGGTGGACCCAATACTTTCTTTAAGAATACTAAACACACCAAAACCGGCTGTACTATAAACCTTTCCACCCCCTTTGTCAATAAAAAATTAAGACCGCCTAGTGCCAAGAAATCAACGAGATCTCAGTGAAATGAGTCTTATGCTATACTTAAAACAATAGTTTATAAGCGTGGAGCACTACACTCAATTATTGGAAAAGGTAATCCATGAAAAATGCTGCTGTTGATAATTTAAGTATGATCGAGAGGAAAGAATCACATCTATGGCTGATAACGCTGGGCCTTTTGATGCTCTATGCAGGCGTCTTAATAGCTACCTATTTTGTTATCGTGAGAGAGTCTTATACTGGTACCCAAGGCTTAGAATCCACAATCTACAGGGCTTTAGGCGGCTTAACCCTCCTGACCTTTCTCTTTAGTGCTTATGTCCTACATACTCGTAGTGCCTTCAAACGGGTAAAGAGATTATTTGAAATACAAGCCATGCGCGATTCCCTGACCGGTCTTTATAATCGTTATTATTTCGAAGAACGGATAAAAGAGGAGCTTCTGAGAGCAGATCGTAGTCGTGAGGCATTAGCGATTTTATTGTGTGATGTCGACAATTTTAAAACCATCAATGATAACCAGGGACATCAGGTTGGAGATGATGTATTAAGAAAAGTGTCAGAAGGGATTAAAGAAGCCACTCGGGGAATAGACTTAGTTTGCAGGTGGGGTGGAGACGAAATTGTAGTCGTACTATCAAATATTACCCGAGAAGGGATTATGATTGCTGCGGACCGAGTTAGGAAGCGAATAACCCATATCGGAGAAAGAAACTATATGCCCTTGGATATTAGCATCGGGGTTGCTTTGTATCCCGAGCACGGCAGCAATACTGATGAGCTCATTCGAATGGCAGATCGGGCCTTGTACATTGCTAAAAAGGGAGGAGATAAAATTCACGTAGGTGAGGAAGAGTATCGACTTGATCAAGATGCCATTAAAATTGTGTTTCAACCCATCTTAGACACCCGCTCCCAACAGATACTGGGTTATGAGGCTTTGAGCCGTGATCCTCAGGGGAAATTAGCAATCCTGGATTTATTCAAAAGATACCAAGCCGTTGGACAACTGAAAGAATTAAAAAAACTTTGTTTTAACCTGCAGCTTAAAAAAGCCGAGGAGCTTGGATTACAAAAGGTATTCATCAATGTCGATTTTGATGTGCTCAAGGATATGAAAACTATTCCCACTCTCAGGGGAACAGAGGTCATCTTGGAAATCTCAGAGTCCGAAGCCCTGCATGACGTAGAAAGATTTTTGGAAATCGCTACGAAGTGGCGAGCCCAGAGATATAAATTCGCCATTGATGACTTCGGAGCAGGTTTTATATCTTTACCCTTTATTGCTAAGCTTATTCCAGACTACATCAAGATGGACCGGTCCACAATTGTTCAAGCCGTGTCTTCTGAGCAATTCGGCAAGTTTCTGAAGGATCTCATCCTTGCCTTTAAAAACTATTCGAAAGAGGGAATTATTGCCGAAGGAATTGAGACAGAGAAGGAATTACGTATAGCTAAAGAAACTGGAAACTATCTTGTCCAAGGCATGCTGCTTGGTGAACCCAAGGAACTGAAATAAAAAAATCCTGTTAACTTTCCAAGATCTAAAACAAGTCGATCTCGAGACCCATTACATCAGTAGCCATCCTCATTTTTAATCAAATCCTAACTGCTATTTATTCGATGCCAGAATAGTAGCGCAACAGGTCTGAGACAGAAAGGATTCCAATAATGGTATTGTCCTGGGTGACGGCTAAATGCCGGATGCCCTTGTTCTTCATCAGCTTCACTGCATCACTCAGGGGTTGATTATCTTCAACAGAAATGATGGGCTTACTCATACAGCGTTTCACGGGTGCGATGGCCGGATCGAGTCCCTGGGCTACCGCCTTTCTGCTCATATCTGTATCCGTGATGATTCCCACATACCGTTTACCATCGTCCACCAACAATGACCCAACCTTATACTTCTGCAATAGTTGCCCCGCCTCTTTAATCGTGGCCTCCAGATGGATACTTCGAATTTCGCCCGACATATAGTCTGCGACCTTGGGTATGCTCTTCATAAGAAATGGGTTCTCCTCAGAATAATAGGTTTAACCTGCCCAGAATCGTTTGCTCAAACTGACATTATATTATTTTTCGTGGTTTGATGAAAGCAATGAAATGATCCAGCAATTCCGGATCCAGTCCCGTTCCCCGGGATTGTTGCATGATCTCTAAGATCTTTTCAGGGGGCATGGCTTCCCGGTAAGGGCGGTTGCTGCGCATGGCATCAAACTGATCGGCGATAGCTGTGAGTCGACTGGCCAGATGTTGCTTTCTCTGCTGCTTCATGGTGGGATACCCCGTGCCGTCATACTTTAGATGATGTTCATAGGCCACGATGGCCGCAACGGGCGGAATTTCTGGGTACTGGAGCAACGTTGCGGCACCACGGATAGGGTGTTTTTTCATTTCTTCGAACTCCTCTGGAGTCAATTGCCCCTGCTTATGGAGGACATTTACGGAAACCTGAGTTTTGCCCACATCATGCAGGAGCGAACCCACACCAAAGGCATGAACGTCCTCCTTGCAACAGCCAATCGACTCGGCCAGGGCCATGGTCAGAATTGCTAGATTGATTGCGTGGACGTAAGTGTACTCATCGTAGGATTTCAATTCTCCCAGCGGGATAAATGACTGATAGTTGGTAAACAGGCCCCGCTCCAAGGCCTGCATGACTCTATCCACCAGTGTGACCAATGTTTCTTGGGCCGTGTCCCAGTCGGTATAGATATCCTGCATGATCTTGGACTCATCCTCGAAACGTGCCTTATTTAAAGCCGATTTTGAAATGGCAGCGCCAAGATCCTGGATAACCGGCGAGACAGCGGGTGCACTCCCCGCGGCGGCAGGAGATAAATCGCCTATGTCGATATGTGGGGAATGAAAGACCAGTTTCTGAGTCCCTTCCAACTTCGAAGTGGAAAGATGATCCAAAAAGGAACAAAACTCATCCCAGGACAGCCCTTGACGCAGAATCAGGGCATCCACTCGCTTTTCCCGAAAAATTTTAACAACATCGGCTGGATTGGTCTGGGTATGGGTCAAGAGCCGATCATCCACAAACACCTGATCCTCGATGAACACAAAGGTCCTTTCCTGGCGCTCCGTAAAAAGCCCCTGGATCGTCCCCTTCAGATTGGAAACCGCACTCAGAACCTGTGGATGATTTTCTGGATACATGGCTTTATCACGCAAGACTCTAAGGAAGGCCCTTAAGAATTTCTCCTCTAGGCCAATCCCCTCACGCTCGTTTGGAGCAGATTCAATGCTTTGATCAGACATGACTCTCCGCCCTCGCACTGATCTCATGGAGTGCGTCATTCACTGCCCTATAGAGAGTCCGTAACTGGTTCCACTGCCAAAAACGGAGCCTCAATTGACGGCGCAATCGCTGTAGCACTGGAATCAGTTCTCTGTTTCCGGTCTTTTGGATCACTTCCAGGATCGTCATTATATGCTCATCCGGTTTCATCTGTTTGGAATACTGCAAATGCTCCGTGATCATTTCCAATGACCGGGGATCCTGGTTTGAAATCACCAGACCGACAGCCTTACGGAACACTAAGGGATCTTTATCCTTTAAAGCAAATGAAAGGGCTTCGTAAAAAAATTTCGTTCCCTTTCCCAATGCATCGATAGTCTGGAGTGCGGTCATCCTCAACTTAGGGGAATCACGGCGAATACAGCGCACGATCTGTGGAAGCGCCGTTTTGGCTTGTAGATCCCGCAAAAGGACCAACATATTTCTAGTGACATACCACTTGTCACTGTTCAGGCGCTGTACCGCAAACGGGATCACTGCTCCACCATACTGGACAATCAGACCCAGAAGTCGTTTCCTCACCGACAGATTTTCTTCTGTCTCAAGGACATCCAAGAGAATGGGAATCACCTCAGCACCGGCAACTTCTCTCATGAGCCCTAACAGATCGCTGACCTTTGCATCCCCTTCTCCCCGGTATGTCTGAACCAAGTGGCTGAGGACTTCCGAGTTAATGAATTTCTTAACTTCTTTCTGAAGAAATGGCCTGTCTTTCTCGGCTGCTGATTTAAGCTTCCTGAAAAGGAGCATAAGGGTCTCAAGAAGCACGGTCTGAGTCTTTTCCCCTAACCCTCCAGTCAGCAGCCTGTTCATGTAATTGATAAGCCCCTCATACTCTCCCTCAGAAAAGACGGGGGCATCCAGTAGTTCCAGAAGGATTAAGGAAAGATGATGGTTCAGCGCCGCCTGATCGATGCTCTTCTTCTCATGGGGTAGAGGACTGACACCCTCGGGATGCTTGGCGGTGAGTTCCTGATCTAGTAGAGAACGGTAGGAGGAAGGATAAAAGAGTCTCTTGGCTCGATCTGTAAAGAGCTCTTGAAAGAGATCCTTACGTTCTTCAAGTCTTGAGGCCAGCAGATCACCCAGCTTTTCATCGTTCTCCGACAGATTGGTCAGTTTCTTTATGAGACTTAACATGGGCGCAGAGACACCTTGATCCGAGAGCTGCACTTGATTCAGCATCTCCATCAGCATATGTGAAGGCAGAAAATCCACCAGCTCTTCCATGGAGACTTCACCACTCTGGGTCTCTTCCAAGGCCATACGAAAGATCTGCTCTCTCACTTCCGGCTTCAGCTTTGAAAGTAGTTTATTCAATTCTTGTTTGAAATCAAGGTGCCCATCATCGGTTTTTGCCTGACGTTTGGCCTGCTCAACAAGATGCCTGACAATGGCCCGTTCATAGCTCTGGGAACTTGTCCCCCCTCCACGGCAGAGATTATTAATTAAGTCCGCAGCACTCGCTAGATCTCTAAGATTCTCAGGCTCCACGTTTAACAATGTTTGTTCTTGCCCAGGGTTCTCCTCCACCATTTTTTTTACCAGTCCACGCCATAATTCCTTGCCTTCAAATTCTGCGTTGGGTGTTTCTTCCAGATTTGTGTCATCCAGATGGCTTTTGATCGCTTCACCAAAACTCAGCATTTTAAGGTTTATTGAGGTAACCTCTTCATGTAACTTCGAAAGCAACTGTTCTACCTTTTCCGACGGCTGTCCATGTCCCTCCGCCAAGAACTTCAGAAATTTAAGGATTTCCTGCTGGGTGATCCCTTTCTTAAAAGTCATGCTGCCCAGGTTTAACTGATTCAATCCTCGGGCCAGTTCTCGAATGACCGGATTATTTGAGGAGATCGTGCCACCCTTGTAGAGAATCTCCTGGCGAGTGATCCCAAAAGTCACCGTATCCAAAGACTCAAAGAGGGCACTAAACTGCTTTTCGAGGCCTTCTAAAATGTCCGGAATGGTTGCGTGAGAGATGGAATAAAGAGAGATCTTTCGAATGGCTACCTGAAGTTCTATCAGGATATTGATAAGGAATCCCGCATCAACGACAGGCGCTGGATGAAACTGTTCTTCCAAGAATCCCCTCCTTAAATAAAAATAAGACGCTACTTCTTCCAAATCCTGAGATTCTTTGAGGACTTATAGATTAAGGATAGCGGGTTCTTACCTATTGTCAAACCCCAAAGGCCCTTTCCGATATCTTGATCAAAGCGGCAAAATGAAGAATGCCTATATCGGTCTTTAGGATGAGGCTGAGCGGTCTGGAGAACGGATTAACGAGGGAGTCTAAATTAGGCCTGGCTGCTAGCGGGCCGAGGTCTTTCCGTCAGTCTTACAGATGCCAGGCGTCATGTACAGGAGATAATTGCCCATACCATGCTGGACATTTTTATCATGGAGGGGATGATGGTATACCATGGTCATCTCGTAGTCATCACGGGTATTTACGGAAAAGCCGTTTGCATCTCTATAAACTTGGTGGGGCTGAAAAGCCAGAAAGGTTCCATCCTGGGCCACATCGGGGACGGTACGGAGCAATGTCTGGTTCTTGGTTTTGTCCTCCAGTGTGATGAGAAGGAGCTGATCATGGCCATGGGGATAGGCAAACTTAATGCACCCATCCATCAAGAACTTGATCGGCGCCGACTGCACATGTACACCCGGCTTGATCTCTATGCCCTCATCCGTCTCGTCTTTGCCCCGTGAACCAAACTTGCTGTAGCACACGACATTAACCCCTACTTGGTACACCTCCATGGGATGCACTTTGGAACCCTCAGGCGCCATTTCCATTGTGAAACTGGCCATGACGTCCTTGGTGGGAGGTGCTTTGTGGTAAAACGCCACGATCGCCATCAACTTCTTGCCTTTCTCCAACTTCACACCGTAGTCTTGTGGAAAGCGGGCCTCGGTCATTTCAAGACCTGCCCCAGCAAAGAAGAGGGGCTCGCCAGGGCAGGATACACTGGCCTGGTCGGGGCTGATGAGCAAAATATGGTGTAGAAACTGCCGTGGGAGGGGCTTACCTTCCTTTGTGAACACCGCAGATTTGTAGGCAACCAAGTACATATCCTTGGGGAGCTCAAAAATATGTTTGGGCATGCTGGCAGCCAGCTCACCATCATGGGCCGTAGGCAGATCGATCGGTCCAAACGTCACCGTGACAGTGTTCCCCTGAATCGTGACCGTAGTCTTTGCCTGATCCTTCAGAGTCGGTACGGCATGATCATGCTCACCCACTGCAAAGGCGGTTTCAGCATATACCAGAACCAAGAATACCGCGGCTACAGTCCAAGTGACGATTCCTCCCAAATTGATATCTAACCGGTAGGTTGTATTCAATAAATGTAATGGGTTTGCCATTAATCATCCTTTTCGTTTGTGGAAATAGGGGCTAAGCGATTCCAGACATAACTTCCTCCCCACTGTCGAGGTGGTATATTGTTTTGATCACCGACACGCGTATACCACCAGACACCTTTTGCCTGGGTTCCATTCTCGGACAACAATAGTTCGAATCCACCTTCCCGGTCATTGCCAGTTTGACGCCAGGTTCCTTGCCATCTTCGGTCAGAAAAACTAGTGGTCAAAATCTGCCCCTCTTGCCAGGTATAGCTGCCATTACCGTGACGATCTAGGGTGACCTTGTATGTTTTGTCCTCCTCCTGGATTTCCCATTGCCCGCTCAGGTCTGATCTTTCGAAAACAGACCCTGCAGACACTGAATAAAAAAAGAGAAGTATCAGGAGGCAAACCCAAGTATAACGGATCAAAATTGTTTCTCCTTTTTTAATGTTGCTCTTCTGAGTCTCCAACCTTTGTGAAATGCTGTTCCCCAAAGATAGCGGATTCATGCTTGTAGTATTTGAACTCCAGGAGATTGTGAAAAGGATCCTCAAGAAAGAAGGTTAAGTGCTCAAGCCGGCTACCCGGAAACCTCAGGCGAGGCTGCTGATAAAACTGAAGTCCCTTCTCCTTGACCCGATCAGCCAGGACCTGCCATTGTTTTTCGGACGGGAAGATCAAACCAAAATGACGGGGATAAATCCCCTTCTGCGGTTTTAACTCCAGAGTGGTGAGATGGGCCACGATTTGGTGCCCTCCTAGTTCTAAAGTAAGGGCCGAGGGGGACACTCGCCCCAGCGTGCAGCCTAATCCCTCGATATAAAACTTCTTGGCCTCCTTCAGATCATTCACCGGAAAGGCCAGATGAAACATTACCTTCTCCACTTCATTTCCCTTCCTTGAGGACATTTCACCCAAATCCTAGTTTAACTCTCCCTTCTTAAAGAATACCAGGCCCCCAGATAGTTGGCAAGGCGCAAAAACGGTTAATACTTTCGACATAAAGACTCTGCTGTTTCAATTTGTCTTGGTTATAGGTATGCGTTTTATGAGAGGAGCAGTCACGGGCAGCGACTGCAGCTTTATGTGACTGGCATAATCACCAAGGCTAATACCAATCACACCGACGGAAAGGACCTACTGTCTAGTGTCCGACCCCTTTAAAGTTATGTGCCAAGATTGCACGATCTCCAGTGAAATAGAAAGCACCTCGATAAGCTAAGCAGATTAAAAATTTATAAATAATATATATGCTGAAGACATATTAATATATAAGTATATGACTTTGTTTATTATTTATAAATTAATTAAAAAGTTATTGACATATCATATGACTTATCATATAGTAACTAAAAATACTAGAGGGCTGATCAATGACTGGAGAGTCAAATTCTATAGACAATCTTATAAGTGAGCTGCGGCAGAGACTTGGAATCAGTCAAGAAAAACTTGCCACCCGTCTCAAAGTATCACTTCCCACAATCAATCGATGGGAAAAGGGCAAGACCAAGCCAGACACATTGGCCTTACATGTCATTGAGCAGTTCATCAGAAAGCTTGGTCCTAAGTACAATGACTTATACAAACGTTTTTTTACTGCAGAGGCTGAAACAGTCACATCCGCCTCACTGCCAGGGCGTCGCAAACGAGAAAAAATTCAAGACGACGGTTCCACGGGTGGCAACGGCCCGGCGCTGGACACCAAGGCGATGGAAAATCTCCTATGGAAGGCAGCCTGCTCCATCCGGGGCGAGAAGGATGCTCCCAAGTTTAAGGATTATATCCTGCCTCTGTTTTTTATTAAACGCCTCTCAGATGTCTTTGAAGATGAGATTACCCGTCTCACAGAAACCTATAATGCTAAAGAAACCGCCTTTGCGGTTTTGGAGGCGGATCACAGCCTGGTCCGCTTTTACATTCCACCCGAAGCCACCTGGCCAGTAGTGAGTGGCCGGCAGAAGTTTGACTGGCCAGCAGGGAAAAAACCCAAGACCTTGGGTGAGCAGCTTACTCGTACAGTTCGTGTCATCGCTAATGCGAACCCTTCACTTCAGGGAGTGATTGACATTGTGGACTACAACGAGGTCCGAAATGGGGAACGAGAGATTAGTGATGAGGCTTTGTCAAAACTGATCGAACTCCTAAGTAATCCCCGTTACCGACTTGGCTTGAATGATGTCGAGCCAGACTTTCTCGGGCGAGCCTACGAATATCTTTTAAGAAAGTTTGCAGAGGGTCAGGGGCAGAGTGCGGGAGAGTTCTTTACCCCAAAAGAGGTGGGTTGGTTGATGGCCTATCTCATGCAGCCCAGGCAGGGCGAAGAAGTTTATGACCCATGCTGCGGTTCGGGTGGGCTGCTCATCAAATGCGAGCTTGCATTAAAGGAGAGAGAAAAGAAGATTGCACGGCCACTCAAACTCTACGGCCAGGAGCTGACTGGATCTTCCTTCGCTATTGCCAGGATGAATATGGTTCTTCATGACATGGAGGGAGAGATTGTCCGGGGCAACACCATGACGAATCCCAAGTTCCTTGAGAATTCGAACCTTAAACGGTTTGATATTGTGGTCACTAATCCCATGTGGAACCAGAGCAATTTTGATTCGACTTCTTACGAAAATGATCCCTTTGACCGTTTTGCAAGTCACGGTGGCTTTGCTCCGGCCTCCAGTGCCGACTGGGCCTGGCTCCAGCATGTGCTGGTTTCTCTGAAAGGCACAGGCCGTGCGGCAATGGTCATTGATACCGGGGCAGCCAGCCGGGGTAGCGGGAATCAAGGCGAGAACAAGGAGAAGACGATCCGTCGCTGGTTTGTGGAGCAGGACGTGATCGAGGGGGTGATTCTCCTTCCGGACAACCTTTTCTATAACACCACCGCTGCAGGGATCATTATCGTCCTTAATCGTAATAAGCCAAAAGAACGTCAGGGCAAGATTATCCTGTTGAACGCAAGCGGTGAGTTCCAAAAAGGCCGGCCCAAGAACTTTATCCCCGATGAGTCCATCAAAAAGATCGCCGATGCCTTCCATGCAGGCAAGGACGTTGAGCGGTTTGTAAAGGTCGTTGGTGTCGAGGAGATCGCCAAGAACGACTACAACCTCTCCCCCTCCCGTTATATCGAGACAGCCGTTGCAACCGAACATCGGGACGTTCAAACCCTCCTGGATGAACTAGACAAGCTGGATTCAGAGTCAAAGAGACTGGATGGGGAGCTTAAAAATATCTTTACGGGCCTGGGGTACAAGTGGGAAGGGCAGTGATCGTTTGATATTACATTTTGGCACCTCAAACTTTGAGGTCGTAAAATACGATCTCAAAACTTGAAATCACGAATTGTGATTTCAAGAGAAAAATACAGCCTTGTTTAAGGTCACAAATTGTGATCTTTGAGCGGAAAGGGAAAGAAGCAATGAAGGGTCTTGTCCCTGTTGAGCGCATTGAAAATCGTATTCTTTTGATTCGTGGACACAAGGTTATGTTGGATAGCGATTTAGCAGAGCTTTATGAAGTCGAAACCAGAGTATTAAACCAGGCAGTCAAACGAAACATCGAAAGGTTCCCTGCAGACTTCATGTTCAGCCTTACCAGAGAAGAGATTCGGAGGATATCACAATTTGTGACATCCTCTCCGCGGTATCAAAATCTGAAATACTTCAAGAACGTCACGGTATTCACTGAACATGGAGTAGCCATGCTCTCGAGTGTTCTAAACAGCCCCCGAGCCATTCAGGTCAACATCCAAATTATGCGAACCTTTGCCAAACTTCGCGAAATCATCTCCGCCAATAGGGATTTATCCCGCCGTCTGGACGAACTGGAGAAAAAGTACGACGCCCAATTCAAGGTGGTCTTTGACGCCATCCGCGAACTCATGAAGCCGCAAGTGAAGCAACACAAGAAGCAGATAGGCTTCTTGGCTGAGGTCAAAAGATAAGATGGAACTAGGTGAGGAGACATCTCATCATAATAGGAGACTGGAGTGGCAGCAGGTCCCTCTCTCATCCCTTTATTACGTAAAATACGGTAAGGCAAATCCAGGCTTGCCCGGTGAGGTACCGGTAATTGGATCGAGTGGAGCATACGCCTGGACTGTAAAACCATTAATTCTTCATCCAACTATTGTAGTTGGTCGGAAAGGCAGTGCTGGGCAGGCGTGGTTGGTTGAGGAACCTAGCCATCCCTCTGACACGACTTTCTATTTGGAGCCCCGGGATATAGGGAAAGTAGATATTACATTTACTTATTTTTCTTTGCGTCATTCGCAGATTTCAGCCAGTGATGATGTAATACCTAGTCTCCAGCGTCATGAACTAGAAAATTTGGTGTTGCTATTGCCTCCCCTCCCCGAACAGCGGGCGATTACGTCAGTGCTGTCTAAAATTCAGGCGGCAGTGGAGGTGCAAGGCAAGATCGTTGCCACACTCAAGGAACTGAAGGCCGCCACAATGGCCAAGCTCTTCCGCGAAGGCCTCCGTGACGAGCGGCTAAAGCAAACCGAAATCGGCGAGATCCCAGAGAGCTGGGAGATAAGAGAACTTGGAGACCTAGCCGACATATCAACTGGTACAACGCCTGCTACCGACTACTCTGATTATTATGTTGGTGATGTGCCGTTTGTGAAGACAGCAGAGATAGACAACAATATTATCACAACCAGCCAGCAATACATCTCCCTTAAAGCTGTCGAGGACTACAACTTAAGGATTTATCCTGCAGGCTCTATTTTTCTGGCCATGTATGGACAAGGTAAAACTCGAGGCCGTGCATCATTGCTTGGTATTCCTGCCACTACAACCCAAAACACAGCCGCTATAGAACCTGGCCCAGAGTTGAATGGAGAGTTTCTCTGGCACTACCTGTTGAGCCAGTACGAAGTGCTACGAAACAAAGGAAATCTTGGACACCTTTCACATCTGAATCTTGGCTATGTAAAGGCACTTGTGGTGCCCGTTCCTCCCAAGGAACAACAGATAGAGATAAAGCAAGCTCTTTCATTACTGCAGCACCGCATTTGGACAGCTACAAAAAGACATGAAACTTTACGCTCGTTTTCCTCCTCCATGCTCCACCTGCTCATGACCGGCCAAGTGAGAGTGACAGGGCTCATGCAGGTGAAAGGATAAAAATGGCTAAAAATGTACTCCTTCTTGGTGCCGGAGCGACTACCGGGTCAGGAGGGACTTGTGAAATTAACGGAGCAAGATTTACTCCTCCTGTAGACAATAATTTTTTTGAAACTGTTTCTCAACATGCTCCAGATCTGCTGAGCGAAAACAATCGACCTTTTTTAAGAACCCTTCTGTCATCATTTGACATAAGGTTTAGTGAGACTAAGGACTTTTCTGGAATACGACTCGAACAGGTCTGGTCATTTGTGGACCTTTGCTTCAAGCATTTCTTACCGGGAAAATATACCTTCGTGAAAGAACACAACAAATGCAATGAATTGATCAAGCGAATAAATCAAGGTGCAAAAGATAGCCACCATTATTATCAAGATTATATGAATCCACGCGATATTAACAAAGCAGTATGGCTCATGCTCGTATTAGCAGGCTGGGAAATGAGAACATTAATTTCTGATGTCCTTGGAAGAATAATCGTACCTTCTGACAACAACTTTCTTAAGCTTTTTGGGAAATTACAAGGTGAATGTAAAGGCCAGGCAATTGCAGTGATAACTTTCAATTATGATCTCGCGCTTGAGAAAAGCTTAGACCTCTCTAATGACTTAAGAGGAAGGTGGCATTACCCTTTCATTTTTTCAAGCACAACAAGAGGAGAGGGAGTAAAAATTATCAAGTTGCATGGGTCGTTAAACTGGAAATCGACGGGGCCAAACTTAACAAATATTGATACTGACTATTTACTTGAACCAGTCCCACAGAAAATCAACAAAACGGAATGTTCACAAGCAGCAATCATCCCCCCAACAGCTTTAAAGGAGGAAATAAATCTACCAAAAGACCAGCCACCGATACTACAAGGACTCTTTAATTCTCTATGGAGGCTAGCATTAGAAGAGATATCCTCCGCAGATAATCTAATTATAATCGGATATTCATTTCCGCTGTTAGATGCTCATGCTGACTGGCTATTTCGAATAGCGACAAGCGGCAGAAGCAAGTTTCAGGAGGTAATCTACTGTTACAAGAACTCAAGCAGAAGTGAAGATTTAGAACGAAAAGTCAGAAGGCTTTTTCCAGCTCGAAGCTTTACAGGTTACTACCAAGGCTTTGACCAATTTGTTAATAGCAATTAGAAAATGTGATGTGTTCAAATCCTTCTTCTCTTCCAGCTCCACCTGCTCATGACCGGCCGGGTGAGGGTGGCAGGATTGTCAACAGCCGAGGAAAGACAATGAACTTTGCCGCGATCGAGAAATATCTTGTTTCAACTTGTACAGCCCCGGCAACTAATGAACACAGACAAGCCGAGTGGTTAAGGTTCTCGGACGTTATTCCTTTTTTGAAATCATCCGCCCAAGAGATGGTTCCGGTGTATGCGTCCGCCTACGGAGTCTATATTTACTCAGTCTTTGTTCCAATTGATCGGTTAGTCGGAAATTATATTAACGATCTTCTGAGATGGAATTTCTCCCCATCTTCTGGCTGGGGATATGGCACTGTAAATCGTGGACCGGAAAAGGAGAATGAACCGATCCTGTATCCACCTTTGGATCGGACTGATAGTAAAGTTCTTGACAATTCTGATCCGCTTTTCTTTCTTCGATATTTTGACGGTCGTCCGAACAAGAAGTCTTATGTCGAGATAAACCAGGGATTTGCTCATATCGCTGGTGTCCACTGGGTTTCAGCGCGTAAGGCCTATTGTCGAATTGACCAAAATGGCGACTTCGATGAAGTGGTAAAGATACAAGAAGGCGAGAAGGGCTTTATTTGTGCTGTCAAACTACCAGCCTTAGAATTATACATGTTTGTTACTAGCACCGTGTTAATCCGTGTTTTTGATTTCCCTAGATCTCTGCGAGATTGGTCTTTGCCTAAGAAAAGCCGCGAGAAAAGAATCCTTCGCGATAAAAAAGCTGAGATTTACGCAAATCGAATTCTAGTAAAGGGGCCATCAGAAAAAGTGGATGCAAGCTTACTTCGTGGAGTTCAAATAATTCGTAATCAGCAGCCTTCTTTAAAAAGTATTGAAATGTCGCTTGGAGGGAGCATTGCACCGCATCAATACGAAACGTTTATCATATGGGACTGGAAAAATAAGCAAGTAAGGGAATGGTCATGTGACTCTAAGGGACTAAGCAACTACTTTGAACAATCTGATTTACCGTACTTCACGAGCCCAGTTTTCTTCCGACCTGAAGTATTATCCAAATACAAGCAAGACCCTGAAAAGTACACGGTCGATCAACGCCACATTAGCTGTCGCGGTGCGTGGAGCCTTCAAACTTACGACATCAACGATGAGGGGCAGGTGCATACCTATGTCGGTTATCTTGGTCATCTGCCGCACCAGGAACAGCTATATTGGAAGGCGTTTAATGAAAACCCTAAGGGAGGTCTTTCCACCAGAGCTTTAACTACTGACTTCATGGGACAATTCTATACAGAGCCTGACCCGTTAGAAGAATTGAAACAGTGCCTCCTTAAATTTCCACATGCCAGTCACTCTGGCGAGAAAACTCCTATCTGGTCAGCCCCTGGAACCGATGTCGAAAAGAGTCTGAAGAAGATACATTACGTCATAACCGATTCTCAAAAAGAATGGTCCGATCAAGTTCTTGAACTGGCAAAGGTGATTATCGATGGCCTGAATAAGACGTCCATCCGGCGATTAGCAAAAACCCTAAAATGCGATAACCCAGGGCTCGGAAGTATCAAGCTTTTGTGCGCCTGTTTGCGGGCACGAGGCATTGAAGAAGACATAGTAAAGGAAGTGTGTGATCCTCTGATTCGCCTGCAGGAAATGCGTTCTAAATGTTCAGCCCATGGAGGTGGACAAATTCCAAATTGCAATTTGAAGAAAGATCATCAGGAACGGCTGGCAGAAGTTAGCCAGGCGATGAAGCTCTTTGCTCAATTGATCGAACGGGGCGTCATGAATTTCGCCAATTCAGCCAGGTTATAGCATGATGTCCCCTAATATCGGCTCAGAACGCACTAACGTCCAAGACTCGCTAAAACGAGAGATAGCCAACTTTTTTTGCTCCATGGTTTATCTGCTCATGACCGGCAGATCTCATGAATAATATAAAACACGCAGGCATCTAACATAATTCGAGCACCATCTAACATAAGACAGTGGGCATCTAACATTATGGTAAGCGGCATCCAACATAAAGCCAAACATCCTAGATGTAGAATTGCTTCAAACCATCAATTTAATAAGCAATTCAGAAGCAATTATTATTAGTAACTTATTGATTTTTAAATATTTTTATTGCTTTTTTATTATCAGTATAGTGATGCAATTCGGCGCAATTAGACGTAATTAGAAATAACATTATGTCGCCTAACCTTGGATCAGAACGTACAACGGTGCAGGACCCGCTGATCGGGTATGCGGTGGAGATTGGATGGGTGTATCTGTCCCCTGAGCAGGCCTTGACGCTTCGGCGGGGGGAGAGCGGGATACTGCTGTATCCATTGCTTGCTGACAAGCTCATTGCGCTCAATCCGGGCATCGTCACGGTGGAGAATGTGGATCAGGTAGTAACCAAGATCGAGGGCGTTCGAAATAATATCGAAGGCAATTATGAAGTGCTGGCCTGGCTCCGCGGGGAGCGGTCGATCTTTGTGGAGAGCGAGAAGTGTCAAAAGAATGTGACGGTGATTGACCTTGAGCATCCGGCGAACAACGCATTTCATGTGACGGATGAGTGGCATTTCACAAACGGCATTCATCAGTGGGACAAGAAGGCCAATCGGCCTGATGTTATTTTCCTGATCAATGGCATTCCGGTCGCCATTGTAGAAACTAAAAGCGCCAGGAAAACGGAGGGTATCGCGGAAGGATTTGCTCAGATCCAGCGCTACCACCGGGAGACTCCTGAAATGCTCACAGCCCCTCAGGTCTTTAATGTGACCCACCTGATTGACTTCTATTATGGCGTGACCTGGAACTCCGACCGCAAAGACTTCTTTAATTGGAAAGACGAGGAAAAGGGCAACTTCGAAAAAAAGGTTAAGCGGTTCTTTGCCAGAGAGCGTTTCCTTAAGCTCATCGGAGAATGGATCGTTTTTTATAAAAAGGATGATGAGCTTAGAAAGATCGTGCTTCGGCAACACCAGACCCGTGCGGTAGAGAAAGTGATCGAGCGGGCTCTTGACCCTGAGAAACGGACCGGCCTCATCTGGCATACGCAAGGTTCCGGCAAGACTTTTACCATGATCAAAGTGGCCGAACAGATCTTAGAACATCCAGCTTTTGAGAAGCCCACGGTCATTATGTTAGTCGACCGAAACGAACTGGAAGGACAGCTTTCGGGCTGGATTGCCAGTGTCCTTGGAGAAGAAAAAGCAGAACTAACCAATAGTAAACAGCATTTACGTGACCTTTTGCGAAGTGACTGCCGCGGACTGATCGTCTCGATGATCCACAAGTTCGACAGGGCCGATGCAAACCTCTGCACGCGCAACAATGTGTTTATCCTGGTGGATGAAGCCCATCGGACAACCAGCGGCGATTTTGGAAATTATCTCGTGGCAGCACTTCCTAACGCCACAATGATCGGTTTCACAGGGACGCCTATTGATAAGATTGCGTATGGGAAAGGGACATTTAAGATTTTCGGTAGAGATGATCCGCAGGGTTATCTGGATAAGTATCCAATCGCCGAATCGATTCAGGACGGCACGACTCTTCCACTCCACTACACCCTGGCGCCTAATGACATTCGTGTGCCCCGTGAACAACTGGAAAGGGAATTTTTGGATCTGGTGGAGGCCGAAGGGATCAGCGACATTGAGGAATTAAACGAGATCCTTAATAGAGCACTTAAACTGAAAGCCTTCCTAAAGACCGACGATCGGGTCGAAAAGGTGGCCCAGTTTGTAGCCGATCATTTTCGAAAAAATGTCGAACCCCTTGGCTACAAGGCGTTTCTTGTAGGGGTAGACCGCGAAGCCTGCGCCCTTTACAAAGAAGTTTTGGACAAACTTCTTCCCTCAGACTACTCAACCGTTGTCTATACTCCAGTCCATAACGATACTGAACTGCTGGCCCAATATCATCTGACGGAAGATCAGGAAAAAACCGTTCGAAAAGATTTTCGCAAGAAAGACAAGTTGCCAAAGATTTTGATCGTAACCGAAAAACTCCTCACAGGTTTTGACGCCCCCGTTCTTTACTGCATGTATCTCGATAAACCGATGAGGGATCATACATTGCTACAGGCCATTGCCCGAGTGAATCGTCCCTATGAAGAAAATGGAGGGCTTAAAAAGCCTGCTGGTTTTGTGGTGGACTTTGTCGGGATCTTTGAAAAACTTGAAAAGGCTTTGGCCTTTGACTCCGATGTGGTAGGAAGCGTGATTCAGAATATTGATGTCCTCAAAGAACGTTTTAAGCGCTTGATGGTAGAACAGACGCCGTCCTATCTGGCACTCTGTCGGGGACCTATTGATGATAAAACCGTTGAGCGAGCCATCAACGCCTTTGATGAGAAGGAAGAGAGAGATACATTCTTTAAATTTTTTAAAGAGCTTGAGACGCTTTACGAAATTATCTCGCCGGATGTCTTCCTGCGCGAATATCTAGAGGATTATCGCAGTCTTTCTATTTTGTTCCAGATTGTCAGAAACGCCTTCAGTAAACATGCCGCTCTTTATAGCGATATTGCGAAGAAAACGGAATCCTTGATTCGTGAGAGGGTGGAGAGCTATGGCCTAACCACTACAATGCCCCTGGTGGAAATCAATGAGAAAACCCTGGATGCGTTGAAAGGTTCGAAATCATCTGATGCCTCTAAAGTGATCAATCTCGGGAAAAGTCTGCTACAAACAATCATCGATCAGGAAGAGCAACAGCCATTCCTGATACCTATTAGCGAGCGCGCAGAGGCGATTCTGGAAGCCTATGATGACCGGCAGATCAACACCCAGGCCGCACTAAGGCAGCTTGAGGTACTGCTGAATGAATACTTGCAGGCCCGTAATGAGTTTGAAAAGAGCGGCTTTGACATTAATACATTCTCTATCCTTTGGGTATTGAGACAGGCGGGCGCAAGAGATCCTGAAAAGGCCGCGCCATTGATTGATGCTGCTTTAAAGCGATTTCCAGATCACGCCTATAATCCCTCAGAACGTCGCCGGCTCAAGGCAGATCTCTATAAAGCCCTTCTACCCGCAGTGGGTCGAGAGCAGATGGTAGACTTGGCGGACCGAATTCTCAAGCTTCCAAGAAAATGAAGACCACCAAAAAACAGAATTTATTCAAGCGGGCTGCTGTTTTGAAGGATGAGGTCTGGCGGTGGGCAGCCCAAATCGGTGGGCAGCCCAGGCGGGTTCAGATCCAGAATATGACCCAAAAATGGGCGTCTTGTTCAACCCATGGCCGGATCTGTTTAAGCAGGGATTTACTCCGAGAAAAGCATGCTTTTCGGGAGGTCGTCATTGTCCATGAGCTTCTTCATCTACGTGTACCCAATCACGGAAAACTATTCAAGAGCTTAATGAAGGCTTATCTGCCGCATTGGGAAACAACTGTCAACGGGCGTGCCAGCCGCATGTGTGGCTATGAGTCCGGCTTGCAAATGAAAGGTGCCCTTGGGTACAGGCGGAAAGAATAGAGGAATAAACATGACCAAAGCTGTTGGCCACAAGATGCCTTTAAGCCTTCGGGGCTATGAACACCTTGTCTCCGAGGTTCAACAGCTTCTTACAGAAGCTAGACGACAGGCTGCACGGTCGGTCAATGCTATCCTCACTGCAACATACTGGGAGATTGGCCAAAGGATTGTGGAGTTTGAGCAGAAAGGAAAAGGACGGGCCGAATACGGAGAAGCCCTATTAAAGCGTCTATCGAAAGATTTGACCCGTAATTTTGGACATGGGTTTTCGGAACGCAATTTGGAACAAATGAGGTTGTTTTACCTCCAGTGGCCGATTTCGCAGACGAAATCTGCGAAATCAGGTATGAGCAGGTCCACTCCTTCTTCGAAAAAGAAATCGCAGACGCTGTCTGCGAAATCTAACTCCAGTGATTTTATCCAAATAGCAGGAGCTTTCCCTCTTTCCTGGTCACACTATGTGAGACTAATGGCTGTGAAAAATCCAAACGCAAGGGCTTTCTATGAAACAGAAGCCCTTCGTGGCGGCTGGTCAGTGAGGCAGCTTGACCGTCAAATCGAGTCCCAATTTTACGAACGCACGGCCCTCTCCCAAAACAAGGCTGCCATGCTAAAGAAAGGTTCCCGATCCACACCTCAAGATAGGGTCACGCCAGAAGAGGAAATCAAGGACCCTTATATTCTTGAGTTTCTTGGCCTGAAGGACGAATATTCAGAAAATGACCTAGAAGAGGCTTTAATCAGGCATCTCGAAACGTTTCTTCTGGAATTGGGCGGCGCTTTTGCCTTTGTGGCCAGGCAAAAGCGACTTCGGATCGGCAATGAGTGGTATCGGGTAGACCTTGTCTTCTATCACAGGCAGCTGCGCTGTCTTGTCCTTATAGACCTGAAACTTGGCCGCTTCACACATGCCGATGCAGGCCAGATGCATCTCTATCTCAACTACGCCCGTGAGAACTGGACACACTCAGAGGAGAATCCCCCTGTAGGATTGATCCTCTGCGCAGAGAAAGATACTCCTGTGGCGCGTTATTCCCTGGAAGGTTTGCCCAATAAGGTTTTAGCATCAGAGTATCGTACGACCTTGCCTGACGAGCGTGAATTGGCTGAGGAGCTCCGACGTACCCGGCTTGCACTGGATACACGTCTGGCTATTAGCCGAGAAGACAAAGGGGGAAGGACATGAGTAGCCACAACCTCACTCCAGCTCGCCTAGATAGGACTGAATCTCTTCTTGTTGGCGTTTAGCATCCCAGCCCAGGTACATGCCCATCCGCTCGGACACGGTCTTAAGCATCCCTAGGTCGTGGCGATGTCGGCCTAAGGCCAGTCCAGTCCGTCTCCTTAAAAAGTCCGAAAGCCGCACAGCCATTTCTTCCTGCACCGCATGGTCGATCTGGGCTAAGATATCCAGTTCGCCGGGAACAACTCGGGACAGAAGCAACCGATCTTTATTAATCCGATCCAGTACCCTTTCATAACGTGTCCCGTAGACCCCGATCAGCCTGCGGACTTCTTCTTGTGAGACATCATACTCCCGTGCTGCACGGGGAACTTCTGTTTGAAGATAGCTTTCAAGTGAGGCCATTCTTCCACCCCACAGAGGTGTTCGATCCGACTTAGACGGCTCTGTCCTTATTCCCCACTTTCGGACCACACGGTCCACTACCCGCTGGGCCGTTAACCGGTGAAGCGTGTACTTACCCCCTACAATAGAGATTATCCCACTCCGATCTTCACTGACTTCCGTCTCCCGTGAAACCTCCGAAGTGCCTACCGCCGGTTCATTCACCAACGGCCTCACCCCCGCAAATCTTGCGATCACCTGCCCTTCGATCAATCCTGAATTGGGAAAGACCCGGCGGGTTTCATTAATCAGATAAGCCACCTCCTCCGGTGTGGCCCGAACCTGGGCAGGATCCTCTTTATAATCCAGATCGGTGGTACCGATCAGGGTCTCTCCCTTCCAGGGAATGACAAAGAAAACCCGATCATCCCCACGAGTGGTTACCACCACGGCATGTTCCCGAGTGATCCGAGGTACCAGAAGATGACTCCCTCGGGTCGTGCGAAGCCTGGGCTGCACGATGGGATCTGCCAAGGAAGCCAACTTGTCCAGCCATGGACCGGTGGCATTGATCACCTGTTTTCCTAAAACCTCACGCCGCTCACCGGTCAAGAGATCCCGGACCCAAACTCCCATGATTTGGCCATCTCGGCGAAGGAACCCTTCCACCGGCGTGTAATTAAAGATCACTGCTCCCGATAATCGGGCAGAAAGAAGAACCTCCAGACACAGTCGGGCATCATCCATCTGGGCGTCATAAAAAAGTGCTCCACCCCGAAGCCCGATGGGGGAAAGCCCAGGCTCCTGCTGGAGGATCTTCTTCGCCGACAGCATTCGGTGGGGATGAAAATTTCGGAAAAGAGCCATCAAATCATACAGAATCATTCCTGCCCGAATCATCCAAGGAGGGCGCCCTGTCTCTTTGTAGATGGGGAAAAGAAAAGAAAGAGGCCGGACCAGATGAGGGGCCAGCCGATGAAGAATAGCTCTCTCATGGCTGGCCTCAAACACCAGCCTGAATTCCCCTTGTTCAAGATACCGGATCCCGCCGTGAATCATCCTGGAAGTCCGGCTGCTGGTGCCGCTGGCAAAATCCCCTTGGTCAAAGAGGACTGTCGAAAGACCTCGGAGCGCCGCATCCCGGGCCACACCCGCCCCTACGATTCCACCGCCAATCACAATGAGATCGTATTTTTCTGTTTTAAGTTCTCTCAATCGCGACTTGATCTCCATTTCTGCTTCCCGGTTTTTACTAAATAAAGTATAACTTATTTTAAAGACTTCTGATATTAGGGCGGAAGATTTTTTATTGACACAGCCTAGAAAGATGGCTATTCTGAGAGCAGAATGAGGCAGGGTAGAACTTTTGCCATGTTGATTTTCGGCCTCATGACTGTTCGGCATATCCCTGATAGCGGGTCGATGGAAGGAGGGTTGCTATGTCTTTTGAATTGAAAAGTCCGGCCTTCCAAGCCTCCCAGACCATTCCAAAGCAATATACCTGCGAAGGGCCAGACCTCTCACCACCCCTGAGCTGGAGCGATCCTCCCAAAAGCACCCTGGCCTTTGTCCTGATTATGGATGATCCTGATGCCCCTATGGAAACCTGGGTCCACTGGGTGCTTTATGACCTGCCGGCCGAAACCCGGCAACTGCCAGAGGGCGTTCCCACCAAAGAAACCCTCAGTTCAGGTGCCAAACAGGGCACAAACGACTTTAGGAGAGTGGGCTACGGCGGACCCTGTCCACCCCCTGGTTCGGTTCACCGCTATTTCTTTAAGTTGTATGCCTTGGATCAGATGACAGAGCTAAAACCCAGGGCCACAAAAGAGCAACTCTTAGCCGCGATCAAAGGCCATGTCCTGGGCGAGACCCAGCTCATAGGTCAGTATAAACGCTGATGGATCACAACATCGCCCTGATCTTGTTACACACGACATCCGGGTCCTTCACACCAGCCAACCGTTCCCGGATGCCACCCTTCAAATGCAAGATGACATTGCCACTTCCCAATAACCGTTCCAGAGGGCCTTGTTGTTTGCTTACAGAGTCAATAGACGAAATGGGAAAGGACTGCTCGTCCTTTCCTAAGATTCCTCGAGCCCTGTAGATGGCTTCACGCGTCACACGGTAGTGGGTCGTTTGATGAAGAAAGATCGCCAAAAAGGCCAGCATGCCAATAGTGGCAAGATGGAATAGTGCGCCAGTCCAATAACCCATCCGTAGGGAAATTAAACCACGGATTGCAAAAATGGTGGCAAAGATCCAGAGATAAATGTAGCTACTCCAGGCCGGCCTACCTCTCCATACCATCGACGTATCGTAATCTTGATCGTCCATGAAATCTACCCTATATGACTCTAATAAGTGATGTCAAGCTGACCAGATCCGGGCAATTCTTTTCCCCTGGATAACAAAAGTGTTTAAGCACTATCAGATGGTTTGACAGGCTGACATGGCTTTTGTTAATCTGTTTGCTGCATTGTAATCATTGAGGGTCATGTCAGATGATCTACGCAAACCTCGGGCGAAGTGGTCTTAAAGTGAGTCGACTGTGTCTGGGGACGATGAACTTCGGCCCAGACACCAGCGAAAAAGAAAGCCATGCTATTATGGACCAGGCGTTGGACTTAGGTATCAACTTTTTTGATACCGCCAATGTCTACGGATGGAAAAAGGGGGAGGGCTGGACAGAGCAGATTATTGGTCGATGGCTGGCCCAGGGGGGAAGTCGACGGGAACAGATCGTGCTGGCCACAAAGGTATACGGCAGAATGGGTGAAGGAGAAAATGAGCGGCGGCTTTCAGCATATCATATTGGGCGGGCCTGTGATGAGAGCCTAAAACGGCTTCAGACTGATCATATTGATCTTTACCAGATGCACCACATCGATCCTGAGACACCCTGGGAGGAGATCTGGCAAGCCATGGAACAATTGGTGCAACAGGGAAAAGTGATCTATGTAGGCAGCAGCAATTTTGCAGGTTGGCAGATCGCCACAGCTAATCAGTTGGCTAACCGCCGAAACTTTATGGGACTGGTCAGCGAGCAGAGCATCTACAGCCTTCAAAATCGTGCCATCGAGCTGGAAGTGATCCCTGCCTGCCGTGCGTATGGTGTAGGATTGATCCCCTACAGCCCGTTGGCAGGCGGGATACTGGGCGGTGCCCTGGAGAAGGTCAAGAAGGGCCGTAGGGCTTCCGAAGAGGCCCAGGAATTAATCACCAAACACCACCCGCAGCTTGAGCGGTACGAAAGCCTCTGCAAACAATTAGGTGAAACACCCGCCACTATGGCCCTGGCCTGGGTTTTGGCTAATCCTGTCGTCACCTCACCCATTATCGGGCCTCGCACCATGGACCAGCTTAAGTCCAACATGCGCGCACTCGAAATCAAACTGGATGACTCCACAATTAAAAAGCTGGACGAGATCTGGTCCGGACCCGGGGGTGAGGCCCCTGAGGCATACGCTTGGTGAAAGGAGGAATTTCATGCCGGAAAAAATCACTAAGCCAGAGGAGGAGTGGAAAAAGCAGCTCACGCCTGAGCAGTTCAGGATCACCAGAAAAAAAGGAACCGAACGGGCCTTCACAGGGGAATATCACGACTGTAAAGAAAAAGGAATTTACCAGTGCGTCTGCTGCGGTAACTCTCTATTCAGTTCCGATACCAAGTTCGACTCCGGTACGGGATGGCCCAGTTTCTGGGCACCCATCTCTGAAGGGAACGTCAGCACCGAGGAGGATCGAGCTTTTTTCATGCGAAGAACCGAGGTGGTGTGCAACCGGTGTGATGCCCACCTGGGGCATGTGTTTGAGGACGGTCCTCCGCCCACACATTTGCGTTATTGCATCAATTCTGCCGCATTGAAGTTGAGCAAGAAATGACAACCCGACATCAAAGGCAACCCTATGAGATTTGATCCCGCTGTGGAAGCCCAAGCTGCACTGAGGCGGGCACAGCAGTCCGCCGAGCTGGGTGAGGATCGTGATACAGCCTTTAAGGCCGAGGAAATCTTCTCCGCCGAAATGGGGGAGCCTGCCCAGTCTGCCTATCAGATACTTCAAGAGATTGGAGAACGACATCCTGAGGCCGTGGCTTTTCACGAATTCCTGATTTACCTCACCTGGCAACAGGTCATGGCAGAGCCTCTGCCGATTTTTTTCCGAAAGGGAGCCGAGCTTTGTGACCGCTATCTGAATCGGAATCGAAACACCACCGATCAAAGGCAGATTAGACAGATTCGGGAGCTGAGGGCATCCTTCCAGGGTGGCCTCGGTCTGATAAAAGACCAGCCTGAGATGTACGACGAAGACACCGTCAAGGGTGGAGATTAAAAGATTGATCCAATCCTATGAAGACCTGATCCGAACAGCCGATGCCTATGCCGATTCCAGAACCCTGATCACGGGCGTGGAGCTGGATGTCTTCACCCGCATCGGTTCACGATCCCTGACAGCTCAGGCGGTGGCTCGAAAGTGTAAAACATCCCCTGAGGGGATGGATTTTCTTCTAAATACTCTAGTAGGGATGGGCATTTTGGCCAAACAAGGGAAACGCTTCCGAAACACCCCATTTGGCCACGTCTATCTGGACGCAGTCAGTCCTAAATCCATCACTAATTTTTTGTGGCTGGCCGGAAATCACTGGGACAACTGGGTGAATTTAACTCGGATCATTAAAAAAGGCCGGGGCACTGCTGCTTCCCCGCCACCAGACGATCCGATCTTCCGAAAAAGGTTTGCCAAGGCCCTTCATGAGAGAAGTTTTTATATTACTCCCAAGCTGATGCGCCATATTCATCTAGGTAGGGCTAGATCGCTGATGGATCTGGGAGGAGGTGCCGGCTCCTATGCCTTTGCCCTGATTCGAAAGACCTCAGGACTTCATGCCACTGTATTCGACCGGCCTGCAGCGGTGAAGGTGGCCATGGCCGAGGCTAAGAAGGCAGGTCTTTCGGATCGGATAAGCGTGATCGGGGGTGATCTCTTCACCCATGACTACGGCGGACCCTACGATGTGATGTTCTATTCCAACGTCATCCATATTTATGGACCCAAGGAAAATCTCCAGATCCTTAAAAAAGTCAAAAAGGTTTTAAGGCCGGGAGGCAGGCTCATTATTGTGGAGTATTTCCTGGACAAAGATCGGGCTCATCCCCCTGACGTGTCGTCTTTCGCCCTGATGATGTATCTCTTTACGGAATCCGGCCGTTGCTACACCTGGGAGGAAGTCATTCAGTGGCTTAAGCCGTTGGGCTTTTCACGTTTCCGCCGTACTCGTGTGACGGAAAAGATTGGCATCCTGCAAGCAACGCTGGACAGCCGGACCTAATCAACCGCCATCTTTCAAAGCCTCTTGGCTTCACGGGATGTTTGTAGTTATAATATAAAATACCTTAGGGTATAGGGAGTCCCATTATGAAAGCCATTGATATGCATGTCCATCCGGGCACCAGGGAATATCTCGTGGAAAGCGGCGGAAAGTATATAGATGACGCCATGCACTATTTCCATAAGCACAACCAGCCAGTGAGTGTGGAAGAGATGGCCCGGATCTATCAAGATGCCGACATGATGGCCGTCCTCCTAGCCTGGGATGCTGAAACCCATACTGGACTTCCTCCAGTCACTAATGATTATGTGGCAGGTGTGGTAAAACGTTACCCCAACACTTTCATTGGATTTGCCAGTGTGGATCCCTGGAAGGGACAGATCGCCATCAGGGAACTGGAGCGCGCGGTTAAGGAACTGGGGTTGAGGGGGCTCAAATGTCATCAGATCGCGCAGGCCTTCTACCCCAACGATCGGCGATTTTATCCTCTTTGGGAGACCTGCGTCAGTTTGGGGATTCCCGTGCTCTTTCACACCGGGACCACCGGAGTGGGTGCCGGCGTACCCGGTGGCAATGGACTAAAGTTAAGTTACGGAAAGCCTATGCCGTATATCGATGATGTGGCCGGTGACTTTCCTAACCTGACCATTATTGGGGCTCATCCTTCCTGGCCTTGGCAGGAGGAGATGCTGGCAGTCGCTGTCCACAAAACCAATGTCTATATCGATCTTTCGGGATGGTCCCCAAAATATTTTCCCCCTTCCCTCATCCAGTATACCAACACCCTCCTTCAAGACCGTGTGCTTTTCGGCACGGATTATCCTTTCATCACTCCCGAGCGCTGGATGGCCGATTTTGAGAAGGCCGGATTCAAACCTCAGATCCACGAAAAAATCCTACTACACAATGCCAAGCGACTCTTAAAACTCTAACCCCCGCCCATCATTTTGGGCCCTTTCCGCATTTTGACAGAAACAGCCTCCTCGGCTACACTTTTAAACAAAATGACTCCAAAATAAGGAGGACAAAATGCGGTTCAGGACTTTACTATCCTTCCTGATTCTAGTGCTGTCTATTACCCAGATGATGGGATGCAGTTTAAATCAAACTGCAGTAAAGGTTGCTGATGACAAGCAAGCCGGCACAATTTTAAAGAGCATCGATGGGCAAAGCCAAATCATTCTTCTTAAGGGTTGGAAAGAGTATCGAAAACTCAACGATGCGGCCGAATTACAGGCAGCCAATTTAGGGAAGAATCTGTATATTGTGATCCTCTCTGAAAACAAAGATGATTTTGATCGCATCACCCTCAAACAGCATTCCGCACTTACCAGAGATAGTTTGCTAAAATCCTTGACCTCACCCGAGGTCATTGGTCCGAAGAAGTTGAGCATCCATGGAGATACCGCTATTCAGTTCGAGATCAGGGGACAGTTAGACAACACTAAAATCTCTTATCTGCACACCACCGTGGAGACCGCCAAAAACTTCCATCAGATTCTGGCTTGGACCTCAAAATCTGGCTTTGAAAAGAACAGAGAAGAACTGCAACAGGTGGTTAATAGCTTCAGAGAAAGCCAAAACACGAGTGCTAAATTCACTGTGAGCCCTCCAGGGCCTAAAGAAATCAGTACAAAGAGCACTGGCACCGCTTTAAAAAGCATTGATGGGCAAAGTCAAATTATTCTTCCCGGAGGGTGGAAAGAGCACCGAAAGCTCAATGATACCGCCGAATTACAGGCAGCCAATTTGGCAAAAAATTTATACGTGGTGGTTCTCACCGAAAGCAAGGAGGACTTCGACAATATCACGCTGGAGGAGCATTCCGCAATCACCCGAGATCGTCTGTTAGAATCCCTCACGGCCTATGAAGTAAACGGCCCTGTGAATCTCAACGTCAAGGGCAATCCCGCGGTTCAGTTTGAAATTCGGGGCCAAGCCAAAAATTATAATGTCGTGTATCTTCACACAACTGTGGAGACCGCCAAAAATTTCTACCAGATCCTGGCCTGGACCTCAAAATCAGGCTTTGAAAGGAGCCGAGCAGAGCTGGAACGGGTGATTGACAGCTTTTTAGAGGTTCAAACCGGTACGGCTTCCAGATAAACCGCACTTTATAAGGTCTGACAAACCCTGCTTGACGGATCGGAAGAGCCGGTGGTATGATAAAACCACTGGTGGGAAGACGGCGTCACACCGAAAATCCCCAGAGGTTTCTTTGGGGATTTTTTTTTGGACAGAGCAGACAGAATCATGGAAAACAGAACAGATAAAAAGGGTCAAGGAAAAACGGCTCCACCCTCAGTAAGGGAACTGATTCGAAACGTGGCGATCATTGCCCACGTGGACCATGGAAAGACCACCCTGGTGGATAAAATGCTTCGCCAGGGTGGAGCATTTAAGTCCCATGAACACCTCGTGGAGCGGGTTATGGATTCCAATGAACTGGAGAAAGAAAAGGGAATCACCATCCTTGCAAAGAATACCTCGATTCGCTTCAAGGATTACCTCATCAACATTGTGGACACTCCGGGCCATGCCGACTTTTCGGGGGAGGTGGAAAGGATCCTCAAGATGGTGGATGGAGTCCTGCTTTTGGTGGACGCTTCCGAAGGACCCATGCCCCAAACCAAGTTTGTCCTCAAAAAGTCCCTAGAGCTTCAGTTAAAACCTATAGTGGTGATTAATAAAATTGATCGAGGAGACGCCCGTCCGATGGAGGTATTAGACGAGGTGTTTGATCTTTTTGTGGAACTTTCAGCCACGGATCAACAGCTCGATTTCCCATTTCTTTTTACATCGGCCAAGACGGGAGTGGCCAAGCGTTCACTGGAGGAAGGAAGCAACGACCTGGCCGCACTGTTTGAGACCATTGTCCATGAGGTTCCGCCACCACTGGGAGACGAAGAGGCACCACTCCAGATGCTGGTGACAACCCTGGAGTATGACAATTTTATAGGGCGGATGGCACTAGGGCGAATCTCCAGGGGACAGGTCCATGCCGGAGAGATCATTGCCGTGGTCAAGAGGGATGGGACCATCGAGCGAGGAAAGGTAACCAAGCTTCTTGGATTCGAAGGGCTTCGAAGAATAGAACGGGAGATGGCCCAGACCGGAGAGATCGTTTTTGTGGCGGGATTCCCCGAAGTGAACATCGGCGAGACATTCGCCGATGCCCAGGACCCACATCCTTTGCCCCCCCTCTCCATCGGGGAGCCAACCCTCTCAATGCATTTCATGGTCAACACCTCCCCCTTTGCCGGCAGGGAGGGAAAATACGTGACCTCCCGAAACTTGAGGGAGCGGCTTTTCAAGGAACTTCAAACCAATGTGGCCCTAAAGGTGGAGGAAACTCAAGAGACGGATCTCTTCAAAGTTTCCGGTCGAGGAGAACTCCACCTGGCCATCCTGATCGAGACAATGCGCCGCGAGGGGTTCGAACTGGCAGTCTCTCGGCCAGAGGTGATCTTTAAGGAAATTGTCGGAGAGCGATTCGAACCGATGGAACGGTTGACCATTGACCTTCAAGAGGAATTTCTGGGCGTCGTGATGGCCCAAGTCGGTCCCAGGAAGGCAGAGATGAAGAACATGGTGAATTCCGGAACGGGTTATGTTCGACTGGAATTCGATATCCCTTCCCGTGGGCTGATCGGGTATCGGAACGAATTTTTAACTGAGACACGGGGGACAGGGATCCTGAATCATGTCTTTTTGGAATACCAACCTTATAAAGGGGAAATTCCCTCCAGAAACCGGGGGGTGCTCATCTCCATGGAAAAGGGGGAGGCGGTAGCCCATGCCCTGGACAACATTCAACAGCGCGGCGACCTCTTTATCGAACCCGGAACAGCTGTCTACGAAGGGATGATCATCGGAGAGCATTCCCGAGGAAACGATCTGGTGGTGAACCCCTGCAAAAAAAAGCATCTCACCAATATTCGATCCTCCACGGCAGAGGAGGCCATCGTCCTGACACCACCCAGAAAGTTGTCGTTGGAACAGGCCATCGAGTTTATCGCCGACGACGAACTGGTGGAGGTGACACCTCAAACGATTCGGCTTCGAAAGCGTCACTTAACCGATAACGAACGCCGCCGGTTGGCCAAGCGGGCAGAGTAAGGGACGCCTCCATCCTAAAATTTCTCCTTCTATTCCGAATAACATTTCTTGCCGCTATTCTCGTGGTCTGGTAAGTAGATACCCAGCGAGCAAGGCGAGCGTGAGGGGGAGGCCACCACGCTAGCGCTGTCGAGCCTGATCCGAAGGGTCGGTAGGCGAGAATAGGCAGTTTGGGTATTAGAGGTTTTATATAAAGGTTTTACTGGAGGTACAAAGCTTAGCCGCACACGATTGATCGAAGTGTGCGGCGAGCTAGCTTTGAGGGAGGGGGCGACGCAAGCCCCTATAATAGATGAATTAAGCCGACCTGTCGTGATAAGATAGAGGCATTACAGAGGACGAAATCTGAATGACTATTGAAATTAGAGAAGGTTATCCCGTGAAGCCAGCGGCACTTCAGGCATTATACGAGCATGCGCCCTGGGCCAAGGGGCGGACTGTACAAGGAATCCGCAAGATGCTTCAGAATACCGATTACCATTTCTCGGCATGGGATGGCCGGAAACTGATTGGTTTTGCCCGGGTCCTCACGGATGGTATTTATCGTGCCACACTCTGGGATGTGGTGATTCATCCAGACTACCAGGGCCAGGGCATCGGCGAGGAATTAGTGAGTCATATTCTATCTCATCCTGTACTCTCTAAGATTGAAAAATTCTGGCTCAACACGCGGGATAAATTTGGGTTTTATGAAAAGTTTGGTTTCGTCCGATCAGAGCAGGGCATGGTCCGGGAAAACTCTAAAAAAGGGGGCTGCGGTGATTGACAATGAACGCATGATCGAGACCTTTCTGGACCTTGTGCGCATCGACAGCCCATCCTATGAAGAGCGGGAAATCGCTGAGCGGCTGATGGGCCAGCTAAAAACGTTGGGCGGAGAGGTCATGATGGATGAAGCAGGCAAACGAATCGGAAGCAATGCCGGAAATGTTCTGGCCCGTTTTCCAGGGACAGGGCGAGGCAGACCAGTATTACTTTCTGCCCACATGGACACGGTGATGCCTGGGCGGGGTGTAAAGCCCATTCGGGAGAAGGATCGCATTCGAAGCGATGGAACCACCATTCTGGGCGCTGACGACAAATCTGGACTGGCTATCATCTTGGAAGTGTTACGTGCATTGCGAGAAAGAAAACTTCCTCATCCACCTATCGAGGTGGCCTTCACCATTTGCGAAGAGCCCGGCCTGATCGGGGCAAAGGAGATGGATCTGGAACGGCTTTCTGCAGAGGATGGACTGGTGTTAGATTCAGGCCCGGCCAACAGTCTCTTTACACGGGGGCCAGCGGCCGATCGGCTGGAGATTACGGTCCACGGTGTGGCAGCCCATGCCGGGGTGTGTCCCGAGGAGGGAATCAGTGCCATTCGCGTTGCGGCCGAGGCTATTTCGAAGATGAAGTTGGGTCGAATTGATCCGGAGACCACTGCGAATATCGGCTTAATCCAAGGGGGAACTGCCGTCAATATCGTTCCAGACAAGGTGACCATTCGGGGTGAGGCACGAAGTCACGATGAATCCAAACTCTCGGCTCAATCGGCCCATATGGGCCGGTGTTTTCATGAGGCTGCCGCTTCCCATATCTTAAAGCTAGAAAATAATACGCTCCAGGCAAGAGTAGACGCCCACATCTCCCGTGACTACAACAGGATGAACCTGGGCGAGGAGGCGCCGGTGGTGAGATGGATCATGGCCGCTGCACAGATGGTGGCTATCAAGATCAGTTGTGCAAAGACCGGTGGAGGGTGCGATGCCAATATCTTTAACAGCCAGGGCCGTGGCATTGCAAACCTGGGAACCGGCATGCGGGACATTCATACCACCCACGAATACCTTTTGCTGGATGAGTTCACCCAAACGGCCCGTGTGGTGCTTTCTATGCTTCAGATGGCTGCAAAGGAATAGATCATTAGTCAGATCTCTGTTTTGGAGTGATACAATAAGAATAGTCAACTCATTTTATCTGTAGACGAATCGAAATCGGACGATTGGCAGTGGCGTCATAAACATGTAAACCGAGTTCGGTGATCCCGGCATGGCTAGGCATAAAGATGAACCCATCCGCGATGAATCCAGGATACAGGATCTGACGTTTAATGGCCTGGTCGGTATATTCTCGGGTAATCAGTTGAACAAGTGCCTTTTCGTAACCCTGGGCCCTTTCCAGCGTAACGCCCGCCGCCCCCCTGGCCGCTCCGGTGGCCCCACCTGTGATCCCCCCAGAGGCCGCCCCTCCTACACCGCTCTTGGCTGCCGCAATGATAATTTCTCCGCCCAGCATAGACTTGACTACAGGTCCCACCTGGCTACCTTTAATGGCCTCTTTAAAGACCTCTGATTGGACCACCAGGTCCACCGCCTCCTGTGGTAAGTAAGTCCGGTAAGACACATTATCCGCGATGCCTATGATCTGATCCGGATCGATGAGGAGCTCACCCTTAGTGTGATTCCAGATAATCAACCTGATAGGTAGGACACCCGCTTCGAGGACATTTAATACCAGGCCAACTTGTTTTTCCACCTGTTTGACAGGATCTGCATAAATATCCCGCCCTGAGGCAAATGGGACCGCTGCTATAGTGAGTCCCTCCGATTGTGCGGACATGGGATAATGACCGATTGGATAGATAGCCTTGGGGTAGATGATATTTGGCAGCGGCTTGCTGGCACAACCGAATGTCACAAACAGAATAATGATTAACCCACACCATCGGCACTGTTTCATTGATCGATCCTACGAATCGATACTCAATTCATTTAAGATTATATTTTCTTAATGATCAAGTTGAGATCGGTGATCGTATCCAAACAGGATAACAAATGAAGCCAAAACCCAATGAAAGATGATCGGAAAGGGACGGCATCTTAAACCACACTTTCACTGACCCCTATGCTGGGGGTGATTACAGTACATCTGAAAACATTGCTTTATAGTGGCGATACCAGTCACTTTGAAACCGCTCGTCTGGATCGTACTTTCGCTTCAGTCGTAAAAACTCGGGAAGCTGGGGATAGCAGCTTTCAACCTGTTTGCGAGTGGCCCATCGATGATAGGTCAGGAAATAGCTCCCTCCATACCCTATGGCCAGGTCGATCAGGCGTCGGAAGTCCTGCTGGGATCGCGCTAAACCCTGAGGGCTATGAACAACATGCAGGTTAAAGATTACACAGGCATAGGGTTCTTTGGCCCAAGCCAGAAAGCTTTCATCGTCTTTTTCTATCAAGCGAATGGTCCCATAGATCACCTCTACGTTGTTTGCGCGAAAGTCCTTGCGAACATCTCTCAAGAAACTGATGAGCGCATGCCGTGGGACATAGATCTCAGTGATGACTTCGGTCGCTTTCTCCGAGGCTCCCAATTTTCGATCCAGCCATTGATGATAGTTATCAATGTAGACACTCAACTGATGAGTGTCGGACCAGTAAATTTGGCCTGAAGTGGAGAGATAGTACGTGGAGTAGAATTCAAAAGCCTGCTTTTTATCCACATGACCGAGGTAGATCAGTTTCCTCCAATCCTCCACAGAGAGTTCCTTTTGTTTCTCCAAAACGGGTGTGTTCTCAGGTACCGGCCGATAACATGAGAAGACTCCTTTCTTGATGAAGTCGTCAGAAGCCGCATTCGTGGAATATTGGAAATCGCCATACAGGAAACCCTCTACTATTCTCTTTTCGACGGTAGGTATCAAGTCTTCTACCTCGATGACTTCCACCGCCCGCTCCACCTTCCTTCTGGGTGCGAGGCGAAGGGTAACGGATGTAATGATACCCAATAGGCCATATCCACCAATCACCAGCCTAAACAGTTCTGGGTTCTCCAGTCGGCTACACTTCCTGGGAATTCCGTCTGCATCGATCAGCATGAAGGACTCAACATCCCCAATGAACGGTTTGAAACGCAACCCTCTTCCGTGGACATTTGCAGAGAGTGCTCCTCCTATACTCAGACGGTCAGCGCCGGTCTGTTTCTGGATGATTCCCCATTGGCGACGCTGACCCAGCTGCACCTGAAGGAGGTAGTCCGTCAACTCGGGCCACTGGATACCGGCTTCGACTTCAATCTCACCCTTTTGGGGGTCGAACAATATCACTTGGTTCATTTTGGTCATATCAAGTAGGATCGTGTCGGTTCCAAACTGTTGCCCGCCCATCGCATGCCTCCCTCCTGCGATGCTAATCTCTTTCCCCTCGGTTCGGGCGAGTTGAAGGACTTTCTGGAGATGACTGAAAGACTCCAGACTGACGAGGTGATCTACATGGGTAGGATTAAGTTGAGAATGAAGGTCATTCACCACAATCTGTCCAGGCTCCAAGAACCGCCAGGCACATCCGGACGGCCAGAAGGCGAGGGCTGTACTTGCTATGCTACCTCTAATGAATTCTCTTCGAGTTAACATCATTGCCTCACTTTGCTGCTCTTATCACGACAAAGCCATCGGGCTGCCCAAAAGATCATAAACAAAGCAGCTGCTTGGATCAGGTGATAGAGCGCATTGTGATTAAAATAGACTGGATGGAACGCGACTCTGTATTTCTGGACCCCAGCAGCCACAAAGGTCAACACCAATCCCATCAAGCCGATCAGGAGTGGCTTTACCCGTAGACGCTGATAAGCTAAACAGAACACAATAAAAAGGAAACCTACAGCTGGGAGATAATTGAGGATCGCTATCCAGAAGGCCTGCGTAATCAACAAAACGATGGCACAATAACCAACAAACTCTATAGTGGCCAAGATGATGATCTGGCGTGCGATTGGCCGGGGGAACTGAATCCTCGCACCTATAGCCCACGCTGCTAAAGCGGTCACACCGATAGCGATTAGGGTTGCCGGCCACAGTATTGCGTACCCTGTCGTCTTCGTGTCTAGAAAGAACCCATGAACTGTTCCTCCCGTCAGAGCGGCTAAACCAAGTGATGCGAAAAAAGGTATAAACCAGGTTTGGAGCTGCTGCCGTTGGTTTCCTTGACGGTAAAGCAGATAGGTGAACAGGGCACATTCTACGCTCAGTCCATAATCGGTGAAGGTAACATCAGGTTCGGTGATCACTGTTTTATGGGTAATAGCAATCGTTTAATGTAAGACCCTTTTAAAGTATTCAGAACAACCGCAAACTTGTTTGCTGATCGCCGTGGCCTCCAGTCAAAAAAGCCTCATCAGTAGAATCTAAAGAACTTTAAACTTTTTTCTAACTCGTAATAGATAGAGGAGATTAAATTTAACCTAGGTGGGCCCTTTGTTCTGCGGTGGGTAATGCGATTGGTTAGAATATCTTTGATACGGAGAGTCCAGAGAAATCTCTGTAGGTATACAACTGTGAGGGATTTGGCCACCAGCAGTTTATACATGTCTCCCCTTTTTATACCCCACACAGGTTTTTCGATGAGGTCTTTTATACTATACAGCATGAAGGTAAGTCAAGGAGAAAAAGGTCCGTCCTGTTTCTTCTTCTCCTTTTCCTGACGGATGATCAGCGGAATAAGGGTGGGTCGTACATTGTTTGTTTTATCCGTCTCGACCACTGCATTTCCTTCATTCACCTTGGCCAGGACGAAATAACGTCCTGTGGCCACCTTTTTTTTGACAATGGCAAGGCCGGTGCTGGCCACAGATGACTCGCCTGGCTTCAGAATGCTGATGGCCCGGCTGCCCAGGAAGACATCCGCGCTATCAATGGACCAGTTCTTGGACAGAAAGTAAGAGATCTCGATCTTCCCCGAAGCCGGGCGATTTCCTTGATTCAAGACGGTGTCTTCAACCGTGATTCGGTCCCCTTCTGGTGCAAGAGTGGTCTTTATGGCTTCCACCACCAGGTCAGGCCCCAGGAGAACATCCCCACCGGCGCGATCGTTGTTGGCCTTGTCTACCTCGCTCACCTGCTGATCAGGATCAATGCGGCTTAGGACTGTATATTTTCCATTTTCTAACGACGGAGGGACTACGAAGACTGATCGGACCGTTTCCACACCACCTGGAGCCAAGGGATCAAGCATCTGGTTGACCAGGGGTAGATCATCGAGGCTGATGTTGTTATCCTTGGAGAGGTAGGCTGCGACCTTAAAGCCCCCAGGAGTCACCCGATTCCCCTGGTTTTTGATGGCAAAGGTCACTACCATCTCATGGGCATCCGGTGCCGTTTCCTCTTTAAGGTCTGTGAAGATTAAATCCGGCCCCAAATGAAGACTGCTCCCCCAGTAATCGTTATTATTCTTCTTGCGCTCCATGACTTCATTTCTGGAATCCACTCGGGCCAGAACAGATAGTTTACCTGCATCAGCCTTTTCCGGGGTAGCGAGTGTGGTGGTTCCTGAGGAGCTTGTCCCAGCCTTTAAGCCCTCCACACGTCGTTCCCCCAGCAATAAATCTCCTGTGTCTATGACACCATCCCGTGAGAAGTAATAGGCTACACTGAACGGTCCGGGAATATTCTGTGGCCCCAGGTTCTTCACCGTATCGGTGACCACGATGTGATCACCATCGGAGGTAAGGGTCGCTGTGAGCTGATTCATTATTAGGTCCACATTGGTCTTGAGAAGCCTTCCCGCCGAGGCAGTATTGTTGTTTTTATGCGTCTCACCGATCACTCCCTTTGGGTCCACCTCCGCCAGCACAAAGACCGCTCCCGGCTCTGTCTTTGGAGGAAGTGAAGCAAGGATCTGTCCTGTAGATCCTACACCCACCTCAAGACCGCTGACCTGGTGGCTTCCTAGCAGTCGGTCCGACTCATCCAGTCTTTCATCCATAGACAAATAGAAGGCCACTTGAAAGGGATTGTGCACAGGCAAGTTGCCCTGATTTTTTGTGGTGTCCCGAATCTCTATCTGTTCCCCGTTAGGCAAAAGGGTGGTCTGTAATGCAGTGATGGCTAAATCCGGTCCGATCTGGATCTCATTCCCACGAAACTCATTATTGGACCTGTTCATGTCTGAGATGGTTTTTTCGGCATCCATTCTGGCCAACACCTCATAGGTCCCTAGGGGAATAGATCCTATGAGGAATGATGTGGAAGCTGCGGAGGTTTCGCCTGAAGCTAGAGATGAGATTTCCCGGCTACCCAAAACCTGATCTGCAAGAGTGTAGTTGATTCTGAAAGGCTGCTTGACAGGATACCTTCCCAGATTTTTAACTCTGTCGTGAATGATGATCTGTTTACCATCCTTTGAAAAGGTGGTAGACAACTCGGTCATGGCCAGATCCGGGCCCAGGGTCACGCTATTTCCCCAGTAGATGTTATTGGATTTATCTCCTTCAAAGATCCTTTCCTCAGGATCTATCTGGGCCAAGACGAAATAACTGCCGGGCTCCAGGGTTTCTGGAATCAGATAATTAAAATTAAACGAAGTGACTGATCCGGCCGCCAGCCTATCCACTTTTTGTGACATCATCCGGATGTCCCGATCATCAACATTGCCATTGGAAGACAAAAACAGGGCAAGACCAAATGTCTGGGTTGTCGGACGGTTTCCCTGATTTTTTATTTTTCCCGTAATGGTAATCTGGTGTCCTTCCTTCACTAGGCTGGTTTGGAGCTCAGACATCACTAGATCAGGGGCCAAGAGGACTCGATCCTGGGCCATCACCGAATTATTCTCCTCATCCGCCTCCACCAGCTCGCCTTTAGTATCTATTCTGGCCCATACAAAATAGCTGCCATCTTTAATCTGTGGCGAAATTAGGAAATGGGCCTTCAGGGGTATACTGCCCTTGGTCTCTGGAAATGAAAGTCGGGTTTGACCAAGATGTATAGCGGAAGGATCCAGGGTTGAAGTAGTGGAGAGATAAAAATCAATAGTGATCGGTTTGCGGACAGGATGCTTCTTGCGATTTTCCGCACTGCCGGTGATGGCCATCTCTGCCCCTTGAAACTTGGCTTTCACCCGGCCTATAGCCAGATCGGGTCGGATTTCATGGAGCTTGATAACAATCCGATCACTCAGGCTTTCATCCGAACGCCCCTTTACCGTCAACCTGATCGCATAGGTTTCCGAGGTCAGCTCGGCCGTTTTCCATTCAGCCAGTAACCCTTTACTCACTGAACGACTGGACTGTGCAAGGCTCTTCCAGGTCTCTGGAAATTCACCCACTCCAAACTCAAGATGAAAGCCAGAAAATTCTTGGCCTGAGGCGGTGCCTAATATTCTGAGCACCTCTTCCTGCCGAGGGTCTGGCTCAACTTCTGTGATTTGGGCCTCTAAGTTTTGAACCTGTTGAGCCATAATGCTCGGTGGCCCAAGCCAGCTAAGGAATACAATGAAGAATGTAATCGGCAAGAAGATCGTGTTGAAGAACCCTGGTCTTTTTATGTGGGGGCCCGTGCGGTGCAGTGGCTCCTCTGATGCCCCCAGACCTTTCGAAAATGGGGGCCTGCTCGCTCCGCTCTCAAGGCCCCCATGCCCCAGCCAGTCACCAGCAGAGCTGGATGCCTGGCTCGGCGCTCGGGCTGGCTTTGCCAGCCCCTCGCTTTTTACAGGCAGGGATTCTTCGACCCGAGTGGTGAAAGACTCTATTTGCATTCGCTCGCTAACCCCGCCTGTTACCTCGAATGAACGTGAAAGGCTACGTTCGGTACGAACAAGGCGGGGACTGCGCTCGCTATGCGTGTTCACACGGACTCACTTTAAATCCTCTTGCCCATTTCCTGAATGGATCTGAATCTCCTCCGGTTTGATGATCACCTGGGGATAGGCATAGATCTTATTTTCGTAGTTTTTGATCACCACTTCTTTCTCATTGAGGTCCATCACGAAGTCTGGTGGATTGATGGGAACCTTGCCACCCCCTTGAGGAGCATCGATCACATACTTGGGCACTGCCATACCCGAGGTGTGTCCTTGAAGATGTCGCATGATCTCAAGCCCAGTTTCCACTGTGGTACGAAAGTGATCCGTTCCGCTGACCAGATCGGCTTGGTAGATGTAGTAGGGCTTGACCCGACAGCTCAGGAGTTTTTGCATCAGCCGCTTCATAACCTCTGGATCATCGTTAATCCCCCTTAGTAGCACCGTCTGGCTACCCAAGGGAATTCCGGTGTCGGCCAACATCTCACAGGCCCTCTTGGCTTCCGGAGTTATTTCATCGGGATGGTTAAAATGGAGGTTCATATAGAGAGGATGATATTTTTTGAGTATCCGGCACAACTGCTCGGTGACTCTTTGGGGAAGGGCCCCGGGCACGCGGCTTCCAATACGAATAATCTCAAGATGGGAAATCGCCCTCAGGTTTTGGAGGATTTCCTCCAGCACCTCATCCTTCAGCATCAACGGATCCCCACCAGACAGAATGACATCCCGGACTTCGGAATGATCCCGTATATAATCAATCCCTTGGCGGATCGTGGCCATACTCACAATTCCGGGCCTTCCAATAATCCGCTTTCGAGTGCAGAAACGACAGTAGATCGGACACTGCGTCGTCACCATGAGTAAGACGCGGTCGGGATAGCGATGGACCAAACCTGGGACAGGGCTGTCCTTTTCCTCATCCAGGGGGTCAGCCATATAAGGCTCCCCATCTGCTGTTTCTAGAGGACTGGGAACCACTTGGCGGGCGATGGAATTACCCTTTTCCTTCATCAGGTTTAAAAAATAGGAGTTAATCCTCATAGGAAACTCCTGAAGGGCCTGCTTCACCTCTCCTGGCCTGGCCCCTAACTGCCCGTCCAGGTCTTCGGGCTTTACAGCGCTTTCCCTAAACAACCTGATCCATTCTTCCATTATTTACCGCCTCTCCTATTTTTTCCCATATTTTGAATCGAGATATTCGATGATTTTATCCTCATCGTCCAGTAACACATCCCCATCCACCAGGACCGGGACCAAAGGCTGTCCCGAGACCTTGATCACCTCTGTTCGAAGCTGCCGTGATGCCGGGACATCGATCTTCTCATACTTCAACCCCAAGTCGTCCAGCTTTCGGCGGACCATGATACAAAAAGGACAAGACTCCAAATTATACAGTTTCATCATTCTATTTTTCACGCAGGGCGCAGGGCACCATGACGGCGTCGCTCATCCCGTGGATCAGTTTTTTGTCCAAGGGACAAATCGTGGCCAATATCCCTCCCAGCTCGGCCTTTCCATGCACCACAAAATAGTATGGACAGAGGCGTACCCTGCCTGACATCTTCCGGACCACCCTGTCTGTGGAATCATAATAGCACACCTCCACCTGGCGGGCTTTGTGAAACTCCTGAAGAATATAAGGTGTTCGATAGAACGAACACAAGGCCTCTTCAATCACTCGCTGCCAGTCCTTCTCCGAGATATCATGTCCTACAGTCACCCCACGACTTCCCCAGGCAAGCTCCGAAAAGCCTGAAGGCTTAATCACAAATCTGCGCTCTTTCTGGCCGAGGTGGTCCAAGGCTTTCCAATCGGTAATCCATTGATCCCTGACCTTCAGGTCCGGGATGATGGCATGGGGAGGCACCTCCCTGGGATCCAAGACCCAGGTCCTGGGGAAAATACCTTTGAGAACAGCAAAGTGGGTCTCCCCTAACTCCTCAAGCCAGAAATGCCTTAAGACTGGGTGGTGAAAGAGGGCAAAAACTAGTTTTTCTTCCAAAAATGTCTTGACGGGTGGCGTGAGTGACACCAGATTTTTCTTTACGGCATACAAGATCAACTCAGACTTCGGAATATTTTTTAGATCGAATAGTTCAAAAAAACGATAAATGACATCGATAGAGAATCGATGACCATCATTGGGGGGTGCGATCTGGACAAGGAGTGCACGTTCTGTAAATTCCACCTGGTCCGGTTCCACCACATAGGCAGAGAATCCATCGTTGCGGAGTGCCTCACACAGCCAGGTCATTTCAGGAAGATAAGCCCTGGATTCCTCCGAAACCACCAGGGCCAAGTTGGGGTGCTCCTGACCCGCCACATCACGGATCATCTGTGCAAAACCATGTAGAATTCCGTCTCCTCCCCCGGTCATTTCGAAACCCTGCTTGCTGTATAACCTGGCAAGGCAGGCCGTCATGCCAAATCCGCCGGGAACTGAATCCAGTTCTGTGCACACCTGTCCGGCTTCAGTGAGAATAAGATCTGGACGGATTATCCCGGGTAGGAGTGCTTTGAAGCGGTTCATGCGACCATAGGCCACAAGCTCGGGTGGTTTTCCTTGATCCAGGTACTGGGCAATCCATTGAGGCAGACGCCCCCGGGCACTCTGCTGGTAAAGGGTATTGAGGGCCTGATAAAAAGCGAGGAGATGGTTCCCCAAGTCTTTAAAGAATCCCATCTCCTCTGTTGAAATCCAAAACGGCTCTGGAGAGATCCGCCAGCGGGGAGGACCTAAGGGGGTCGCCTCAAGACCTTGCAGGATCTGCTGGGTCCTCTGTAGCTGGAGGTCCTGATCTTCTTCAGTCCCTCTCTTCATCATTACACCGTCTCGCACCAAAGCGTTCGACCCAACCTCCAAGACCTGGATGTTGAACTCCTAAGTCAAAGTTTAAAATACTAACATGGTTTCCCACCACGATCAAGTATCCCTTAATAAAGCAGCCAGCCGATCCGGATAGTTTGTAAAAATCCCATCCACACCCAGACTAATCCAACGGCGCATCTGTTCCTGTTCATTCACCGTGTACACATAGACCTTCAGATCCTCCGAGTGGGCTTTTGTAATGATCTCTTCAGACACAGACTTGGTAGGACCATGTATCGAGACAGCACCCAGTCTTAATGCCTTGCGAATGACCTGAGTTAGCCTCCCCCTCTCAAATAAATATCCTATTGGTATATTCGTGTCAATTTTTCTGACCCTCTGCAAGACAGATTCATCGAAGCAGGAAAGGAGGGGTGGCTTGTGCTGGGGATAGCTGTCTAGGCAATCCAGGAGTTTTTTCTCAAGATCAGGGTAGGCCCGCAGGCCAGTTTTGATTTCGATGTTTAACCTGACCCTACTATCGATCAGGTCAAATACCTCCTGAAGTGTAGGGATTTTCTCACCTTGATACTGGGTATTAAACCAGGATCCTGCATCTAGTGTCTTCAACTGCTGCAGAGGAACACGCCCCACGCTTCCCCTGTGTCCAGCTGTCCTCTTGAGGGACTGGTCATGGATGACCACCCACTCCTTGTCCTGGCTAAGGTGTACATCCAGCTCAATCATGTGGGCCCCCATCTCCAGCGCCTTCTGAAATGAGGCAAGTGTGTTTTCAGGGGCATGGCCCGATGCCCCACGGTGGGCGATATTCAGAATGGGTCTCATCATGATGTATGGCACTATAGCATATGCTCTAAGCCTTTGTCAAAATTGATGAATTAATTGAAATTTCCCATTTTGCTGTTATGATGGGCGCTAGTGGAAATGGTTTACCCTTTTGACAAATAAATACAAGCCAGTGTCAATGATGTGAAGTTTTTTTCTCCTTTATGCCATCATGAAACAATGTTTACCCATGGTTCTTTTCAATCAATTTTAAAATTTATTAAAATTAAATAAATACAAAAAAAACAACCCTTGCATAATCTTTTCTTATTTTTTTTAT